>Ga0302308_10002135_pt1 | contig 15967 bp, 13 predicted proteins | sample III_Palsa_E3_3_FD_200531 | JGI IMG/M metagenome (GOLD analysis project Ga0302308, IMG submission 200531) | Peat permafrost microbial communities from Stordalen Mire near Abisko, Sweden - III_Palsa_E3_3 | ecosystem: Environmental > Terrestrial > Soil > Palsa > Peat permafrost | place: Sweden... | reverse complement strand
GCCTTCGCTGCGACCGGTAAAGCCGAGCTTCTCGGTCGTGGTGGCCTTGACGCTGATGCGACCCAGGTCGCTATCGAGGTCGGCCGCCAGGCATTCGCGCATCGCCTGCGCGTGTGGCGAAATTTTGGGTCTTTCGCCGATCACGGTGATATCGGCATTGCCCAAGGCATAGCCGTGCTGGGCCATCAGCGTGGCCGCATGACGAAGAAACTGGCGGCTGTCCGCGTTGCGCCACCGCTCGTCGCTCGGCGGAAAATGCACGCCGATATCGCCCAGAGCCAGCGCGCCGAAAATCGCGTCACACAGCGCATGGATCACCACATCGCCATCCGAATGCGCGATCACGCCATGACTGTGCGGTATGCGCACGCCGCCAAGGATCACGTGATCGCCTTGGCCGAAGGCGTGCACATCAAAACCGTTACCGATACGCATCATGCAGTTCTCGCAAGCAGAAACTCGGCCAGTGCGAAATCCGCCGCCGTCGTCACTTTAATGTTGTCCTCGGCGCCCTCGACCAGCAGCGGTGCGAAGCCGGCCTGCTCCATCGCCATCGCCTCGTCGCTGATCTTGGCGCCGCGTGCGGCAACATCGCGCAAGGCCGCACTCAGCTGGCCGCGACGAAACATCTGCGGCGTAAACGCACGCCAGCGCTCGTCGCGCGACTCGGTGGCCATGCTGCGCGAGGCGTCATCGGCGCGCTTCAGCGTATCGCGCAGCGGCGCACCAAGCAGGCCGCCGTCCGCCGCCGTGCAAAGATCCATCAACCGGCTGATATCGGCCTGCCGGACGCAGGGGCGGGCCGCATCGTGGACCAGTACGAAATCATCGGCGCCCACCTCAGATGGCAACGCCTCGAGTCCGGCCAGCACCGAATCGCTTCGTTCGGCGCCGCCGACGGCGGTGAGCACCGGCTTGCCGTGCATCGAGTCGATCGTCGGCCAGTGTGCATCCGATGAGCCAAGCGTCACCAGCAGTCCGGCGATGCGTGGATGTGCAGCGAGGCGCTCCAACGTGTGCAGAATCAGCGTGCGTCCGGCCAGCGGAAGATACTGCTTCGGGCAATCACCACCGACTCGCGTGCCGCGGCCGGCCGCCGGCACTACGCACCAGAAAGACGCGGAAGAGAGCGGCGCGCTCACGGCTGGCCGGCTTGCACTGCCGTCGACGCCGCCGCGGGTTGCGCGGACGAGGCTGCAGCAGGCGCCTCGACGACCTGATAAAAGGTTTCGCCCGGCTTGATCAAACCCAGTTCGGTCCGCGCGCGCGCCTCGACCGCCTGATCGCCGTGCTTGAGATCCTGCACGTCGGCACCCAGCGCCTGGTTGCGCTGGGTAAGACGGTCGTTTTCATCGCCCTGTTTCTTCACCGCGATACGCAGACTGTCGACGTCGCGCATGCTGCCCGCGCCGGACCACAGCTTCAGCTGCAGTCCGATCAGCATCAGGAGCAAAATCAGGGCGACCCAGCGCAGCATCGGCAGTCGATCGTCCGCTCAGCCGGGAAGCTTGCTGAGATTGGGGAACGCGTTGCGACCGGCGTAACGGGCAGCGGTACCGAGCTGCTCCTCGATGCGCAGCAGCTGGTTATACTTCGCCACGCGATCGCTGCGGCACAGCGAACCGGTCTTGATCTGGGTTGCCGTGGTGGCCACGGCAATGTCGGCAATCGTCGTGTCCTCGGTTTCGCCGGAGCGATGCGAGATCACCGCCGAATACTTGGCGGCATCGGCCATCGCGATGGCTTCCAGCGTTTCGGACAGCGTGCCGATCTGGTTGACCTTGATCAGGATCGAATTGGCGATGTGCTTTTCGATGCCTTCGCGGAAAATCGCCGGGTTGGTGACGAACAGATCGTCGCCGACCACCTGAACGCGGTCGCCGATGGCATCGGTCAGCAGCTTCCAACCGTCCCAATCGCTTTCGGCCATGCCGTCTTCGATGCTAACGATCGGATACTGCTTGGCCCAGCCAGCAAGCAGGTCGACGAACTGTTCGGAGGTGTACTGCTTGCCTTCGCCGGCCAGATCGTATTTGCCGTTCTTGTAGAACTCCGAGCTGGCGGCGTCGAGCCCGAGCAGGATCTCGCTGCCGACCTTGTAACCGGTCTTGCCGATCGCTTCAAGGATGGTATCGAGCGCTTCGATATTGGAGCGCAGGTTCGGTGCGAAACCGCCCTCATCGCCGACGGAGGTGCTGAGACCGCGCGCCTTGAGCACACCCTTCAGCGCATGAAAGATTTCCGCGCCGGCGCGCAGCGCTTCGGCGAAGTTCGGCAGGCCGACCGGCAGCACCATGAACTCCTGCACGTCGATATTGTTGTCGGCATGTTCACCGCCGTTGATGATGTTCATCATCGGCACCGGCAGCGCGCCGGGCTTGCCATGGGAGAGATACTTCCACAGCGGCTCATGCCGCGACGCGGCCACCGCGTGCGCAGCCGCCATCGATACGCCGAGCAGCGCGTTGGCGCCGAGCTTGCCCTTGTTCGGCGTACCGTCGAGCGCGATCAGCTTGGTGTCGAGGCCTTTCTGATCGACTGCATCGAAACCCTTCAGCGCGTCGGCAATCGTCGTATTGACGTTGGCTACCGCGTTCTTCACACCCTTGCCGCCGTAGCGCGACTTGTCGCCGTCGCGCAGCTCGACCGCCTCGCGCGATCCTGTCGATGCGCCGCTCGGCACCGCGGCGCGACCAAAGCTGCCGTCGCTCAGAATGACTTCGGCTTCCAGCGTGGGATTGCCGCGTGAATCGAGGATTTCGCGGGCGTGAATGCGGGTGATATCGGTAGTCATGGAGTTCCTGTCTGGACGGTGCTAACGAAAGTTGGCGCGCGCAAAAAACTTGCGACGGCGCTTACAGCGAATCTTCGAGAAAGGCGTGCCGCTTGGTGACGGCATCGAGCGCCATCAGCGTTTCCAGCAGCGCTTCCATCTTGCCCAGCGGCCACGCGTTCGGGCCGTCGGAGAGCGCCTTGCTCGGATCCGGATGCGTCTCGGCGAACAGTCCGGCGATGCCGACCGCCACCGCCGCGCGCGCCAGTACCGGCACGAACTCGCGCTGACCGCCAGAGCTGGTGCCCTGGCCGCCCGGCAGCTGCACCGAGTGGGTCGCATCGAAGACCACCGGGCAACTGGTTTCGCGCATCACGCTGAGCGAGCGCATGTCCGACACCAGATTGTTGTAACCGAAGCTGGCGCCGCGCTCGCACACCATGATGTCGTCGTTGCCCGCGGCCTTGGCCTTGGCGACCACGTGCTTCATGTCCCACGGCGCCAGAAACTGGCCCTTCTTGATATTCACCGGCTTGCCGGCGCGCGCCACCTTCTGGATGAAATCGGTCTGGCGGCACAGAAAGGCTGGTGTCTGCAGCACGTCGACGACCGAGGCGACTTCGTCCATCGGCGTGTACTCGTGCACATCGGTGAGTACCGGCACGCCGATCTGGCGGCGCACTTCGCCGAGGATGCGCAGGCCTTCTTCCAGCCCCGGGCCACGAAAGCTTTCGCTGGACGATCGGTTGGCCTTGTCGAAGCTGGACTTGAAGATGAAGTTGACGCCGAGCTTGCCGGTTATCTCCTTCAGCTTGCCCGCCACGTCCAGCTGCAGCTGCTCGGACTCGACCACGCACGGGCCGGCGATCAGGAACAACGGCTGGTTCAGCCCGATTTCGAAACCACACAGCTTCATGCGATGGACTCCTGCTGGGCCAGACGATGGCCGTCGCGCACGGCCTTGTATTCACGCGCGGCGCGGACAAACCCGATAAACAGCGGATGGCCGTCGCGCGGCGTAGAGGTGAACTCCGGATGCGCCTGGCAACCGAGGAACCACGGATGCGCCTGCGGCGACAGCTCGACGATTTCCACCAGCAGGTCGTCCATCGACTTGCCGGAGATCACCAGCCCCAGATCCTCGAACGCCTGGCGATACCGGTTGTTGAACTCGTAGCGATGGCGATGGCGCTCGGCGATGACATCCTGGCCGTAAAGCTCGCGTGCCAGCGTGCCTGCCTTGAGGCGACACTCCTGCGAACCCAGCCGCATGGTGCCGCCGAGGTCGGAGCGATCGCTGCGCTGTTCGACTTCGCCCGTCGCCGTCGTCCATTCGGTGATCAGGGCGATCACCGGATCGGGCGTATTGCGGTCGTTCTCGCTGGAATCGGCCTCGGGCAGATTCGCCACATGACGGGCAAAGTCGATCACCGCCGCATGCATGCCATAGCAGATGCCGAAGTACGGCACGCCGTGCTCACGCGCGTAGCGGGCCGCCAGAATCTTGCCCTCGAAGCCGCGCTTACCGAAGCCGCCCGGCACCAGAATGGCATCGACATCGGAAAGCACCGCCGCGGCGCCGTCGGCCTCGATCTGCTCCGAATCGATCCATTTGAGATTGACCCGCGTCTGCTGCTTGATGCCGCCGTGACGCAGGGCTTCGCCGAGCGACTTATAGGCATCCTTGTGCTCAACGTACTTGCCGCAGATGGCGACGGTGATCTCGTCTTTCGGGTTCACCACCGCGTCGACCGTGCGCTGCCACGCGGAAAGATCGGCCGGCTTGGCCTCCAGACCGAGGCGCTTTACCACGATGTCGTCCAGGCCCTGGCTGTGCAGCCACAGCGGGGTCTTGTAGATCACGTCGACGTCGACCGCGCTGATCACCGCCTGCTCCGGCACGTTGGTGAACAGGGCGATCTTGCGACGCTCGCCCTCGGGCAGCGCCTGCTCGCTGCGGCACAGCAGGATGTCCGGCTGAATACCGATCGAGCGCAGCTCTTTCACCGAATGCTGGGTCGGCTTGGTCTTGATCTCGCCGGCGGCCTTGATATAGGGCACCAGGGTGAGATGCATGAACACCACCTTTTCCGGGCCGTGTTCGATACGCAGCTGGCGAATGGCTTCGAGGAACGGCAGCGACTCGATATCGCCGACGGTGCCGCCGATTTCCACCAGCGCCACGTCATAGCCGCGCGTGGCCTCGTGAATGCAGTGCTTGATTTCGTCGGTGATGTGCGGAATCACCTGCACGGTAGCGCCGAGATAATCGCCGCGGCGCTCCTTGCGGATCACGCTTTCGTAGATCTTGCCGGTGGTGATGGAGTTCTTGCCGGCGAGGCGGGTATTGACGAAACGCTCGTAGTGGCCGAGATCGAGGTCGGTTTCGGCGCCGTCGTCGGTCACGTAGACCTCACCGTGCTGGAACGGGCTCATGGTGCCCGGGTCCACGTTGATATACGGGTCGAGCTTCATCATGGTGACCGAAAGCCCGCGGGCTTCCAGAATCGAGGCCAGTGAAGCCGCAGCAATGCCCTTGCCAAGCGAGGACACCACACCGCCGGTGACAAAAATCAGGGGGGTCATGGAAAGTAGCCGTGCTGGAAATAGGCATTTTAGCGGCAGAACCGTCCCGCTGCGAGAGAGCATTCAATAATCGACCGATTTAATTCATCTGCGGCGCTGTCGCAGCGCATGAAAAGGCGACGGATCGCCTGCTAGCATGACCGCATGACCCATTCAGCCTTCCCCTCCATTTCCGACCGTCTGGCCGCTCTGCGCGCCGTCATGCAGCAGCACGGTGTCGCCGCCGTGCTCGTGCCCAGCGCCGACCCGCATCTATCCGAGTACCTGCCCGATCACTGGCAGGCACGCGCATGGCTGTCCGGTTTCACCGGTTCGGCAGGTACGCTGATCGTCACGGCCGACCATGCCGGCCTGTGGACCGACTCGCGCTATTTCTCGCAGGCCGAGCAGCAGCTCACCGGTACCGGCATCTCGCTGATGAAGCTGCAAGTACCGCACGCGGCCGAACACGTGGCCTGGCTGCAAAAGCATCTGCACGAGGGAGACGTGTTGGCGATCGCGGGCGACAGCGTGGCCGTGAGTACGCAGCGACAGATCGAGAAAAAGTTGAAGGAAAGCGGCGCCAGCCTGCGCACCGATCTGGATCTGCCGGGCGCGATCTGGAGCGATCGCCCGGTGCTGCCCACCGCGCCGGTGGTGGCTCACGACGCGGCCTTCGCGGTGATCCCTCGCGCGGAAAAGCTCGCTCGCGTACGCGAAAACATGCGCAAGCTCGGCGCCACCCATCATCTGATATCCAGCCTCGACGATATCGCCTGGCTGACCAACCTGCGCGGCAGCGACGTCGAATGCAATCCGGTCTTTCTGGCCCATCTGCTGATCGACGCCGGCGGCCGCGGCACGCTGTTTGTCGCCCGCCGCAAGCTCAGCGATGCGCTGGTCGGCACGCTGGCCGCGGACGGCATCGCGATCGCCGATTACGCCACGATCACCTCCGCGTTAGCCGATCTTGGCCCGCAGGACAGTCTTTTGTTGGACAGCAGTCGCATCGTCAGCACCATCGAAGCCGCCATTCCTGCGGTGGTCAAGCGCATTGAGGCCGCCAACCCAAGCACCGCCATGAAGGCGCGCAAGAGCACCGCCGAACTCGACCATGTGCGCGAAGTGATGCGTCGTGACGGTGCCGCGCTGGTTTGCGCCTTCCGCCGGCTGGAGCAGCGGCTTGCGGCCGGCATGGCGCTGACCGAGCTGGATGTCGACACGCTGTTATACGAGGAGCGCTCAATCCAGCCCGACTATGTCGGCAAGAGTTTCGACACCATCGCCGGTTACCAGGCCAACGGCGCCCTGCCGCACTACCGCGCCACGCCCGAGCAGCACAGCGATCTGCAGGCCAAGGGCCTGCTGCTGATCGACTCCGGCGGCCAGTACCACGGCGGCACCACCGACATCACCCGCGTGCTGGCGCTGGGCCCGACCACCGACGAACAGCGCCGCGATGCCACGCTGGTGATGAAAGGCATGATCGCGCTGAGCCGCGCCCGCTTCCCCAAAGGTGCCAGCGGCCCGCAGCTTGATGCGCTTGCGCGGGCGCCGCTGTGGGCCTCGGGCATGGATTATGGCCACGGCACCGGCCACGGCGTGGGCTACTTCCTCAACGTGCATGAAGGCCCGCACGGCATCCGTCCGCCGGTTTCCGGCAGCGCGCTGGTGGCGCTGGAGCCGGGCATGATCAGCTCGATCGAACCGGGGCTGTACAAACCGGGCCGCCACGGCATTCGCCACGAAAATTTGGCCGTTGTGATCGAAGCGGACACCACCGAATTCGGCGAGTTCTACGCGTTCGAGACGCTGACGCTGTGCCCGTTCGATCGCCACGCGCTGGAAATTTCGCTGCTGAATCCGGAAGAGCGCGCCTGGCTCGACGACTATCATGCCAAGGTGCGCGGTGCACTGAGCCCGCTGCTGGAAGACGCTGATCTGGAGTGGCTTAACCGGCACTGCGCGCCGCTGCAGGTTTCATGGAAGGAACCCGCAGTCACCGCGTAGAGACGGCTTATGTGCGCTTAGGCGGTACGAGCCTGAGCTTGGTGGTCCCTTGGGTAGCGCTCGGGCGCAATAGGCGCTCGATCTTGCTTGGGCTGACGGGATAGGAATACAGATAACCCTGCCCTTCCAGGCATCCGGCGCGCACCAGAAAATCATGCTGCGCCTCGGTTTCGATGCCTTCGGCAATCGTCGTGAGGCCCAGGGCCTTCGACATGGCCAGCATCGCTTCGGCAATCGCTACGTCACCGGCGTTATCCGGCAGACCGGTGACGAAGGAGCGATCGATTTTCAGAAATGCCACTGCCGGCAGCTTCAGATAAGACATCGAAGAATAGCCGGTGCCGAAATCGTCGATCGCCACGTCGATACCCAGCGTGTGCAGCATGTGCATCGTTCGCTCGGTATCTTCGCCGAGGCGCAGCATGGCGCTCTCGGTGATTTCCAGCAGCAGCCGTCGTGCCGAAATCTGTCGCGCCTGCAGCGTGCGGTTGATGCCTTCGACAAAGGCCGGCTGACCAAACCAGCGCGCGGAAATATTCACCGCCACGCGGATCGCCGGCACGCCAGCGAGATCCCACGCCTGGATCTGCGCGCACGCGGCCTGCAACACCCACTCGTCGATGCGCCGGATCATGCCCAGACTTTCCGCCATGGGGATGAACTCACCGGGCAATATCTCGCCGCGCTCGGGATGCTGCCAGCGCAACAGCGCCTCCACCGCCACAATACGCCCCGTGCGCATTTCCACGCTCGGCTGATAGACAAGGTGGAACTCGTCGCGGCTCAGTGCCTGGCGCAGCTCGCTCGCCAGTTGCAGGCGCTTGCGGGTGTTCGCATGCATCATCGGCGAATAGAAGCGATAGGCATTGCGCTCCTGGGTTTTCGCGGCGTACATCGCCGCGTCGGCATTCGCAATCAGCGATGACGCATCGGTGCCATCAAGGGGAAAGCCCGCCACGCCAATGCTTGCGCTCAGAAAAATTTCGTACTCGTCGACCAGAAACGGTTCGGACAGGCTTGCCAACAGTCGGTTGACGATCGGCCGCGCGTCTTCGCGCAGGCTCAGTCGATGCAGCAACACGGTAAATTCGTCGCCGCCGATGCGCCCGGCCATATCTCCCTCGGCCAGCTGCTGGCTGATCCGCTCGGCCACCTTCACCAGCAAACGGTCGCCGATGGCGTGGCTGTAACTGTCGTTGACGATCTTGAACGCGTCCAGATCGATGAACAGCACGGCGACGGCCATGCGCTCGCGCGCGGCCCCGGTTATCGCTTCGCTGCAGTGGCGCTCAAACTCCGACCGGTTGACCATGCCGGTGAGCGGGTCGTGCCGTGCCAGATGCTCCAGCCGACGCTGGTTGGTCTTGCTGGAAAAGATGTTGGTGAACACCGCGACGTAATACTGCACATTGTTGTCCGCATCGCGGATGGCACTGATGCTCAGCTGTTCCGGATACGTGCTGCCGTCTCGACGCGTACTCTGCACCTCGCCGAGCCAGTTGTGGCCAGCGGCGATATTCTTCCAGATGGACGATGGCAGCGATGAGCCGTCCGGCAACGTGCGGGTATCTTCGAACGACTTGCCCAAAAGCTCGCGCGTGGTGAAGCCGGTGATTCCGGTGTGCGCCATATTGGTCGAAACCACCCGCCGGTCGGCGTCGGCGATGATCACGCCCTCCACAATACTGGCCAATGCTTCGGCGGCAACGCGACGCTCCTGCTCCATCGCCACCCGCTCGGAGATGTCGCGGATGATCGCCTGACGCACCGGCGTGCCGCTCCAGTCGACCAAACTGCTCTGTGTTTCGACCGGCCGCTTGCTGCCATCGGCATTCAGCAACGCATTGATTGCCGGGCCGCCCTCCTTGCGGGAAATCTGTTGAGTGAAAAGGTGCACGAAACGGTCGCCAACCAGATCGTCCCACGGACGCCCGGTCCATTCGCTGGCCGCATGGTTGGCGTCAAGTATCCGCCCGCTGTCTTCGTCCACCATCACGATGGCATCGGCAGCGCTGTCGAATACCAGGCGGTAGCGCTCCTCCGTGCCGCGCACGCTCTGCAGAATGCGGCGCGCCATATGCATCCACAGCAGCGCAGCGAGAACGGCGGCGGCCAACACGCTGGCAAATAGCACATGGCCAATCCAGACAGCGCCGTGCGCGATCTCGATCGAAAATTGATTGGTGCGCGGCTCAATGTAGACATTCAGATCCTGCACGCGCTTTTGCAGCAGCGCAATACGCGGCCGGTTGATCGATGCCGCGGCGTATTCATGCTGCAGCTGCTCGGCGATCGTTCGCAGCTGTTCGATCGGCTCATCGGTGGAACGCCAGGCCGCAAGCGCCTCTCGCATGTGCGGCGCTTCGGACAGATGCTCCAACATGAGAATGATGCCGGACTTTGCCGAAGGCATGACGTTGCCGCGAATGAAAGCCCGATCGACTTCGCCGCTGTCGAAATTTCCCCGGGCAATGGCATCCCGAGCCAGGCGATCGGAGTTGAGCAGTGAATAGTTACTGTTGAACGAAGCGAGCGTGGCCGGGTTGCCGTCAATCGCATAATTCCCCAGATCGATGACCGACTGCTTCTGGGCCTTGGACCAGACACTCTCGCTGTTGAGAAATCCAGCGAGAGTGACCTGGACCTGCATAGCAAACCAAGTGAGCACCAGAACGAGCCCGACAACCGCCACCAGCCCATAGGCGAGTGGCATGAGACGTCGACGCAGAGGGCTTCGCAAGGGCGCGCGTGTGCTAGGCATATCTCCAATGATCCGAATAATCATCCATCAGGGAAAATCCATGACTTTCACACGCCGCACCTTGTCAACCGATGCGTCAGGCAGCAGCTTCGTTGACCCTCCAAAGATCCTGCCGTGACTGCAGGCATTTGTCGCCAAGAATACGCATGCTGACGTAGCTCCTCTTGACGCATTCGCCCAGATGGGCCACTTCGCTCGGCAGGGGGTTTGTTCCCAACAAGGTACAGACTATCTCCAAAGCCTCCCACGGATGTGTGTCATCGTAGTCAGCATGCAGATGCAACCAGCGGAGACTGGAAGCCCTTTCAGGCTTTTCAAAGCTTTCACGGTACTTTGTACTCTCATAGACAAAGTGCGACCACTCACCGGTAACGCCTTCGATGGCGTAGTTGGTGGCAACCATACCCGCCGCCAGCGTGCCGCTCCTGCTGATTTCCTCGCACCACTTGGCCAGCCCGTCGGTGCCCTGCGGCGCGGCACCATACAGCAGCACGTCTCGTGAAATGCCCGCACCCTCGCCCCAGTTCAGCCAGTACTCCGCGTGATTCTGTTCGACGCGTATGTTGCGCACCAGCCAGCGTCGCGCCATGTCCTCGCCCTTGCTGCGGCCATATTGCGTCTTCAGCAGGTTGAGCGCCATATAGCTCGGGAAGCGTTCGATAAAAGGCCAGATGCCCACCATGAAATTGGTGGTTGCCGTCAGTCCCAACGTGCACTCGCGCATCATCACCCAAAGTTCGTGATCTAGGACGGTTTGCTTGGTACTTTGGCAATCAGCAACCATGTCCTGAGCCCACTGCGGGTAGCTGGTGATTTCGGTGAGGGGGCCGGTTCGTTCGAAATGCGTGTTCATGTGAAACTCCTTCGCGATAGCAGCTGCCTGGATCGGCGGCTGCATGGATACGGCATGGGACAGTCCACGCCGTTGTGACTCCGGTAACTGGATGGGTCATATCACCGGAAACCTTGAACGGCCGCGCTGGATTGGCGGCATGAAAAAGAAGGGGCGTCCCATGGGTGATATCCGACCGTGTCCGCCAGCAAGTGCTTCACCAGCATGAGCGGCGACCTGCCGTCCGGGCGCTTGCGTACGGCAACGCCATCCTTATGCAACGCGGCGCACGATGCGGCCAGTGCGTTGTCGAGGCCATCCGCGGGCCAAGTCATCACGTTTATCGAAGCGACGCGCGTCCCATTGGGCGCCAGCAGACGGTCGATGCGCATGATTTGCTGCGGCTACCCACGCACGGTGAATCCCAAGCCACGGAAGCAGCGCTGACCAGAAGCAGCTGGCGGCTCAGTCCTCCAGCGCTACCCCTGCCAGCCAGCGTCCGGCGAGACGGGGCCAATCTCCGGATACCCGTAGCGTTATCGACAAACCGACAGACCGGCGTTGTCGACATGCTTCGATCCTCTCTCAGTCTGCGGTCGGATGCAAACCGAAAACCGCGCGCACGGCAAGCGCTTGCTGGCGCCTGCTGCAGGCCGAGGGCTGAAGTTGATTTGTGCGCTTGTGTACCGAAAGGGCTCATTGGACAGGGCATCGCGTACCACGCCGGGCTCGCTGCGCGCCGGGTGATAAAGCGCGACTAGGCTGGCAATTTGCAAGACGTCGCAGTGCCTGCGCACCGGCGTACCCAATGGCCGAGCACCAGTCGCCACCGCATGGCAAGATTCACGAGACGCTGGCGCCGCAGCGCGGGACAATCCCCGACCGACCAATGCCTTGAAGGATCGCCGACCATGCCCTCGCACGACAACCGACCGCTTCCCCGCGGCATGCTGGCACTGGGCTGGAGTGGCCTGCTGCCGTTCGTCGGCGCGCTGGCGCTGGCCGCGTTGGCGCCCGGTTGGCGCGACGTCGCGCTCACCGTTTTCATTGCCTACGCTGCGGTGATTCTCAGCTTCCTCGGCGGCGCGCGCTGGGGGCGCGGCCTGGCCGCCGACGCGTCGGTCTTTCGCTACGTTGAAGCAGTGTTGCCCAGCTTGATCGGTTTTGCCGCACTGTTGCTAGCGCACCGGCCACTGCCGGCCCTCGGCCTGCTCGCCAGCGGATTTCTTATCTGGCTTTTGATCGATCTGCGCGATCCACTGTGGTCACCCGCTTACCGCCGCATGCGGCTCGGCATCAGCGTGGTAGTGGTGGCTCTGCACGCAGCATGGTTCGTGGTTTAACCATCGGACTGACCGACCCCCGAACCGGATCCACACGCCACGGCTCTAGAACAGCGCTTCAAGCACCTGCAGAAATCCCCAGAACGCCACGATCCACACCGCCGTGCGCAGGTAGGGAATGCCAGCAGCGTAAACCGGCCAATACGCCACCCGCGCCCAGAAATAAAGCTGGGCACCCCAAGCCGTGTGGTCCGTGTTGCGGTGGGTCAACACCACCGCCAGCACCGCCGCGGCGAAGAACGGAAAGGTTTCCAGAAAATTCCGGCTGGCACGATCGGCGCGCGCCGCCACACCTACTAGCGGCTTGGCGTCGCCTTCGCGGTTGCCTGCGTTCCATTTGATTCCGCGTTGGGCAGTGGCCAGACAGGCCGCAACCAGAACGTAAGCCAGGCCCAGCGCGATGGACCACGCCAGCATCTTCACTTCGATCGTCATGCTTTGGCTCCGCTTGCGGACGGTTGAGATCTGGCTAGATCAGATCACCTTTAGCAGCACGACGCCAGTCGCCCGAACCAGCCTTGGGAGCCCATGTCAGCCGGTTGCAGCGGCCCATTCCTTCGTCGTGGGCATCGCCTTGGAAGCAGGCACTTTCGCCAGCTCGTCATAGTGACGGCGTGTCGCTTCCACCAGCGTGCGGTTGTCGTGCTTCCACGGGTGGTAGCCGGGAACAAACCACGACAGCCATTGGCCGCCGATGCGAGTGATGGGGCCGGGAGATATGAAAAGAAAACCCAGCAGGCGCAACCAGCCGCGCCAGTCCTTCCGGGTGCCTTCGGCCTTGGAGATGCGCCACATGAACTGCCAGACCCGAAAGGTAAACAGCCCGGTGACAAACAGCATGGCGCGGCTGCGACGCAGGTATTGCTTCAGCGGTGGTCCGCCAACGCGCTGAAATACGTCGAAGGCGACGCCCTTGTGTTCGGTTTCTTCCAGCGCATGCCATCGCCAGATCGCTGCCATGCGCGGGTCGGACTTCTGCATGGTTCCGGGATGGCGCAGTACCTGATCGGCCAGCATCGCAGTGAAGTGCTCAAGACAGATCGTCACGGCTAGCTGCGCAAGCGGTGGCAGCTTCGTCGCGCGTTTCTCCTGAAAAGTCTTCAGTACCTGCACCAGCTCGTCGGCGCCAATGCCCTGCTTCGCCAGGCGATCGTTGTATTCGAGATGCTCGCGGCTGTGCATGGCCTCCTGCCCTATAAAGCCGCCCACCTCCGCATCAAGCACCGGGTCGTCGGCAATCTGCGCTCGGAACGCGCGCACGCTGTCAATGAAGAAACGCTCGCCGTCGGGAAACATCAGCGACATCGCGTCGAAAAACCGGGTCTTGTGCGCATCCCCCTGGACCCAGAAACGCGGGATGTCGGCAGCCATATCGAAATGCAGATCGCGGCGGACAATAGATAGTGAGTGGCTCATGACACTTCCACGTGTTGGGGTCTACCGGCAAAACTAGGCTCATCGTCGGTCGGTTTCAAGGTATCCGGGTGTAAGCGACTGTTTTTGTTGGGTGACGATTCGGGTTTGTTCATTTCGAGACACTGCGGCGCGATCTCGAATGCAGGGCGCGGCAAGGCGCAGGGCTGCGAGCAGCGCGTCATCGAAGTTGCACGGCCTCATTTTCCGGCACGTGCTTACCGAAACCTGGCGGACAACAAAACCGGCCTCGCGCCGTTGCCGAAAACGATATGTCTCGCCTGGGCAGCGTCTGTAAACCTTTCGCCGCTTCGCCGCATCTGATGCTGTGTTACCCACCGGAGTGAACACGTGCGCAAACTTATTTCTGTCCTGCTGCTTATCGCACTGCCGCTGGCGGCCAGCGCCAACGAATGCAAATTCACCGCTGTACGCAATGCCGATATCGACGCGGCCGGTCTGAAAGACCTGATGCTGACGCTGGGGTCGACCGACCTGGATATTCGGAGCGCGCCGGGTCTCACCAAGGTCGAAGTGCGCGGCACCGCCTGCGCATCGGATGCATCGAAGCTACAGGATCTGCAGGTCAATGCACGGCGCAGCGGTGATCACGCCACGGTGGATACCAGCAACAATGGTGGCTATATCAACATCAGCCTGTTCGGCTCCAGCTACGCTTACATGAAGCTGGTTGTCCGTGTACCGACCTCGCTGACTGTTGCCGTCGACAGCGGCTCCGGCGACGTCAATGCGTCCGATCTTGCATCGCTGAACTTCGATTCGGGCTCAGGCGACCTTATTGCCGACCACATCGCCGGTCCGTTGACGCTGAAAGTCGGCTCCGCCGACGTCAAGGCCGAGCATGTCGGCAGCGTCGATGTGAGAAGCAGCGGATCGGGCGACGTGCATGTGATCGACGTGCAGGGCGATGTTCGCGCTGGACACTCCGGCTCGGGTGATCTGACCTTTGAGCATGTCACCGGTAACGTCAACATTGGCGGCACGGGGTCCGGCGATATCCGGCTGGACGGCATTGGCCACGATGTCGACGTGGGCAGTACCGGATCGGGCGATGTGACGGCTGACGACGTTGGCGGCAATTTCAGCGTGCACTCCACGGGCAGCGGCGATATCCGTCACAGCAATATCAAGGGCAGCGTCAACGTGCCCAAGAGCGACGATTGATATCTTTTAATCGCCTTACGATGACGTCGCCATCGCAGCCAGCTTGGCGACGGTATTCATATTGCGCGCGGTGCCAGCCGCTGCCGCCGCCATCGTGAGCCGCGAATCGGCCATACCGCTGGCATAGTGCACATAGATCTCGCGTCGGCCCAGGGCCAAGCGTTCGTCCTTGCGACCGGTGACGTGATCGAGCGCATCGGCCGGCGGCGCGCCATCGAGAAAAATGGTCATCACGCGATTGGGTGGCTCGCTCGCAAAGGGATTGGCCGCCAGCACCGCGGCCAGTTCCGCCCCCGTCCGCACCAGCACACCGACCGGCTTTCCTGCATACGCCGCGAGGCGGGACGCCAGCGCCGCAGTCACCTGCTTCTCGGTCTGCGCGCTTTCGAACAGCAGGTTGCCGCTGGCGATAAACGTACGAACGTTGGCAAACCCGGCCTGCTCGCCCATCGCCTTCAGTTCGGCCATCGGCAGTTTGCCGGTGCCGCCGACGTTCACAGCGCGCAGCAGGGCAATGTAGGTCGGCATAGCCATCTCCCGATATCTGCGGCGCAACGCCTGGCCCGTTCGGGCAATTGATCACCTGCGCGATGTCATCACGCAATCCCTCTGACTTCAATAGACCGCATGCCGGTTCACACGGGGAGCGGGCGTTATCGATAGGCTGTGTTCAACGGAAAAATCGTTCTCGTCAGCACAGGAGCGTCGACATGGATCTGCAAAAATCTCTCGTCTCAGCCATGTTGCTGGTGATGCTTTGCGCAAGCGCCTTCGCTCAAGCCCCTGTAGCGACCAACGGTGATTGGGACGGTAGCCTCAAGGTACCGGCAGGGATTCAAATGCGATTGACCCTGCATCTTTCCGGCGCGGCGGCGACGATGGATAGTCCGGATCAAGGCGCGTCGGGCATTCCTGCCACGTTGAGCCGACAAGGCAATACGGTGACGGTTGCCGTACCGGCCACCAAGGGCAGTTTTACCGGCACGCTTTCCGCCGATGGCAAGACACTGACCGGCAGTTTTTCGCAAGGCAGTTTGAGCATGCCTGCGCATTTCACGCGGCGCGCCGCGGGTGCCGCCGCCCCT
>Ga0302308_10002134_pt1 | contig 15968 bp, 13 predicted proteins | sample III_Palsa_E3_3_FD_200531 | JGI IMG/M metagenome (GOLD analysis project Ga0302308, IMG submission 200531) | Peat permafrost microbial communities from Stordalen Mire near Abisko, Sweden - III_Palsa_E3_3 | ecosystem: Environmental > Terrestrial > Soil > Palsa > Peat permafrost | place: Sweden... | reverse complement strand
CGCATCTCTAACAAATTGATACTACGCCCCCCGGAAACCGGATGCAAGAAAAGTTTTCGTCGTCGCTCGTGGAAAGTTCGCCAGTGACCTCGTAAAAAGCGAAAGACCGTCTACCCTCCCCGGAAGACGGTCTCGCAGCTTTCAACGGCCAGTCACTGGCCTCCATAATTGACTCACCTACGTGGGAGAGCCCATTCGAGGAACCGGCGCACCTGATTCGGTGCTGCTTCATGCTCTAATCTCGAACATCCTGCGGTTCGTTTCGCCCATCCCGAGTCTTGCTGGAATTTATCGGCGTCGCACACGCTTCGAACACCCATAACTAGAGCAATTCAAATGCCAAACTGGCAGAAAGCAGTTTCCCTTTTGAATTGATGTAGTTCCACCGCCAGGGTCGCCAAACCGCCCCCCCAAGAATCCAAAAACAGAAGATTCAACAACTTCTCTTCCGCTTTTCAGAAGGCCCCACGATGCACTTGCAGGATATAGGTTGCCTGTGCGCCAATTGACCCGCCCCAGCCGCTCTCCTATAATCGGCACTGCCAACCAATATGGACGGCAGCCAACCGAACTCTCGCGCAGGTGACCCTTCCTTGTCTTAGACCGGGAGTTCCAGCCGGCGACATTTCAACGGTCGCGCATAACGATTTCTCCCATCTCCGAAGGAGCTTCAAACACCGAATGAATCGCACCCTTGTACTCGCTACCGTGCTGGCCTCTGGCCTTGCAACTACCACCCTCTTTGCGCAGACTGCTCCCGCAGCAGCTGCCCCTACCGCACCCGCAGCAGCTCCGGCACCGGAAGCTATCCCTGCCAAGATCGCCGTCATCGCCTTTGAGCAGGTTGCTGGTGGCACCAACGAAGGACAGAAGCTCGTTGCCGATCTGCGTAAGAAGTACGAGTCCAAGCAGACCGATCTGCAGACCCGCGCCGCTGAGGTTGAGTCGCTGAAGAAGCAGCTTCAGGCTCTGCCCGCATCGACCTCCGACGAAGACCGTTCCAAGCGCATCAAGGACATCGACATCAAGGACAAGCGTCTGCAACAGGATGCCCAGGACCTGCAGCAGGAAGAGCAGGCCGACTTCCAGGATGGCTTCAGCAAACTGATGCAGAAGGTTGGTCCGGTTGCCGTGAAGTACGCACAGGACCACGGCTTTACCTTGCTGCTTAACTCGAGCGACTCGCAGCAGGGTCTTCCCACCACGCTGTGGTGGAATACCTCGACCGACATCTCGCAGGCTGTTGTGAATGCTTACAACGCGGTCTCGGGTGTTGCGGCTCCTCCGCCGTCGGCTCCCACCCCAACCGTCCACCACACCGCTCCCGCGGCTTCCACCACGCCCAGGAAGCAGCAGTAATCGCGGTAACGCACTTCGCTGGAAACAACAACGGAGGCCTTCGGGCCTCCGTTGTTGCATCTAACCGCAAACCGGAGGAACCCTGACCCTACTCATCCTCAACAGCGGCTCATCCTCAATCAAGTTCTCCATCTTCCAGGCGGACACCCCCAGCGACCCAACCCTCCTCCTCGACGGCGAGCTAAGCGGCGTAGGCGCGCCCAACCCCAAGCTCACCATCACGCAACCAGGCCACGCGCCCCAACAGCCTCCCACCAAAGAAATCCCCACACTAACCGCCGCCATCCACCTCGTACTCGACACCCTCTCCAACCAACCCACCCCCACAGCCGTCGGCTATCGCATCGTCCATCCCGGCGCAAAGATCCACGACCACCTCCTCATCACCGAAGAAGTCCTGCACGAGTTCGAAGCCGCCTCCACCTTCGCTCCACTCCACGACCCCGAAGCCATAGAGATCATCCGCGAAACGATGAAGCGCCTCCCGCATATCCCTCACTTCGCCTGCTTCGACACCATCTTCCACCGCACCATGCCTCCCGAAGCCAGCACCTACGCCATCCCCGAGCTCTATCGCGCCCAGGGAGTCAAACGCTACGGCTTCCACGGCCTAAGCTGCGAGTCCATCGTCCACCAGCTACAGCAGCTCGGCCCCATCCCCCGTCGCATGGTCATCGCCCATCTCGGCAGCGGATGCAGCGTCACCGCGCTCTTCGAAGGCGCATCCATCGACACCACTATGGGTCTCACACCCACCGGCGGCATCGTCATGGGCACCCGCTCCGGCGACCTCGACCCCGGCCTCATGCTCTACCTACTCCGCCAGCAGCAGGGAAGCAACCCCGCCGAAGCCCTCGAAACCCTCCTCAACCACCACTCCGGCATGGTCGCCCTCACCGGCCTCCCCAACGACATGCGCGCCGTCCGCAAGGCCGCAACCGCCGGCGACGCACGGTCTATACTTGCGCTAAAGGTCTTCACGCGCAGCGTGCGAAAGGCCATCGGCAGCTTCGCCTGGCTGCTCGGCGGTCTCGACGCCATCGTCTTCACCGGCGGCATCGGCGAGCACGATCAAGCCACACGCACCGAAACGTTGGAAGGCCTCGCCGCCATCGGCATCGTCATCGATTCTTCACGCAATCAAACGAAGACTAGTGGTATACAGGCAATTCAAGCATCTGACTCTGGGACGGCCATCTACGCGATTCCCGCTCAAGAAGATCTCATGATCGCCATGCATGTAAAGCGCATGGCCTCTTCCTCTCTCACAAGCTCTACAACCTGATCTCGCACGAGGTTTGACCGATGAGCACCCCCAGCACCTACGAACCCCTCTCCGCCGAAGAGCTCCGCAAAATAAACGCCTACTGGAGCGCCTGCAACTACCTCTGCGTCGGCATGTTGTACCTCCTCGAAAACCCTCTGCTCCGCGAGCCCCTCAAGCCCGAGCAAATCAAGCATCGCCTCCTCGGCCACTGGGGCTCCGATCCCGGACAGTCCTTCGTCTGGGTCCATCTCAATCGCCTCATCAAGAAGTACAACCTCGATCTCATCTACATCTCCGGCCCCGGCCACGGAGCTCCAGCCACGCTTTCGAACAGCTATCTCGAAGGCGTCTACTCCGAGATCTATCCCGACAAGAGCCAAACCGTCGAAGGCATGCAGCGCTTCTTCAAGCAGTTCTCCTTCCCCGGCGGCATCGGCAGCCACTGCACGCCGGAGACCCCCGGCTCCATCCACGAAGGCGGCGAGCTCGGCTACAGCCTCTCGCACGGCTTCGGAGCTGCATTCGATAACCCCGACCTCATCGTCACCGTAGTCGTCGGCGACGGCGAAGCCGAAACCGGCCCCATGGCCACCTCCTGGCACTCCAACAAGTTCCTCAATCCCATCCACGACGGCGCCGTCCTCCCCATCCTGCATCTCAACGGCTACAAGATCGCTAACCCCACCATCCTCGCCCGCATCTCGCCCCAAGAGCTCGAAAGCCTCTTCATCGGCTATGGCTGGCAGCCCTACATCGTCGAAGGCGACGACCCCGCCATCATGCACCCCAAGATGGCCGCTGTCATGGAGCACTGCATCACCGAGATCCGCGCCATCCAGCAAAAGGCCCGCACCGCCGGCGGCACACCCGAGCGCCCCCGCTGGCCCATGATCATCCTCCGCACACCCAAAGGCTGGACGTGCCCCAAAGAGATCGACGGCCACAAGCTCGAAGGCTCATGGCGCGCCCACCAGATGCCTATCCTCGATCCCGTCACCAACCCCGCACACCTCAAGCTGGTCGAGCACTGGATGCGCAGCTACAAGCCCGAAGAGCTCTTCGACGAATCCGGCGCTCTCATCCCCGAGCTCAAAGCCATGGCGCCCACCGGCGATAGTCGCATCACCGCCAACCCCCACGCCAACGGCGGAAAGCTCCTCAAGCCACTCGATCTCCCCAACTTCTGCGACTACGCCGTCAACGTAAAAAAGCCCGGCAAGCTAAGCCTCTCTCCAACCGATGTCCTCGCCCACTTCCTCCGCGACGTCATGCGCAGGAACATGACGAACTTCCGCGTCTTCGGCCCTGACGAAACAGCCTCTAACAAATTACAGGTCATCTACGAAGGCAGCCACGGCAAAACCTGGATGGCCAAGATGCTCCCTGAAGACGCCGACGGCGGCGATCTCTCCACCGACGGCCGCGTCATGGAGATGCTCTCCGAGCACACCCTCGAAGGCTGGTTTGAAGGCTACGTCCTCACCGGCCGCCACGGCTTCTTCTCCAGCTACGAAGCCTTCGTCCACATCATCGACTCCATGTTCAACCAGCACGCCAAGTGGCTCGAAAAGAGCAAGCTGGAGATCCGTTGGAGACAGCCCATCTCCTCCATCAATCTCCTCATCACCTCGCTCGTCTGGCGTCAGGACCACAACGGCTTCACCCACCAGGACCCCGGCTTCCTCGATATCGTCACCAACAAAAGCCCCGAGGTCACCCGCATCTATCTCCCACCCGACGCCAACTGCCTCCTCAGCCTCACCGACCACTGCCTCCGCAGTACTGACTACATCAACGTCATCGTCGCCGACAAAGCCGAGCACCTCCAGTACCTCACCATGCCCCAGGCCATCGACCACTGCACCAAGGGCATCGGCATCTGGGACTTCGCCAGCAACGACGAAGGCCAGGAACCCGACGCCGTCATCGCCTGCGCCGGCGACATCCCAACCCTGGAAGCCCTCGCCGCCGTGGCCCTCCTCCGCGAGCACTGCCCCAGCGTAAAGCTCCGCTTCGTCAACGTAGTCGATCTCTTCCGCCTCATGCCCGAACGCGAACACCCCCACGGCCTCTCAGAGCAGGAGTTCGACTCCCTCTTCACCACCGACAAGCCCGTCATCTTCAACTTCCACGCCTACGCCTCGCTCATCCACAAGCTAACCTACAAGCGCCACAACCACGACAACATCCACGTCCGCGGCTACAAGGAAAAGGGCAACATCAACACCCCGCTGGAGCTCGCCATCCTCAACCAGGTAGACCGCTTCAACCTCGCCATCGACGTAATCGACCGCGTCCCCGGCCTGCAAGCCTCCGCCGCCCACACCAAGCAATGGCTCCAGGACCAGATCATCCACTCCATCAACTACGCCCACCAAAACGGCATCGACTCCAAAGACCAGCGCGAATGGACCTGGCCCTCCTGATCCAAATCTCGCTTTCGTTAAGGACACGGGTTCAGAAGATACTGAAAAGTCTTCTTTCGTTAAGGGCACGGCTTCAGCCGTGCCATAAGCGCATCCCTCTCACACGGCTTTAGCCGCCGAGGTACGGCGTCGCCAGCCCGTGTTTGAGGATTCCTATCTTCCTGATTTCAAACCGAGGCACTGTCAACTTCGCCGGCCCAGCGAGACAGCGAAAGGTTCTCTTGTATTATTGGTGCGCGTGAGTTCCACCTAAGCTGCTGGCAGTCGAAAAGGCATCGACATCAGTTCTAGGGCCAGAGTCAGGACTGATGATTTCAGTTCATCTAGGCATATCCATACAAATTTGGATGGAGGAACCATTATGAAACGCTTCACACTCTTCATGGTTGCAGTCGCAGCAATATTCGGCCTTGTCGCCCTCATTGCCCCTGCACCAGGACACGCGAATGACCAATCCGCCCCGGCCTTCGTTACCGAAATTCCTCACGGCTACCGCGACTGGAGATGGATCTCTTCGGCACATGAAGCAGGCAATCTCAACAGCATAGGTGCCCTCCTGGGCAACGATGTAGCGATCAAGGCCTACCGGGAAGGAAAGCTTCCGTTCCCGGACGGCACAATGCTTGTCGCTTTGCATTACACCTACGTGCCATCGGAGGAAAACAATAAAATCTTTGGCCAGGCCCAATCTTTCGTTCCCGGAGCTCCCACGAACATCCAGTTCATGGTCAAGGACTCAAAAAAATACGCCGCAACCGGTGGCTGGGGGTTCGGTCACTTTGCAAACGGCAAACATGGCGACGCGGCGTTTATGAAAAGCTGCTTCCCCTGCCATGAAAAGGCCAAAGCGACCGACCTTGTCTTTACTCACTACGTCCCATGATGCTGCAAGCTGGCAGAAAGGGATAAGGACGCCACCGACGAGGAGAGGGCGCTTCATCGGCGCTGCGTGGGTTCTATTGCCGTGGCGATGTCAGGGTCGATAGCCGTTGGATGAACCGAGATACTCTCTCGCCCCGGCCTTCGCTTGTTGACGCAAAAAACCTTCATCGAAACAGCCACCGTCAACCCCCACTCCCCATTGACGATTTCTCAACTCACCCTCAAAAACCCAACATTTCACCGTAACCAGATTCCCCACCGTAAACGACCGTAAAACGGTCCGTGCCGATCCATCCCCCTAACCGGCTCCATCCGCGCAAAACACCGTAAAAACAGCTTTTAAGCCCCCAAAACCGCCCCGCGCACTCACCGTGAACCACGGTAGTTAACCCCCGGTTCAAGTCCTACTTTAACTGTTCCCTCAAGCCGTCCGCCCACGCGCCTGAATCTCAAGAAAAGTATGGATCAACGCCACCGCCGCTGGCGTAACACCCTGCATTCTGCTGGCCTGCCCCAGCGTCAAAGGCCTGATTTTACTGAGCTTTTCAACCATCTCCCGCGAAAGCCCGGAGCAGGCCCGATAATCAAACCACTCCGGAATAGCCCTCGCCTCTTCATCCCTCAAACGCTGCATAGATCGTTGCTGCTGAGCAAGATAGCCCGCAAACTTGATACCCGTCTCCACAGTCTTCAACTCATTCCGAACCCATGCCGGAATTCCACCCCCCAAAGCATGTACCCAGGGAGCGAATAAGTCGTTCACTTCCAATCGTTTACGCATCGCAGGCACAAGCTGCTCAATCGTGACCTCCGGCCGCTTCAGGAACTGCCCAAAGAGATCCCCCTTAGCCGGAACCTCCGTAACCCCTTCAAAAGCAAAGGCTTCCAGATCAGCTTCATTAACCCGGGCAGTCTCCAGCAGCAGCGTCAAAGCCTCCAACCTGGCCTGCTTCGCCTCAAAAACGGCCCACGCCTCATCATCAATCAACCCCAGACGCCTTCCATGGGGCGTAAGTCGTTTATCTGCATTATCTATACGCAAATGCAGCCGGAACTCAGCCCTCGATGTAAACATGCGATAAGGCTCATCCGTCCCCTTGCTGATCAGGTCATCAATCAGAATCCCCGTATACGCCTCTGTCCGATCTAAAGTAAAGAATTCAAGCGCCTTAGGTCCCTCCGCCTGCCGCGCAAACAGCGCCGCATTGATCCCCGCAATCAACCCCTGGCAAGCCGCCTCCTCATAACCCGAGGTCCCATTGATCTGCCCAGCCAGATAAAGCCCGGTAAACTTCTTTACTCTCAACGTTCTATCCAGCTCAGTCGGATCAATCGCATCGTACTCAATCGCGTACCCAGGCCGCAGCATCTCAGCATTTTCCAGCCCCGGAATCGAGTGCACCATCGCACTCTGAACTTCCATAGGCAGCGAAGTGCTCATTCCATTGATGTAAACCTCATGCGTATTCAGCCCCTCAGGCTCCAGAAAAAACTGGTGCGACGTTTTGTCCGGAAAACGAACGATTTTGTCCTCAATCGAAGGACAATACCTCGGCCCAATTCCTTCAATCTGCCCTGTATACATAGGGCTGCGATGCACATTAGCGCGAATTAAAGCCAATGTTTCAGGCGTAGTCGTAGCAATATGGCAAGAGATCTGCCGCAGCGGCGGCGTCCACGTCCGCCCCCCATCCGAAGGAGCAGAACGGAAGCTAAACGGCGTAGGATCAGCGTCTCCCGGCTGCTCTTCAAACCTCGACCAGTCGATAGTTCGCCCATCCAGCCTCGGCGGAGTCCCAGTTTTAAGTCGTGTCTCGCGAAGTCCTAGTCTTTTCAACGACTCACCCAGCAAAACCGACGCCGGCTCCCCAGAACGCCCCGCCGTATACTGCTGCTCCCCACAGTGAATCAGCCCATTCAAGAACGTTCCGGTAGTGACAATAATGGACTTAGCGGCAATGGTGCGGCCATCCCGCAGCAAGACACCCCTAACGCGCGACTCCTCAATAACGAGGTCCACAACCTCAGCCTGCTTGATGAAAAGATTGGCAATCGATTCAAGCTTTTCACGCATTTTGGTGCGATAAAGGCTCTTATCGCACTGCGCCCGCGGGCTCCAGACGGCAGGTCCGCGACTCGTATTGAGCAGCCGGAACTGAATGCCACAAGAGTCAGCCACCTCGCCCATAATGCCGCCAAGCGCGTCAATCTCGCGAACGAGATGCCCCTTGGCAACGCCGCCAATAGCGGGATTGCAGGACATCTGCGCAATCAGATCAAGGTTGAGCGTGAAAAGCGCCGTTCGAAGTCCCATACGCGCGGAAGCAGCCGCAGCTTCGCAGCCAGCATGGCCCGCGCCGACAATGAGCACATCGAATTGTTCCGAAAAAGGCACTGTTTCTATTCTAGCTTTTAGCGTGGCTGGAAGCTAAGAATTAGCGGCTTCGGTAGCATGGGGAGATGGTTCAGTTGAATGTGGTTGAAGCGCGGGTCGTGGGCTCTTTGATGGAGAAAGAGATTACAACGCCGGAGTACTATCCGTTGTCGTTGAATGCGACCGTAAATGCATGTAATCAAAAGAGTAGCCGCGAGCCAGTCATGGAGCTGGGCGAAGGGGATGTGCGGACAGCCTTGTTCGAACTGACGCAAATGGGCCTCGCGCGGACAGATGCTTCAGCAAGGGTGTCGAAGTTCGAACACCGGATGCGCGATGTGCTGAACCTGCGGCGAGACGAAGTTGCCGTAATTTGCCTGCTATTGCTGCGAGGGCCTCAGACACCCGCCGAGCTGCGAGCCCGGGCAGAGCGAATGTACTCCTTTGACGACAATGCAGCAGTGACAGCCACGCTGGAGCGTCTGGCCGCGCGTGAGGAACCGCTAACGGTGTTGATGCCAAGGCAGCCGGGGTCGCGAGAAGCGCGATGGATGCATCTGTTGAGCGGCGCGGTGGAGATGGAAAGCGTTGCTCCGGCCTCGGAGGTGAGACCGGGAGCCCCTGCTTTGGCCGCCCGCGTGGAAGCGTTGGAGGATTTGGTGAGAACGCTGGAAGAGCGGCTGAAGGTGTTGGAAGATTGCGGTGTGTTCAGCCAGGAACCAGAGGCCTAAGAGGAAGCGGGTAGCAGGCTGGCCAGCGTCTTTTCCAGGCTTGCTGGATCATCCACATTGAGGGTTGCAAGGGCGCGATCGATCTGGCGGTTCAATCCGGTCAGGACTTTCCCGGGGCCAACTTCGATGTAGTTGGTTGCGCCGGAATCCTGGAGCAGCTTAATGCATTCAACCCAGCGGACGGGGCCGGTTACCTGGCGGATGAGGGCGTCACGCACTTCGGGGCCGCGGGTCATGAGGCGGGCGTCGACGTTGGAGGCGATGGGGAAGCAGGGATCGTGGAAGACGATGCCTTCGAGCTGCCTGGCGAGGTCTTCCTGCGCCGGCTGCATGAGCGCGGAGTGGAACGGGCCGCTTACCGGAAGCATTACTGTGCGCTTGGCACCAGCGGCTTTGCAGGCTTCGGCGGCTTTTTCTACGGCCTCTTTCGCGCCGGAGATGACGGTCTGATCCGGGGAGTTGAGGTTGGCCGGAGAGACGACGGCTGAGACCCGCGAGGCGGCCTGTGAGGGCGTCGTTGCGGAGTTATTGGGGTCGGTGAGAGCGTCGAGGGCGGCGGCGGTCTGGCCGGAGGGACTGGTAGCGTCGGCAGGTGGGGTTTGGGTTAGCTCGTCGGAGATGCGGGCGCAGATGTCATTGATCTGCGCAGCAGGTAGGCCGAGGATAGCAGCCATTGCGCCTTCTCCGGCAGGGACGGCGTTCTGCATGTACTGGCCGCGGAGGCGCACTGTGCGGACGGCATCAGCGAAGGTGAAGGTACCGGCGGCGACGTGCGCGGTGTACTCGCCGAGGGAGTGACCGGCGGCGAAGGCAGGCGCGATGTTGCGGGACTTCAGCTCGGGCTCGAGGACGCGGTAGGCGGCGATGGAGACGGTGAGGATCGCGGGCTGGGTGTGCTCGGTTAGCTTGAGGTCTTCTTCAGGGCCTTCGAAGATGATTTTGGAGAGCGGGAAGTTGAGGGCGTCGTCGGCTTCCTGGAAGATGGCGCGGGCGGCGGGAAAGGTGTCGTAGAGGGCGCGGCCCATGCCTACGGTTTGCGATCCCTGGCCGGGAAAGAGGATAGCGAGCTTGATCGGGTTAGTTGTGGCGTCAGTCATCAGGAATAGTTTATCGGCTCCATAGGATTGGATGCTCGTAATCGGGGACAATGGCTGCATGGAACAAGTGAATGGTCGGAGTTGGGCGCGGCTGGACGGAGTGGATCTGCTGCGTGGGTTGGCGATCTTCTTTGTGCTGATGAATCACGTGAATATGCGGCTGGTGGGGGCGAAGGTTCCTTACACGGCGGGCATGGGGCCGCAGGTGGAGATGTCGCTGGTTTGGAATGGGCAGTTTGGGGTGCAGATGTTCTTTGCGGTGTCGGGGTTTTTGATTACCTCGACGACGCTGCGGCGGTGGAGTTCGATGGGCAAGGTGAATGTGAAGGAGTTTTATCAACTGCGGTTTGCGAGGATCGCGCCCCTGTTGCTTGCACTGCTGGTTGTGTTGAGTGCGCTGCACTTCGCGGGGGTGAAGGGATATGTGGTTTCGGCGAAGACGGGTGAGTTAGGACGAGCGCTGGTGGCGGCGCTGAAGTTTCACATCAACTGGCTGGAGGCGGCGCGAGGGTATCTGCCGGCTAGCTGGGATATTCTTTGGTCGCTTTCGGTGGAGGAGATGTTCTATCTGTTCTTTCCGCTGGTGTGCCGGGTGTTTCGGCGAGAACGGATCTTTGCAGTGGTGATGTTCTGCTTTGTGGTGATTGGGCCGTTCGCGCGTGCCAAGGCGTTCAACCATAATCCGGTGTGGCGGGAGTATTCGTATCTGGGTGGGATGGATGCGATTGCGATGGGATGTCTGACGGCGCTGCTGGTGGCGTGGAAGCCGATGTCGCGTTGGGTGCGCTGGATGGTGGGGTTGGTTGGGGCCGGGCTGATGGTGTTCAGCTTGTGCTTTTCGTTGAAGGCGTATGTGTGGGGGCTAGGGCGGGATGGGTTGAATATGACCGTGCTGGCGGTAGGGACTTGTTGCCTGATTGCTGTGGCAGCGGAGACTCGGTGGCGTAGTTGGCGGGTGCTTGCACCCGTGTTGGTAATGGGTCGACGGAGTTATGAGATCTACCTGACGCATGTGTTTGTGGTGCTGGGATTATTCGATTGGTTTGTGGCCAAGGGCAAGCCGATACGGGCGGTTTGGCCGATGTTTGCAGTGGCGGTGGTGCTGGCGGGAGTTGTGGGAGAGCTGGTGGCGCGGGGGTATAGCGAGCCGATGAACCGGTGGCTGCGGAAGAAGTGGGGCGATGGGCCGAAGAGGTTGGGGTCGGTGGTGGATGCCGGGTGAGTCAGTTTTGCCGTTGCTCGCCGGGACGGTGGCCAATATGCTTTTGGAACCGTTGCTGCTGCGTGCGAAAGGGAAGTGCATGATGACGAAACGAAGCTGCTGGATGTTGTCGCTGCCGTTGTTTTTTGTCGCTGGCTTTGCGGGGCGAGTTTTTGCGCTGGCAGGGCAGACGGGTGTGGCACCGACACCGGAGATCTTTGCTCCGGGTGTGATCTCGGGGCCGGCGAATGATGGTGCGCCGACGTTTTCGCCGGATGGGTCGACGCTGTTTTTTACGCGCAGCGCGGCACAGTGGACGGTAATTCTGGAGTCACACCAGGTTAAGGGTGAGTGGACGAAACCGGTGCTGGCGCCGTTCTCGGGGGAGTGGCCGGACTCGTCACCGGCGATGTCTCCGGATGGCAAGTTTGTTGTGTTTCAGTCGTCGCGGCCGGTTGTGCCGGTGAGTGCTGCGGACGATCACGCGAAGCCCCATGTTGTTTCGAATTTGTGGCGGGTGTATCGCGTGGGTGCGGGGTGGAGTGAGCCGAAGCGGCTGCCGGAGGCGGTGAATCTTCCAGGTGCGTCGATCTGGAAGCCCAGCGTGGCGGCGGATGGCACGATCTACTTCACCGGCATTGACGCGAAGGGGCAGAAGCGGCTGTATGCGTCGGCTTACAAAGAGGGTGCGTATCAGCAGGCGGAGCCGCTGGCGTTCAGCGATGGTACGACGTTGGATGTCGATCCCGAGATTGCTCCGGATGGATCGTTCCTGGTATTTGTGAGCGCGGGACGGATGGCCGGGAATCCGAAGGACCACCTGTTTCTCGTCTTGAAAAAGGGCGATGGATGGGGGCCGGTGACGGCGATTCACTTTGCGGACGAAGAGAAGAATGGCTACAGCACGGATGATGAACCGCGGTTGGGCGTGGACCACCGGACGGTTTATTTCAGCAGCGACCGCGTAGTTCCGGTGCACTTTCCGCGAACGCAGGAGCAGGCGCGGAAGGACTTGGAGCGAATGGACCTGTGGGACAACAGCAACTTGAATGTGTGGCGGGTTTCGATCTCCGGTTGGGTAGAGAGCGGGGCTTAGGCTGTGTATGAAGGGTTGGAGCAGATTGCCAAGGAGGGACAACATGAAGGGTAAGGTTGTGGGTTATTGGATTTGTACTGCGCTGATTGCCTTTGCGTTTTTGCCTGGCGGCATCTTTTACTTGATGCGCCAGCCACAGGCGGTTACAGGCGTGGAGAAGCTTGGATTTCCGTTTTACTTTGTGATCTTCCTGGGGGTTTGGAAGGTGCTGGGTACGATCGCATTGCTAGCTCCGCGGTTTCCGGTGCTGAAGGAGTGGGCGTATGCGGGGATGTTCTTCGATTTGAGCGGCGCAGTTGTGGCGGTGTTGGCTACCGGTGGAGTGTGGTGGCATGTTGCTGCGCCACTGGTGGTGATGGCGTTGCTGTTTGGGTCGTGGGCGTTGCGGCCGGCGGATCGCAGGATGGCTACTCGATGATGCCGGTGACAAACTGCTGCTCGGCGTGGGCGGTGACGAGGCGATAGAGGGCGAACTGGCGGCTGGTTTGGGCGCGGAGCTCGAAGAGGAGATCGGCGCGGTGGCTGGCGTCGGGGTCGACGGTGTCGATGAAGCGAAGCCAGGGGGTACGGTCGAGGTGGGCAGCATCGGTGATGGAGCTTAGGGAGATTTGGAGCTCGCCTGAGGGCAGGCGCTGCGCGACCAGCGTGATGTAGACAGGGCCGCCGATGGTGATGGGCGATTGAGCCGAGTAGACGAAGGTGGGAAGGCCGCCGTAGCTGAGCGTGTAGGCGTTGAGCTGCTCGGTAGCGAGAGCGGGCGGCGATGGTGGTGGTGGTGCGGCTGGTTTTGAGTGGGTGGTGCGCTTTGGTGTGGGGGTTTGGGCGAAGGTGGGGCCGGTGGGTGTGGCGGCGACGGGTGTGAGCTGCCAGGTTTTGATGTATTCGGCGATGCGGGTCTGGGCGAGGGTTTGGAGCTGCTTGAGGGTTTCGGTGTGCTCGGTTGGTGTGGACCACACGCGGGCGAAGATGTGGGGGTCGCGGTCTACGGCATCGGAGACGGCTACGACCTGGTGGAGATCGGGCGGGAGTGTGGTGAGCTCGGCGGCGGGTGCGTTGACGGTGGCCTTGCCGCGGCGCATGGTGGGGCGATTGGGGTCGTCGTTGAGAGAAGTGGCCATGGGGATGACGCCGGAGTCGCTGGGCTTCTGCTTCTTCTGTTTGCCTTCAGGTGCGGGATCGCGGTGGCGGAGGGTGGGGCGGTCGGGATCGTCTTCGGGGACGGTGCCGGTTGAGGCGGCGGGGGTTGTGGTGTCGGCGCGGCGGTTTAGGTGGGGACGGTCGGGGTCATCCGGAGCGGATGGTGTTGTGGTCGCTGGGGTGGCGGCTGCGGGTTTGGAGTCGTCCACTGAAGGCTGGCCGGGTTGGCGGCCTTTGAAGTGGGGGTTGGGGTCGGAGTCGTCGGCGGAGCCGCCGTCGATGGGGGAGATGTGGGCCGAGGCTTTGAGGGGCTTAGCGGCTGATGGCGGCGGCAGCGGTGCGTAGACGCCGTAGCCGTACCAGGCACCCAGGGGGTCGTCGTCGCCGAGGGAGTGGCGGGTGATGATGTTGCGGGAGTAGTCGAGATCGAAGGTGCCCTGGGCGAGACCGGCCTGCTCGATGGAGTAGATATCGCCGGTCTGGAGGGCGAAGGGCATCGGCTGCGCGAGATAGACGCCCGCGTCTTCCATGTGGCCGTTGATGAAGAGCGAGACGGGTACCAGGCGGGCAGCGGTGGGCTTGGCGAGGTCCCCGGTCCACTCGTACACAGCTACGGCGCGGGTGACTTTTTCCGGTGGCGCGACCTTGTGCATCTGGGCGCTGAGAGGCGGTGCGAGGCAGAGGAGAACGGCGATGGGGGAGATGCGAGGCATTGTCCTGATGTTAGACGTGCGGCACTGGTTTCGTGTTCCAGTGTTGGAAAGGGACGGAATTGTGTTGAGATGATGTCTTAGGGAATTTTGCGGGCTATGGCTGAGGGTGTGATGGAATCCGGCGAGGTGGTGGTGCGGCCAGAACTGCGGGCTGGGGTGCCGCTGTGCGTGGATCTGGATGGCACGCTGGTGAAGTCGGATACGCTGGTGGACTCGGTGCTGGTGATTGCGCGGCAGAAGCCGCGGGAGTTGCTGCGGATTCCGGGGTGGATTGCGCAGGGTAAGGCTTCGTTCAAGAGGCATGTGACGGCGGCGGTTGCGCTGGATGTGGAGCATCTGCCGTATAACCATGCGCTGCTGGAGTGGCTGCGCGTGGAGGCCGGCGCGGGACGGGAGATCTATCTGGCGACGGCGTCGGATGGAGCGCTGGCGGAGCGCGTGGCGGCTTATCTTGGGATCTTTCGTGGGGTGTTGGCGTCGGATGGAGAGACGAATCTGGCCGGCGGGAACAAGCTGGCGGCGTTCAAGGCGCGGTTTGGGAATGAGTTTTGTTATATCGGAAACGCGAAGCCGGATGCGGTGTTGTTGGCGGCTTGCGTATCGCCGATGGTGGCGAACCCGGATAAGGCGTTGCGTGGCGCGATGAAGCGGGCGGGGACCGTTCCGGTGACGAGCTTTGAGGCGCGGACGCCGGTGCTCAAGAGCTGGCTGCGGGCGGTAAGGCTGCATCAGTGGGCCAAAAATGTGCTGATCTTTGTACCGCTGTTGCTGGCCCATGCGTGGAATGCGGCGACGCTGACGGGCGCGGGCGTGGCGTTTTTCAGCTTTGGGATGTGTGCTTCGGCGACGTACATCATCAACGATCTGCTGGATATCGAGGCTGACCGGAGGCATCCGCGCAAGCGTAAGCGGCCGTTTGCGGCGGGGGATCTATCTCCGATCAGCGGCGTACTGATGGTGGTGACGTTGATGCTGGCGGCGCTGGTGTTGGCTATTGAGTTGCCGCAGATATTTACCAACATGCGTGGCGGTTATGATCTGCCACACCCGTATAAATTTCTGGAATGGCTGGGAATTTATACGGTGACGACGCTGACATACTCGCTTTACTTGAAGCGGACGTTGCTGTGGGATGTGTTTGTGCTGAGCGGGCTTTATACGGTTCGAATACTGGCCGGAAGCGCGGCGACCGATGTCGCGGTTTCGGCGTGGCTGGCGGGGTTCAGCGTGTTCTTTTTCCTGTCGCTGGCATTTGTGAAGCGGTTCAGTGAACTGGAGGCGCTGCGGGAGCGTGGAGGCGCGGTGACCAATGGGCGCGGGTATCTGGTCAGCGATTTAGAGCAGTTGCGCGCATTGGGTACGGGAGCGATGTATGCGGCGGTGGTGGTGCTGACGCTGTATATCAACAACCCGGAAAACACGAAGCTTTATCAGCACATCGCGCGGCTGTGGCTGGTGGTTCCGGTGATGCTGCTGTGGCTTAGCCGCGTGTGGATGCTGGCGAGCCGGGGCGAGATGCACGACGATCCGGTGGTGTTCGCGATTACGGATAAGAGAAGCCTGCTGCTGGGAGTGTTGATGGCGGCGGTGGTTTGGTGGGCGCTGTAAGGCGGCGTCATTTATCCTGAAGATTCGACGATATGAGTGCAGCGATTCCAGAGTTGAAGCAGTTTGATGAGGCCGAG
>Ga0302308_10002124_pt1 | contig 16029 bp, 14 predicted proteins | sample III_Palsa_E3_3_FD_200531 | JGI IMG/M metagenome (GOLD analysis project Ga0302308, IMG submission 200531) | Peat permafrost microbial communities from Stordalen Mire near Abisko, Sweden - III_Palsa_E3_3 | ecosystem: Environmental > Terrestrial > Soil > Palsa > Peat permafrost | place: Sweden... | reverse complement strand
AAATCTTCCGGTCCCTCGCGGGCGTCCGGTTGGTCATCCCTGACCACGCCAAGGGACTTCCCGTGTTGCGTACGCTTTCCTTGTGTACATGCTGTCGCCACTACCCCGGCGCAGCGACTGGGCGTCCAGCCTGCTCATTCGCCCAGTCGTATCAGCCTTCCCCGATAGGGTTGTCGGGTCGGCCTGCGCATCGACCTTTTCGAGGTTTGCTCGGCGTTCACTCACGTTACGGCCTGCACACTCGCGCTGTCACCAATTTGTGACACGCATCACCGAAGGCTTCAGCCATTTCGTTACCTCCATAGCTGCTCCGGTTGCTTCCGGCTGGAGCGGTTGCCGGGTGGGACTTGCACCCACTGGAAAGCGCCACCTTTTCACGGCGCACACCCAAATCGGTAACTTTACGCTATCCGGCGACTGGGCTTACGTGTGGCATTTCAATGTCGAAGGTACCAGCGGTTTAAGCGTCAACTGCGCCGGCAACGATGCCTGTGGCAATCAACCATTTGGCGCCAGCTTTCCACGCTGGAAAGGCAACATGACCCTCGATTGGTATTATCGCAAATTCGATACCGCCCTGACCTATCTGTATAGCAGTCCATATACGATGACGGATCAAGGATTAACGCCGGACAGCGTGCCTTCGTATAGCCAATTCAATTTGACCACGACCTACACCGGCTTCAAAAATTGGACGATCTACGCCAGCATCGACAACCTGTTCAATAGAATGCCGCCGTTCGATCCGCTGTACCAGACCCCCTCTTACGGTGTGCCTTACGATCCATCCCTATACGATAACGAAGGGCGTTTCGTCGAGGTCGGGGCAACGTATCGATTCTAAGTAGTCTAATGCCGCTGGACCTGTTGAATTCGCCTCCTTGCCTCCTCGGCGGCCGAGGGTTCAGTGGCTTGATATGCTCTGATCTGGCATCAGTTCGCTTACTTCCACAACGCTAATTGATTTCGTCTGCTTAATGACATCAGGACGCTCGCCGCTATCGGGAAGCACGGTTGGGATAGTGCTGTTCCCGAGTCCCGGAGGCGCCTCAGGATATAAAACGTCTTCGGCCTTGATGCGAATATGTCCCTTGCCGGAAAAAGCGTTGGGATCCGATTTCAACGCATGTTCCAGCATGCGGGGAGAGGTTCGCCTAGCATCCAGCGACAAAGCGCCTGCAATAGGTGTCTCAACCTGAGAGGCCGCGCCCTGATAAGCAGCAAGCACGAACTGAGTACAAAAAGCTTGGCCAATATCGGGGGAAGGATTAAATGCCTGCTCCGCGTAGATGCTTGCCCATTTCTTGGCGTCTGGTCCAAATGCGGAGCTATGGAATATCGCCAACATCGCCAGCGCGCGACTGTGCTCCACCTGCCGATCTTGGCCCCAACCCATCGCAACTTGAGCAGACCAGTCGCCTAGATTTTCATCTGTAGGGCGGTACACTTTATACAGTCCGGCTCTCAATGCTGTCCCCTGCACACGTCCCGAGACACCACTCGATTCTGCGATCTCTGGCTCCCCGGCTCCTGCCGGTGCAGTGTTACCGGGATTGTTGGGGGTCTTGGTCCAGAGTACGGCGTGAACCAGATTAGAGTCGCCGGAGTTGCTCGGATTCGCCAAGCTCGTCAGACTCTGTCCAAAAACAATCACTCGATGAACCTTGGTTGTATTCTCGGCTTCGTCGATTAACAAAAGAATATCGCCGGGGCGAAGGTCGCTCTTCGCCAGACTCGGCCCTAGTGCATCCACCGAACTCGCTTGAGACGCGGCGGATATTTCTCGCCGGGAATTAGCGTACACAGCCCGAGGCGGGCTTTCCGACGAGCCCGAGCGACTCCTCTTAAATGAGTCAAGGCCGCTCAGCTCGCCCGCAGACGAGGATGGAGTAATTTGCCCTTCGCTGCAGGAGTCTTCCGTGGTTTCGGGAGAAAAATTGGGGTCGAACCGGTATGGTTTTATTCCATTCAGCATTTTTAACTCGCAATGTTTATAAGCAGTAAGCCCTCTTCCGATTGAACATGGGGCATATTGCTTGTCACACGAAGATCCGTCTGACTTGGCGTAGCACTGCATGTGCCACAATTTGAATGCAATCGCGAAACCAGCAAATTCTTTTAGGATGCCTCAAATACTGATCGAGTAAATCTGCTTAGCGAAATCCCGACGCAAATTAGGAAGACGATCGCACACCAACGGCACAAGGGTCTGAACAATCTGGCGAAAAAGCTGTCACCAACCAACGCAGTTACGCGAATGAGATAATGTGCCGATTAAATCAGCTATCCTTAGCTACCCAGTTTTCTGCCGACACTGCACCAGCAGTTTGACAACTATTGGCGGGCCGATGGTTGCGTTCAGAGAAGAGAACTAGCGCTTGCCGCCAGCCAGCCGACGGGCGTCCGGGAGTGCGCGCAAGCGCCACATGGCGAGACAGCCGAGCGCCGGGCCGATGGCCAGCATCCCCAGCGCGGCCTTCCAGCCGAGATATGCGACCAAGTCAGGCACCAGATGGATACTGACGAGCGTCAGCAGAAATCCCGCACAGGTCTGTGCCGTCAGCAACGTGCCCACTGAAGAAGGCTCTGCAAGCTCCGCCACGCTGGCGGAGAATTGCGCCGAATCGGCGATAACCGAGAATCCCCACACGAAGGCCACGGCAATGAATACCGGCAAGGGGGCATTCGACAGCCAGCCGATCAACGCCGCGCACGACCCGCTGACCGCCATCGCGCCGATGGTCACGGCGGTACGTCCCACACGGTCCGCGAGCCAGCCGCCGGCCCACGCTCCGACCGCACCGAACGCAATCACACAAAACGTCAGTGCTTCGGCCCGCGCACGCGCATGGACAATACCGTGCGAGACGAGCGCTTGCTGTAGGAATAAGCCGAGCCAGGCCCACATCGCATAGAGCTCCCACATATGGCCGAGGTAGCCGAGGTTGACGAGTCGCACGGCAGGGTCGCGCCAAGCTTGGGCGACCCTGCGCACGTCGATGTGGGTTGCGCGCTTGATGTTGGGCCCGACCCCCGCGAAGCCGATCGCAGCGGCCGCGATTGCGGCGAACATCGCCGCCGCAAGATAAATCAGATGCCAATCGAGCCCAGGCATGCCGGCGATCAAATGGGGACTTGCCGAACCGAGCGTCAACGCACCTACCAGCAAGCCGATCAACAGACCGAGGTCGCCCTCGGCCCAGGTCGCTACGAGTCGCATGCCGACCGGATAAACGCCGGCCATACACATCCCGGTCAAAAACCGCAAGGTGATGACGATCCCTCCCGTGGGCGGCAATAACGTCAGTGCCCCGGTCGCGACGGCTGCCGTGAGCGCCGAACCCATAAACAAGCGACGCAGATCGTAGCGATCCGGCAACGAGAGCAAGGCCTGGGCGATGGTACCCGCGACAAAGCCCAGTTGCACGGCGCTGGTCAACATCGCCGCCTCGAACGGCGCAATCGGATATGAGAGCTTGATCAGGGCAATCGCGGTCGTCGACGAAAACCAGACACCCATCGCGGCCACCTGCGCGAGCAGGACAATCATCAGCGACAGCGTCTTGCCGGGTCGCATCCCGTGCTCGAACGACGGCTCCGCCTTGTCTGTGTCGATCGTCGAAGTGATTCTCATGAACGACGCACGCTCAAACCGTGACCGACGGCGCGACCGTCCCGACTCGATGATATTCTCGACCGAAATAGATCAAGCCGTCGCGATCATCGGTGCTGCGAGCCGCCTTGATTTCACAGAAGAAAACCGTATGCGTACCGACTTCCGTGACCGAAGCAATCGCGCAATCGAGCACGCTGACGGCGCCACGCAATACTGGAGCGCCCGTTTCCAGACGATCCCAACCGGCGCTCGCGAAGCGCGCTTCAATGGCCACGTCTTTGGTCGCAAACTGCAGCGCGACATCGCGCTGATCGGCCGAGAGCACGTTCACGCACAGACAACCGTTCTCGCGCATCACTGCGTTGTTCCGGCTTGCGCGATTGATGCAAACCAGCAGCGTGGGCGGCTCGTCCGTCACGGCGCACACCGCCGACGCGGTGCATCCGGCGAGGCCGCTCGCACCATCGGTCGTAATGACATTAACAGCCGCGCCCAAACCCGCCATCGCGTCACGAAAAATCGTTTTATCTACCATGCTGCCGTCCATTCGCGGGGATTTCATTACTTCATACCATTCGAGCGATACTGCGCCGCCGCATGCGTGTCGGGCAAGCGAGCGTGACCGAACAACTTCTCACGGTAGCTGCCATCGCCATACGAGGTCTTGTAAGCGCCGCGCGTTTGCAGAACCGGGACCAGTAAATCAATGACGTCCTCGAAACACTCGGGCACGACAGTGCGCGACAAGTTGAAGCCATCGACACCGGTGTCTTCGCTCCACGCCATCATCAAGTCGGCGATGCGCTCGGCCGAGCCTACCCACGGCGCCTGGCGGCTACCAAGCACCATCTGTTCGAGCAGTTTGCGGCGGGTCCACTTGGGCCCGGCGCTACGTGTCATCGCCTCGACATTCGAGACAATCGCCTGACTCTTGCCGGTCTCAATCGGCTCGTCAATGTCGTATTTCGCGAAGTCGATACCTAGCGACGCGGCGGCATGCGCCAGCGCGCCTTCTGAGCTCGCATAGCGGCGGTATTCTTCGAAACGCTCCTGCGCCTCGGCATCGGTGCGTCCGACGATCACCGTGGCACCAAGGAATACCTTGACGTCGTCACCGCGACGGCCAAGCTGCACCGCTTGTGCGCGGATATCGTCGACGATCTCTTGCACGGCTTCTTTCTTCTGGCCGTTCACGAAGACGCACTCGGCGTGCGTCGCGGCAAACCGGCGCCCGCGCGTGGAGGAACCGGCCTGATAGAGCACCGGCGTGCGTTGCGGCGACGGTGCGCAAAGATGCATGGCGTCCACCTTATACTGGGGACCCTGATGATGAATCGCGCGCACTTTCGACGGGTCGGCATACACGCCACTCGCGCGATCGGCGCACACCGCGTCGTCATCCCAACCGCCTTCCCAAAGCTTGTAGACCAGCGACATATACTCATCGGCCAGATCATAACGATCGTCATGCGCAATCTGCCCTTCGATGCCGATGGCACGTGCGGCGCTGTCGAGATAACCGGTGACGATGTTCCATCCGATCCGCCCGCCCGTCAGGTGATCGAGCGTGGACATGCGGCGGGCAAACAGAAACGGTTGTTCATAGATGAGGTTCGCCGTCACACCGAAGCCCAGATGCTCAGTCGCCGCGGCCATGGCCGGAATCACCAGCATCGGGTCGTTGACCGGCACTTGCACTCCGCTACGTAGCGCTGCATCCGCGTTGCCGCCGTAAACGTCATATACGCCCACCACATCCGCAAAGAAGATCCCGTCGAATAAACCTTTTTCGAGCATTCTGGCGTAGTCGACCCAGTACTTCAGTTCGTTATAACGACTCGACTGATCGCGTGGGTGCGTCCACATTCCCTGCTGGATGTGGCCCACGCAATTCATGTCGAAGGCGTTCAGACGGATTTCACGTGGCATGTCGACTCCTGGTTAGCGGCAATGCGGCGCGAGCAACGCTCGCGGAGATCGTTCACTATAATGCCCCATTAGTCATTATAAGGGAATATATTCACCAGTGTTAACCCGCATCCTCTAGGACCGCGTTGAGACGTTTCGATCGGGTCGGGGCGCGCCCATCCCAGACGAAAGCCATAAAACTAGCGGCCTGTATAATTTCTCGAACCTGAACCGTGAGAACTGTGCATGAACCACCCACTGACCGATCCCACGACCGCCATTGCCAATCGCGTACGCATTGAGCGCGAATCGCGCGGCTGGTCGCTGACCGACCTGGCAGAGCGTTCAGGCGTATCGAAAACAATGATCAGCAAGATCGAGCGCAGCGAAGCCAGCCCGACGGCCACGCTGCTGGGACGGCTCTCCGGTGCGTTTGGATTGCAGTTGTCCATGCTGCTGGCGCTTGCGGAGCAAGCCGGCGAGCGACTCAGTCGTGAAGCGGATCAGTCCGTCTGGCAAGATCCCGAAACGGGATACGTGCGGCGAGCGGTATCGCCGCGTAATGGCGGCATGCTGGAGCTACTCGAAGTCACGCTACCGTCTAGCGTGCGCGTGTCTTACCCTGCGTCGGCCTTTGCGTTCCAGCACCAGCAGATTTGGGTCCGACAAGGCACGCTGACCTTCATTGAAGGTGAGCTCACGCATCATCTGGCGGCTGGAGATTGCCTACAACTTGGCCTGCCCTCGCCGTGTACGTTTTTTAATTCGGGTACCGAACCTTGTGTTTATGTGATCGCGCTTGTGCGGCGGTGAAGCTGGGCAAACCGTTCTGGTTGCGCAATGACCTAATGTAATGGTCTCACTGCGCATCACGACGCCGTTCAGAGTACGACTGTCTTATGCCGATTCTCTCTCGCTGAGTGCCATGGCGGCTCGACGCAATCGCTCGGCGACCGACGCACCGCGCGTCTTGTCAACCTCATCCAGGTACTGTTTGCGAAATGGCAGGCTATGGCGCGCCAGATAGGCGACTTCTTCGGCCCAGATCAATGGTGTATGAGTTTGCATAGTGTGGCGTTTCCGTTATCGCGGCGATGAGGGTGCGGGCAACTTCGCACGCCCCCTGGTAAGCGCGGCCCGCCACCGCAACGGGCTGCGCGGTGGAGAAGGACGCACAACGATCAGCGCCGATTCCCCGCGTCTAGGTGACTAGACCTTAGCTTGCGCGCTTGTCATCAGCAATCCCATCGTTCATTCGCCCCAGCACCGTGGGCTTCGCCGATATGTCTTTTCACTAGTGCTGAATAACGGTATCCCCACCAATCAGCGACAGCCTTGTCACGATGCGCCCAGCATCGCGACCCAGTGACGTTTCCAGCTTCTGTCAAGAGTGTGGAATAAATCAAGAGGTCCGCGTGTTGTTCTATACATGGACGCACGGAAATGGCAAGTGAACGGGCACCGGCTCTAACCGAGCATGCTCGACGGATCCGCCCAATTGGAACGGAAGAGCCATAAAACTGCGATTAATCGGTGCCGCGTCGAGGCGAGAGAACAGACCCGGCCATGTTGGCTTCTTTGTAAAACGGAGATCACAAATGTTACCTTTTTCTATCACACGCTTAGCGATTCCGGGCGCCAACCGCCTTCATTTTCTCCCGTCGAGCGTCGCCAAGAGCAGGCACGGCCCGGTTTTATCGACAAACTCTACGCACCCTGTCGCGGGCGGCCAACCGTTTCGGGAAGACACAGCGATCAATGAATACGAAGGTATTTTTCTCGACGATCCCTACTTGATTAGTTGCGCAACAGGTCTCGTCCCTCAAGGCAGCATTTAACCACGCCCACTCGCTGGGTATTTTCTGGAGATGACCATGGACGAAATAAAAGCATTGGCCACATGGATCGATAACGCGCCGGATGTTGATGCGCTGTGTTTCCCGATTGCCAATCTAATCGGGCGTCTGATCGCGGAGCGCCGCAACACCCTGGACAGTTGGGAAAGACAATGGTTTACGCGGGCGCTTGCAGGGCTTTGTTCGAACTATAGATCTAACGGGAATTCGACCGAATGGCTGCGTATCGTCCTAGTCTCGCTGGAAACCGCACTTGTGCCACAAGAGCTGCGCAGTGAACGGAAAACAGATAGTTCAAACATGGGCGCCATGACCACCGCTCAGTTGCTGGTCACGGTACGGGCGCTAGGCTGCACTGTGAATGGGTCAGAAGGTCAGCAACTACGATCCACGGCCAGCATGCCGGCTTAAGGGCGTCTCCAGACATGTCGCTGCGCACCAAGCCGTCGATTCTCCGCGAAAATATTACAATCGGTAATGTAAATATTGCACATCGTACGCCGCCATCAGGTACGTGTATTCCCTATATTGCAGGGCGCAAAACGCCTGGCGCGAGTCGAGTGGAACTTGCAAGCAATGACTAGAAAGCCAACGCGGACAGTCGTCTCAGCATATAGATCTAACGACCCGATGAAGCCGCTTTGGCGTTTGCAAGCATTGGCACGTACCTTGCAGATAAGGACTAAGATAGTCCTCTAGGCCGGAACGCGCGTCGCGTACCCCGCGCATAGTGAATTAGATCCGCCCGGTACGGATTGATTCAAGACTGCAAGTATCGTTCCTCTACTCTGGACCAAGACATCGCGAATTATGTCCATGATCGCTAGAAGTGCGCTGCGAGAACAGAGAAATCTGTGGTGCTTGTATACCTTTATCGGTTGTGGCGCCATATTTGTCATGTCCGTACTAGGGCTTCAAGTCTTGGCTTGGTCCCAAGCGGCGAAAGACAGCGATGTCGCCTTCGATGTGCTTGCCGCGTCAAATCGGGTCCTACATGGCCTGGAAAATGCCGAATTGGGTCAGCGCAACTACTTGCTGACGAAAGACTCGGCCTATGTACGCATTTTCGAACAAGGTGTTTTGGACACCGAGAAAGCCTTCGAAGACCTTTCGCGCGCAACAAAAGACGACGTCGAATCCGAGCCATTGATGGCGGTTTTAACTATGGCTAAAAATCGACACATCGCGGAACTGCGAACCACGGTTGTTTTTGCACAGCAGGAGCGCCTTGACGGTAAGTTACTGGCGTTGAGGACCATCGACGAAAACCAATATAGGAACAACTTTCTAGAGGCCGTGCATCAATTGCTCGTTTATTGGCGACAAAGGCATGCGCGTGTCGGCCATGATTTGAACTGGTTGCAACGTTCCTGCATGGCGACCATGGTGGGGGCCAGTGGCCTGCTTCTCCTGACGCTTGTCGTTACCGCCACTATGCAACGTCGATCATTTCAGGAGATCGTCGATGCGAGCACTCGGTTGGATGCGGAGGTGATGGAAGATGCGCTCACTGGCCTATCGAATCGCCGACATTTGCTGCAAGCGCTTGACCGGCAAATCGATTCCCGTGCATCAACGGGTGGCGCGTTACTCTATATGGACGTTGACGGATTTAAAGCAGTCAACGATGCGCTGGGGCATGACGCGGGCGACGACGTATTGCGGCAGATTGCAGCTATTCTGCGGCGCTCTGCTCACTCGAGCGATCTGACGGTGCGCGTAGGCGGGGACGAGTTCGTCATTTTCATTCCGGTGCGCGCGAGCGAAGATTTCTTGAAGACGATTGCGACTCGTTTAATCGACGAAGTCGGTGCGCTTGGCGAAAAAATTTCCGGCGAGCGTATCCCTCTCGGGCTCAGCATCGGAATTTCCCATTGGCAGGAGGGGGGCACGTCGGCCGCCAATCATCTTCGTTGTGCCGATGCTGCCATGTACGTCGCCAAACGTACCGGCAAGAATAGGTATCACTTCGATCAACTATCGGAATACCTTGCAGAGGTTCATCTAGCCGATGTTAATGGAATGGAAGCACGCTCTTCTCAAACAGCGGATTTGACTGTATCTCGATAGATTATTCGTTATCCTAATAGCCTGCATTTTTCCGGTGTGGGCTGAATGCGTTAAATCCACGATATTTTTAACATCTGGATTGGATGACCTCGAAAAACTGGCAAACAGTTGATGTGACTGTACCGTTTTATGCTTTCGCTGCGCAAAACTTCGGGCTTTGCGTGAACAATTCGTACATTGTCACTGGGAGGCTGGAGTTCAAGTATTTAATCGGGGTTTGGAAATGGAGCACCCATGGTAGTGAATCGAACAAAATTGGCCCTGCCGATTCGGCATTCTCCCGCCGAGGAAACGGCATCGGCTGTAGCGCCTTCCTCTGCGCGCCCCTCTGCGAAGCGCCCTGTCGCCGGGGTGCTGGAACACCTGACGCCGCGTAACGGCACGACAAGCTTGCAGCAGCCGATCCAATTGGCAATTACCGACGCAGCAGTTCCTCGGAACCGTATTTCGCTGCCGAACGCGCATCAACCCAAGCCTTCGGTGGTGAACTCTGAGGCCAGACGCGTATCCCCCCAGATAAAAGCTGCGCTCGACGCAGGTCTTCAACGGTGGCTGTTTTCTTCTGCAGAAACCAGAGGGAAAACGCGACAAAACCTTCCTCCAGGATCAGAACGGAGGGATATCGAAGCGATTACCGGCAACCTGATTCGGAACGTGATCATTCGAAAATACCCAGGCAAGCGGGATGTCTACCAGGTATTGCACGAAGATGGCACGCTGAATGGGCGCTTTACCGTATCGACGCGCGCTAACGGCAAACTAATTATCGAAGCGACGATGAAAGCGGGTGCGTATGACGGTGAGCGGACGAGTCCGTACTCGCAGACTGATTTCAATGCCCTGCTCGGTATGGATCCGATGCTCGACAGCTACCCGCGTTCAATTCTGGCCTTACCTCTGCACCTCCAGAGCGAGCCGCTCGATGCACTGATTAGCCAAATCCGTTTGCTAGATGATCCTTTGGAGAAACAGCAGGCATTCGGAGACTGTTACACGGCCGTCTTGCAACTACCTCCTGAGGATCGGAGCAAGTTGCTCGGGGCATTCTGCCATCAGATCGAACATCTATCGGCAAACGTGCATGCAGCGGCGTGGGATTGCCTACACCTGGCCAACCAGCGCTTACCGGCGGCGCAACAAGACGTAGAGACTTCGGTAGCACTCAGCATGGTGCTGCTGGTCTTAAACATGAGTGACGACGAACGAGATCTGCGGATGAATCTAATCGATCCTGGTGCGAGCGAGCGTATCCTCAATGAGGACTCTGATTAAGTAGCATTGTTGGGCGGCACACCGGTCAACGTGAACCCGCAAGCGATATGTATCATTCGCGCTTAGCCATAAGCTAGTGCGGAATACATTGCACAGGCAGAAAATTCTGCAATCCTGAAACGTCTTTTTTATCGATTGTCTGAAGCAATGGCCTGTGCGTTACGCAGGCACACGCGCCTCCTGTCTTACTGCGACATAAGCGAATTGGCGTACCTCGGCACCTAATCTTCATCAATATCGAACGGTTCATCATCGCTGGAAGGCATTTCATATTGGATCTCCAAGTCAGGCCTTTCGCGCCGGGCTCGACCTAGCATTTCCTGGGTTTCTAGATCATATCCTGGGATTCGCTTAATTTTTAGCAGTTTTAAATTCGGGGATGCAATGGCTGCCGCAATGAGTTTCTGGGTCGTGGGGTCGATCGTCAGGCTCCGTAAATTGGAAGCAGCTAGCCCTTCGGCCAATGCGTCGATCAGCTCCATGTTCTCGCTAGGCAAAATTCCCTCAATCGCAATACATAATTCTTCTAGGGAATTGGAATCAGAGAAAAGCGCTCGTCTCAAGTCCGGTCCCATGAAGTTGGAGCCAAAGCAGTCGATATTAATTTTTAGTATTTTAAGACCGCGGCCATATTGGCTTTTTAAAGCCTCTCCCAGCATAGTGCATCCATTGGCATCCAGACGGTTGATCGACACCCCGAGACTTTTCAGCTTGTTGCCGGGCTGATTCAACGAAGTGCAGATAGCATCAACGCGAGTTCCAGCAAGAACGCCAGCATAATTATCCCGCATATCCAGCATTTCCAATTTGCTGTTCTCAGAAACCGCTGCTTGTAAAATTTCTGCGCTTCCCGCTAGGGAGGCATGGCCGTCGCAGCTGAGCGTAAGTTCTTCCAAAGCATTGCTAGTATCTTCGATTGCGCCTGCAATAGCACGTTGCCACGGAGTGTCGACTGGCGCCCGTAGGCCCAATCTCGGGTCGGCTTGAATTTGCAGAGACTTTATTCGAGTTGAACAAATAAAATCTTTGATCACTGGATGAAAATCATTCGGGTTTTTTCCCAACTCCATCTTGAGGACTATTTTTAAATCGGCGCCGCCATTTTTATCGAGCACGGATAGGATGTTTTTAACCAGCAATGCATCCGGCTGTCGTTTCGATATCAGATTCTTCTTGCGGAATAAAAGTACTTCCGGAATTTCTAGGGTAATGGAATGTGTTCCGTCTAATTGTTCGGGAGTCAGTTGCAGAAATCCATTCAGCAATTTTCGTAAGCGTTCGACATTCGACGGTCCGAGAATACTTGACTTTCGGTTCGCAGAAGAAGGAACTTCGATATGGGGAAATTTCCTCACCACAACCTCGGCGCTTACCGGATGCTTTTGCTCCAATGTGGCACGGCTTAATCCAAAAGATAGCGATGGATCGGCCCGGCCGAGTGCCTTGCTCGCCATATTCTGCCAGCGCTTACAGGTTAGTTCCATGGCCCTTAAGTACTGTCCGGCCTCGGGCGTGCTCTTGGCGCTTTGAAATAAATAGTCAAAGATTAAATCAATAATTTCTATTGGGAGGGGACCGATGCCCTGGAGATTTTGCTCCTCTCCAATCTTCGTCTTGGCAGTTGCCACGGACTCGACTTCTCCCGTACCGCGCATCGGTGCGGTCGACGCTAGCCTCTGGGCCGGTGTCGAACTATCGCTCTGGCCCCTGCGCCTGGCGAGCACGGTCAGTGCCGCCGAGAGCGATGGGCGGGCGCGTCGGGGCGAAGACGGCGTCGGCTCTGACGTGGAGGGCGGCGCAGCAGCGACAGCCGGGGCGCCGGACACGTTACTAGGGGTGACTTTGGCCACGAGCGATTCCCAAATTCGCTACCTTACCGGGTCGCCGGCGGCGCCGAGCGACGTGAGGCGAAGCGGCGTTGATCCCGGCGAAACCCGGCCGCCGCCGCGCTCGGAGCGCAATGGCGCGGGGTTCGGTCGCGCCTAAGACAGCGGCGCAAAACCCTGCTGTCAAAGAGTGCGGTGGTATGTAGCCTAATAAATCTTCGCAATCTTGAGAAAGTGCAGGCTTAGCGTGACATTGAGACGGATCATTCGACGGCGCATCGATAAGTCAGCACGTTGACAAAGCTACATAATTGTTCGAATTTATGTCCGCGAATGGTTCCGTCGCGTAATTCCAGCCCATCCATGGAATGGACTAAAATTCCGTCTCGGAGAAAAGTGGACGGCGAGAGCCTTTATGATGGCAGAATTGCCAACCATCGCCATTTCCATCATGCGTATCACGCCGCTTCCACCGCTTCAATGCTTGGTCGCGTTCGAAGCTGTCATGCGACATGCCAGTTTCACCAAAGCGGCGACCGAACTCCATCTGACGCAAAGCTCAATCAGTCGGCAAATCGCTCAGCTTGAGGATTTTCTGGGGCGGCCTCTCTTTGTGCGCGAGCATCGCTCATTGCGGCTTACGATAGCCGGCGAAGCCTATGCCCAGCATGTGCAAGCACTGCTAAGCAACTGCTCCGAAGCGACGCTCAATATCATGAAACGCCATGGCGACCTGGAACTGACCATCGCATGCTCATCCGGTATTGCCATATTGTGGCTAACGCCGCGGCTCGGACAATTTCGCGCGGCGCACCCCGATATCAAGCTTCGCATGATAGTGCGCGATAGTCTCGCATCGTTGTCGCCGGCTGAGTTCGATGTGGGCATGTACTACCTACGCGAAGAGTTAGCTTCTCACTTCACGGCTCGTCGCATCTTCGGCGAAGAAGTCTTTCCCGTATGCTCACCCGACTATCTCGGCCAGCGGCTGTTGGCTCCAGCGGAGCTAGTGCACGAAACCTTGCTGACCTTGGAGGACGGGCAGAGGCAATGGACTTCATGGCAAGAATGGTTCCGACTCAATGGTGTCGTCATGCCCAAGGCGCCGGATTCGATCACGATCAATCAATATGCCGAACTGGTTCAGATGGCCATTCTCGGCCAAGGTGTGGTGCTCGGATGGCGCTATATGATAGACGACTGTCTGACGCAAGGTTTGCTCGTCCGAGCCACGCGCGAATCGGCAAACCCCGGCGGCGGCTACTATGTCGTGTCGCCCAACGAGCGCTCGCAAAATCAAGCCGCGCGTCTATTTACTAGATGGTTATTCGAGCAAGCGGCGCAACAGACCGCAAGCTAAATCTGCTTGGGATGCGCTGGGTGCATAGGCGCATGCAAATTTATCATTTTAAAAAAACCAACGTCTCCCTTTATCCTTCGAGCCATGGATACACCGGCTCCGTGCTCGACCGTACACCCTAAGCAAACCCACAGCAGACGCGATTGAAAAGAGTGTCGACGCGATTTGCTTTCGGTCCGCAAGAAACGTACTACCCCAAGCGCCATTCACCCAGTTGAATCGCTCTTGGCCGGCGCGAGTCGCGAACTTTTCTTCATTGCCTTAGCGCTGAGATTCGTGATGCATCAAAAACAGAAAAGTCATAGATATTCAAAAAAAACGCTCTTTTATATTCATTCGCACACCAAATTAATTGAGTTCTTTATGGCCTGGCTGAATGAGGTAGATCCAGGCATGCATCGCCGTTTCAGAGGCTTACGGCTTGTCGCGGGATACGGAATGGCAACCGCCATCAGCAAGCTTGCTTGGGATACCCAACCCCGAAGTACTCAGCTCACTCGCCACCGGTTTTGCTCTGTGGGCCAGTGTCGTGGAGTGGCAACCCACACGCCGCATGGCGATTCGAGACCTTGCTGTGTTCGTACTTGCAGCAGCTTTCGGCGCTTTTACGTACGTGTACTTGCGCCCTCTATTGCTCGTCAAAGCCTGGCCCGGTCCTGAGTTTGCGTTGGTTATCGGGGGATTTTTTGTCGCTTACCTGCGTCCCTTCGGCTTGCTCGCAGCAGGTATCGGGTCGCAAATATATGTCGGACAATTGCTCGCCTATAATGCCGACCTGACTTACCAAGAGCGGTCCACGATTGCACTGGCCGGCGGGATCGCAGCGATCACCGTGATTGTTCCGCGCCTCTTCGGCGGACCATCTGAACCACCCGCTACCGCTGCATCAATCGCTCCAAACGTGCCGCGCCACACCCCAGCGGCCGTGGCATTACGGATGGGTTTGCATGCCGGGATCGCCGCCCTGAGTCTCGTGCTACTGAACGATGCGGTGAATCTCAAGCAATCGACATGGGCCATCACCGCTTGCATCTACGTGATTGCCAGCACCCCAACCGAGACCGTGGAACGCGTGCGGCGACGCATCATTGGGACAGCTATCGGTGTGCCTCTGGGACTGGCTTGCGTGCCTTGGGCGATGCATGCCCCCGTCTTGATCTGGATTATGGCTGCAGCTGTGATGATGTTATACGCAATCGCACTGCCGGTACGCTACGACATTTCGTGCGGCTCATTCGCGTTCGTATTGGTCGTCACACTTGCGGCAAGTGGCGAAACGTCCATCGCGCTGCTGGCGTCCCGCGCCTGGGAAACGATGCTCGGTGCAACGTTAAGTCTATTCATCGCCTTTACCGTCTTGCCAATTAGATCGACGCTTACGTCAAATGACAGAACCGACTGACCATGACGGTCGTCCCAACTGGCAATGTCTTCGATCTTGAGCGTGACATACAACTTAGGTACAGGGCAGCGGCGTGGTAGATGTCTCGGTTGATGCGGTTGAGCCGAACCCGCTGTAGCACACGATGAACACCATCTTTATGAAACCTCAAACAATTCTATTTTTTACATCGTAGTACTTATCAATATTTAAATACATATTCTGGTGCAGCAACCATTTTTCAACGAAATCAACCTGGGTTATTCAATGTCTAAAGTATTATTTACCAATTGCCATATAGTAGATGCAACATCAGTAAATGTCCGTAAAAATATGAATCTTCTGGTGCAGGATGACGTGATCGCCGTCATCAGCCCAGAACCCATTCAGCAAGAAGGTGCGCAGATTATTGACGTATGTGGCCGCTTTTTAATGCCGGGACTGATTGACAATCACGTCCATGTCACGGCAGCCAAGTTTGATCTGGCTAATGAATGGATTCCTGATAGTCATATTTCAGTGCAAGCCGCAAAATTTATGGAAAACATGTTGCAACGCGGCTTTACCAGCATCCGTGACACGGGTGGCGCCGATTTTGGATTGGCGGATGCGGTAGATTCCGGGCTGATTATAGGACCACGGCTGTTTTTCGGTGGTAAGGCCCTGAGCCAGACCGGCGGCCACGGAGATTTTCGTCAGGCCAATATCGGAGGTCGTGATTTGTGCGGCTGTGCCTGCTC
>Ga0302308_10002122_pt1 | contig 16039 bp, 16 predicted proteins | sample III_Palsa_E3_3_FD_200531 | JGI IMG/M metagenome (GOLD analysis project Ga0302308, IMG submission 200531) | Peat permafrost microbial communities from Stordalen Mire near Abisko, Sweden - III_Palsa_E3_3 | ecosystem: Environmental > Terrestrial > Soil > Palsa > Peat permafrost | place: Sweden... | reverse complement strand
GGACGGAACAGGTCAGTGCGCAGATCGTAGCGATCCTCTGAATCCTTGAGTCCGAGTCTGCGCGCGGCAAGATCGAAGCGCCGGCGCAGAAGTTCCGCAAACACCCCGGTCCCCACCATCCGCGTGCCGAACTCGGCGCGGTAGTCCTTGCCACCGCGCGACTGATTGATCACGGACATCACGTGCGTGGCCCGGTCCGGATAGTGCTCGGCGAGCCACTCGCGAAACAGGTCCTTGACCTCATGCGGCAACCGCAGCAGCACGTATCCGGCACTGGAGGCGCCGGCACGCTGCGCGGACTCCAGGATGTGTTCCATTTCATGATCGGTGAGCGCCGGTATGACCGGTGCCACCAGCACGCCGACGGGTACTCCCGCAGCCGCCAGCTGTTCGATGACCTTCAGGCGTGCCTGCGGTGCTGCGGCCCGCGGTTCCAGCGTGCGCTTGATCGCCGCGTCCAGGGACGTGATGCTGACCATGACGGACACGAGTCGATCCCGGGCCAGATCCTGCAACAGATCAAGGTCGCGAAGGATCAGGGTGCTCTTGGTCACGATGGTCAGCGGATGTCGGCATTCGGCCAATACCGCAAGCACGCTGCGACTCACCAGCATGCGCCGTTCGAGCGGTTGCCAGCCATCCGTATTGATGCCCAGCGCGATGGGCTTGCAGCGGTAACTACGCTTGCTCAGCTCCGCGCGGAGCAGTTCAACGGCGTTGTCCTTGTAGAAGAGCCGGGTCTCGAAATCCAGCCCCGGCGACAGTCCGAGGTAGGCGTGAGTCGGTCGCGCGAAGCAGTACACACAACCATGGCTGCAGCCACGGTACGGATTGATTGACTGCTCGAAGCCAACATCCGGCGAGCTGTTGGTCGTGATGACGCTCTTGGCACGATCGGGAAGCACGATCTCCGGCAGTGAGGTCGCGAGTTCCTCCTCCTGCCAACCGTCGTCGGTCTTTTCGACGGCGGTTGACTCGAACCGGACGGGCGGGTTGGACAGGGCGCCGCGCCCCTTGAGCGATTGAGAACCTAAGAAGCGGCGCGTCATGCGCTCATGATAGGAGATGCGGGAAGCCCCCGTAAATCCAGTCTCCGCGGTACCGGACTACTGTATGGACAGACTGGATGCCCGTCTATCCGACCTTGGCGGGGCGAGCCTCGGCAAGAGCTCGAACGTCGGCGGTACTCAATGGCTTACCGGCGATTCCCCACTCGCCGCTCTTGACCTCCTCGATGAGGGTCCATGTGACTGACCGCATCGCCTCGCCTTCGATGTCCACCATGGCGTCGGTGAGCTTGCGAATGATCTGTGTCTTTTGCTCGGTGGAAAAGACGCCTTCAATGACTTTGACATTAATGAGCGGCATGACAGGTCTCCTGACGTGAGTTGGGCACCGCCAAAGAGTAGTCTGCAACTGCGGGGGGCAAGCTGTCGCAGCGTCCGGAACTTCTGACCGATCGTCCGGCCTTCATGACGCCTGGCCGGTCGAGCTTGGCTGCGTGTCCAATTGAGCCCATTATCTATGGCGGTCATGATTTCTTGGGGCGACGATGACGACCGAGAATATCTCAAAGGCGATGCGGCGGGTGCGGTCCATTCTTGCGCGCCGTCCGGAGGCAGGAATTCATGCCGATGAGCCCGCGATCGCGCGCTGGGATGAAGGCACGCGGGTCGTTGCGAGCCATCCGAATGGCACGCAGATTGCGACGGACATGCCCGTTGAACTGGGTGGGGCTGGCAACGAGGTCAGTCCAGGCTGGTTGCTTCGCGCCAGCCTGGCGTCCTGCCTTGCGGCACGCGTCGCGATGGAAGCGGCCGCTACGGGGATCTCCCTCACGCGCCTGGAGGTCCACGGAAGGAGCACATCGGATGCGCGGGGTCTCCTCGGCATGACGGGAGCCGGTGGAGAACGGATCACACCGGCACCATCGGGAGTACAACTTGAGGTGACAGTGGCGGCGCCCGATGTCGAACGCGAGCGGCTTCAAGCGGTGGTTGAAGACAGTTTCCGATGTTCACCGGTCTGCGCCGCCGTCGAGGCAACCGTGCCGGTGACGTTGCGCATCAATATAGATCCGAGCTGATGGACGCGCTCTCGGAAACGTTGCGCGTCGTGCACCTGGTAGGCGCCATATTCATCCAAGGCCGATTCAGCGCGCCCTGGTGCTACCAGTCGCCACGCGCTGACTCGGCGGCACCGCTGCTCGAGCCCGGCGCCGAGCGGGTTGTCATTTTCCATCTGATCACGGAAGGGGAATGCTTCGTAGAGCTGGGCTCGGAGCCGCCAGTGCGCCTCAGCGCTGGCGACGCGGTAGTTTTCCCGCAGGGTCATGCTCACCGCATGTGCTCGGAGCCTGGACTTCCCCCGGCGAAGGGTGCTCGGCTTGAAGACGTGCTGTCCCGTCGGCCGCGCAAGCTGGTCTATGGCGGCGGCGGCCGCACGACGCGACTCGTGTGCGGATACCTGGCCTGCGATGCACGGTTGGCGCGCATGCTGCTCAGCGGACTTCCTCCGCTTCTGAAGGTGAGTGTTCGCGGATCCAACGCCGGGATCTGGCTGGAAGCTTCCGTGCAGTACGCATTGGCTGAAGCACGCTCGCCGCGCCCCGGCGGTGCAGGTGTGCTGGCGAAGTTGGCCGAGGTCCTTTTCATCGAGGTCCTCCGCCTGTACATGAACGAGGAGAATGCTGAGCGGTCCGGGTGGCTCGCAGCAGTTCGCGATCGCATTATCGGAGCCGCTTTGACTCAACTGCACGCGCGCCCGGCGCAGGCATGGACACTGGAGACACTCGCCCGTGCGGCGGGGACCTCGAGGTCCGTGCTCGCGGAGCGGTTTCAGCGTCTCGTGGGTAGCGCGCCGATGGAGTACCTGACGCAGTGGCGGATGGTGCTCGCCGCCAATTTGCTCTGCCGTGGCAATGCGCCTGTGGCCCAGATTGCCGAGGATATCGGGTATCAAACCGATACCGCATTCATCCGCGCTTTCCGGCGCGAGTATGGTTTACCTCCGGCAGCATGGCGTCGTCAACAATCGACGCGTCCCGCCCCGTGATATTCAGGACGGGCTACCGTTTACTGTCGGGCCCGAACTCCAGGTGCTGCGAAAAGAACGGCAGCACGTTCTGTTCGAAGCGCTCCGGAATGTGGTTCACGTGATTGCCTTCGTAGGTCTCGTAGGAATGCGGAACCGAAAACTGCGTCAGCAGCCGATCCATTTCCTGGTTGTCCTTGAGCAGCGTGTCCTGCAGCCCGACGTCCATCTGGATGGCGCGGTACTTCTTCAGGCTGGTCACATACTGCGGCAGCATCGCGTGCGGCGAGTTGGCAGCGTAGCGTGCGATCACGCTCGGATCCGGCACACCCGCCTTGGTGGGCAGGTCCAGGTAAAACGGCGGATTCTGCGGATCCGGTGCCCAGGCCGCCGACGCGGCGAGCGTCGTCCGGGCGCCCATCTGCAATTTAGCCGCATCGTCCGCGGTCTTGATCTGCTCGACCGCGGGATCCGCGGGCGTCACGCCCCGTGGCGACAGACAGCAGGAACTCATCGGATAGAGCACTGAAAAGACATCCGGACGCTTCATGCCGATGCGGAAGGCGCCATAGCCACCCATCGAGTGGCCGGACAAACCCCGGGAGTTACGGTTCGCGAGGGTGCGATAGTGCCCATCTATGTAGGTCACCAGGTCGTGCGCGATGAACGTCTCCCAGTCGCCCGTGGTCACGGAGCTGGAGTACATGGAACCGTTGTGCACACTCATGGCATCCGGGAAGACCACGATCATCTCGCGGGCCTTGCCGGCCGCGATGGCGCGGTCGATGGCCTCGCGGGCGTTGAGGATGCCGACCCAGCGTTCCGCAGTCAGACTGTAGCCGTGCAGGTCATAGAGGACCGGGTAACGATGCGACTTCGCCTTCGCATAATCGGGCGGCAGGTACACGAAAACCGTCCGCTCCGCTGAGTCACCCGACAGGTTACCCGCCAGGCTGTCGCCATGCACCACGATCTGGTTCATGGTGCCGGCAGGCGCACTCGGCGCATCCGCAGCGGCGGTGGTTGCGATTGCCAGGAGCGCGGTCAGCAGTATTGATCTCATTGTCGTCCCCCCTCAATTTCCGCAGCGCGGCTGGCAGCTTACTCCTGCAACCTAGGCGTGCGTAATCTTCACGGGCGCACCGCTGCGGGCCGACTGGTAGATGGCCACGAGGATCCTCACGTCCCGCAGGCCCTCTTCCCCCGAAACGATGCTGGGTGTGCCCTCCTGAATGCAGCGCGCGAAATCATCCATCTCCGCGGCGAACTGATCGATGTCCGGAAAATCGAAAGGGCGGCCGTCGCTGCGCACGCCGCGAATGCCGCTGTAGTTGAACGCCGGATCGAGCGTCAGGCTGCCGCTCTCGCCGATGGCGCGGACATAATCCGTCGGCGCGGAGACGTAGCTCGCGCCACATTGGCTGACGGTGCCGCTCGGGAACCGCGCCTGCCACAGGACCGAGGCTTCGACCTCGGAGAAGCGCGCGGCATCTCCTTTGGTGGTGAGTCCGGATACCCAGACCGGTTCTTCGCCCGTCAGATAGCGGGTTGCCTGTAGCGCGTAGATGCCCAGATCCAGCAACGGGCCGCCGCCGGCCAGGCCGCGCTGCAGACGCCAGCCCGAAGGTTGAACGTTGAAGCCGAAATAGGCGTCGATGGTCCGCAGTGGACCCAATTCCCCGGACCGGGCCAGCCGGGCCGCTTCGAGGTGATGCGGTTCGAAGCGGCAGCGGTAGGCGACGCCCAGTCTGCGGTTGGCAGCCTTCACCGCGCTGATGAGCTGCTGACACCGCTCGACCGAGATCTCCAGTGGTTTCTCGCAAAAGACGTGCTTGCCCGCCCTGGCGGCAGCAGACCCATGCTGCAGGTGCAGCGCGTTCGGTGTGACGACGTAGACCACGTCGACGTCCGGATTGTCGGCCAGGCCGGCCATCGTGTCGTAGGTGTAGACACCGCGGGCCGGGATGCCGTATTTCTTCTGCCAGACGGCTGCTTTGGCGGGAGAGTCCGTAATGACGGCCGTGAGCCTGCAGCGCTGCGTCTTCAGCAGCGACGGCGCAATGATATTCTCACTGAGGTCCCCCAGACCGCACAGCGCGAAGCCGAGTTTGGGCCTGGAAGCCGCGGCCAGCGCGCGCGTGGTGCGCGTGCCGATGAAAGGCAACGCAGCAAGCGCGGCGCTTTGCGCAATGAATCGGCGGCGTGCTGTCATGTGAAGACCCTCAGTACGTGCACTCGACTAATGTAACGGTCCGGGAGCGGTGAACGGCGAACAGCAGGGCGTGCCGATGGCGCGCAGTTCCATGATTTCCGCGCGCGTGCCGTCCGGATCGTGCAGATTCAATTGCCACTTTGCGTCTCTACCGATTTTTGGGGTGCCATCCTGCCCGGAAAGCCGCCCCTCGTTCCACAGACGCGTATAGACCGCTTCCATGTTGCCCACCCCCAGTGAGAAGTGGTTGAAGATGCCCAGCAGCGTCTGGTTCATATCGGCGGGGATACCCCGACCTCGAGGTGGGTCGATCAGCATGTATTCCAGCCAGTCGCGGCCGTCGGGAACCTGCTGCGAGATCCAGGTCGGCTGTGCATTCTCGTTGCCGCCGAACCAGTAGGGCCTGAATCCGAGAACCTTGCGGTAGAAGCCATCCTCGAGCGCGCGGTCATGCACGATGAAGCCCACATGGATGATGTGATCGGTCAGTCGCCGGGTCGAAAGACCGGTGAAGGGTAGCGCGGGCGACTGCACGAACTGGACCCGGTTGCCTTCCGGATCCGGCACCTCAAACCAGCTGTCTCCTGGTGTCGCGGTGAGCGCAGCCGGAACACGGATGCCCGCCGCGGCGAGGTAGCGGCGCAGGGCCTCGGCATCCGGCGTCGCGAAGGCGATGTGATCAAGGCGGTTGATCGACGGCACTCCCTTGGGTAAGGGCAGGACTTCAACAAACTGCGTGGCACTGAAGTAATAGCGCACGCCGAGCCTGCTTTCCGGATCAGAGCCGCGCGTGGCCCCCAGGTCGTGAACATAGAAGTGCTCGGTCGCGGCGGGATCAGAGGCAAAGACGGCGATATGCGAGACGCCCACGATGGGCGGCCGCGGGCCCGCGGCAAGGGTTGCCGATGTTGCCCATGCCAGCGACAGCCACAGCCACAGCCACAGCGTACAGTGGCGCACGACGCCGCTCCCTAATGCCCGACCGCGCCGCCGAGGAAGTGCGCCATCAGCTCCAGGGCCTCGCGGGTCTCGGGAAGTTCAAAGTGGTACCAGAAGGCATGCGGCAAAGCCTCGAACACGACCAACCGGGCATCCACCCCCTGACGGAGCAGGGCGCGGTGCAGCGTCGTGGTATCACCGAGCAGCATGTCGCGGGTACTGGTGACGAGCAGCGTCGGCGGCAGGCCGCGCAGGTCGGCGAACGCCGGCGACAGCACCGGATCGCGGCGGCTGGTAGACCCCACGTACTGCGCATCCGGCAAGTTATCGTCGGCCGTAGGTTGGGGGATGCCGGGCAACCCATCCAACGTGAACAGCTGCCTCGAGTCACTGACATGACTGAAGTCGCCCAGACCCGAGAAGACGCCCAGCGCTGCCGGCAACGGTAGCTGCAACTGCTTGAGCCGCACTGCGACTTCGCAGGTCAGGATGGCACCGGCGGATGTTCCGTAGATCGCGATATTGTTCGGGGTGTGCGTCTTGAGCAGCGCCTTGTAGACGGCGACGACATCATCGACCGCCGCGGGAAACGGATGCTCCGGCGCCAGCCGGTAATAGACGGAGACGACTTCCGTGCGCGCCAGGTTGGCGATGGGGTCGCCTTCGATGCGGGAGCCCGAATCCGCATTGAAGCCGCCGCCGTGCAGGTTGATGAAGACGCGGTTGCGGTTCTCAGGGGGCATCTGCAGCGGAGTGATCACATCGACCGGCACCTCCCCCCGCGTGGTCGAACGAATGAGAACCGGATAATGCTTCAACGCTTCAGCTGAATCCGCAACCCGCCACCTGTCCGTCGATTCGCGACGCTGCGCAAGGGTCTCCGGCCCGCGATTCGCGTGCGTGAGCGAATCCAGCCAAGCGCGCGCCTCCTTGCTGACCAGGGCGGGCTCCGGAACCACACGCGTGATATGGGCCGTGCCATCAGGATCGAAGGTAGCGGCATTCTGTGCGACAACGACCGTGGCCAGAATGGATGCGCCCAGCAGAGCGGGAATTACCAAAACGGTTCGCAGCCGGCTTGACATGGTAGCGCTCCCAATTTGAAGTGGCCTAGCTTATACCCCGCACCGGGCCGCGTGCAGCTTCATCGCGCTCGCCAGATACTCAGCAAAACCCTTCTCGAGGCGCTCGTAGCGAGTCACGAAATCCGGATGGGACAGGTACAGGTCGGCAAGACCTGAATATCGCTCCGCCGTGCAGGGTCGGCCCCACATTGCCGACACCCAGTCTCGATGGCGCGCGATCAGGAGCTGCACCGCATCCGACCCTGGGTCCACGCCGTTGCGAAGTGCGCCCGCGAGGGCCGCTTCCACCTCGTGCAACTCCTTGCCCTGTGTCTCCAGGAACGTCTTACGCTTCGCGGGCAGCAATCTTTCCTGGGCGACGTTGGCAGACTCAATCCCGGCACGCATCGGCTCGCCATAGCGCTCGATCAACCAAGCCTCGTATCCGGCCTGTTTCTCCGGACTGAAACCCTTGTAGAGATCTGCGTTCGCCATAAATCGCTCTCCTTGTAAATCCGCGATCGTACGGTCAATGGTTTCGATGAGGACTGCGTAGCGCTCCCGCTCCGCTTCGAGCTTCTCGCGATGCTGCCGCAGGACACCCACCTGATTCTCGCCTTCGAGATCGAGCAATTCGGCAATTGCGCTCAGCGGCGTGCCGAGTTCCCGGTAGAACAGGATGCGCTGCAGGCGAAAGAGCTCCTTGCGTCCATAGTAACGGTAGCCGTTCGCACCCACGGAAGCCGGCCTCAGCAGACCGATCTCATCGTAGTGGTGCAAGGCACGCACGGTGACGCCCGATAGCGCCGCAAGTTGCTTGACCGTGAGTTCTTTCATGGACAGGACTGTGGACTCTGACGCGGCGTGAGGGTCAAGAGGTCCATGACCGTTCAGTGCTGGAGCAGCAGGCCGATCCAGGTCAGGAGGCCACACGCCAGTATCCAGGCAATGATCAGACCCATCTCAATGAAGGCCTTCCCCGGGGAGCCGCGACCCCGGGTTTTCAGGCCGCCGCGCTTGCCGGGAGGTCGATGGATCTGTAGCAGCGCGGTGCTGACGCTGCACCCGAATGCACACAGGCCCAGTAAGAGCGCGAACCAGAGCTGGCTGCGCCCGATAATCAGCAAGGGCAGCAGCCATAGCGGCACGAGCGGCAGCAGCGCCGCTTCGATCTTGGCGCGTACCACCGTGGCGCGGTCCGGGGGCGCCGCCGTCAGCAGCTCGGGTGCGTCCTCGGCTGCGACGGTGATCCAGGCCAGCGCCGTGGCCAAGGTGCCGCACATGAAAATGATCACGAGCCAGAACCAGGGCACGCCTCCGGAGCGACCGACTGACTGGCGCCACAGCACCAAGGACATCGGCAAGAGGTAGATGCTCTGTTGCAGTAGTTGCATGAGCAGCAGCGGATCGCGCCGGATCAGCCGTAACTCCTTCACGATCAGCACGATACGCAGCGAGCTGCGGAAGCGTAGTGGCCGCACCGATGGGCGCGTGGGGCGGGTGCTCCCCATGCCGCCAATTGCCGTGGCTGCGTGCATGAAGTGGCCGCTGAGTACCTGGACGGTAAGCATCAGCACTGCGGCGCCGAGCAGTGCCAGCAGCAAGGTCGGGCCATAACCCTCGAGTACGAGGCGGCCGGGAATCAGGAGTGAGTTGAAGTGCCCATTATTGGCACTCAGCAACGCGCCGAATCCGCTGCCGCTGGCCGGCCCGCGCGCGCGCCCGTTCCGCAGGAGATTCGGCAACTGGCTCAGCACGAAAATTCCCATCCCGATCAGCGCCGCCAGCACCTGTCCGACAAGGCGCGTCGTGCGGGGTCCCAGCAGGCGAAACAGTGTCAGGGCCAGCACGATGCCCAGACTCGTGGCGAGCATCCCGAGCGCAGGTAGCAGCACGTACAGTTTCAACCAGGCCGTCATCCCGAACAGTACGAACATGTTCGCGAACGGCCAAGCCAGCATGCCCACCTCCAGCGTCACGGTCAGCGCTACCGTGAACACGCGCACCCCAATGACGGATTTCGGTGCCATGGGTGATGACAGCAGCAGGTCCAGGTCGGCGCGCGTATAGAGCACCTGCACGATGCCGTTCAGGCTGCGCGACAACATGAAAAGAAAGGAGAACGCGAGCCCGCCCGTAATCAGCAGCGCGGGCAGGGCGGCCGGCGTCCCGGATCCGCCGGAAGCACCGGCCGCGCGCACCGCAAACGCCACCGCTGCCGCCATCAGGTGCAGCAGAACTTCCACGATGATCAGGGAAATCAGGCTCGTGCCCTTCACGACCCCCGAGCGCAGATACAGCCGCAGCTCATGGTGCAGCATCCACGGCATCGAACCGGGCGTCAGAGTCACAGCGTGCCGGCGTGCTGGGAAACCAGCCCCAGGAACAGGTCTTCCAGCGTGGCATTGGAACGCCCTGCCTGGGTACGCAGTTCCTCAAGGGTGCCTTCAACGAGAATGCGGCCGCGTTGAATGATGCCGATACGGTCAACGAGCCGTTCCGCGACCTCCATGATGTGGGTCGTGAGAATGATGGTGCAGCCGCTACGCGCGCGCTCGAGCAGCAGATCCTTCACTTCACGGGCGATCGTCGCGTCGAGCCCGGTCAGCGGTTCATCCAGTATCAGCAGCCGCGGTTCATGCAGCAGTGCACCGGCCAGCGCGGCCTTCTGCTTCATGCCGCGTGAGAATCCCTCGCAGCGCTCATCGCGGTGTTGCCACAGATCCAGTCGTCTCAGCAGCTCTTCGGCATTGTGCTCGGCGCGGCGCACCTCCATCCCCCAAAGGCCCGCAATGAATTCCAGATACTCGGCCACCGTCAGTTTGTCGTACAGCAGCGGTTCGTCGGGCAACCAGGCGATCAGCTGCTTGGCACGCCGCGGTTGCGCTACGGCATCGATGCCAAAAACTTCAATGGTGCCCTGATCCGGCAGGATCAGACCGCTGATCATGCGCAGCGTCGTGGTTTTCCCGGCGCCGTTGGGGCCGAGCAAGGCATAGAATTCGCCGGGCGCAATGGTGAGGTCGATGCCATCGACCGCCGGTCGGGTGAACACCTTGATCAGGTGTCGAATACGCAGGGCAGGCGAATCTGTTTCCATGGTCAGCCTTGCAAACGCTCGATCTCGTACGTCTGTAGGTGCGCATTGGCGATGCGCAGTATCGGTGCTGGAACACCGGCGGACCGGGCGCGCGCAAGCATGTCGCCCAGGATGTGCTCGTGTTCTGTGTGGGCGGCGCGTTGGATGTCACGCAACATGGACGCGGTGCCTTGTGAGCCCCGCTGGGTCAAAAAGGCTTGCGTCTCGGCGATGAATTTCGAATCCGGAGCGTATCCAGAAGCACTGGCAACCGCCACACACTCGGCCAGCATCTCCCGCATCAGCGCCTCCCCTTCATCCGCGGCGACGATCGCGCCCACCGGGCCCCGCATCAGACAAGTCATTGCCGCGTAGGCCGTGAGAAGAACAAACTTGTCCCACATACTCTGCTCGATATGGGAGCTGAGTTCCGGACCAAAGCCGCCGCGAGCCAGCATGGCGTGGATCTGCACGGCTCGCTGCGCCTGCTTTTCCGAGCGCGGACCCAAGGTCAAATGCTGCGTTGCATTCAGGTGCAGCACCTCTCCCGTGTCGGTCAGGGTCACGCCGATGTGGCAAAGGCCGCCCAACACTCGATCACGGCCGAAAGCCGCGTCGAGGACCTCCAAGTGGCGCAATCCGTTCAGCAAAGGGAGTACAACTGTATCCTCGGTTACCGCCGGGGCGATCGCCGAAATCGCGGCGTTCAGATCGAACGCCTTGCACGCAATAAGGATCACTTCAAATCCCGGCCGCGCATGCGTGAGCGTTGAGACGGACAGCTTCAGATCGCCCAAAGGACTATGCACCACCAGCCCATCACGAGCGAGGACAGCTGCGCGCGCGGGCCGCACCAGGAATGTAACGTCCACATTGGCCGCAGCCAAACGCGCGCCGAAATATCCACCAACGGCACCGGCCCCTAAAATCAGCATAGGCATTATTTTTCCCCCGCCGCCGCCAAGTGCGCTTCGGTTCATTCTACGGAGCCGAACCCGTGAGGGCCTAATTTTCCAAAGAAACAACACGCGAATTTAAGCCCGATTGGACCGGCTGGCGCGACTTGCTATCCTGCTACCTGACGTCGATCTTAGATGAGAGTGCGTGGCCACCTTGAGGAGTGCCATTGGCCATTCCGATCATCCTGGGCATCCTGTTTTGCGCAGCGGTGTTGCTGGCCATTCGCCTCACAGGCAGTACCAGAAAAAAACATGGATCGGCTGGCAGCAGTCATTTCGGGTGGGCGCTTTTATTTCTGACGTCAGGCCGAATGCCGCCGCCACCACCGGAAACGCAAATTGAAGCGGAGGCCAATACGGAGAAGGACAGGAATCATTCCGAGCGACAGAGGTGAAATGATGACATGGCAGGAACTCTTCAACGAACTCTCGGCCACGCAATCTGACGCTTTTCGCGCAGGTGACGTGGTTAAGGTCCGGCATACCATTGCGGGAATCGAAACCCTCGTGCGCAACTACCAGGACGCAGGGTGCCCGGATCGGGCGACAACCGTGCCGGAGCCGATCGTCTCGCACATTCGAAAGGAGATGGCGCTCAAATTTCCCGGTGGCGGTAGATAGCATCATGGATCAGGGCGCCGCGGACCCAGCAGGCGCCGGTGCGCGGCCACGACTGGTCTATGACGGGAATTGCGGACTGTGCGGCTACTGGGTGCGTTATTGGCAGCAGCTCACGGGGGACGCCGTCGAATACAGGCCGTATCAGGAAGTCGCGGCGCAACATCCCACGATCGCAGTCGCTGACTTTCAGCGCGCCGTCCAATACATCACGCCGGAAGGACAGTGCGCGGGCGCCGCGGAGGCCAGCTTCCTCACGCTGAGCCACGCGCGCGGCAAGGGTCTCTGGCTCGCGCTGTATAGACACCTGCCTGGCTTCGCGGCCATCTCGGAACTGACTTACGCCTTCATCGCCGCTCACCGCTCGGCCTTTTATCGCGTGAGCCTCTTTCTGTGGGGCAGGGACTTCAGACCGCCACGGTACGATGTGGCCTCGTTGCTGTTCCTGCGTCTGTTCGGGCTGATCTACTTTTCCGCCTTCGCTTCCTTCGGCATGCAGGCGCTGGGGCTGATAGGCAGCCATGGCATCTTACCGTTGCCTGAATTCGTCGATGCCGTTCGCGCCCAAGCCGGGCCGGAGCGCTTCTTTTTGATGCCGATGGTGTTCTGGTGGAATGCCAGCGATTTCGCCATCCAATCGGTGTGCTGGGTCGGAGCGGGATTGTCGCTGCTGCTGCTCTTCAACGTGCTGCCGCGCCTCAGCCTGCTGCTGCTCTATGTGCTCTATCTGTCTCTCCTGTATGGCGGGCAGGATTTCATGACTTACCAGTGGGACACGTATCTACTGGAGGCCGGATTCCTCGCGCTACTGCTGGGATTCGCTACGGCGCCGGGTATCTGGCTGCTGCGCTGGCTGCTGTTTCGCTTCGTGTTCATGTCGGGCGTTGTTAAGCTGTTGAGCGGCGACCCCAACTGGCGCAACCTCTCAGCGCTGTCATATCACTTTCTCACTCAGCCGCTGCCCACACCGCTGGCGTGGTATGCCTCCCATCTACCCGAGCGGATGCTGCAGTTCGCCACTGGCGCCACATTGTTCATCGAACTGGTTCTGCCGTTCTTGATCTTCTTTCCACGCCGGCTGCGCTTCTTCGGCGCCTGCGGCATCCTGCTCCTGCAGGTCTGCATTGTGCTCACCGGCAATTACAACTGGTTCAATCTTCAGACTATGCTGTTGTGCTTGCTGCTGTTCGATGACGCGGCTCTGCAGAAATTCCTGCCGCAGCGCCTGCCCACACTTGTGGGACATCGCGCGCCAAGAACAGTGGCTACGGTCATCGTCGGCGCGCTGGGATTGCTGATCGTGTTCTGTAGCCTCGTGCAGATGGATGCGCGATTCGGCGGTAGCCCGCCTGTGGCGGCGCGGATGGTCGATGAGTTCATCGAACCGCTGCACATCGTCAGCAGCTACGGTCTGTTCGCGGTCATGACCACGCGACGCGGCGAAATCGTCATGGAAGGTTCGAGCGACGGCATCGAATGGCGCGAATACGAGTTTCGTTATAAGCCCGGTGATTTGGCGCGCCGCCCGCGCTGGAACATTCCGCTCCAGCCGCGCCTGGACTGGCAGATGTGGTTCGCCGCACTCGATGACCCGCGGCGTGTACCGTGGTTTCCGCGCTTCCTTGCCGCGCTGCTGAAGAACGAGCCTGCAGTGACGGCTCTGCTGGAAAAGAACCCCTTTCCCGACAAGCCGCCGGCGTATGTCCGCGCGCAGTACTACGACTACACTTACGCCAGCAGCGAGGAGAAGGCTAAAGGTCTATGGTGGGACCGTCGGTTGTTAGGTCTGTATTTCCCCGCCGCGCACCTTGCGCGCGCGGCTGAAAGAAACCGCACTGACGAAGCCGGAGCGCTCGCTGATTGAGGGGCGCATCAAACGGGACTGTCGTGTAAGAGGCACAAGGATCGCAAATGATGACGAGATGGGCGACTTGCATTCTGGCGGCGGGTTTTGCCCTGGTTGCGCCTGCCTGGGGACAGCCGGTCGATCCACTGCCCAGGGTCCGGCCCGAATCCGTCGGGGTGTCCTCGCAGAAGCTGGCTGAGATCGCCGGCGCGCTGAATCGCGAAATCGGCAACAAGGCGATGCCCGGCGCGGTGGTCGCGATCGCCAGAAAAGGCAAGCTGGTCTATTACGAGGCGTTCGGCCGACTTGATGACAGGTCCGCCACGCGCATGCCGAAGAACGCGATTTTCGAAATCAAGTCGATGACCAAGCCGCTGACCGCGGTCGGCGCGCTTGAGCTTTTCGAGCAGGGACGGCTCATGCTGAACGAGCCGGCCGCGACCTATCTGCCGCAACTGGACAGTATGGCTGTCGCGACTCCGGCCGGCACGGAGCCGGCCGTGCGCAAGCCCACCATTCAGGACATGCTGCGCCATACTGCCGGCGTCACCTATGGCAGCGCGGAGGGGATCACCGGGACGACTGAACTCAGCAGGCAGTATGGGCAGCTGATGGACCGCAAGCTGACCGCCGACCAATTCCTGGCGAAGCTCGGCAGCCTGCCCTTGCAATACCAGCCGGGGACGAAATGGGCATATAGCCTTGGCCTGGATGTCACGGGGCTGGCAGAAGAGGCCGTCACGAAAGAAAGGCTGGGAGCGTATCTGCAGATAAGCGTCTTTGCGCCGCTGGGAATGGTCGACACTTCATTTGTCGTTCCCGCCAGCAAGGCATCGCGCATGGCCGGGCCCGTGACCTGGGACCCGATGGTTCAGGCCGGTTATGACAGTGGCGGCGCGGGCGCCTATTCCACGGCGCCCGATTACTTGGGTTGGTTCCCCTGGAGACTTCAACTGGGGTGGCGCCGGTGGGACTTTCTTCTGGGTGGACCCAAAAGAGGAATGGACGGTCGTTCTGATGGAACGCACATCGCATGACGCCCGGATTCACATGCGGCAGCTCATCACAACATTGGTCTATGCCGCCCTGACAAATTGAGGCGGCAGCATGAGGATGGAATTGTGAATGACGTAAGGCATATGGAAGCATGGCCAGTCCTCGACTACGAGCAGTGGGCCGCTACCGCTGCCGCTCTCCACCGATGGTCCCAAATCCTGGGGAAGGTGCGGCTCGCCTTCACACCCTGGTTCAACCACAGCTGGCACGTACCTCTCTATGTGACAGACAGCGGCCTCAGCACGTCGCCGATTTACGCCGACGATCTGGCCTTTCAGCTCGAACTCGACCTCGTCCGCCATCGCTGTGTCACACGGCTGCCCGGCAGAGAGCGGCACTTCGCGCTTGAGTCGATGAGCGTCGCCCGCTTCTACACGGACTTGATGGCCGACCTCCGCGAGGCGGGCATCGATGCTTCCATCGTACGGATGCCGAATGAGATCCCCGATTGTGTCCCCTTCGATGTCGACCACGAGGTGAGACCCTACGACGCCGAGGCCACCCGCCGCTTCCTGCGCGTGCTCCAATCGATCGACCGTCAATTCAAGTGGTTTCGCACCGGCTTTTTAGGGAAGTCCAGCCCAGTCCACTTCTTCTGGGGAAGCTTCGACCTCGCTGTGACCCGCTTCTCGGGGCGACGCGCGCCACCGCATCCCGGCGGCATACCGGGCCTGCCCGACGAGGTCACGCGCGAGGCGTACTCTCACGAGGAGGCAAGTGTGGGCTTCTGGCCTGGCGATGCGCGGTACCCGAAGGCCGCGTTCTACGCATACGCCTACCCGAGTCCCGAGGGCATCGAGGAACTCACCATCGAGCCGTCCGCGGCGCGCTTCGATCCATCGCTGGGTGAGATGATTCTCGACTATGAGGATGTCCGAACTGCGGTCGATCCGGCCGCCATGCTGATGACGTTTCTCCTCTCCTCCTTCGAGGCATTCGCGAAGCGAGGCGGCTGGGACCGCTCGCTGGACTGTCCCCTGGGCGAGCCACGCCGGCCCAGGGTGGTGCCTATCGAGGCACTCTCTTAGATGAACTCGACTGCACCGCCATAAGCGACCAGCACTTTGTCCGCCGTCACCAGACGCAATGGTTCGAGAAACGCCTGAGCAATCAGCATCCGGTCAAATGGGTCCGCGTGATGTAGCGGCAACTTAGCTACGGCTGCGGCATGCCTCGCCGTCACTGGCAACTCTTGAAATCCACTGGCATCGATCGCCGCCGCGAACGCTTCAA
>Ga0302308_10002116_pt1 | contig 16048 bp, 9 predicted proteins | sample III_Palsa_E3_3_FD_200531 | JGI IMG/M metagenome (GOLD analysis project Ga0302308, IMG submission 200531) | Peat permafrost microbial communities from Stordalen Mire near Abisko, Sweden - III_Palsa_E3_3 | ecosystem: Environmental > Terrestrial > Soil > Palsa > Peat permafrost | place: Sweden... | reverse complement strand
AGATCATTCGAGTATAGATACCGCTTAATGCTGTTAGTTTGAACGCACGCTTTGCGTGTGGGTTCCACATCGTACGACAGCGAGTCATATATTGATTGCGTATTACAGATCACTTGCCGATGCAGAAGGTGATATTACGTCCATACCAGTGTTTATGCCGGTTTCCGCGCACTGATCTGTTTCTGGAGACTCACTGGGAACTCAACATTGCTTTGGATCGCTCACTCTCATGCTTTAGCAAATCGCCAAGCGACCTCGCTCAAATGTCCGGATCGGAGCAAGTTCCCCAATACCCGCCTCGCGGTGGGATGAAGTTGGCGCAATGACTTTGGTGCACTCCGATTGTGCGTCTGGTCGTGCCCGAGCGAGAGAGCTTCCTCATCGCCTACATTCCACCCCAAACACCACACGGCCCACCCCTAGGTTCAAGGAGTAACTCGCCCTGTTCTCGACAACTGACAACTGTCGTCGCGGAAAGGCAACTTTACGGCTGTTCGAGGATTGCAGCAAATTCCGGCGCTCAAATCTGCCGATGTAATCATGGTCGCGAGCTGCGAAGTGAGGTTACGCTGATGAGCGAAAGCGTCCGCGAAGTGTAATTTGTCAGAAGCAGCTCTCCGTCTGAGGTCGAGTTGCTGATATTTCGCGGGAACAGGCCGGCCGGAAGCCTTTCCAGCAACGCAGGCGTATTCGTGGCGGTAAGGATTGCGAGGTTTCCCGGCGCGTCCGAGAAGCGGTTCGAGTTTGCGACCGCTATCAAGCGATCGTGGTCGAACAGACGAAGCCCAACAGGCGCATCTCCTCCTGACGGAATGGCGCGCTGAAAGGAATGCTCGGGATCTGTTGGGAGGATGGCTGCGTTGTATTGGAGTACAGCATTGTCACCCCGCGCGGTCACGAACAGGGACGAGCCGTCTGCGCTTTCTGCGAGACGAACGGGCGAGCAGCCTGCTGCGACACGTGCCACGATGGGCTCGCGGGTCGGAGACGTTTCCGTCGCGAGCTCTGTGTCGATGACGGAGATGAACCCGTTCCTGCGCGCTGAGGTGCCCTTCTTCTGGATGCAGTCGGTCTTGGCAAGCAGGGGGTCGTTCGCGCCTGCGATTGCGGGCGCGTGGGTGGAGGGTACGAGCTCGGTTGCGACGTTGACGCGACGACCGTCATGGGAAAGGGTGAGACTTGGGACCACGTCGCCGACTGGTATTTGGCGAATCGGTTTGGGATTCGCAACCAGACCGTGCTCGTCGACGCCTGTCGCGATCACGCCAACGTTGCCGCGTTGGCCGTCGATGACACCATATTCATTGGCTGCGAAGATGTACCGGCCGTCGGGTGTTGCAGCGACGTCGAACGTGCCCGCCTTCTCCCCCTGAGAGACGATGGTTGGAGTTGCGTGGCCGTTCAGCATGTCCTGGACGTTCAGAAAGGCGACACCCTCGTCGCCGACGCCTACGACCAGCGTCTGGCCTCCTCGCAGTAGAACCAGACCATTGGCTCCCGCACTTCCGGTGCGTATGAAGCCGGACGGAGCGAGTTTATGGTGGCTAACGCGAAAGACCTGGATGCCGGAGACGACGTCCTTGCGGCTGCCGGCTGCAGCATCCGGCCCGGTGAAGTTGGGTGCGCCGACGTTCGTAACGGAGATGAAGACATACCGGCCATCCGGCGTCTCGATAGCGGAGGTGGGGTTGCCAAGGGTCGCGTAGTCGGAGGATTTCACCGTGATGCGTTGAGCGTGGGCGGTGAGGGCGTGCGATGTGGCCAACCATGCGGATGCCAGCAGAATGCTTCGCACCAGATGGAGAGGTACCGATCGAACTGTCGGCGAAGTAGGCATGTTTCTCTCCTGTAGTCGAGGCGCATGGATCCGTGAGGGGAAACATGCGCCTCGACTGCAAACGGTTATTGATCCCCCTGCGTTGGCTGCAGGTATTTATTGAGGAAGGCTAGCTCTCGCTTGTCTGCATCTTCGCGATGGTCACGCTGCTGGAAGCCGTGGCCCTCGTTCGGGTAGGTGTGATAGTCGTAGGTCTTGCCCGCTGCTTTCAAGGCGGCGGCTAACTCCTGCGACTCCTGTGGTGGCACCTGCGGGTCCTCCTCGCCGTGAAGAATCAGCAGCGGCGTTTTGATCGTCGCGACATCGGGAAGGATGTTCGCTTTTCGGTAGACCGCAGGCTTTTCTTGCGGAGGGCCTCCCATCTTCGTCTCCCAGCGGATGGCGGAGTTGCGATTGGTGTACTTCAGGAACAGCGCGCGGTCGACGACACCGAACTTTTCAATGCCCACGGCGAACACGTCGGGATACTTGGCGACAGCGTTCGCAACCACGGTACCACCGTGACTGCCACCCGAGATGCCAACCCGCTTTGGATCGACGAGGCCGATGCTGACAAGGTAGGCCACGCCTGCGACTACATCATCAATCTCGCCGCCGCCGGAATCCTCGACGTTGGCGTTGCGGAAGCGCTCGCCGTAGCCTGTGCTGCCGCGGAAGTTTGGCTCCAGGATCACATACCCCTGATCCGCAAGGAAGATGGACCACGGCGAAACACTAAGCGTGACCTGGCCTTCGGGTCCACCGTGAGCGAGGATAACCGCGGGATAACGTGTGCCCGGTTTGTAGCCTGCAGGCTTGTAGAGAATGCCGGCGATCGGCAGGCCGTCCTTGCCCTTCCAGTGCACGACCTCTGGAATAATGCCGGCGTCCTCGAACTTGGAGGGATGTACCTGGCCGGCCAACTGCGGGGGCGCATCGCCCGAGATGTGCGCCAAATAGTTGGAAGTAGCTCCCAGCGTCGTCCGTAGTGAGAGATGCAAGGTCTGGCTGTCCGCAGACCAGCGCGGTTCACCTTCGATACCGTCGAGGTGGGTAAGGCGATGCGCCGCGCCACCCGCTGCAGGAACGATCCAGACATGGCGCTGCTCGGGTAAGTCGCGGTTGGACTCGAACGCAATCCACTTGCCGTCGGGTGAGTAGACGGGCTCTTCGTCTTCGCCAGGGCCAAAGGTGAGCTGACGCGGATGACCGCCCTTCGCGGGAATGAGCCAAATCTTATCCCAGTGGGTTTCCTGTAAGACGACGGCGAGTGTCTTGCTATCGGGCGACCAGGCGGCTGTGTTCACGGCCCACGCTCCGCCTGGATCGTTCTTCGCGGTATAGATATTGAGCGCGGGTCCTGCGGGCGTTCCCGTCTTCGCATCGAACGGCAGGACTTTTAGAATGCCCGAGAAGAACTCGCGAGAACGTTCGGTGTAAGAGATGCGCGTGCCGTCCGGCGACCACTGCGGACGCGCATCGAAGCGATCAGAGGACACCGCATCGCCGTGGTCCTGCGCCACGTTGGGCGCGATGACATCTTTGCCTTTGTAGATTTCGGTCGCGGCAATGAAGTTGGGGCCGCGGCCATCTTCACTGACGACGTAGAGCTCGTTATAGCCTTTCTTGCCCGATTCGAAAAGGATCCATGTACCGTTGGGGTTCCACTGGATGTGGCCGTCGGTAGCGCCGCGCGGATCGCCGGGGCCTTTGGGATCGTGAGTGAGTTGCAGGGGCTCGCCCCCAGCGGCGGCGACGACCCAAATCTGTCCCTGGCTGACGTAGGCGATGTGCTTCCCGTCGGGTGCCCAATGGAGGTCGGTGATGGGTTCGGGCGAAGTAGCCAGGACTTTGTCCGTACCGCCATGCAACGACTTGAGCGTCAAGGTTCCGCCTTGTGGCGATAGCGTGAAGTTTCCATCAGGCGAGGTCAGCGCTTCCCCGCCACGTGTGCGGTAGCCACCGCCGACTGGGCCGCTAAGGATGTCGTCAAGTGTGAGCTTCGCGGTCTGCGCGAGCAGAAGCGTGGGGCAAAACAACAGAGCTGCAATCAGGATCTTGCGCATACATTTCTCCTTCAATCTCGATGACGGTTAGGGCCGTCGCTGCTCCATCGCGGCGACGGCCATGTGTCTAGAAGAGGAACTTGCCGAACACCACCAGCACACGCCCCGACACAGCCGAGCCCTGCCCGGTGCCGTAGATGCTGGTGGGCACGCTGACGTCGGCGGTGATCGTGCCCAGGGTTGATCCCTTGTTCACGTCCGAGTTGGGGACGGCAAAGTTGGGATGATTGGTCAGGTTGTAAGCATCGGCGCCGAGTTCAAAGTGCGTCTTCGCCGTAACCGGTATGACTTTGCTCAGTTGCGCGGAGATGGAGAAGAAGCCGGGACCGCGAAATGCATTGGGCCTCGTGTTGCCGAAGTCTTGCTGCGCGGCAGCAGTGGCGAAGTCAGCAGTAGTGAGGCAGGGCGTCTTCACCGCTGATTTTCCGCAATGGGTACCAATGACGCTGGGTACGAGAGTGTCAGCCAGCACGGTCCCGCTGAAGGTGCTGGAGAAGCCGTGCGCACTCGGGACGCCGCTGTCGGTTACGGTGAAGGGACGACCGCTGTAGACGTAAACCTTGCCACCGATCTTCCAACCGCTAAGAATGCGGTTGAGAGCTGCTCCTTTGAGCTTCGGTGTTGAATAGACGAGATCCCCGGAGACATTATTTCGTGTATCGAAGGCGGTCGGCCCGTAGTTCGAGAGCTTTGATCCCGTAGGCGCTACGACGCCTTCGGTGTAGGCGTTGGGATTGTAGATCGTGCCAAGCTGCAGTGCCTTGCTCCAGGTGTAGCTCACTTGTCCCTGGAAGCCGTGTACGAATCCGTGGCGTTCGACGAAGGTCAGCCCGTGATACCAGGAGAATCCCTCATCGTAGATCTGCGTAACGACAGAAAAGCGTGGATCGGGTGCGGTCGTAGGAAGCCCGCCAAAGCCGCTGGTGGAGGCTCCGTTGGCGCCCGTGTTGGAGAGTGATTCGTTGTAGCCATGCGTGCCGCTATACGTAACGGCCACCACATCGTGCGCCGTGAGAGCCTGCTCGACCTCAAGACTCCACTCCAGAACCTTAATCGTGTGGAAGTGATTTGGATTGACGTAGAGCGTTGGCTTGGAAAAGTTTGGGACCACGGCCTGCAACTCGGTGAGCGTGTAGCCATTCGCGAAGCCGGCCTCAAAGGCAACGTCCGATGCAACAGCGTTGGTTTGTGCGGTACCGGGCGTGGGAGATAGACCAACCGTCCCGGTAGTTACGATGGGCGTGAACTTGTACGGGGAGTTCCCGAAGACGTTGGCCGCGATGTTGGCCGCGATGGTATTCGCAAAGAGGCCTATTCCGCCTCGCACCACGGTCTTGCCCTCGCCGAACGGAGAGTATGCGAAACCAAGCCGAGGCTCGGTGATAACGCCTTCAAACTGCTTGAAGAGCTTGCTCTGCTCTGTTTGCAAAGTCGCGTTGTAAGGAACCGAAGCTCCAGCCTGGTATCCGGCGGCGAGAAATTCCGTGTTGGCACGCGAGTAGCAACTCTCCTTGCACCATGGATTTCCCTGGTACTCGAAGCGCGCACCATACGTGACATTCAGGTTGCGCAGCACTTGCCACTCATCTTGCCCGTAGAAGCCCAGCGAGTCCACGCGGATGTGGACAGAGGGATCGACCGGAAACGCCTGGGTAAAGCTGCTGAGATTTTTTGAGTCGGTGACGTTGGCGTTGGCGAAGTCCACAACGTTCCCAAACGTGTAGGTGCCAACGATCGAGCCGCTCTTGTTGGCCGTGCTGCTGATGCGGTTCTCGCGATTGTTGATCCCGAACTGAAGCGTGTGCCTGCCGCGCTGCCACGAGAGATCGTCGATGATGCCGAGCTGTTGTCCAATCCTCCCGTTCGGCACAACGGCAGCGATGGCCTGAAATCCGGCGTTGCCAGCGCCTCCGTCAGAGAAGCTGAAGCCCATGGGCAGCGCCGTCTGTGCTGCTGTGAAGTTCGTCGGACCGGTGATGGCGGAGTAATAGTTGCCGTTCAGGATGAAGCTATTCACGAGGTTCGGCGTGATGGTGTAGGAGTAGTTCAGTTGCGGGATCACCCAAGGCTGCGGGCTGACCGTGCTGAAGATCGGGCTGATGGGGCTCGTGCTGCTCGCCTGTACACCCGCGTCACGACTGATGCGGAAGTAAAGTTTCTGCTTGCTGTTAATGTTCCAGTCGACGCGCCCATCCACGTAGTATTCGGTGTTCACACTGCCGACCGTGCTGCGATAGGCGAGCGCGCAAGGAATTCCATCGGCGCCACCGAAGGTTGCCCCATCACCCCCCGGAACCGCCGTTCCCGAAAATCCTTTGTTGCCGCAACCCTGGTTGCCCGTGCCGTCCTGCAATTGGCCGGTGCCGTTGCTAACGGGCACGGCGCGGCTGATACCTGGGGCCGCGTTGTAGAGATTGAAGAGATCCTGGTAGTACGGTTGCGACGCCGCGGGCGCGTTGCCGAGAATGTAATTCTGAAATGCGGTCGTCGGCAGAGAGACGATCGTGCTCGTGGGCAAGGCGTAACGAAGACCTTCCGTGTTCAAGAAGAACACGACCTTATTGCGAAGGTTGACGAGGTGAGGAATAACAATCGGTCCCCCCACCGACGCGGCGTATTGATTCGCGACTGCCCGCGCGCGCTTCGTGCCCGCTGCGTTCAGAAAATAATCGTTCGCGTTCAGGATCTGACTGTTGTAATTCTCCACAAGGTTCCCATGGAACGCATTCGATCCGGACTTGCTGATGTAGTTCACTTGCGCGCCAGCCTCACGTCCGTACTGCGCGCTGTAGGCGTTGGTGATGACTGCTGCTTCCGCAACATCGTTCGCCCCGAGCGTGTTGTTGCTGGTACCGGATTTGTTGTTCAGGTTGTAGGGCTCAACGATGTCCGCCCCATTCAGCGTGAAAAGCACTGAACTGAAGGGGAGACCATTGACATTGAAATTTGTGTTGCCGCCACCGACATTGAGCCGAATCCCCGGTGTGCTGAACGCGATATTGGTGATGTCGCCGCCGTTGACTGGCGTGTTCTCGATGTAGTGGTCGTCATAGGTTGTGACGTTGTTTGCATTTTCCGTCTGCAGCAATTCGTTCGGCGCCTGTACATCAACCGTTTCGCTCACCGACTTCACCGCAAGCTTCAGGGGCACGGCGGTCTCTTGTCCGATGACAAGGTGAACCTTCACGGGTCTCGCGACGAGACCCTCTGCTTCTACGGAAATCTCGTAATCCCCCGGGTTGAGGAATGGGAAACGATACCCTCCCGACGACGTGGAGACCGTCTTATGAACAGCACCAGTATCGGTCTGCACGATCTGCACGGATGCGTTCGGGACAATCGCACCGGACTCATCGGTGATGACGCCGGTGACGGTGGCGCTGGTTAGGGTCTGGGATCGCAGCAGCTGTCCCGGCAGAAGAGTGAGAGCTAATACAAAGAGCAGTCGTACGTAGTGCTTCGCATTCATTTCGATCTTCCTGGCTACGCGGATACGCGCGGTTGCGTGTCGAGGACACATAGATGTCGGGGTGCCAAGATTTTCTCTGCTCGCGGGAAGAAATGAGAAAGCCCGCCTCGGCATGGACCGGAGGCGGGCTTCAAGTAACGTCGCTGCTCTTTGGAAGTCAGCGCGTTAAAATCAAAACCCGCTCCAGCTGGGCTGGGAAGCGGGATCGTGGTAACCGTCAGATCGCAGAGATCCTTAGGATTCGGTTACGGGCACACTCCAGGTTCGCCAGCGGTGACGCCAAGCGAACAACAATTCGTGTGCAGGAACGTATGCATAGATGGAACCATAAAGGTGAGTCCGCTGAATGTCAAGGCGCCAATCCGATACATGACGCGAATGCGAATCGTGTTCTTGTCGTCAGAGTAATTCAGTAGCCGCGTGTGTCTGCTGAGCCGCTGAGTGACGTATGGGCAGTGGACGGTTCAGCTAATAGCTTCTCGATTAGTGCTGTCACTTCATCCTCAAGCTGCGCATGTCCGACCGTGTTCCCCGGCCCGGCAAACCCCGCATGCGTCTGCTTCACAAGACCATCGCGCCCAATAAAGAAAGACGTCGGCCAGCAATTCAAATTCACGGCCTGCGGGATCTTCTCTGCCAACTGATCGGTAGTTCCCCCTAAGAGCACTGGGTAGGTGATCCCGTAGTGAGCGATGAAAGCCTTGAGGCGCGGCGTGTCCGACTCCGGATCGCCGGTTTCAAAATCGATGTTCACAATCTCCAGCCCACGGGAGTGAAACTTCTTGTAGAGGCTGACCAGAAACGGCGCTTCATCATGGCAGTTCGGGCACCACGATCCGCCGATCGCTACGATCACGACCTTGCCGCGGAATTCAGGATCGGTGTTGGAGACCGTCTTTCCGTTCAGGTCTGGAAACGCGAACGTGAAGGGTTCCTTAGGATCCTTGACCGTTGTCTGCTGCGTCGGATCCGTCGGAGCCGCAAGATTTTCCTTGCGCGCCTCAGCTGGGCGCCGCGCAATCAGGTCGGTGGCCGACCCATGCACCGAGCCCAGCAGGCTCTTGATCAGCAGCGTCCCATCCGTTTGTGGAGTCACGGAATAGAGCGCCGGCCCCGCCGCATTGAAGTGTCCTACCGTGTAATTCGTTCCGTTCCACGTTCCCCACAACGCGCCCGTATCGCCATCGATGCGCTGGATCACCGTCTTGATGACCGGCGACGTTCCCGTCGCAGGATCCACACGAAACTCCCATGCCGACTCACCCTTTGAGCTTTTGGTCGCAATTTCCCAGGAGCCGGAGATGTCAGGAGCATTGGGAGCCGCGGCAGGATCCGCGGGATCAGCCACTCGCTTCGCGGTGAATGGAGTTGGACTGCCGCTGCGGGCTCCCGGATGTGTCGCGCCATAGGTGCCTGACAGCGCGCCATCGGCGAGAGTGGCGTCGAGTGTTCGGGCAAAGTAATCGAAAGACGCGATCAGGTGTTTTCCATCGAAGCTTACCGACGAAGCGGGTGTCGCTTCCGGATGATCTGCAGGCCCGTTCAGGAATGCAGCTTTCAGATTAGAACCCTTGCCGGAAATGCGGATCGAGATCGGCACCTGCTCGCCTCGTGCGCTGGCGGAACCCTGCCATACACCTACAATCGTCTCCGCCTGGCTTGCCTGGCCGAACGCAGCCGGCGAAGCGAACGTGAAAGTCGTAGCAGCAAAAGACAACGCCACAAAGGCAGCGAGAAGCCTCATCGAAGAACTCCGTTCTATTTGTTTGAAGAGGAATGGGTGAGGACCGAACCAGGAAAGACGCTGGATTTCGTCTAACGGATTAACACACGACGGTACGGGCCAGCGGGACGCGGCAGCAACAACACGGTCGTGAATAGATCTGCACAAGCGAGAGGTTAGAACGCCGAACGATGCAAGTCAAGATTCCCTGGATCACAAAACGTCAACAATAGCTACAGTATCTGATGGCCTAGGCTGGTCATCAGATACTGCGTTTACTCGGTAACAGCAAATCCGGAGCTATCATTTGCTCAGTTGCGGGAAGCAGGAGCGGATGCGCATTAAGATCGCGAGTGTCGGTGAAGCTGTTTTGCGGAGCACGGCGAGACCTCTCAGCAACGAAGAGATTGGCAGCGCACGCATTCGTGATCTCATCGTCCACATGCGCGAGACGCTTTCCGATGCCCCGGGTGTTGGCCTCGCTGCGCCACAAGTTGGAGAACCTCTGCAGCTTGCCATCATAGAAGACAAGGCGGACTATCAGAAAACGTTCACGCCGACGGAGTTGAAGGAGCGTGGCCGCGTCCCTGTTCGGTTTCACGTGCTGATCAACCCTGAGATTGAACTTCTATCTTCGCCGGACGTTACGTTCTTCGAAGGCTGTCTCAGTCTGCCTGGTTTCGTAGGAATGGTGCCTCGAGCGCGGAAGGTCAGGGTGAAGGCCCTCAATGAGATCGGCGAACCAATCCGCATCGATGCAGAAGGATGGTATGCCCGCATTCTCCAGCACGAGATCGATCACCTCGCCGGAGGTTTATATATCGATCGCATGTGGACCCGCAGTTTCTGCTCGCTGGATAACTACACCCGACACTGGAAATCGAAGTCGACCCAGGATCTTCTGCGGGAGTTTGACCCGGTCCGCGACAATAGATCGGCAAGCAAGTAAGTACGCAAACAGTTCAATCTAAGAGGGTAACCTGCCTTCGCAATCTTGGGTTCCAGCCTTGACCCGAAATCCTCACGGCATCCGCAAAGCCGCTATGCTACACTTCAGCCAATGAATTTCGTGTCCCAGATGACCACGTGTTGTTCGCCCTGTATGTGCGGCGGGTGTGTGTCTTCTGGTGCGATGCGATTGCAGAACTAAACAAGATTTAGTCCAGCGCGACTCCAATAGACCCACCGCCAGAAGTTCAATGGCCGGTGGTTTTTTGCTTTAAGGATCAACGAAAGAATGAGGACCGCAGTGAGCGTACCTGAAATTCAAGCCGAAGAACTAAAGCAGCGACTCGATCACGGAGATAACGTGTTTCTTCTGGATGTCCGCGACGAGTATGAGTATGAAATATCGAACATTGGTGGCCATCTCATCCCGCTTGCGCAACTGTCCAAACGGCTTGATGAACTGGATGCCCGCGAGGAGATTGTGGCTGTCTGCAAGATGGGGCCGCGGGGTGTAAAGGCCGTGGAATACCTGCAGAAGCACGGGTTCACCAGGGTCTCCAACCTGCGCGGCGGGCTCCACGCATGGTCGGATCGCATTGATCGAAAACTTCCCAAATACTAGAGTCAGGCGTCGCGACCTCCAACTCCAGTGGCACGATGATGGGTTCGCTAAAACACATTTCCTCGCGCGCCTGGACTACAATTTCCGCACACTGCAACTGCACGATAAAGGAGCCCTTCCGTGGCCGATCCAACGCGCGCATCCGTAAGCGACCAGGCAGCTTATCAGTTAGCCAATGTAACCAAGACCGCGCCGATTTATGGGGCGATCACACCACGCTGGCTGGTGCGTTTATTGGATTGGAAGCCGCTGGAGTCAGGTATCTTCCGGCGCAACCGCGTTGTCGAAGATCAGCCGATCGATGTTGTCTGTGGCCGCTCCGATGATTCCGAGATTCCCCAGACCTATGCCCAGTACGAGGAAGAGCCTCGCGAGTACATCCTCAGCAGCATCAATGCGCTCGTGAATGTGCAGACCCGCACCAGCGACCTCTTCAGCAATCCCTACGACCAGGTCCGCGAACAGTTGCGCGTCACCATCGAAGGCGTCAAGGAGCGGCAGGAGAACGAGCTTCTCAATAATGCGGACTACGGTCTGCTGAACAATATTGAGGATTCTCAGAAGATTTCGACGCGCAAAGGCGCTCCCACTCCCGACGATCTCGACGAGCTCCTGACCAAGGTTTGGAAAGAACCATCGCTCTTCCTCGCGCATCCTCGCGCCATCGCCGCGTTCGGCCGCGAGTGCACCCGCCGCGGAGTTCCTCCCCCGACCGTCACGCTCTTCGGAAGCCCCTTCCTCACGTGGCGCGGCATTCCGCTCATCCCGACCGACAAGATTCGTGTGACGGGCAAAGTAGCGCCGAAGTCACAGATCCTGTTGCTTCGCGTAGGCGAGCGCAAACAGGGTGTGATCGGACTCTTCCAACCTGGGCTTGCGGGTGAGCAAAGCCCCGGTCTCTCCGTTCGCTTTACCGGCATCGACAACCGCGGCCTGGCTTCCTACCTGATTTCGCTCTACTGCGCCGCCTCCGTCCTCACCCCCGACGCGATCGCATCACTGGAGAACGTCGAAGTCGGTAACTACTATGAGTACAAGTGACGCGAGCCAAACTGTCCTAACGCCCGACCCCGACACAGAGGCGAACACGGGAATTTCCCTTCCCCTGTCCGCGCCCTTGCCGCCCGGCGTTCCAGACCCCGCTCTGCTTGCTCGCATGGCCAACGAATTCTTCACTGCGCTACCGAACTCGCTCGACATACCAGCAGCGTCGTTGCCAGGTCCCCCGCCTGCAGAGTTCCCCGCAGCGGCTTCTCTGCCCGCGACCATTCCAGCAGCTCGACCCGAAGCACCCCTCCCGTCCGACAAGCATCTTCCCGGGCTTCCTGGCAGCATCGGGCCGGCATCCGTCGCGCCCATATCGATACCCGTACAAGCAGGACCTCCCGCGATTCCCGGCGCAATTGCTTCTACCGTCGCCGAGGCTGTTCCAGCGCCGCCAGCGTTCTCCTTCCTTGAAGACGCAAGGCCGATTTACAGTGACGGACACACCGCGCCTGCAGGCCCCTATCCTGCTGCGGCACCCCTCACCGCTCCCCCAAACCCACCGGCCGCTCCCAACAACTCTGCGACACCCTTCGACTTCGAAGCACCTGCATCCACGCCGCAAGCCGCCCAGCCGCCTTCGACGACCGTCCCCGGCATCTTTGGTCTCGCGGACCACTCGCCCGTACCACCATTTTCTTTTCTCGAAGAGTTGCGGCCTATCGCCTCCTACCCGCCGACAATGCCCGGCCCTCTGCCCGCCCTTCCAACAACTGAGGTCGCGTCCGCCGACTTGCCGTTCGATCTCCAACTGCCAAACGACTACGGGCGTTCCCCTGACCTGGCGCTCATATCCGGCCATAGTTCCTTCGCGTTTCTCGATACCGCCCGTCCCCTCCAACTCACCGCACCCGATCGCATCAACGAACCAGTAGGTATCGAGCCCGACGTCCCGCGCGATCTGAATCTTTCCTCGTATCCCTTCGACGCCGAGACGATTAAGCGCGACTTCCCCATTCTTCGCGAGTGCGTGCACGGTCGGCCGCTGGTCTGGCTCGACAACGCGGCAACAACTCAAAAGCCTCAAGCCGTCATCGACCGCCTCGCATATTTCTACGAGCACGAGAACTCCAACGTGCATCGTGCCGCACACGAGTTGGCCGCCCGTGCAACCGACGCCTACGAGTCCGCACGTGAAAAGGTGCGCAGATTCTTGAATGCACCCTCTACCCGCGAGATCGTCTTCGTTCGTGGCGCCACCGAAGGCATCAACCTCATCGCCCAGAGCTGGGGACGGCGCAACATTCAGAAAGACGATGAGATTGTCATCACCTGGCTGGAGCATCATGCCAACATTGTCCCTTGGCAAATTCTCTGCGCCGAGAAGGGCGCGAAACTCCGCGTAGCACCTGTAGACGACAGCGGTCAGATCCTTCTCGACGAGTTCGAAAACCTCCTCGGCCCCAAGACACGCCTCGTCGCCATCACGCAAGTCTCGAACGCTCTCGGCGTCGTCACCCCCGCCGCCAAGATGATCGAAATCGCCCATCGCTATGACGCCCCCGTGCTCCTCGATGGCGCGCAGTCTGTCTCCCACATGCAAGTCGACGTGCAGGCACTCGACTGCGACTTCTTTGTCTTCTCCGGGCACAAGGTCTTCGGTCCAACGGGGATTGGCGTCGTGTATGGCAAGCCCGAAATCCTCGAGCACATGCCACCGTGGCAGGGCGGAGGCAACATGATCCAGGACGTCACCTTCGAAAAGACCATCTACCAGGACCCGCCGCAGCGTTTCGAAGCAGGCACCGGCAACATCGCCGACGCGGTAGGCCTCGGCGCTGCCATCGATTACCTCGACCGCGTCGGCATGCACAACGTCTCGCGCCACGAGCACGCCCTGCTCGTCTACGCAACCGCCGAGCTCCTCCGCATCCCCGGCCTTCACATCATCGGCACCGCCAGGGAAAAGGCCGGCGTCCTCTCCTTCACTCTCGAAGGCTTCCGCACCGAACAGGTCGGCGATTACCTCAACCGCAACGGAATCGCGGTCCGCTCCGGCCATCACTGCGCCCAACCCATCCTGCGGCGCTTTGGCCTGGAGAGCACCGTTCGGGCGTCCCTGGCCCTCTACAACACCTTCGATGACATCGACAAATTGATCGCAGCCCTATGGAATCTGCGCCTCAGTCGAACCTCCATTGCGTGAGCCTGAGCTACTGAGGACAGATCGCCGTCGTAGCAGGATGCTCCGCCTTGGAGACGAAGTCATCGCTGTCAGCACCCGCGCCAGCATTCAGGCCGCGCCCCAAGATATCTCTTCGTGAGCACAGCGCGGTATGCCAATTGATCTTCCAGCCGCACCCCGTTTACCGAGAGGAACTGACCATGAATCGACGTAACTTTCTATATGCCGCTGCCGCCACCACGAGTCTTGCATTGGCAAGGCCCGCCTTCGGCAAGGCCACCGGCTCATCTGCCTTGACTCACAAGCAGCGGGTTGATCGAGCGTTGCAGGGACAGGATCTAGATCGTCCTCCTTTCACCTTCTATCACCACTACAAGAGGCCGACGGCGCAACTCGAGGCCCAGGACCACCTCAATTTCCATCGCACCTACGACACCGACATCGTCAAGATCATGAACGATTTCGACTACCCTCAATCCAAAACCGGCAAATGGTATGAACTAAAGCCGCTCGACTCCCCCTATCCCGACCAGTTGACCACGCTCAAACTCGTGCGCAACGGATTGAACGGCGACGCTTACTTCCTCGACACCCTCTACGGCCCCTACATGACCGCCATGATCCTCTTCCAATCGCAGCCCCAGTTTGCAAGCATGGGAAAGTCGGAGGAAGTTCAAGATCAGCAAATTAAAAGCCTCCACGAATTCCAGCAACAAAATCCTGATGCCTGGCACGGCGCATTAGAAGCAATCACGCAATCAACCCTCAACCATATCCGGCAAAGCAAAGAGATTGGCTCGTCCGGCTCCCTCGTCAGTATCTTCAATGCCGAAAGCAAGTTCGGCTCCGTCGCGGACTACGAGCAATTCACCCGACCCTACGACAAACGCATCTTCGATGCGCTCGCCGATACCAGGCTCTCGGTTCTTCATCTCCACTATTTGGAGAAGCCCTACCTCGATCAGTTCAAGGATTTCCAGGCGCCCGTCATCCAATACTCCGTCACGACAAGCGGCATTCCGATTTCGGAAGTTCGAAAGCAGTATTCTCAGACGATCCTTGGCGGCGTCGATGAAATTAACTTCAAGAAGTTGACGGTAGCGGAGATGCGGCAGCAGTGGAAGGAAGCCAGATCCCAGGCCGGAGCCAACTATATCGCCGCACCGGGCTGCTCCGTCCCCGATAGCTCGACCCCGGAGGAACTCGGGCGCTTCCCCCGCGCGGTTGGAGTCTAAACTGGCGGCGGAGCGCGAGCACGATTCGGCCGGGCCTGTTGGGTGCGGTCGTCAATTCCGTTAGTACCCTTGACACCCAACGACCATAGGTTCTCGACCGCAAAACCCGTGTTCAGATTTGTCCGGAATTGCGCTCAAAGCCACATGCAGATCAACATGTTCCATCCGTATATGTAATTGATAATAAGAAATTTAACCATCACTTGCCGATGCAGAACGTGATATTACGTCCATACCAAGTGTTTATGCTGGGTTCAGCGTGATCGACTGTTTCTGGAGACTCGCTGGGGACTCAAAATCACGTGACGAAAACCTTGGGGACGCAAGCTCGCGCGGATGCGCCACCGCGTGAAGCTGCCGATGGCCCTAAGTCTAGAAGGCCATGAGCCGACCCGATCTTCAATTAATTGATTGTGGGTTGAGATATTTCCCCCAATCACAGCACTTTTTCGGAATCTGCGCGGTCGAAGGATCTCAGGGATGCTTCCGCGCCACGACGACGACTTTGGCGCGGAAGCAAGACGATGAAATACGTTCACTGAATATTCAGTCGCCAATTCTGCGGTGCTTGCCCATTCGCGGTATCCAGCCACATTTGAAGTCCTTGTGTCGCTTCGCCGTAGTAGTCATCGATGACCATCGCAGAACCGTTGTTCGTCGTGGCCGCCTGGTTCTGCACAACGAAGTAGCCGTTGCTCTGCGGAATGAACTCCCAATTCTGGGCGGCATTCCCGTTGCAGGGCTGCTGCCAGAGCATCGTGCTGGTCCCTTGAGTTTGAGGAAGCATGCGGGAGGGAGTTCCATTGCCCCACGGGTCGTCGAGACACATGCCACTTTGCACGCTCACCATCGTGAAGTAACCATTGCCCTGCAAGTGGAGCGTCCACTTCTGCGTCGACAGACCGTTCGCCGGATACTGGATGACCTGTACGCCATTAGTGGCTCCGCCCGAACAGCCATCGCAGTAGTTATCCAGGAGCATCGAGCTAGCCTGGTTTTC
>Ga0302308_10002107_pt1 | contig 16085 bp, 8 predicted proteins | sample III_Palsa_E3_3_FD_200531 | JGI IMG/M metagenome (GOLD analysis project Ga0302308, IMG submission 200531) | Peat permafrost microbial communities from Stordalen Mire near Abisko, Sweden - III_Palsa_E3_3 | ecosystem: Environmental > Terrestrial > Soil > Palsa > Peat permafrost | place: Sweden... | reverse complement strand
AATCAAGAAAATGAAAAACCTTGTTTATACTCTATACCTAGCCATGACCTTCCTCTTTAACCAGGCGACTGCAGCCGAGCCTGCCGGCGGCGATCGCGTCCAGGCCTTCACCGTTACACTCGACAGCGCGACGAGACCTTATATTCTGTTTGCACCAGCAGGATTGCCGACAGATGCGCCTTTATTGATCGCCTTTCATCCATCGTCATCCAGCGGACTGAAAATGCGGGAAATGAGCGGTAGAGTGTTGGAGCGTTTGGCCCGTAAAAACGGTTTCGCGATCGCCTACCCCGACGGTTTCGAGGGCCATTTTAACGACTGCCGTCGCATGGCGTCCTATAGCGCGCGCACCAAAAATATCGACGATGTCGGCTATACCCGCGCCATCATTGACGACGTCGCCAGCCACTACAAAATTGATCGACAACGTGTCTACGCTCTGGGCTATTCCAATGGCGCGCAAATGGCGCTGCGGTTGGCAATGCAAACGCCGGATTTGGTTGCCGGGATCATTGCCATCAGCGCCAACGTGCCAACGCCCGAAAATAACGTCTGCAAAGTGGTCGACGGCCGCCCGGTCTCTGTGGTGCTGATCGAAGGCACCAAGGACAAGATCAACCCGTACGAAGGCGGCGAGGTTACGATCTTCGGAATGGGCGATCGTGGTGCGGTCATGCCGGCAAAGGATAGCGCGCAATGGTTTGTCAAACGCTATGGAATCACGGAACAAAGCAATGCTCCCATGCCACTGAAAGTGAATAATTTGACGGCAACTTGGCAAGACTGGGGAAGCGGCCAACCCAAAGTGCGCTTGATCAGCATCGAAGGTGGCGGTCACACGATTCCGCAAAGCGATTTCGAATTTCCGCGCTTGATGGTTGGTTCGACTTTCATGAGCGATGTGCCGTTGGAGTCGGCATGGAACGCCATCACGGGAAGCGATAGCGCAACAAAATAACGCCTCGGCTACTGCTCTAGTTCGACCACCAATTCCCGGCTATCAGCGCGGCCTTCGGCATCGACCACGCGCAACAGATAGCGGCCGGCTTGCGGCGGATTCCAGGACAGGGTTTCGCCGGCCTTGGTGCTACCCAGCAGTGCGTCATCGGCAAACCAATGCAAGCTGCCGCCACCGGCGCCAACCTCGGCTTGCAGGAAAATCGGATCCTGCTTGCCGTACCGCTGAATCTGCGTCACCCCGCGCGATGGCGAAACGATATGCGGCCCGGTGTCGCTGCCACTGTCACTACCCAGGCTGGCGCCGACATTTTCATTATTGTCGCCGCCGTTTCCATTACCGCAGTCACCCTCCGGCGGGGTGCGCAACGGCATGCCGGCGCGTTTAAATAAACTTAACATATCGGACGACCAGAACTCGAATACTTCGGCGCGCGTATTGGGTCCGGGTTTGCAGGCAAGCCGGCCTGTGCGGGTATCCACCAACACGCTCCGATGCAGGGTGCTTTGCTTGATCGGTGATTTACCGGCAATGAACCATGCCGAACTTAACACCGGGCACTCCGGGTTAGGTAAATCGCCGCTGGCAGCGCACACGTCGACGCGCCGCAAATCCGGCGGCTGGGCACTGACCAGTTCGCCGCGATCGAGTTTTTCTGCACGCAAGGCGTCGACGATACGCAAAAACAGCGGTGCAGCGGCATCAATGCCGACCAGCGCTGGGTTGCTGCGCCCGTCGAAATTGCCTAGCCAGACGACCAGCACATAGCGACCGAACACACCGGCGGTCCAGGCATCGTGAAATCCCCACGAGGTTCCGGTTTTCCAGGCAATGCCGGGGTGCGCCGGAGAAAACGTATCGGGGCGCGGCGTATGCCGCAACATATCCAGCGTGATGAATGAGGATTCCGGGCTTAACAAAGTGAGCGCCCGATTGGTCGCCGGTGCTGGGGCTTGCAGATAATTCAGCGCCTGCCATTGCCCGCGATTGGCGAGGGTCGCATAAAGCTGAGCCAATTCCTCCATCGTCACTTCACCGCCGCCTAATACCAGGGCCAAGCCGTAATGCGATTCCGGCGCCATTTTTTGCACACCGGCCATTTTCAGGAAATCGTACAAATCGGGCTTATTCAGGTGCGAAGCCAGGATCACCGCAGGCACATTGCGGCTGCGTATCAATGCTTCCTGCGCCGGTATCGGGCCGCTGAAGCGACCGTCGAAATTTTCCGGCGCATAAGAGCCGAACTTGCTTGGCGCGTCCTTGAGGATGGTCGCGGAATGGATCAAACCCTGGTCGAGTGCCAGCGCATAGATAAACGGTTTCAGTGTCGAACCTGGCGAGCGCTTGCTGAACACGCCATTGACTTGGCCGTCAATCGCCGCGCTCCGATAATCGGCGGATCCGACCAACGCCTTGACCTGCATGTCGGAAGTGTCGACCAGCAGCGCCGAGGCATTGGCGATACCGACATCCGAACGCGATTTGACGTACTCCGTCAGGATGCGCTCAACCAAGCCTTGCATTTTCAAGTCCAGCGACGCTTTCACTTCGCGCCCGCTATTCGCATGCAATAAATAGTCGACCGCGTGCGGCGCCAGGAATGGCAAACTGCTGCGGCTCTGGAAGGCCAACTGCAACACCGCGTCGTCTGCGAAGCGCTTGTCTTCCGGATGACGCGCGACCCACAATTTGGCCAGGCGCTGGCGCGCCGTCTTCAGCGCGATGGTTTCTGGTTTCCCGGAAAATTCGGGCAGGCGTTTCTTCGGGTTCTGCGGTATCACCGCCAGGTTGATGGCCTCGGGCACGTTCAAGTCGCGTACCGGCTTGCGCCAATACACCAGGCTCGCGGCGCCGACTCCTTCGACATTGCCGCCATAGGGCGCATAGTTCAGATAGGCTTCAAGGATTTCGCTCTTACTATAGCGCAATTCCAGCCAAAACGCCGCCGTTGCCTGCCACAATTTTCCAGACACGCTGCGGCTATCGATATGATAGAGATGACGCGCCAGTTGCATCGTGATGGTCGAACCGCCGATGCGGCGCTTGCCGGTTGCAGTGGCAATCGTGGCGCGTGCCAGCGCCCAAGGGTTGACGCCGAAATGCCAGTGGAACCAACGGTCCTCGTATAGAAGCACCGCTTCCTGCAAGGGCTTGGCAACGTCAGGTAGCGATGTCCACAAGCGATACTGATCATCGGTTGCCAAGGTCAGCCGCAACAATTGACCGTCACTCGAGGTCACGCTGCGCGACGAGGGAAACGCTTCCGACAGGGCCGGCTTGGGTAACAGTCTGGGCAATAGCGCCAGCAATAAAACCGCTGCTACGAGCGCCCAGCTTCGGGTCAAACCGAAAATAGGTTTGCGCCGCCGCAGCGAATTGAAAATCCATTTCAATCCGTTGATGATAGCGTTTCCGATGGAACGCAAACCCACACCATTCATGCTCAACAACCTCTCAACATCGATCGATGCTTATTTCGATGCCGGCTTGATCTTGAACGCCCCGGCGGCCGAACGACCGAAAATCCGCCGCTCGTACATCGCTTCGCCATAAGCGGCGGGCACGACAAATGTCCCGATATTGGTAGCCTTGACTTTGTAGGTTACTTCCGTCATGGTGCGTCCGACGTTACCGAAGAAAATCACGCGATCTTCACGGATGTCGGCATAATCGATCGCCCAGGTGCTCTTGCCGCCAAGGCGCTGACGCCATAGCGGCGTGTCCGGTGCATCGGTGTCGGACGGCGAAGTCAGCACCGGCTCCATCCCACCCGGCAACACATCGGCCAACGCCACTTGCTGCAACTGATCGCGCTCGGTGGCACGCACTCTGACCCGAACCGTGATTTCATCACCCACCTCGGCTTCCGTGATGGCATTGCCCTTGGCGTCAAGGAACTCATGGATGATTTCCATGCCTTGCGATTTTGCCTCGGTCGGCAAGTTGCGCTCAAAACCGGACTCCGACCATGAATAGAACAAGGGCAAATCGCCTTGATTACCGAGCTTGAGACGCGCCGTATCGCTTGGCACCGGCACTGTTGCCAGCATGAATTGCGCCGGTAAATCAAGGGCTTTGGCCAACCCTTTTCGGTCAATCGCACCGATGCTGATTTTACCGGCGGCGGATTGTGCGGCTGCAGTTGCATAGGCATCCACCGCCAGCACGATCATCGATGCCGAATGGCTCTGGAAGTAGCCGTCGCTCACCGTCTTCGACAGGCGTTCCCAGAAACTGGTCGGCACGTCCTTCAGCATTTTCGGAAAATGCTTGGCGACAATTTCCATCACGGTCGCGTTATAAACCAGTGGATCGTAATAATAAGCCCAGTACCAGTTACGCCAATACTCGTCATTCGATATCGCCTTGTCGAACGCCGGTTGGATCAACTCGCTGGCGACACCGTCCTGTTTCATCATTTGAAAACTGGCCGCCAGATAGACCGCACCCATGTCGCGCTTCCAGTCGCCGCGATCGACATCGTTGCGCGCATTCTGCACTCTGGCGCGCAATGCTTCGCGCAGATTCGTCAAGGCTGCGGTGGTAACAATTCCCTGGCGAGTCAGCAAATATGCCGCGTAAGTCCCGGTTCGCCATTCGACATCCAATTGCAAACCCTGCCCGAGACGGCTTTGCAGGTACACATTGGCACGTTGCAGCATGTCATTGGGAACGCTGAATTTGCGCTCGCGGGCCTCGATCAGCAGATTCACCACGTAGGTCGTGGCAAACAAATCAGACGAAGTGGCACCCGGCCACATCGCAAAGCCGCCGTCCGCTTGTTGCCGCCCGCGCACCAATCCCAGGTAACGCGCGAAGACCTTGTTCGGGTCCGGCACAGCGGCATCGACAGCCTTGTCGGCACCGCTCATGCTACGTGGCCGCTTCAGCAGCGCGTCAGCCAAACCCGGTTGAGCGCCAATCACGACTGCCGGAAGAGTCTGGCTGGTGATCTGCTCGGTGCAGCCATAAGGATACGCATCCAGATAGCGGATCAAGCCGCTGGTAAATGCCCACGGCGAAGCCGATACGGACGCCTCGCTGCGTTGCAGGTTCGGATACATATCCGCTTGCGAAGTGATTTCACCGCTACCTTTGAATAAGCCGGTCTGCACCAGCGTCACATAAGCCGAAGCCGGACGCACGCTGACATCGGTCGACAAATGCGCCTTCGCCTCGCGTGTTTGCGCGGTGAAGATCACACTGGCCGAACCAAGCTGCGCTTGCGCCCCCGCCTTGGCGCGCACTACGAACTTGGTCGAGCCTTCCGAATTTTCGCTGATCTTCAAGCTCTGCTGCGCTGCGCCCACGACCTCCAGGCCGCCCGTGACCGTCAGACCCAGGCTGACTGCGGCATCCTTGCCGGAACCGCGTGCATTATTCGACACGCCGACGCCGATTTCGACTTCGTCGCCGGGCGTGATTGCCACTGGCACGTTCGGCAACAGGATCAAGTCGCCGCGCACTGTGGTATTCGTCACGGCGGCGGCGGCAGTATCGTCATTGACCGCGACGGCCATGATGCGCAGGGCACCGTTGAAGCTCTCCGGAACCGTGTAATTGAATTCACGAGTACCGGAAACATCGACTACACCGGACCAGAACACTACCGGCTTGTCGCGCTTGCGTTTGAATGGATTGAGATTCTTGCCGAGCGCACCTTCGGCATCGCCGCCCGGCGCCGCGCCGCGCATCAGCTTGGCGAACTCCGGCAAGATCAGATCCATGGTTTGCTGTGTCGTCACTTCCAATGCACGCTTCTGGAAGAAGAATTTCAAGGGATCAGGTACTTGATAGCGCGCGACTTGCAAGATGCCTTCATCGACGGCAAATACCACGGCACGCGTCGGGACTTTCGACTCCAGCGAAATCTTCACGGTCTGGCCGGGCTTCACCATGTCCGGCGCATGCAACACGATTGGGTTGGTGCGCCGCGCCTGGCTGGTGACGAACGGCACCACGCCATAGCTCATCGGGCTCATGTAAATTTCGTCGGAGGCCAAATCCCGCGCAAATTGCACGGAGACGTAGCCGTTACCTTCGAAATCCTTAGGCAAAGTGATTTTTTGCGTCGACGCGGTGTCGGTGCTGCGGAACCACTTGTGCGTGACCACATGGTCGCGCTCGATCGTGATCAAGCCGGCGCCTGCGTACGGGGCACGTATGCTGATTTCGATATCGTCGCCCGGATTGTAGTCCTTGCGGTCGAGGGCCAATTGCAGCTCGGCGTTGCGATCCAGCGAACGCGACACATTGCCGGTTCCCGCCACGCTGTATTCGACTCGTGCCAGTTCAAGGCCGTCTGCATCGCGCACCGCATAAGCGAAATTCCCTGGAGTCTGCGTCGCCAGCGCCACTTTACCGCCGCCCGCGGCGACCGTGAACGCCTCTTCATTGAGCACCGTTTCCTTCGGCCGCGATTCGTACTTATACAAGCCATTGGCCTGCTTCATCAAGACCGACACCACGCGCCGCTCGATGCGCACCAGTTTCAAGCCGTTCACCGCCACCTTCTTCGCCTTCGGATCGATGGCAATAAGCGAGACATTGCGCACGCTGCCGCGGTTGACATAACCGAGATCGCCATCGGCCTTATAGCCGATCAGATAAGGGCGGTCCGACACCAGGGTCGACACTTCCGCCGCCACACTGCGGCCACCCTCCGGTTCAAAGGCATTCACCAACAAATGCAATTGATAAGTGGCTTGCGCATAGCGTTGCAATCCAAGCGGAATTTCCACCTCGCCCTTATCGTCGGTCTCGCTCTTGGCCAGGTCATCGGCAAACTTTTCCTTGGCCCGTTGCGGGTCAAAGAATTGATAGTCGGGATAACTATGGAAAGACGGATAGGCCGGCGTCAAGGTCAAATGCGCATCGACCCGGCGTTTCGGCGCGGCCGTGCCAAACAGGTTTTGCACATCGACCTTCGCTGTCAAATCGGCCGGGGACACCCAGCCTTCTTCAGTTTCGCTCGACAAATGGGCCGAAACCTTCATCCGGTCCGGTAGAAATTCCTGAAGTTTGATGCTGATCGAACCCAGCAACAGAGGAGGCGTTTCGGCCGCTCCGGGCGCCGCGCTGCCGGCGTCGCGCGCCAAGTTCAGGTTAAACGTCATGTTCCCGGTGGGCGAGCTTTCCTGAGTGGTATGCGAATATTCCGCCATGCCACCGGCGCCAAGTTTGAGCTTGTCGCGCCGCACCACCAAGCCGCGCGCATCGATCACTTCGACTTCGACCGGTAGGTCATTGAGTTTTTGCGCCCAGCCCTGGGACTTGGCGATCATGCCGATATTGATGGTGTCGCCAGGCCGATAAATTCCGCGATCCGAAAACATATAGGCCTGGATCTGGTTCGGCAAGCCGCTCGAATGCAAGCCGCCGATGTCGAAGCGCGACAAATCCAGCGAGCGGTCACGATTAAGCGGCAGGAAACTCAAGTCACCGCCCTTCTTCACGACCAAGACGACCGGTAGCTTTTCGCGCACAAAGCCAGTCATGCTGGGCAGATGCGTGGTGCCGGTGGCATCGGTCACTTGACTTACCAATACCGCACCGTTGCGCCCCCACACTTCAACGCTGGCGCCGGCCACCGGCTGGCCGCTGGCGATCGATTGCACGAACACGTCACGTGAGCCATCGACAGCCGCTTTGGCAATGATGCCGAGATCGGTCACGATCACCAGGCGGCGTTCGCTCATGGTCGTCGGATCGACTTTATCGCCATCGTCGCTGTCAGGCGCAGCCGCCCCTTCGCTGTCCCCGTCACCCTCTTCCTGGTCACTCGCATTTTGCTTCGATTGCACTTCAGCGTCCGCCGCTTGGGCGTTTTTCGGGTCATAGCCCTGCACGGTCAACAGAAAAATGCCGCGTCGGTCCGATGCATCGGCCTTCAGGTATTCGGCAAAATCCACCGTTTCGTAGTGCGTTTTCCCCGGCTTGAGAGTCAGCGGTATCTTCTTTTCAAAGCGTTCCGTCAAACTGTCCGGCGTAATTCCACCGTAGAATTCCGGGCTCGTCATGTCACCCTGGGTTTGCGTCACTAAATGCTGTAGTTGTTGCGGCAGTAAGCGGCCTAATTCCACTCGCACACCCGGCAAGTCACGCACTACCAGCGGCAATTTCTTGTCGCCGGAAAGCGCCAACAGGGAACCCTTGCTCATGATCGCCAGTTCCGGTGCCGAGCGTTTGATGCGAAATATTTCATCGCGGGTTGCGCCCAATTCGTAACCGCCGGCTGACTTCAGACCCTTGGCGATGCGGATCATCAAGTAACGCCCCGGCTCGGCGGCGAATTTGAAAGAATGCGAATCGGTGGTTTCACGCTCAGCCGGTACCGTCGCCAATGGGATTTTTTTCGATTTCTTAAGAACTTCGTCCGTCACGTCGCTCGGGTCGCTCCATGGTTCGTCGCCCTTATCGACACTTTTCTCCGGCAGCAACCAGGCCGCGGTAGCGCGTGCCATTTCCTTCTCGTGCACCGGCATGCCGGTGGTAATCTGCACAATGTTCTCGGGTTCGCCGGTATCGCCGGTAACGATCAATTGCTTCAGCTCGGCGATGTCCAAACTATATAAACCAGGAATCGCCAACGCCGTGGTTTGGTCGGCGTCAATCGCGTTGCCTCCGCGTTGCGCGACAACACCGGAGGCGACTGTCAGCGACACACTGGTAGTCTGTTGTGGAATCGCCATCGGTTCCGAGAATACGCTGGCCTTGAGGCGCAATTTATCGTAAGTCACGGTGAGTTTTTGCGCATCGGCAGGCTTGGCAAACAGATTTTCCGCCGACGAATCGAAATTCAATTTCACATGCTTTTCGAATGACACCGGGTCGACCGGATGCGAGAACGACACTTCGAAAACCGCTTTGCGCAAAGTGAATTGCACCGGGTCCTGGTAAAAGCTGGCTTGGCTGATTTTCAGCTCGAAATGCGGTGACGAGAATGACACATTACGGTCGACGCTGACGTGCGGCGCCAATGCTTTGGGGCCCAGCGTGACGGTATATTGCACGTCGATCGGCCAATCTTCACTGGGCGTAAATTCGAGGCGGTTGGCGTCTACCCACATCCAATGTCCAAGGAGTGCCGGCGACATGCTGACGTCAATCGCCTCCTTGCCGACCCGTACCAGAGGCGCGGCCGATGCCGAGAACGTCAACACCACAGGCCGCGGTTTACCGTCGTCTTCGATCGGCGTACGTTCCGGCGCAGTAACGGTAATGCCGGCGGCAGTTTTTACCGCGCGATCAGGTTGCACCGCCTGCAACGACGCCCAGCGCGCGGCCCAATCCACGCGCATCAATTTCGGCGCAGCCAAGGCACCGAATACCACTAAAAAAGCCAACAGTGCAAATGCGGAATGCGTTTTTATCCAGCGACCGAGGGGCGCGAGCTTGTGCTTAAGCCATTGCAACCAGTGCGGCGGTTGCCATGTGCCGACCAGGCTCTTTGCCAACCAGAGCAACGGTCGCAGTAATATGAGGACGATATGCCACAACCAGCCACAAGTCCGCGCCACCACATCATGTAATTTGCCCATCGACTCTTTCCCCTTATTCGCTCGTGCCCAAAGATGAAGCGCAAACTGCGGCAATAAATCTCCACCATCAAAACGTTGTATTCATGGCAAGTTGTATAGCTTACTCACCGGTTGCTAAAATGTCCACTAGATTCAATGAATGGTCAGGCTTTAAAACAGGGCGAGTACCACATCTTGAACTCCGTTGGAAATAACCCACTCGTCAAACAACTTTCTTCAGGTGGTGACGCAAATGCTGCAGAATATAAACATGCACCCGTGTTATCGTGATGCTTGGCGAGAATTGTCTCCACTTTCAATGAAGGACAATCCGTATGAAGACCGTACAGCAAGAAGTTGATGAGCGCACCAATCTGACCGGATCCAATAAATTCGAGCTGCTCTTGTTCCGTTTGGGCGGCGACGAAAACGGCGAGCATTCGGAACTGTATGGCATCAACGTATTCAAGATACGAGAGATCGTCGCGATGCCGACCATTACTTCGGTCGCGGGATCGCTGCCGCATATGATGGGCGTGGTTAACCTGCGCGGGATGATTATCCCGGTCATCGATTTAGCCGGTGTCGTCGGCTGCAAGCCCAAGACCGGCTTGAATATCATATTGGTGACTGAATTTGCCCGCACCACTCAGGCTTTTGCGGTGGAATCGGTGGAAGAAATAGTCCGCCTGGATTGGAACCAGGTTTTGTCGGCGGACGGCAGTTCGGGCGGCGGCATGGTCACCAGCATCGCCCGGCTGGATGGCGATATCGAATCGACGCGCTTGGCCCAAGTCCTCGATGTCGAACAAATATTGCGTCAAATCACCCCGCCGAGCAAACCTGATGTTGATGCAGAAACCATCGGTCCAAAACTGCATATCCGTCCCGGTGCGGTAATTTTGGCCGCGGACGACTCGGGAACTGCGAGATTATTGATCGAGGGCGGCTTAACGGCAATGGGCGCACCCTACATCATGACCAAGACCGGGAAGGAAGCGTGGGAACGTCTGCAAGTGATCGCCGCCGCCGCCAAGACCGAGGGTAAGAATATCCTGGATAAAGTAGCTTTGGTCCTGACCGATCTGGAAATGCCGGAAATGGATGGCTTTACCTTGACGCGAAAAATCAAGCAAGATCCCTTCCTCAAATCCCTGCCTGTGGTCATACACTCATCGCTGTCGGGGTCAACCAACGAAGAGCACGTCAAGAGTGTCGGTGCCGATGCTTACGTAGCGAAATTCGACGCGGAAGAACTGGCCGCGACGATACGCAAGGCCCTAAGCACCTAAACCTGAATTCACTTGTCCGGCCTCGAGAATCGAGCCGGGCAAGTGCGATCGATTCGATTACTTGCGACCGGCGTTCGCACCACTCCAGGTTGAAAATAATTGATGAATTTCGGCCCCAGATTTTGCGGCTCCGAGTTGCACTCGAAATTGCTCACTGGAAAGCATCTCAGCGACGTCGGCCAGAATCTCAAGATGTTGCTCAGTCGCTTGCGACGGCACCAACAGCACGAAGCAATAGGCAACTGGTTTGCCGTCAGGGGAATCGAATTCCATCGGCGTTTTCGGCCGCACAAAAGCCGCGATCGCCTTGGACATGCTCTTGATACGCGCATGCGGAATCGCAACGCCTTGACCAAGACCGGTTGATCCCAGCTCTTCGCGTGCATTCAAACTATCGACCACTTCAGTCGCCGTGATGCCGTGATGCTCTTCCCAAAGCCGCCCGACTGATTTAAACAATGCCTGCTTGTTCGGCAGTTCAAGATCAAGCAATACATCATCTGGCGAAAATAACTGTGCAACAGAATTCATGCTAGCCTCACATCGATAATTTTGTTCCGGAAAATGTTGCCTCGTCGCCAACCTGACAATACTCGCATTCTACCAGCCTGATCGCCTAAAGTTATTTGTTCGACACATGTTCGCTACTTGGCTTCCATCCTTTTCGAAACTGCCTGTTTGATTTCCAAGACAAAGACCCTCGGAGGAGCCTGATGCTCGCCCGAGGGTCTCGTCATACGCCACTTCCCGTGGTTTTACCACGGGAAGTGAGCCTTACCAGTGGAAAATTACGTCGCCAGACAGAATCGTTTCCGATGTCTTGTCGGCAGCAATTCCCTCATTTGAGTTGCCATTGAATGCGGCAAGACCGGCATGGTAGTAAGCAATTTCAGGACGCAGCTCGATTTGCGGCGAAAGCCAGTGCTGCCAGCCAAGCGCAAAGTTATGGTACGTAGTTGGCGTTCCGGTACGCTGACCCTGGCCGTCCTTGAATATTTCCGGACGAATCGAGAAATTATTCAATGGATCCGGAGAGTAGTTCAGGTAAGTCACAAAACCCGTCGCCCGTGCCGTGCAACTCAATACCGTCGTATTGGAGCAATAAGCCATGCTAGGAGCGTTGTACGGCATGATGTTTGGCGAGAACGGTGTGCCGGTGCCGGTATCGATAATATTGGTCTGAACATACGCATTGTTCAGGTTCGGCACATCTTTTTGATGTTCCTGATACATCTCGGCCGCAATATGCCAATGGTCGTCAAACTGATGGTAGAACGTCGCGCCATACCATTGCAGGTTGTTGTAGCCCCATTCCCCGTTGTTGATGCCGTTGGCACAGACATTCAAGTCGGTCTTGCCATCATCGGAGTTATAGCGCCCGCACAGCGTTCCCGCCGGCCGCGCACCCGGATCCCGTTTGAAGGTGGTGCCGGGATACAAGGCATTCGGATTGACGTTGGGTATGGTCTGGTAGGCGTGATCAGCCGTCGCCTCGGTACCGATGGTCACGCCGGCCTGCAGAATGATGTTTTTATCCAGCTGATAGGACGCGACAATCCCCTCGTTCGTGTAATTATCGAACGTGTAGGTCATCGAATGCGAATACATGTAATTGTTCGGTGCGAGTTGCGCTTCGATGTCCGGCACGGAAATATAACGGCCGACACGGATGTTCAAGCCTTTTCCGACAAACGGGGTGTACCAGTCCACGTACAACATGGGCATGTCCCAGCCGTTGGCGTTGTTCCGCTCCAATAGTTGATAGCTTCCCAACCCGTATGAAGTCGTATAGCGGTAATCGGAACCGTAAGCCCCAGTCAGTATGGTCTTTCTGCACCATGTCGGGCACGCGCTCGAAATACTCAACAATCTGGTTCAAGTCGAAGGCATTGGGATTGTAGTCATACGCTGCCGGGGCATTGCCGCCGCGCACATTGTTGGTACTGAGATTTGCGCCAACGTCGATCCATCCATAAGTCTGGATATTGTTGTCGGTCATCCATTTACCAAAACCGGTATTTGCCAAGCCGACCATGAGCGGACTGTCAGTCGCACCCGGCAACGATGCTCCCAGCGGCGACGTGCCGCCATAAGGCCATTCGGTAAAAGGCATGGGGGGAATAGTTTGAGCAACAGGAGAAACATCGTCGCGCCGTGACGGTGGTGCCTTAGGATCGGCGGGCGCGGCTGCCTGACCATTTTCCAACGAATAGTAGTTCGTCATGCGCTCCCAAAACCCTGTCCCCAGGTAACTATCCAGGCATGAGTAATCTTTGTAGGGATCGCAAGCCACAACGTTAGGTTTAACATCGTCTGCGTACGCAAACTGCATTCCTGCTGCACTCGCACCGGCAATTGCCAAGGCCATGACGCCACGGGCATTGAGTCGGCTCTTCAAATTGGCGCTGGCAGCTGCCAGCCCCGTACCTGCATTTGTCGAGATGTTGTGGTGTCGGAGCTTGCTCTTTGTGGTCATACAGTTTCCCCTATCATGTTAGAAATGATTTGAATTTTCGTGTGCCCTTGAGGTCTTCCTCAAGGTGCTTTATTTCCGGTTTCGCCCGCACGGATAGAGACGGCTTGCTGCAAATCCCGAAAAACCGCCTGGCGTTGTGGGTCAGGTGTCGGGTCATATCTTGCAATGCGTTACAAGCCCTAACAGCAGGACTCATGCCAGCTAATACCACTGGCAAACCGCGCAAATACTCGGCTTCCACATCGATTATTTATCTAATTAAATCAATGACTTAGATGGAAGGAGTGAAAAGCGGACGAGGGATCTGACGATGAATTTCTGATTAATTTAGGTTTTTACTCAAATAAAACAACTACATGTAGTAGCACATAAAAGTGAATGTCTATATGTAGTATTCCGACCGATTGGATGCATCATTATGAGACGTACCAAAGAACGATCATTCCGTTTAAAATATGACGACTTTTATTTCACAAATATCTTTTCATGCAACAATATGTAGTGAAAAAATATGAATCAACTACTATATATAGTAGTTGATTGATTAGAGCGCACAACTAATGCGCGCACTGGGCTTGGATATAATTGGCCTTGAACCGGAGTCGGGGTCAAACGGCGGTATGGCGATCGCAACGCTTAATGTCAGCGATTCACTTTTTCAGAAAAATTACAATGATTCAGCCAATGCCCGGCATTGATGTCTTCGGAATCGGGAATGAAATTGCCTTGCCGGAGCTATATATGCAATGCGTCGATAGCTTGCGCGATAGCTCGCGCATGTTCGTTTTCATCTATCCGGAAGAGTTACGAGCTGCAGGTTCGACCGATGCGCAATGGGCTGCCAAATCGACTCTAATTCGCGAATCAAACGCAGACTTCCTGCTCGGCATGGGCGCAGCCGATGTCAATTGCTATACTATTCATACGCGAAAGAAAAGCGAGGAATGGCGGTTGCGTTATATCGGGCAAACTGACTGCACGCGCGCCAAATCAAGCGTCATGCGGCTTCTGACCCCACATAGCGGCCGCAGCAACCACGTTTTCAAAAAGTGCCAGGCGGCTGTTCGCAGCGGCTGTGAAATCGGGTTACGGATGATCAAAGTGGAGCCCGAAACGCTACGGTCTTTTATCAAGGAAAAGATGATCGGCGAGCTTCTTTCCGACAAAGTACTGGATTGGAACCAGAAGTAAGCCACCCAACCTGATCCGCAAATTAAATTGCTCCCCGTTATGTTACTTATCGAACAGATTGGCTTGTCGGTTTCATGCATGATCTGATCAAGCTTCGGGCGAACGCGCGAGGCTTGCCCTGAAGGAGAACATATCATGTTGAGCAGCACGAAGGATCTCGAAAAATACACGATCCGCGCAATCGATGGCGATATTGGCCGGGTAAGCGGTTTTTATTTCGACGACCAAAGCTGGGTGATCCGTTATCTGGCGGTGGACGCAGGTAACTGGCTGACCGACAGGCAGGTGTTGATCTCTCCGATTGCAATCAATACGCCAAATTGGAAGCAGCGGATATTGCCGGTTGCAATTACCCGGGAACAGGTCAAAAACAGCCCCGACATCGATCCCGAAACGCCTATTCGGCGCCAGCATGAAATACGTTATCTTGGCTATTACGGCTACCCCGCTTACTGGGGCGGGACCGGTTTGTGGGGCGGCGAAGCCTACCCCGGATCACTGATGCCCGGCATGGCTGGCTCCGTACCCATGCCAATTCGTCCGCCAGCAGAACCGGAGCAGATAAACGATGCCAGCCGCAGCGTCGGCCAGCATCTGCACAGCTGCACCGCATTGCTGAAATACCGCATTGCGGCGACTGATGGCGATATCGGCCATGTCGACGGATTCCTGGTCGACGAGGAAACCTGGGCAATTCGTTATCTGATCGTCGGCACCAGCAATTGGTGGCTGGGCCACCAGGTTTTGATCGCACCGCAATGGATCGAGCAGGTAGGTCAGCCGCGCGCAACGGTATCGGTTCGGCTAACCCGCCTGCAGGTTCGCAACGCCCCGCCCTATGACCCATCAGCACGTCCAGAACGTGGCCAGGAGTCGGGGCTCCACGCCCACGATGCGCAATCAGGTTATTGGACTGGCAAAATAGACAATGAAATAGCGGATACGAGCAGGCACGCGTAAATAAATTGCCGTTCTGCGCCAAACATACTTCACGTTAACCATTCCGTTGTGCAATTCACGTTAAAATGGAAAAGTCGTTTTAATTGAATCTGCATAGCGCATGCTCAACGAACACATGGGTCAATGGAAGTTTCGGATTATCGGAGTGTTGATCTATTCGATAAGCCTGGCAGCCCATGCCTCTGAGCCAATTCACGCTTGTGCCGCGGACCTTGAATATCCGCCGTATTTGTTTACGCAACATGACGGGCAGCGCGATACGCTGGTCGGCCTTGCCATCGACATCCTGCAAACTTCGCTGAAGAATGCAGGCGAACCGCCGGCGCGAATAGAAAAACTGCCATGGTTGCGTTGCCTGAAACTGGCCGAAGTGGGCGAAATCGATGTTGTTCTGAACGTACCGACGGCGCAAATCGACCCGCAACCCTACCGGATCAGCGAACCCTATGCGGTTGTCCACACAATATATGTCACTTCGCGCGTCAATTCGCCGCATGGCATCATTATCCATTCTCTTGAAGATTTGAAAAAATACCGGATTTGCGGCTTGCTAGGCATTCGCTATGACAGTTATGGAATCGATACCGCGCAGGTCGACGCCGGCTCCAACAATTACCGGTCCCTGATCAACAAACTCAACGCCGGCCATTGCGACCTGTTTCTCGAAAAACGGGAAATCATTGATGGAC
>Ga0302308_10002104_pt1 | contig 16096 bp, 10 predicted proteins | sample III_Palsa_E3_3_FD_200531 | JGI IMG/M metagenome (GOLD analysis project Ga0302308, IMG submission 200531) | Peat permafrost microbial communities from Stordalen Mire near Abisko, Sweden - III_Palsa_E3_3 | ecosystem: Environmental > Terrestrial > Soil > Palsa > Peat permafrost | place: Sweden... | reverse complement strand
CTGCGGTGCTCGCTGCGCTGGCGATGGGTGCGACCCGTGTGATCGCGCTGGGCCGGCGGCCTCAACCGCTGAAGACGCTCGTCGAACAGGGACGAGGGCGTGTCATACCGGTTGTCTTGACCGGTGATACCACCCAGGATGTCGCCGCGATTCGCGCAGCAGCGGGAGGCGGCGCAGATCTCGCGTTCGACATGGTCGGCCAGGCGACCGATCCTCAGGCAACGCTTGCCGCGCTGCGCAGCTTGCGCCGCGGCGGCAGGCTCGTGCTGATGGGCAGCATGCAGGTGGATTTGCCGATCGCGTATCAGGAGATGATGCTGAATAACTGGGAGTTGATCGGGCATTTCATGTACGCGCGCGCCGACTATCTTGCACTGGTTGCATTGGCAGCTTCGGGCCAGATACAGCTCGACGCAGTGGAATTGCAGTCGTACTCATTCGCCGACCTCGAAGCGGCGATCGACGCGGCGGGGCACATGGCAGGGCTGCAATGCACAGTGGTCGGTTTGGCTGAAGGGCGCGCCTGGGATTGACCACGTCGGTCGTCGACGTGGCCGTCACCAATGCATATAGCGTGTGCTCAATGCGAATGCCGGGGCACCTCTGCGCCGCGGCATCCCACCAGGAAGTCGAAGTCGCAACCCTGATCGGCTTGCAGAACGTGATCGACATAAAGCTGACGGTATCCGCTCGAATCGGCCGGCGACTTCTGCTGTGATTCTGCCCAGTCGGCCAGACGCGCGGTCAGTTCTTCCGCGCTGACGTCCAGGTGGAGCCGCCCGGCGAGGGAATCCAGTTCGATCCAGTCGCCTTCGCGGACCACGGCGAGCGGGCCGCCCGCTCGGGCTTCCGGCGAAACGTGCAGCACGACGGTGCCGTAAGCGGTGCCGCTCATGCGTGCATCCGAGACCCGCACCATGTCCGTCACGCCTTGGGCAAGCAGCTTCGGCGGCAAGCCCATGTTGCCCACTTCCGCCATGCCCGGATAACCCTTCGGTCCGCAATTCTTCATCACGAGCACGGAGTCCGCGGTCACGTCGAGGTCGGGGTCGCCGATGCGTGCCTTGTAGTCGTCGAAGTTTTCGAACACGACGGCTCGGCCGCGGTGCTTGAGCAGCGACGCCGTAGCCGCAGACGGCTTGAGCACCGCGCCATTCGGCGCGAGGTTGCCGCGTAGCACGCAGAGTCCACCGTCTGCGACGAGCGGCTTGTCGAGCGGACGGATCACTTCGTCGTTATAGAGCGGCGCTTCCTTGTTGTTGTCCCACAGCGACTGGCCATTCGCGGTCAACGCATCCGGATGCGGCAACAGACCTGCTTCGCCGAGACGTCGAAGCACCGCAGGCAAGCCGCCCGCATAGTAGAACTCCTCCATCAGGAAGCGGCCTGACGGCTGCAGATCGACGAGCGTCGGCGTGCCGCGGCCCACGCGAGTCCAGTCGTCGAGTTCGAGGTCCACGCCAATGCGTCCGGCAATCGCCTTCAGGTGGATCGCCGCATTGGTGGAGCCGCCGATCGCCGCATTCACGCGAATCGCGTTCTCAAACGCTTCACGCGTCAGCAGCTTCGACAGGCGCAGGTCGTCAAGCGCCATATCGACGATCCGCATGCCCGACATATGGGCGAGCACGTAGCGGCGTGCATCTACGGCGGGAATCGCGGCGTTATGCGGCAACGTGACGCCAAGCGCCTCAGCCATGCAGGCCATGGTCGAGGCAGTACCCATCGTATTGCAGGTACCCGCTGAGCGCGACATACCAGCTTCCGCAGACATGAATTCATGCAGCGAGATCTTGCCCGCCTTGACCTGCTCGCTCAATTGCCACACAACGGTGCCAGAGCCAATGTCCCGGCCTTGATGCTTGCCGTTGAGCATCGGGCCGCCGCTAACCATAATGGCGGGCACGTCGCAACTTGCCGCGCCCATCAGAAGCGCAGGGGTGGTCTTGTCGCAGCCCGCGAGCAGAACCACTGCGTCGATCGGGTTGCCGCGGATCGATTCCTCCACATCCATGCTCGCGAGGTTGCGCGTAAACATGGCAGTGGGGCGCAGGTTCGACTCGCCATTCGAGAAGACCGGGAACTCGACCGGGAAGCCACCCGCCTCGAACACCCCGCGTTTGACGTGCTCGGCGATCTTGCGGAAGTGCGCGTTGCATGGCGTCAACTCCGACCACGTATTACAGATGCCGATGATCGGTTTGCCCTGGAACTCGTGATCAGGGATGCCCTGATTCTTCATCCAGCTGCGGTACATGAAACCATTCTTGTCGGCTGTGCCGAACCACTGCGTCGAGCGCAACGCTCGTTTCTCGTCTGGCATGATGCCCTCCTGATCCCACATTATAGTAAGACTATTTAGAGTGTTCACTAGGGTATTCACGAATATTTGTGCCAAAACACCCGCAATATAGTGTGACTATTAAAAATTGTGATGGGCGGCGCGACCTCGCTGGCGAGGTGCGGCCGGAAGCAGCGTAACAATCATTGAGGCCAAAACATGCCAAAGCAAATTTCGGTGGGCCTGGTTGGCGTAGGCAAGATCGCGCGCGATCAGCATTTGCCGGCTCTCGCGGGAAACGACGGGTTCGAGCTCGTCGCCTGTGCGAGCCGCAACGCGCAGGTCGAAGGCGTGCGCAACTACAAGACAGTGCAGGAACTGCTCGCGGCAGAGCCTGAGCTCGATGCGGTCTCGCTTTGCGCTACCCCGCAAGTGCGCTTCGAGCAGGCGCGAGCCGCCCTGCTGGCAGGCAAACATGTGATGCTGGAAAAGCCACCTGGCGCGAGTGTCGTCGAGGTGACGGTTCTCGCCGCGCTAGCGCAGGAAAAAGGCTGCAGCCTGTTTGCCTCGTGGCATTCCCGCTATGCGCCCGGGGTAGAGACCGCTCGCACGTGGCTCGCGCAGCGCGAGATCAAGTCGGTGACCGTCCTCTGGAAAGAAGATGTCCGCAAGTGGCATCCGAATCAGGACTGGATCTGGGAAGCGGGCGGCCTGGGCGTGTTCGATCCGGGCATCAATGCGTTGTCGATCATCACGCGCATCTTGCCGCGCGCATTTTTCCTGAAGTCGGCCGAGCTGTGGGTGCCGTCCAACCGGCAGACCCCGATTGCGGCCAACCTCAACTTCATCGACGACCACGATACGCCGGTTCGCGCGGAGTTCGACTGGCGCCATGGTTCCGAAGAACTGTGGCAGATCGAGGTGACGACCAGCAGCGGCGTGCTGCGTCTCTCGCAGGGCGGCAAACAGTTGCACATCGACGGCGCGGCCGTCGATGTCGGCCCGGAACGCGAATACCCCGGCCTGTACGAGCGCTTTCATGAACTGATCACCTCGGGCCGTAGCGACGTCGATCTCCGGCCGCTCGAGCACGTGGCCGATGCGTTGCTGCTGGGTCACCGGCACGCGGTTGAGGCCTTCGTCGAGTGAGCGCCGCTTGTTGAGTCATAAGTCTTAGGCCACACGTAGTCAAACTTAAGTTGTTAATTCCAGGAGACCCAGATGAACCAGAAGCTTCGCCGATTGACCCTGTCCGCAGTTGCCGCGGCGGTCCTCGCGGTGCCGTTCGCGGCCCAGATTTCGGTGCGCGCAGATGAACCCCTCAAGGTCGGCTTCCTCGTGAAGATGCCGGAACAGGCGTGGTTCATCAATGAGCAGAAGGCCGCGACCGCTGTCGGTCAGAAGGATGGCTTCTCGGTAGTGAACATCGGCACGCCGGACGGCGAAAAGGTGCTGGCTGCAATCGATAACCTCGGTGCACAGGGCGCCAAAGGCTTTGTGATCTGCGCGCCTGACGTGCGTCTCGGACCGGCAATCGAAGCACGCGCCAAGCGTTACGACATGAAGTTCGTCACTGTCGACGATCAACTGGTGGACTCGACCGGCAAGCCGCTCGGCGATGTGCCGCACCTCGGCATGTCGGCCATCAAGATCGGTAATCAGGTGGGCCAGGCGATCTCCGATGAAATGAAGCGTCGCGGCTGGAAGCCGGAAGAAGTCGGCGCGCTGCGCATCACCGACTACGAACTGCCGACCGCCAGGCAACGCACCGATGGCGCCACGCAGTCGCTGCTCGCCAACGGCTTCAAGAAGGAAAACATCTTCGACGCACCGCAAAAGACGACGGATGACGAAGGCGGCTTCAACGCAGTCTCGCCCGTACTCGCGCAGCATCCGAACATCAAGAAGTGGGTGATCTTCGCGCTCAACGAAGAGACCGTACTGGGTGGCGTGCGCGCGACTGAGCAGTTGCACATCCCCGCTTCCGATGTGATTGGCGTTGGCATCAACGGCGCTGGCGAAGCGTTTGCCGAGTTCCAGAAGAAGGAACCGACCGGCTTCTACGGCACGATCGCCGTCAGCTCGACGAACCACGGCAAGCAGAGCACCGAGAACCTCGTCGAGTGGATCAAGACGGGCAAGCAGCCGCCTGCCGATACGCAGACGACGGGTGAGTTGATGGTGCGCGGCAACTGGGAAAGCGTGCGCAAGGAACTCGGTATTTAAGCGTTCGAATGAGCGCTCGAAAGAGCGTGCACGTGAGCCTGCCTGCATGATGGGCAACACTCGCGGCGCGGGCGGCACACCTAAGGTATTCAAGGTGTGCCGCCCGCGTGTCGTATTCACCAGCAAGAGGCATTTGATGACGGTTTCCCAACCCGACGCGGCGCATCTGAGTTCCAGCGGTGCTGCGTCTGCTGCTGTGTCCAGCGCGGCTCCTATCGGGGGTTCCGCAGATACCGAGGCGTATCTCCAGCTTGCCGGCATCACCGTGCAGTTTCCGGGCGTACTGGCGCTCGATCAGGTTTCGCTCGACGTGCGTCGCGGCGAAGTCCATGGTTTGATGGGCGAAAACGGCGCCGGCAAATCCACACTGCTGAAGGTCCTGTCGGGCGTGAACCAGCCGGCCGCGGGCACGCTCGCGCTGAATGGCGTAGTGCAACAGTTCACCACCACCAAGGCCGCCATTGAGGCAGGCGTTGCGATCATCTATCAGGAACTGCATCTGGTGCCGGAATTGACGGTGGCGGAGAACCTGATGCTCGGTGCGCTTCCCAACCGTTTCGGTGTGCTTGACGAGAAGGCGCTGCTGGCGCGGGCCATGCGCGAACTCGAGCGCCTCGGCGAGAAGATCGATCCGGCACAGCAAGTCAAGTATCTGTCCATCGGTCAGCGTCAGATGATCGAGATAGGCAAGGCGCTGATGCGCGATGCGCGTGTGATTGCGTTCGATGAGCCGACCAGCTCGCTCTCGTCGCGCGAAACGACGCAGCTGTTCCGCATCATCCGCGCGCTCCGGGCCGAAGGACGCGCGATCATCTATGTCACGCACCGCATGGAAGAGGTCTATGAGCTTTGCGATCGCGTCACTGTGTTTCGCGATGGACACCATATCGACACCTTCGAAGCAGGTGCGGGGCTAGATCGCGACCGCCTGATCAGTTGCATGGTGGGCCGCTCGATTGCCGATGTGTACGGCTACCGCGCGCGTCCCACGGGCGATGTGCAGCTCGAAGTGAAGGGACTGATGGGGCCGGGTCTCAAGGAGCCTGCATCGTTTTCCGCGCGCAAGGGCGAGATCGTCGGCTTCTTTGGCCTGGTGGGCGCGGGCCGATCCGAATTGATGAAGCTGATCTACGGCGCGGTGAAACCGGCCGCCGGTGAGATCGTGCTGAGGGGCAAGCCAGTGCGCTTTACGACGCCGCGCGATGCGGTGCGAGCGGGCGTTGCGCTGTGCCCGGAAGATCGCAAGCAGGAAGGCATCGTCTCTATTGCATCGGTCTCAGACAACCTGAACATCAGTTGCCGCCGGCATTTTAGCCGCTTCAACGTGCTCAACAGCCGCAAGGAAGCGCAGACCGCGAAGGAATTCATCGCGAAGCTGTCAATCAAGACGCGCAACGGCGAGACGCCCATCGGCACGCTCTCGGGCGGCAATCAGCAGAAGGTGATCCTGTCGCGCTGGCTTGCCGAAGAGATCGACGTGTTCCTGATGGACGAGCCGACGCGCGGTATCGACGTGGGCGCGCGCAGCGAAATTTACGGCCTGCTCTATGCGCTAGCCGAAGCGGGCCGCACCGTGATCGTCGTATCGAGCGACCTGGCAGAAGTGATTGGCATCGCGGACCGGGTGCTGGTGATGAAGGAAGGCCGCATCGTCGGCGATTTGCCGAAGGCCCAGGCGACCCCGGACGCGCTGATCAAGCTCGCGCTGCCGCGCTAAGGCCAGACTGACCGAATGGAAACAGACACAATGCAAACACAAGAACCTACCAACACCGCTGCCACGAATCCGGCATCCGGCGTCGCCACGCGTCCGCGTGCCATGCAGGCATGGGACTTCGTCAACAAGTCAGGCATTGTGATGGTCTTCATCATACTGTTTGGCGCGTTGTCGCTGACCGTGCCGGATTTCATCAGCGCACGCAATATCCAAGGGCTTTTGCTCTCGGTCACGCTGATCGGTTCGATCTCGGTCACGATGATGTTCGTGCTGGCGCTCGGTGAAGTGGACCTGTCGGTGGCGTCGATCGTCGCGTTCTCGGGCGTCGTGGCCTCCACGCTGATCACCGCGACGCACAGCATTACGTTCGGCATCGCCGGTGGCGTGCTGGCGGGAGGCGCCGTCGGCCTCGTGAACGGCGTGCTCGTCGCGCGCTACAAGATCAATTCGCTGATTGTGACGCTTGCCATGATGGAAGTGGTGCGCGGTCTTGCCTACATCACGTCGAACGGTGACGCGGTGATGATTTCCGAAGAAAGCTTCTTCGATCTGGGCGGCGGCTCGTTCCTCGGCATTTCGTTTCCGATCTGGAGCAACATCGTCGGCTTCATCCTGTTCGGATTCCTGCTCAAGAAGACCGTGTTCGGCAAGAACGTGCTGGCGGTGGGCGGCAATAGCGAAGCGGCGTTGCTGGCGGGCTTGCCGGTTACTCGCATCAAGATCGTGGTGTTCGTGCTGCAGGGCCTCGTCACCGGCTTTGCCGGTGTGATGCTCGCATCGCGGATGAGCCTCGGCGACCCGAAGACTTCGGTCGGCCTCGAGCTCGGTGTGATTTCGGCGTGCGTGCTCGGCGGTGTCTCCCTGACGGGTGGCGTTGCAACGATCTCCGGCGTGCTCGTGGGCGTGCTGATCATGGGTTCGGTGCAGGACGCCATGAGCCTGCTGAACGTGCCGACGTTCTACCAATACCTGATTCGCGGCGGCATCCTGCTGCTCGCTGTGCTGTTCGACCGGTACCGGCGTAGCAAACGAGTGGGCTGACCGGGTTTCCGGGGTAACCGCGCACGGCAAAAACCTATTACACGCCGGCGGGGACATCAAAAAATACGGGGAAGGACACGATGTTCAAGGACACCAGTATCCGCGGGAGCATCACGCTTGTCATCACGGTCTTTGTCGTGATCCTGCTGAGCGCGATCGGTATCAGCGTCGGCATGCTCGAACTCAGCAATGAAGGGATGAGCAAGATGGTCGAGGAGGACACCCGGATACTGGTCGATCTGAAGACCAGCAGCGAATTGCTGCAACGGGTGCGCGTGTCGCTCGACAGCTATCACGCGCTGTACGGAGTCGGCGATCCTGAACCGCAGTTACTCGCGAACGCCCGCCAGGATATCAAGGAGTCTGACCGGCAATTTGCCGACTATCTCGCGCACCAGCCGCTGGATCCGGCTGTAAGGGATCTGGCGACGCAGTTGCAGGGCAAGCGCACTGCGTTCGTGAAACAGGCGTTGCTACCCGCGTTCGATGCCCTCGAACAGATGGACTTCAGCGCCTTCAAAACGTTGCAAGGCAAAGAAACCAAGACCTTGTCCGACGCTTATCAAGGCGCGATGTCCGATCTCGAGAATGCGCTTGGCGAGCGGCAAAGAGCCCGCTATACCGAAGCGCAGACACGTTTCAAGTCGATGGTCGGCGTGCTCGGCGGAGTCGCGGTCGTTGCACTACTGCTCGGCTTTCTTGCGCGACACATCTTGATCGGCGCCGTCGTGCGACCGCTTGTGCATGTCATCGCGCATTTTGAGCGAATTGCCTCTGGCGATCTGCGCGGCGAGATTACGGTCGAGCGCCAGAATGAAATGGGCGCGGTGTTCGCCGGGCTCAAGAAAATGCAGCACGCCCTGGTGACGACGGTGGCGACCGTGCGCAGTAGCACGGAATCGATCAACGTCGGCGCACAAGAGATCGCCTCGGGCAATAGCGACCTGTCCCATCGTACCGAGCAACAGGCGGCGTCGCTCGAACGCACCGCGTCCAGCATGGAACAACTCACGTCGACGGTGAAGCAGAATGCGGACAACGCTCATGAGGCCAATGCCCTTGCATTGAGCGCATCGGACACGGCCGTGCTCGGTGGCCAGGTTGTCGGTAATGTCGTCGAGACCATGCAGGGGATTTCGGTGCATTCGCGCAAGATCTCCGAGATCATTGGTGTGATCGACGGCATCGCATTTCAGACCAATATCCTCGCGTTGAATGCGGCCGTCGAGGCCGCGCGTGCAGGCGCGCATGGACGTGGCTTTGCGGTCGTCGCAAGCGAGGTTCGCAATCTTGCGCAACGCAGCGCCTCTGCCGCGCGAGAGATCAAGCAGTTGATCAACGACTCGGTCGGGCAAATCGCGCAGGGCTCGGCGCTTGCCCAACGCGCGGGCTCGACGATGAACGACGTCGTTAGCTCGGTGCAGAAGGTCACGAAGATCATCGCCGAAATCTCGTTCGCTGCAAGCGAGAAAAGCAAGGGGATCGAGCAGGTGAATCTCGCTGTGACAGAGATGGACCAGACGACCCAGCAGAACTCGGCGCTGGTCGAGCAGGCTGCGGCGGCGTCCCAGTCGCTGGAGGAGCAGGCGGCCAGGCTGATGGAGGCCGTTTCAGTGTTCAAGGTCGCAGGTGCTTGACTCACATCTGCTTGAGTCATTTATGTAATAGTGGGTGAGCCGGATTGAGCGGCACTGGTAATAATCGCGCATTCCATTCTCATGGAACTTTAAATAATTAAAATTGTCGCCGTTGAAATTGATATTCGATAGGGCTGGTTAAAAGAAAGTTGAGGAAATATTATCTAAAGTTGCGCGGCTCGGCGTTGATCGAGACTGATGCCGCCAACGCAATTTTTGATTTCTCCTGAAGGTCTATGCAGTAAAGGATCGGAGTATGTTCGCGAGAGCGGCATGCTCCGTTTTAATTGGTGCGACACCTTTGCATTTTCCAGTAGTAGCGTTACAAGCCAGGCAGATAAACGGCAGAAAAAGTGAAGCGTAAGGAATTGCGAAATACAGTATTGCCATGATTGCGATAATCTCCGCCACTCAATAACAACCGATTCAAGGTTAACGGAGAAGCAATGAAGAAATTCGTCCTGTCTGGCCTTTCGCTGGCGGCTCTAGGCGGTGCGGGCGCAGCTCACGCGCAGAGCAGCGTAACGCTCTACGGCCTGATCGATGCCGGTATCACCTACACGAGCAATCAGGGTGGCGCGCACAACGTGCAGGAAACCAGCGGTGCAGTGAACGGCAGCCGCTGGGGCCTGCGCGGTTCGGAAGATCTGGGTGGCGGCCTGAAGGCAATCTTCACGTTGGAAAACGGCTTCAGTATCGCGACGGGCAAGCTCGGCCAGAACGGTCTCGAGTTCGGCCGCCAGGCTTTCGTTGGCCTGTCGAGCGACCAGTACGGCGCCGTCACGCTTGGCCGTCAGTATGACTCCGTCGTCGATTACCTGGCTCCGTTGGCCCTCACCGGTACGGGGTCGGGAGGCACCCAGGCTGCGCACCCGTTCGACAACGACAACCTCGACAACTCGTTCCGTATCAACAACTCGGTCAAGTACTCGAGCGTCAACTATGGCGGCCTCAAGTTCGGCACCCTGTATGGCTTCTCGAACGACGCAGGGGGCTTCGCCACGAACCGCGCCTACAGCGCAGGCGCTTCGTACAACTACGGTCCGTTGAATGTGGCAGCGGGCTACCTGGAGTTGAACAAGGCGGGCACGTCGTACAACTCGAGCGGGGCAGTGACCAGCGACGCGACCTTCACAGCCGGCACGCAACGCACTTACGGGGCGGGCCTGAACTATGCCTTCGGTCCGGCGACGTTCGGTTTTGTGTTCACGCAGACCCACCTCTACAACGCGAGCAGCATCGGCGCGTCGGCTTCGGGCACGTCGTCCGGCCTGACGTTGACGGGCGGTGGCGCAAGCTTCACGAACTATGAGGTGAACGCGCGTTACAACATCACGCCGGCATGGTCCCTCTCGGCTGCATACACGTTCACCGATGCGCATCTCGACGGCGTGAGCCCGAAGTACAACCAGTTCAGCCTGCAGACAGCGTATGCGTTGTCCAAACGCACGGATATTTACCTGATGGGTGTGTATCAGCATGTCAGCGATACCGGCGATTCGGGTATCACGGCGGATATCAATGGACTGAGCACCTCGTCGACGGATAGCCAGGTGGCGGCCACGATCGGTATTCGTCACCGGTTCTAAGGTCTGCGCCGTCTCGCTTCGCATAATGCAAAAGACCCGGAAAATACCGGGTCTTTTTTTGAAGCCTCGAGTTTGGCATACGCGCTCGCTGCGTTGTCTTGCGTAACGCGGAGCGGCGCGGCGCAGCGCGGCGTTACGACAAACCGGTAGATGGCGTTTCGTTGGAGTCAGTCTCCAGATCGGGATCCAGCCGATAGCCTACCCCATAGATCGAGCGGATCATGTCTTGCCCCGGACGGACGGCCTGCAGCTTGCGGCGCAGATTCTTGACATGAGTATCGACGGTGCGGTCGGTGACGACTCGGTGGTCGTCGTAGAGCTGCCGCAGCAGATGATCGCGCCGGTAGATCCGGCCGGGCGTCGATTGCAGCAACGCCAGCAGTCGGAGCTCGATGGGCGTGAGTTGCAGATCCTTGTCGTCGAGCAGCGCAACGTGCCGGTCGACATCTACCAGCAGCGGCGGCTTCGGCGCAGTTTCGGGTTGCGTCGCTGTGGCCGTCGTGGTTGCCAGTTTGCCAGCGCGCCGCAAGATGGCCTTCACGCGCGCAACGACTTCGCGTGGACTGAACGGCTTGCAGACGTAGTCGTCCGCGCCGAGCTCGAGGCCGAGCAGGCGGTCGATCTCATCCACCCGTGCGGTCAGGATGATCACCGGCACTGCCGAGAAGCTGCGCAACTCGCGGCATATTTCGAGTCCACCGCGTCCGGGCAGCATCAGGTCGAGAAGAATCAGCGCCTGCGGTTGCGCGCGCACGAATGGAATCACCTGCAGGCCGTCGGCGATGATCGTCGTGCTGTAGCCCTCCGCTTGCAGATAATCTGAAAGCAGCGCTGCGAGCTTCGGCTCGTCCTCGACGATCAGGATTGGAATGGTAGTGAGCGTATCAGTCATGGTGAGAGGGCTGAAGCGGAAAGCGCAATTTGATCCAGAGACCGCCGAGCGGCGAGCGTGCGGCCTCGATGGTGCCTTCGTGCGCCTCGGCGATATGGCGGCACAAGGCGAGTCCCAGACCCGCGCCGCCGCTTTGTCTGCTGCGTGAGACATCCACGCGGAACAGGCGCTCGAACAGGTGCGGCAACAAAGGCTCGGGCACGCCTGGGTAAGAGTCCTGAACATCGATATGCAATTGCTGCTCGTGCATCGATACGCTAACGCACACCTTGCCGCCAGGATCGGTGTAGCGCAGGGCGTTTTCCAGCAGGTTCTTCAGCAATTGCGTGAGGCGATACGGGTCACCCACGATCACCGCGGGCTGATCGACGATGTCTGTTTCGAGCGCAAGATTGCGCGTGTTGAGCCGTTCTTCGAACGCGTCCGTGGCGGCCTCGACGATGCCTGCGGCATCCACCGGCACCTTTTCGAACGACAACGCACCGATGTCGGCGAGCGACAATTCGTACAGGTCGTCGATCAGCTGGCTCAGCATGGCCACCTCGGTCTGTAGCGACGACAGCGAAGCGCGGTCGGGATGGCGCACGCCGTCCTCAAGCGCTTCGAGTTCACCCCGTAGCACGGCGAGCGGGGTGCGCAATTCGTGCGAGATGTCGGCGATGAAATTGCGGCGCGAGGTCTCCGCCGTTTGCAGCGATACGGCGAGCTGGTTGAAGTCCTTGGCCAGCTGGTTGAATTCGTCGCCGCTGCCTTCCGGGACGCGGGTCGCGTAGTCACCGCTGGCGAGCCGGTGGGTCGCCTCGACGAGGCGCCGGATCGGTGCGAGGAAAATCCTTGCCAGCACCATCGCCACGCCTGCGGCCAGCACCGCAGCCAACGCCACGATGATCCACGTCGCCCGAAGCTGCCGGACCTGGAACTGGCGGTCCGCTGAATAGAAGATGTTCTCGGGCGCCTGGATCGAAAGCCAGCCAACCACCTGACCCGAAACCTTCAACGGCTCAAGCGGTGAGCCGGGAGGCGGCAACGGCCCGTTACTCACAATGCGGCGCTTGTTCACGTCGTACAGCGCGCGGGGAGGAAGTGGTCCGGGTCTGCGGAAGGCCTGCTGCGTCGAGTTGGCCGATGCCGAGGCTGGCGAGGTCGCGGCGGACCCTTCGGGCCGGTTCGCGACAGCGGCGTTCGGCGCAGGGCTGGCGAACTGAGGTCCTTCTGGCGCCCCCGGGCCACTGTTGCGACCTGCCTGGTCGGGCATATCCGGTGGCGGGCCGGGAGGCTCACCTGGCGGGCCCATGTCGTCGCCCGGGCCGCCCGGGCCTCCGGGACCGCCTGGACCTCCAGGCCCACCCGGACCATCGGGATTTCCCGATCCCCATGGCGCCGACCTCGACGTGCCGACGCTCGAATTCTCGACAAACTTCATCCACGCGGAGCGGTCGTTGGCCAGAAAGTCCCAGCTGCCGTGCTGTGCATACGCGTCTTCGAGAGCCTTTTCCAGCTGGTTGGCACTACTGGTGTTGCGCTGGCCGACGTAATCGAAAAAGCCGTTTTCAAAGCTCACGCGCATGGCCGCGCCCATCGCGACTGCAATCGCAATGCATGAGGTGGCGATAGCCAGAAACAGCTTGGACGTGATGCCTATTTTCATTTGGATTCCCTGCCGCCACGCCTTTGCGTGGCCGCCTGTCCCGGGTGAGCGCCGGGTTTTGCCGCAGCGCGTCTACCCATTGGAAGCGGCGTATGTTGCCCGATTTTCGCATCTGCGGGCACCCGTCAAAGCCCATGTCGGGTGTTCTTCACAGTTTCTCCTTGGTTTCCCCATTTTGGGTGCGCATTTGGTCCCTACTATGGCGTCATGGTTGCTCCGGTGGCCGCTCTGACCGCCAGGCCCTGCTGCGAGGCCGAAGCGGAGGTCACCGGATTATTCTTCACAGCAGTCTAGAGGTGTTCGAACGTCATGAACATGCGGCTTCTTGTTGTTGAGCCAGACCAGGCGGTACGCGATGAACTGCGTGCCCATTTTCACCGTGAACAGATCGAAATGTCGGTGCTATACAACGCGACCTTCCTGGTTCGCCGCGTCGAGCAGGAATTGCCGACCGCCATCGTGATGCGCGCCGAGTTGCCTGTCTCCGAGTCCCACGCGGCGCTGCGGCGTTTGCGCGCCGCCGGCTACGACATGCCGGTCGTCATGATCAGCAAGTCAGCGGACGTGATCGACAAGATCATTGCCTTCGAGCTGGGCGCGGACGATTATTTGGTGGAGCCGTTCGACATTCGTGAGCTGACGGTGCGTCTGCGTACGGTGGTGCGCCGCCGGGCGTCGGTGGTGTATGCCGCGCCTGAAATCCGCGAGCGCTACTCGTTCGGCGACTGGCAGATCGACTTCGCGACGCGGCGCCTGATCAAGGACGACGAAGAGGTCGACTTGCGGTCGAGCGAATTCGCCTTGCTCAAGGTCTTCGCCGTGAATCCGCTGAAGATCATGTCGCGCCCGAGCCTGATTGCCCTGCTTGGCATGCGCGACACCGGGCAGACGGAGCGTGGTCTTGACGTACTGGTGTTCCGCCTGCGTTCGGTCATCGAGCCAGACGTTGGGAGTCCGCAATACATTCAGACCGTGCGCGGCCGCGGCTATATTTTCGTGCCCTGCGGTGAGACAGGTAAGGGTAGCGAGGCTCGTGACGCACGCTCGAACCGCATCAAGACGCCGCGCATACCGGTCAGCACGGAGCATACGCAAATGCACGAGGCGTGGGCGTAGCGCTGGCCCAGTGCTCCCCCCGAGAACGCCCGGGTGTCGATCCCGGGCGAACCGCCGCGCGATTTTTTGCCCATCACCTGAGCATTATTGCCAAGCCAAGTTTGCTAAGGATTACCTGACATAATAATCAGCAAAACTTGACGTCATATCGTCTTCCCTGCCTATTCAGGCGCACCCGCGTTCCACCGTATACATAGTCATGGCAGGCCACACACGCTGCACGGGCAGCACGCCCGTGCCCTTAAGGGACCAGACACATCATGGCGACGAACGCAGGCTCACGGATGGGCGCGCTCCTCGTCCAGCTTGCCGACTTCAGGACTCGCTGCGACGCCCGGGTGCACAAGTGGCTCGGACGACCGCGCAGACCTTCAGGCGCGCGCCGGCGGACCGGGCATGAGCACGAGCAACTTTTCAGAACGCTGATCGAGCACTCGCCCGATTTCATTGCCCGCTACAACCGGCGGTGTGAGGTCGTCTACGCCAACCCCGCGATGCGGCAGATTCCTGGCGGCGGTGGCTTTCGCCTGGCGCTGGCAGCGGAGGTCGGCACGCCGGCCGGACAACTCGACTACGAAGACTGCATTCGCGTGACGCTGCGGGCCACGTCTGCCCGCGAATCGGAGTTCCAGTATGACGGGCCAGACGGCGATGTCAGATGGGCGGCGGTCAGGTTCGTTCCGGAGCCCGGAGAGGGAGGACGGTCGGAAACGGTGCTGGCAGTGGGGCGCGATATCACCGATATCGTCCACTACCGGGAAAAGGTCCGGCAACTGGCATTCTTCGATCCGCTGACCGATCTGCCCAATCGCGCATGGTTGAAAGATCGCCTGCCGGCGGCACTGGCGTACGCCGACGCCGGCAGGCGGCAGATCGGTCTGCTGGTGCTGGACCTCGACAGCTTCAAGGAGGTCAACGATGTGCTCGGGCACGCATGTGGCGACCAGTTGCTGCGCGCGGTGTCGATGCGTCTCCTGCAAGGTAAGCGCGGCGACGACGCGGTGGTGCGGCTGGGCGGCGATGAGTTCGCAATCCTCGCGCCGGTGCACGACGATGATCTGGACCTGGCCATCATCGCGAGCAGGATCTTGATGGCCCTGGCGGAACCGGTTGTGATCGACGGCAGCGAGGTCTTCATGACGGCCAGCATCGGCATCAGCCGCTATCCGCGTGACGGCAGCGACGCCGCGACGCTGCTGCGCTACGCCGATTCCGCCATGTATGCCGCCAAGCGGATCGGCGGCAACCAGTTCTGTTTCCACGATCCTGCCACGACGCGAGCGGCCGTCGAACGTATGGAACTGGGTACGGCGCTGCACGGCGCGGCCCATGCGGGCGAGCTGGTGCTGCTGTACCAGCCTATTGTCGATCTGGGCGGCGCGGGCCTCGTCGGCGCCGAAGCGCTGCTGCGCTGGAATCATCCTGTGCGAGGCTTGTTGACGCCAGACATTTTTATCAAGGTTGCCGAAGATAACGGCACGATAGTCGAGATCGGCGACTGGGTGCTCGCCGCAGCCTGTGAGGCGGTGGTCCGCTGGAACGCCGGACGTGCCGTGCCGATGCGCGTCTCCGTCAACGTGTCGGGGCGGCAGTTCGTCATGAACGACCTTGCGCGCAGCGTTCAGGCGGCGCTGGCGGCGAGTGGCTGCGCGCCGCAGTGGCTGACGCTGGAAATCACCGAAAGCCTGCTGCTGGAAAACGATCAGAACGTAGGTCGCACGCTCGACGAGCTGAACGAAATGGGCGTGGCGATCGCGATCGACGATTTCGGCACGGGCTACTCGGCCATCAGTTACCTCGGGCACTTCCCCATCAGTACGCTCAAGATCGACCGCTCGTTTGTGCGCGACATCGACGCGCGCGGCAAGAATCTCGCGCTTGTCAAAGCGATGATTTCGATGGCGGAGTCGCTTGGGCTGGACGTAGTCGCTGAAGGCGTGGAAACGCAG
>Ga0302308_10002102_pt1 | contig 16107 bp, 13 predicted proteins | sample III_Palsa_E3_3_FD_200531 | JGI IMG/M metagenome (GOLD analysis project Ga0302308, IMG submission 200531) | Peat permafrost microbial communities from Stordalen Mire near Abisko, Sweden - III_Palsa_E3_3 | ecosystem: Environmental > Terrestrial > Soil > Palsa > Peat permafrost | place: Sweden... | reverse complement strand
CGCGGACCAGGCCTGACGGGGGATAACGGTTGGGCGAAGCGCTCGCGCTCGATGCGGCCTGGCTCTTCGCCGCCTTCCTGATCGTGCTCGTGCTCGCCGCCTCGGGCATCGCCGCCCGGCGGTTCCTGCTGGAGCGCGGCGGTGCCACCGTCGAGTGCGGGCTGCGTCGGCCGGGCGGGTCGTGGCGCCTGGGCATCGCCTCTTACCAGCTCGACGAGTTCTCCTGGTACCGCACCTTCGGTTTCTCGATGCGCCCCGAGGTGGTCTTCCTCCGCCGCGACCTGGCCGTGGTGGCGCGCCGGCCCCTCACCGGGGATGAGGTGACCGTCCTGGGCCCGGGCCGGCTAGTGGCCGAATGCCAGCTCACCGGGAGCGGCGAGGTCACCAGCGTGGACCTGGCGCTGGCCGAGTCGGCGCTCACCGGCCTGCTCGTCTGGCTCGAAGGCGCCCCCCCGGGCTCCCACCGGGACGTGGCGCTCTGAGCTTGCCTAAACCGGGCCGCGGTCGCCGCCCGGCTTCCACAGCACGTCGCCGTGCCCGGCGTTGGCCACCCGGGACAAGATGAACAGCAGGTCCGACAGCCGGTTCAGGTAGCGGGCGGGCCACGGGCTCACCGAGTCGCCGTACTCGCCGGCCGCGGCCCACGCGCTGCGCTCGGCCCGGCGGGTCGCCGTCCGCGCCACGTGCAGCAGCGTCGCGCCCCGGCTGCCGCCCGGCAGCAGGAAGCTGCGCAGCGTCGGCAGGTCCTCGTTGTAGGTGTCGCACTCGGCCTCGAGCCGGATGATGTAGGCCTCGTCGATGCGCAGCGGCGGGAACGGCGGCGACTCGACGACCGGGGTGGCCAGGTCGGCGCCTACGTCGAACATCTCGTTCTGTACCCGCAACAGCAGCGTCTCGATGTCGTCTGACAGTTCGCCGAAGGTGATGGCCATCCCGATCGCGCTGTTGGCCTCGTCCACGTCGGCGTACGCGGCCAGCCGCGAGTCGGTCTTGGCCGCGCGGGTGCCGTCGCCGAGCGCGGTCGTTCCGCCGTCACCGGTCCGGGTGTAGATGCGGGACAACACGACGGGGTTCTCGCTGCGGTCGGGCGCCATGAACCCACCCTAAGGGACCCGCCGGAGCCGACGGCCATGCGCCGCTACCAAAAAGTGATCATCGGACATTCCCAAGACGACTACGAGCTGGCATGTTATAGATACGATGAGTGACGAGAACGATGATCACCAGCGGCTGCGACGAGCAGGGACGGCCGCCGCTGCCACCGTGCGTGTCCGACGCCGCTGATGCGTCCTGGGGTGGTGAACATCGTCCGCGTCCGGAGTCCGGCGGATCTCGGGGGCCCGCCGGACCCGGACGCCCCTCCGCACCGCGGCGAAAGCGGAGCCCGGAGGACCCCTCAAGCCGCCAAGACCGCCCCCAAGACCCACAGCAAACGCCACGGCGCGTTATTGTTCCCTTTGTCCCCGAGAAGGAGACCGCCGTGTATGACTACATCATCGTCGGCGCCGGAAGCGCGGGCTGCGTGCTGGCCGCGCGGCTGTCCGCCGATTCCAGCGTCAAGGTCCTGCTGCTGGAGGCAGGCCCGGTCGACGACGCCCAGGAGATCGCGGCGCCTGCCGCGCTGAGCAGGCTGTTCCAGAGCGCCTACGACTGGAACTACAACACGGTCCCGCAGCACCGCGCGGCCGGCCGGTCCATCTACTGGCCCCGGGGCCGGGTCCTGGGTGGATCCAGCAGCATGAACGCGATGATCTACATCCGCGGTAACCGCCGCGACTTCCAGGCCTGGCGGGACGAGCACGGCTGCGCCGGGTGGGGCTACGAGGACCTGATGCCGTACTTCAGGCGGTCCGAGGACAACTCACGCGGCGCGTCTGCGTACCACGGCACCGGCGGTCCGCTGGCCGTCAGCGACGTGCGGTACAAGTCGCCCGCGTGCGAGGCGTTCATCGCCGCCGCCCGGGAGCAGGGGGCCACGGCCAACGAGGACTTCAACGGCCCGCGCCAGGACGGGGTGGGCTGGTACCAGGTCACCCAGCGCAAGGGCCGGCGCTGCTCGGCGGCCGCCGCCTACCTGCACCCGGTCATGTCCCGGCCGAACCTCACCGTGCACACCGGCGCCCTGGTGACCAAGATCCTCATCGAGGACGGCCAGGCCACGGGCGTGGACTACCTCCGGCACGGCGAGCTCGAGACCGCCATCGCCGACGGCGAGGTCATCGTGTGCGGCGGCGCGGTCAACAGCCCTCAGCTCCTCATGCTGTCCGGCGTCGGCCCGGCGGACCACCTGATCGAGATGGGGATCAGCGTCCACGCCGACAGCCCGGGCGTCGGCGCGAACCTCAGCGATCACCCCGTGCTCCCGGTCATCTGGTCGACGCCCCGGCTGCGCGGCCTGTGGGAGAAGACCGGCAACGCGGGCGCACTGCGCTGGCAGCTGACCCACCGCGGCCCGGTGGCCAGCAACGTGGCCGAATCGGGCGGCTTCGCCCACTCCGAGCCTGGCCTGCTCGCGCCGGACCTGCAGCTGCACGTGCTCGCCGCGCCCTACAAGAACCAGGGCCTGGCCGACCCGGCCCAGCGGGCCATGACCGTGCTGGTCGGCTTGGTCGAGGTGCGGAGCCGGGGCCGGATCAGGCTGCGTAGCGCCGATCCCCGGCACCGCCCGGCCATCGACCCCGGCTACCTTTCCGACGGCGGCGCGGACGCCCGGGCGCTGGTGGCCGGGCTGAAGATGGCCCGGGAGTTCGTGACCGCCCGGCCGATGGCCGCCATCTGCCGCAGCGAAATCGCCCCCGGCGCGCACATCCGCTCCGACGGCGAACTCCTCGAGTACGTGCGCTCCAGCGTGGCCACCCTGTACCACCCGGTGGGCACCTGCGCGATGGGCAGCGAGGCCCGGTGGGGCAGCGTCCTGGACCCCGAACTCAAAGTAAGGGGGATCGACGGCCTGCGCGTGGTCGACGCGTCGGTGATGCCGACCTTGCCCAGGGGCAACACCAATGCGCCGACCATCGCCATCGCCGAGCGCGCCGCCGACCTCATCGCCGGCCGGGCCCCGCTAGCCCCGGCCGACCCAGCCGACCCGGTGGACGCCATGGCGATCGCCGGCAGCGCGGCCTAGCGGCGCGGACCGGAGGTAGCGGGGTGACGATCGGCGCCGACACGCAGATCACCGACCTGACCGTGAACGACCATGCCTGCCTGACGTTCGGCGAGCCCGAGGACCTGTTCGACCTGACCGCGGCGTTCGTCCGGGACGGGCTGGACGGCGGCCTGAAGGTGATGTGGCTCAGCGCCGCCACCCCGGACCGGGCCACCGCCGAGCTGGCCCGGCGCGGCGTCGCGGCGGAGCCGGCGCTGGCCTCGGGGCAGCTGGCCGCGGTCGGGTTCGAGGGCCGGCTGCTAGCCGGGCAGGTGTTCAGCGCGGGCCAGGCGCTGGCCTGGCTGACCCGCGAGATGGAGGCCAGCGGCGACCACGGGCTGCGGCTGGCGGTGGACATGAGCTGGGCGCTGGGCCCGGTCACCGGGGTCGAGCAGCTGCCGGAGTTCGAGGAGAAGGTCGCGGCGGCGGTGGCCGGTACCGCCGTGTCGGTGCTGTGCCAGTACGACCGGGAGCGCTTCGACCCGGTCACGCTGGCCTCGGTAGCCGCCTTCCACACCCGCTCGGTCGCCGCCGCGACGTACCACGCCGACGTGATGCTGCGGATCTGCCGCCAGTACGCGCCGCCCGGCATCCGGCTGGCCGGGGAGCTCGACTACCAGGCCGCCGAGTCCCTGGCGCTCGCGCTGACCGAGGCGATCCGGCTCGAGGGCGACGTGACCGTCAACATGGCCCCGCTGGCCTTCATCGACGTCCCGTGCGCCCGGATGATCCTGGACGCCGCGCGCGGCCTGAACCCCAGTACCCCGCCCCGGCGGATGATCCTGCGCTGCCGTCCGAGCCTGGCCGCCCGGTTCGTCCTGCTGGGCGCGACCGACATCCCCGCCGTCAGCCTGGTGAGCGCCGATGACCACTGACGGCGACGCCCGCCCAGCCCCCGGCGACACCGGGCCAGCACCCGGCAACCCGGGTAACCAGGGCCACCAGATCCTGGACCAGGCCTTCGACGCCGGCTCCCTGTACGCGCTGCGCGCGGCGGTGGCCGCGCACGCCAGCGACGCCGGCCTGCCGCCGGGCCGGGCCGACGACCTGGTCATCGCCGTACACGAACTGGCCGCCAACGCGGTCCGGCACGGCGCCGGCCACGGCCGGCTCCGTATCCGGAGATCGGACCAGGCCCTGCTCTGCGAGATCAGCGACGACGGCGCCCCGCCCCCGGCTAGCACGACAAACGAAACGGCAGAAGAAACGACAAACCAAACCGACACGCCAGACGCCGCGCAGTGGCGCACCGAACCCGGCCACGGCCTCGCCCTGGTCCGCCAGGTCGCCGACCAGACCAGCCTGCGCTCCGGCCCGTCGGGCACGCTGGCCACGATCAGCTTCGGCCTCGCCACGTCCGGCCCGCCCTTCCGCCTGAACCACCGCGACCTGGACCACTGCACGGTCCTGGCCGTCACCGGCCCGCTCGACCTCGCTTCGGCGAGTGAGCTCAGCCAGACGATAGACCGTCTGCTCACCGAAACCCCGGGCCTCAAGCTGGTCCTGGACCTTGACGGCCTGGCCGGCTGGGACTCGGTCGGCCTGGCCGCCCTGATCACCGCGCAGCAGCGGATCAACGCCAGCCCGCCCGCCCGGATGGTCCTGGCCGGCCTACCGGACCACCTCCAAAAGCAGCTACGCCAGACGCAAATGGCCGACCGCTTCACCCTGGCCGACAGCTCCGCAGCCGCCGCGGGCACGCTCAGCAGCGAGCCTCAATAACGCGCCTTAAGCGCGTTCGCCGCGAACCCCGCGGCCGGTACAGCCGCCCGTGCAGCAACGTCACCAACGTGATAAGCCGCCGCAGATCCTTGTCGGTCCGCCCGAACGTGAGCACGTTGATCAGCGGCCGCATCCGCTGCCGGGTGATGGCCTTGGACCGGCTGAACTCGCGCAGCCCGTCCGCGCCGTGAATCCGCCCGAACCCCGATTCCCCGACCCCCCCGAACGGCAGCGCGGGCACGGTGGCGAAACCGATCACCGAGTTCACCGACGTCATCCCGGTGCGCAGCGACCGGGCCGCGACCATGGCCGCGCGGCGGTCGCGAGCGAACACCGCCGAGCCCAGCCCGTACCGCCCCGCGTTGGCGAACGACACCGCCTCGGCCATGTTGACCACGGACTTCACCGTCACCGTCGGACCGAACGTCTCGTCCTGCACCGCCGCGCTGTTCTCCGGCACGTCGGTCAAGATGACCGGCCGCACGTACGGCGCGGCCACCGAGTCGGCCCCGCCCACCACCGGCCGCCCGCCCCGGGCCAGCGCGTCCGCCACGTGCTTGGCCACCACCTCCGCCTGCGACGGCAAGGTCATCGGCCCGTAAGAAGCCTCAGGGTCCGAACCGGGCCGCAGTTCGGACACCCGCTTGATCAGCCGCTCCAGGAAGCTGTGGTACACCGCGTCGGCCACGTACACCCGCTCGATCCCCACGCAGGTCTGCCCCGCGTTCGACATCGCGCCCCAGGCCGCGGCGTCGGCCGCCGCGTCCAGGTCGGCGTCCGCCCCGACCAGCAGCGCGTCCTTGCCGCCGCACTCGGCCAGCACCGGGGTCAAGGTGTCCGCCGCGGCGGCCATCACCTTGCGCGCGGTAGCCGTCGACCCGGTGAACGCGATCTTGCCCACCCCGCTGCGGGCCAGCGCCTCGCCGGTCGACCCGGGCCCGGTGACCAGCTGGAGCACCGGCTGCGACGAACCGAACACCCCCAGCGCCTCACCGAACGACCGGACCAGCCACTCCCCGGTCGCGGGCGTCAGCTCCGACGGCTTGAACACCACCGCGTTCCCCGCCGCCAGCGCGTAGGCGATCGAGCCCACCGGCGTGAACACCGGGTAGTTCCACGGGCCGATCACCCCGATCACGCCCAGCGGCAGGTACTCCAGGGTCGAGGCCAGGTTGATGGCGGCCAGCCCGCTGTGCACCCGGCGCGGGCGCAGCACCCGGCGGGCGTGCCGCGCGGCCCAGTCGATGTGCAGCACGGCCAGGATGATCTCGAGCTTGGCGTCGTCCAGCGGCTTGCCGGTCTCTTCGTGCATCAGCTGGGCCAGCCGGCCCATGTACCGGACCAGGTACGACTTCCAGGCCAGCAGCCGGATGCGCCGCCCGGACCAGCCGAGCCCGGCCCACCAGCTGGCCGCCTCACGGGCGGCCGCGACCGCCGCCTCGACCTCGCGGCGGCCGTCTACCGGGAAGGTGGCCAGCACTTCTCCGGTTGCGGGGTTGACTGTCTCAAGCATCGGTGACCAGTAAAGCACCGAAGCTACGCTGGGGCGACACCACCCAGGGGGTTCCGTGCCGCCACGCCCGTACGTCCTGCTGAGTTGCGCCACCTCGGCCGACGGCTACCTCGACGATGCCCGCCCGCAGCGCCTGATCCTGTCCGGCCCGGCCGACCTGGACCGCGTGGACGAGGTCCGGGCCGGCTGCGACGCGATCTTGGTCGGCGCGGGCACGGTCCGCCAGGACGACCCCCGCCTGCTGGTCCGCGACCCGCGCCGCCGCGCCCGCCGCGCCGCCCGCGGCCTGCCCGAGCACCCCGCCCGCGTCACCCTCACCGCCACCGGCGACCTGGACCCCCGGGCCCGCTTCTTCGCCCCCGGCGCCGACCGCCTGGTCTACTGCGCCACCGGAGCCCTGCGCCAGGCCCGCACCCAGATCGGGGACCGCGCCGACGTCATCGACGCCGGTGACCCCGTGACCCTGGACTTCGTTCTCTCCGATTTGGCCGAACGCAACGTGGCTCGTCTCCTAGTAGAAGGCGGCGCGCAGGTCCTGGCCGAGTTCCTGGCCCGCTCCCAGCCCGACGAGCTGCACCTAGCCATCGCCCCGTTCTTCATCGCCGACCCCGCCGCCCCCCGCTTCGACCTAGCCCCCCGCTCCGACCCCGCCCCCAGCTCCGACGGTCCCGAGCACCCCATGACCCTGGCCGAGGTCCAGCGCCTGGAAGGCGTGGCCGTACTCCGGTACCTGCTAGGCCCCGGCGGCCCCGACCACCGCTTCCTGGCCTGGGCCGTCGAGCTGTCCCGCCTGTGCCCGCCGTCGGAGTCAGCCTTCTCGGTCGGCGCCGTTGTCGTGGGCGAGGACGGCGTGGTGCTGAGCACCGGTTTCTCCCGCGAACAGGAGGAGCACGACCACGCCGAGGAGATCGCCCTGCGCAAGCTGGGCTTCCACGACCCCCGTCTGCGCCGCGCGACGATCTACAGCTCCCTGGTGCCCTGCGGCGCGCGCGCCTCGCGCCCGGTGACCTGCGTCCAGCACATCGTCGCAGCCGGCATCCCCCGCGTCGTCTTCGCCTGGCGCGAACCCCCCGTCTTCACCGCCGGCGACGGCGCCGACCAGCTCCGCGCCGCCGCCGTCACCGTCATCGAACTCCCCGCCCTAGCCCCCCGCGCCCGCTCAGTCAACGCCCACCTCCTCACCCCCTGACCCGGAACCACCGACCCGGCCCGCCCGTCTCACCTGCCATGCCGGCACCAATCCGCGCCTCCCTCACCGCCACCGCCCTCCGCCGCGCCTCCCTCACCGCCACCGCCATCCAGGCCGTCGCGCGGAGATGGGCTGGATGACGCGGTACCAGCCGCCGGGGTGCTCGTCGAAATACTGCCGGATCCGGTTGGCGCAGTCTTCGGGCTCGTAGACCGTGACCCGGTCCTGGACCTCGGGGTCGCTGTCGTGCGGCTGGAGCCCTTCGCGGACATCGCCACGACGGGGGGCGCGGCCGCGCCGGCCCCGCTACCCCGCGGTCAGGCACGGGAACACCATCGCGTCACTCAAAAGGAATCGGCCAGTGACAGCGTCCCGGTTAACTTCGAAGACCCTTTTTGTGCACCGTCCAGGTCGAATAGGGGCCGATCCCCTTTCTTATGCGCCCTGGCTAACGCTGAGCCGGGAATTCGCGATTTCCCTTTCCGTATGCCGCCGCCGCGTCTGGCTACCGTCCTGCTACCCGGACGCTAGCCCGCGCGCTACCTCAAGGCGATGAACTGTCGTTAGGTCAAGCGAACGAAAACGCAAAGGCAAACGAAAGGGAAGACCATGAAACTCTCCAGGATCCTCGCCACCACCGCCCTGGCCGGCGCACTGTCCGCCGGCATCGCCACTCCCGCGCTCGCCGCCACCACTCCCGTCCAGGGCGTCAGCGTCCAGCTCACCGACACCGCGCTGGTTAACTTCCCGACCAACGCCAACGCCCCGTGGCAGTCCGAGCCCGACATCTACATCGGCACCACGGACCAAGGCAAAATCGCCGACCCGCTCGCCCCCGGCGCCAGCCGCACCTACCACGTCAAGATCTCCAACACCGGCAACGTGACCGAGACGATGGCCGTCTACCCCGCCGCCGCCACGATGAGCGCCACGGGCGCCTTCTCCTACACCAGCACCTCCGCCACGTCGGTGAACGCCGCGTCGTCCTGGACGACCGTGACCCCCGCCAGCGCCGTGCTCGCCCCCGGCGCCAGCTACACCGCGACCGTCACCGTCACCGTCCCGGCCGGCACCCCGGCCGGCTCGTACTACGCCGTCGTGTGGGCCGGGCCGCAGGCCCAGTCCGCCAAGCCCGGCACCATCACCCTCGCGATCAACGCGGGCATCCGCGAGTACCTCACCGTCTCCTAGAACAAGGTGTTCTCCGGCACCACGCCGCGCATAGCGTCATAGTCGAGGATCACGCATCGGATCCCCCGGTCTTCGGCCAAGGTTCGCGCTTGTGGCCTGATCGACTGGGCCGCGAGTACGCCGTGCACCGGTCGCAGTAGCGGGTCCCGGTTCAATAGCTCAAGGTAGCGGGTCAGCTGCTCCACGGCGTCTATCCCGGCGACACGCTTGATCTCCACCGCCACGTAGGCCCCTGAGCGCGAAGCGGTACTTTCCCTGGAATCGGCCCCGTCGATCTCGCCGCGGTGCTTGATCTCCACCGCCACACTCTGCCCCGCCTCGTCCCGGCACATCAGGTCCACCGGACCGATCGGGGTCGGGTACTCGCGGCGGATCAGCCGCCAGCCGTCGCCCAGCACCTCGAGCTGGGCGGCCAGCAGTTCCTGCAGGTGCGCCTCTACGCCGTCCTTCTTCAGCCCCGGGTCGACGCCGAGCTCGACCGAGGTGTCGCTGATCACCTCGGTAATGGTGATCGCGAGCGTTTCCCCGGCCTTGTTGGTGACCGACCACTGGCCCGGCTCCTCAGTCAGCCGGCACGGCGGCGACATCCAGTTCAGCGGCTTGTACGAGCCGCCGTCGCTGTGCACGAGCACGGACCCGTCGGCCTTGACGATGAGCAGGCGCAGGGCCGGGGGCAGGTGGGCGGTGAGCCTGCCGACGTAGTCGACGCTGCACCGGGCGATGACGAGCCGCACGTCGGGTAACTCTACTGGCCGGTCCGGGCCGGCCGGGAACCGAGCGACGAAGCGACGCTGCCTGGGTGTCTCGACCGCGCGGGCCGCGTAGTGCGCCCGGACGTAACGGACCGCCTCACGGCCGGGCACGCCGTCCAGCACGGCCAGGCAGGCCAGGGCCGAGCCGGTCCGGCCGTGGCCGCCAGCGCAGGCGATCTCGACCCGTTCCGCCTCGGCCCGGGCCCACGCCTCGCGCAACGCGGCTTCGGCCGCCGCCGGGTCGGACGGCAGCCCGAAATCCGGCCAGCGCAGCCAGCGGGCCTCCCATCCGAACGCGGGCGGCTCGTGACCCAGCAGGTACAACCCGAAGTCCGGTTCTGGCCCGGCCGGAACGGGCCGGGCCAGGGCGCGGCCGCGGACCAGCCGGCCCGAGGGCAGCCGCAGCACGCCGGCCGTCACCGGGTCCCACGCCGCGATCACGGCTGCCAGCGTAGCCACATAAGGTGGACAGGTGTGAGCCCGCGCAGGATCCGCCGCGAGCGCTCTGGTCCACCCGCGCCGGTCCCCGGGCCCGAGCGCGTCGAATCCTGGCCCGACGGGGACTGGGTGGTGCGGCAGCAGCCCGGCGCGGGCACCACCAAGACCTACCGGTGCCCGGGCTGTGATCAGGAGATCGCGCCTGGTACGCCGCACGTGGTCGCCTGGCCCGCCGACGGGATCAACGTCGGCCTCGATGAGCGCAGGCACTGGCACCGCCCGTGCTGGCAGAACCGGCTGCGCCGCGGGCCCCCCGGGGTAAGGAGAACAGAAACTTGAGCGAGATCCGGGCGGCCACCGTGCTGCCGGCCAAGCGCACCCCCGTCACCCTGCCCACCGCCGACGGGCTGCGTCTGGTCGGGGAGCTGGCCCTGCCCGCGGACGCCGATCCGGTGGCCACGCTGATCTGCCTGCACCCGCTGCCCACCCACGGCGGCATGATGGACAGCCACATCTTCAAGAAGGCCGCCTTCCGCCTGCCCGCCCTGGCCCAGCTGGCGGTGCTGCGGTTCAACACTCGAGGCACCGCCTCGGAGCAGGGGACCAGCGAGGGGGAGTTCGGCGACGGAGAGACCGAACGCCACGATGTGGCCGCCGCCGTCTCCTGGGCGCGCGACGCGGGCCTTCCTGCCCGGTGGCTGCTCGGCTGGTCGTTCGGCACCGAGCTGGCCCTGAGGTGGGGCCTGGACTCCGCCGCAGACATCGAGGGCGCGATCCTGCTGTCCCCGCCGCTGCGCCGGGCGAGTGACGCCGACCTGGACCGTTGGGCCGCCTCGGGCCAGCCGCTGGTCGCGCTGGTTCCCGAGCTCGACGACTACCTGCGCCCCGATGAGGCCCGCCGGCGGTTCGCGCGGGTACCCCAGGCCGAGGTCGTCGCCGTCCCCGGGGCCAAGCACCTGTGGGTCGGCGAACCGTACGTGCGCATCGCGCTGAACCAGATCGTGCGCCGGGTGAACCCGGCCGCGCTGGTGCCGCCTACGATGACGCTACCGACACAGTGGGAGGAATCATGACCGCGTTTGACCTGACCGGGAAGAAGGCGTTCGTGACGGGCGCGTCCCGCGGGATCGGCCGGGTCATCGCGGTCGCGCTGGCCGCCGCCGGCGCCGACGTGGCCATCGCGGCCCGCAGCCAGGACGGGCTGGCCGAGACCGCGCGCGAGGTGACCGACCTCGGGCGCAAGGCCTTCGTCTTCCCGCTCGACGTGACCCGCCAGGAGGACGTCACCGCCGCCGTGCTGGAGGCGATCAAGCTGCTCGGCCAGCTGGATGTCGTGGTCAACAATGCAGGCGGCATTCCCTTCATGGCGCCGTTCCTGGACATGCGCATCTCCGGGTGGGAAAAGGCCATGCGGCTGAACGTGGACTCGACGGTCTACGTCTGCCAGGCGGTCGGCCCGCACCTGCGCGAGCGCGGCAGCGGCTCGGTGATCAACGTCGCGTCGGTCGCGGGCATGTCCGGGGCACCGGGCCTCACTCCCTACGGCGCCGCCAAGGCCGCGGTCATCTCGATTACCAAGACCCTCGCGGTCGAATGGGCCGCGTCCGGGATCCGGGTCAACGCGCTGTGCCCGGGCTGGACCGCCACCGAGCTGAACCGGATCCTGTGGGACGGGCCGGATGGCGGCCGCGCTACGGTTGCGAACGTCCCGATGGGCCGCTGGGCCCAGGCGGCGGAGATGGCCGGCCCCGCCGTGTTCCTGGCTAGCGACGCCTCGTCCTACATGACCGGTCAGGTCCTGGTGGTCGACGGCGGCCAGCTCGCCACCGCCTGAAGGACTGAGCCTGAAGCACTGAGAGGAGCAACGATGCCCGACGAGACCCGCCACGAGTCCCAGGACCTCGAGGACTACGAGGTGCAGGACACGACCGACACGCTGATCGGCGCACCCGGCAGCGATCCCCTGGACGGCGGCGTCGTGCCCCCGGAGCGGTGGTCGGCCGGGATCAGGTACGGCACCACGGCCGAGGAGCAATCCGAAGGCGAATCCCTGGACCAGCTGCTGGCCGAGGAGGAGCCGGACGACACCCTCGACGACCTCGAGGACGAAGAGGACGAGGACGACGACGAGGACGACAAGGACTTCGACGAGGACGACGACGCCGGGGATGAGGACGTCGACGGCCTGCTGCTCGACGACGGTCCCGACCCGCGGGCCGGCCGGCTGGTAGCCGAGGACGAGGGCGCCCACCCGGACGAGGAAGAGGACCTGGTGGCCACCGACGTCGGCATCGACGGCGGCGCCGCGACCGCCGAAGAGGCGGCCATGCACGTCGTCGAGGAAGACGACTACGACATCCGCTCCGAGTAACGCCGCGGGCCGGCGCAGGGCCCGGTCCAGGTGCCGTGCCTCAACCTCACCGGCCACGCTGACGCTCTCCAGCCCATCGCGTCCCAGCCCGCCGGGGAATCCAACAGCATGGATGCCACTTTGTGACGGAAAGATCCGTCAGGGTGCCACATCCACGCGGTGGCCGGGCCACGGCTCGGCTACTCCCCGGGGGTGAGCCAGAGCACGCCCAGCGGGGGAACGGCGATCGTGGCCGAGGCCGGCAGGCCGTGCCAGGGCTCGGCCACGGCCTCGATGCCGCCCAGGTTGCCGACGCCGCTGCCGCCGTACACGGTCGCGTCGGTGTTGATCACCTCGCGCCAGCGGCCCGCCTCGGGCAGGCCCACCTTGTACTGCAGGTGCGGTACCGCCGAGAAGTTGGCGATGCACGCGATCACCCCACCGGATCCGGCCGCACCCTCGGCGTCGGCGGCCGCGTCGGAGTACCGGACGAAGGACAGCACGTTGCCCTGGGCGTCGTTGGCGTCGATCCAGCGGAACCCGTCCGCCGACGAGTCGAGCTGCCACAACGCGGGAGAAGCGCGGTAAGCAAGATTCAGGTCGCGGGACAGCCGCTGCACGCCCTGGTGGACGTCGAAGTCCAGCACCCACCAGTCCAGGCCCTTGGTGTCGGACCACTCGCTGCCCTGGCCGAACTCCGACCCCATGAACAGCAGCTGCTTGCCCGGGTGGGCCCACATGTAGGCCAGCAGCGAGCGCAGCCCGGCGAACCGGCGCCATTCGTCGCCGGGCATCTTGCCCAGCAGCGAGCCCTTGCCGTGCACCACCTCGTCGTGGGACAGCGGCAGGATGAAGTTCTCGGTGTACGCGTAGACCATCGAGAACGTCATCTCGTTGTGGTGGTACTGCCGGTAGATGGGATCCAGCGCCAGGTAGTTGAGCGTGTCGTGCATCCAGCCCATGTTCCACTTGAAGCCGAACCCGAGCCCGCCCAGGTACACCGGCCGGGACACTCCCGGCCACGCGGTTGACTCCTCGGCGATCATCGAGATGCCGGGCACGCGCTTGTAGCAGGTGGCGTTGGCCTCCTGCAGGAACGCGATCGCGTCGAGGTTCTCCCGGCCGCCGTACTCGTTCGGCGCCCACTCGCCGGGCTGGCGCGAGTAGTCCAGGTACAGCATGGACGCCACCGCGTCGACGCGCAGCCCGTCGATGTGGAACTCCTCGAGCCAGAAGACCGCGTTGGCGACCAGGAAGTTGCGCACCTCGGTGCGGCCGAAGTTGAAGATGAGCGTGCCCCAGTCGGGGTGCGTGCCGCGCCGCGGGTCGGGGTGCTCGTACAGCGGGGTGCCGTCGAACCGGGCCAGCGCCCACTCGTCCCGCGGGAAGTGCGCGGGGACCCAGTCCAGGAACACGCCGATGCCCGCCTGGTGCAGCGCGTCGACCAGGTGCCGGAAGTCGTCCGGGTCGCCGAACCGCGACGTGGGCGCGTAGTACGACGTGACCTGATAGCCCCACGAGCCGCCGTACGGGTACTCGGCCAGCGGCAGGAACTCCACGTGCGTGAAGCCCATGTCCTTGACGTAGTCGACCAGCTGAACAGCCAGCTCCTGATAGGAAAGACCGGGCCGCCACGAGCCGAGGTGGACCTCGTAGATGCTCATCGGCTCGCGGACCGGCACGCGCTCGGCGCGAGCCGTCAGCCAGTCCGCGTCCGCCCAGGTGTACTGGGAGGTGAACACCACCGACGCGGTAGATGGCGGCCGCTCGGCATAGCGAGCCAGCGGGTCGGCCTTGTCCCGCCACACCCCGTCATAGCCGCAGACCGCGTACTTGTACCGCGCGCCGTCCTGCAGGCCGGGGATGAACAGCTCCCACACGCCCGACACGCCGAGCGAGCGCATCGGGAACCCGCGGCTGTCCCAGAAGTCGAAGTCGCCGGTGACGCGCACCCCGCGGGCGTTCGGGGCCCAGACGGCGAAGGACACCCCGGTGACCGGGCCGACCTCGCGGACGTGCGCGCCGAGCACCCGCCACAGTTCCTCGTGCCGGCCTTCCCCGATCAGGTACAGGTCGTACTCGCTGAGCTGCGGCAGGAAGCGGTACGGGTCCTCGGCTACCGTCTCGTCCTCGCCGTCCTCGGAGTACGAGGTGGCGATCCGGTAGTCCGGCACCTTCTCCTCGGGCAGGGTGACCGTGAACACGCCCTGGTACAGGTGCGTCATGGGCACCCGGCGGCCGTCGTCAAGCACCAGCGTCACCGACCTGGCCATCGGGCGCAGCGCCCGGACGACGACGCCGTCCTTGCCGGGGTGGGCGCCGAGGATCGAGTGCGGGTCGTGGTGCTGTCCGGAGGCGAGCCGCTCGAGCTCGCCCAGGCTGGCTTCGGTTTCGGTCATAGTTGCATCTCGGCTATGGACTCCATGGGGATGGCGAGCCAGGTCGGACGGTTCCTGGCTTCGTAGATGACCTCGTAGACCGCCTTGTCCAGCAGCAGGGCCCGGAGCAGCACGGCGTTGGACGCCGGGTCGAGCCCGCCCGCCTCAGCGTAGCCCGCGCAGAACGCCTCGCCGTTGCGCCGGACCCAGTCGCTGGTCACCGGGATCAGGCTGTCCCGCTCCGGGTGGGTGAGCAGCTGGTGCCGGGCCGCGTAGCCGAACGAGCGGAGCATGCCCGCCACGTCCCGCAGCGGCGAGGAGCGGGCCCGGCGCTGGGCCAGCGGGCTGGCGGGCTCCCCCTCGAAGTCGAGCACCACCCAGCCGGTCTGGGTCCGCATCACCTGGCCCAGGTGGTAGTCGCCGTGCACCCGCTGGGCCGGCACCGGCTCGGTCAGCTTGGCCAGGGCGGAAAAGGCGTCCCCGATCATGTCCGCGTAGCGGGCCAGTTCCGGGACCGCCGCGATCGCCATGTCCAGCCGCCGGAACATCTGCTCGGCCAGCTCGCGGATGGCCTCGGGCTCGAGCTCCGAGGTACCGAACGCCTCCGCCAGATCCGCGTGCACCTGCGCGGTCGCGACGCCGAGCCGTTCCGCCTCGCCGGCAAAGTCCCCGCCCGCCTCGCCGGCCGCAGCAAAAACCCCAGTGCCAAGAGCCCCAGGGTCAACGGACGCAAGACCGCCGTCCGCGTACCACGCGTACAGGTCGCGGACGCTCGTCGCGGCCAGCGACCAGCCGTCCGAGGCGGCGCGCAGGTAGCGGGACAAGATAGCGAGCACGGTGCTCACGCCGTCCATCCGGGTCTCGACCCAGCCGTAGGGTTCCGCGATGTGCGTCGAGCCGAGGTCGGCCAGGGCCACGGCCACTTCCAGGTCCGGATTCGGACCCGGGGCGACCCGGCGGAACACCTTGAAGATGGCCGACTCGCCGAACACCAGGCTGGTGTTGCTCTGCTCGCCGGTGAGCACCAGGCTATCGTGCCCGGACTCGGACTCCAGAACCGAGGACAGCTCGGTCCCCGGGATCGCGCAGAACCGCAGCGCGCCGATGGTCCGGTCGGTCAAGATCGCGTCCAGCAGCGTCCGGGTCAGGTCGCTGTCGTGCAGCCCGTCGTAGAGCTGCAGCCCGTCAACCGAACCGATCCGCGCGTGCCGGAGCCGGGCGGGCAGCCGGGCGCGCAGGCCGATGAAGAGCTGGTAGCAATCGGAGGTCGCGCCGTGCGAGACCGTGACCAGCAGGTGCCGCAGCCCCGGGTCACCAGGGACGATCTCGGTGTCGGCCACCACCGCCAGGTCGTGGACGGTCCGCCCCTTGCCGGCGAACCAGCGCTGCTTGACCAGCCACGCTGCCAGTACATCTTCGAAGGTCATGA
>Ga0302308_10002101_pt1 | contig 16124 bp, 13 predicted proteins | sample III_Palsa_E3_3_FD_200531 | JGI IMG/M metagenome (GOLD analysis project Ga0302308, IMG submission 200531) | Peat permafrost microbial communities from Stordalen Mire near Abisko, Sweden - III_Palsa_E3_3 | ecosystem: Environmental > Terrestrial > Soil > Palsa > Peat permafrost | place: Sweden... | reverse complement strand
CGCAACCGGCCCTGCCTTATCCGAGATCATGTTCGCGTTCGAGATCGCAGTATCGCCGCTGTCCACCACCATGGTGATGTCATACGTAGCCTTCAACGCAGGCTCGTCGAAGCTGGGAAACGCTCGTCGCGCATCGGTAGGCTCGAACTGCGTCACCGCATAGTTACGCACCTTCGTCTTCGAAAGATAAAACCCACGCAGCTTATCGTTCAGCACACCCGTATATCGGATCGCGAGCGTCACTCTCCCCGCAGGCAGCTCCTCAGCAAAGCGGAACGTCACCTGCTCCTTCTCGCCGTCAAGCGTCGTAGTAGCAATCTGCGGATGCCGATCCGCCTCCATCGGGCTCAGCGGCTTAGGCTGCGACCCCAGCTTGCCATAGGAGTACTCCGCGACCGGCAGCGCATAGGCCTTCACCTCGCCAAATTTAAGCTCCGCCGCATTCAGCGTGATGCTCTTGGTCGCTGCATCCAGCACCACATCGATCGTCTCTTCCCCACGGAAGGTCGCCGCCTTCAAATCCGGAATAATCGTCAGGCCATAGTGTTCTGGGTGTACGCCTAAAGCAAGCCGCTGTGCGTGAACTCCAACGGTTACGAGAAGAAAAAGAGCAAAGGCAGAAAAAACAGCAGCAGTATTACGAACGAACATGAAGAGAGCCCTCGAAGCGAAAGTCCATCGTCGAAATTTGAAAGAAAAATAACCGCCGCAAAATCGTCAGCCTCTTGAAGTTCAGAAGCCGTTGCACGCTCGCCTCGGTCTCCTCTCCAATGCTATGCTCTCTGCACATAGCAGAGGGATTGAGTGCGATGCAGGTTCACATTTTTAGAGGTCCCGGTAGGATCTTCGGCTCGACGGAGGATGTCACAGGAACCAACTTGCCTTTGCGATATGGCCCCTGGACTCTGTTCAAGACGATTAGCTTGAGCCAGGATGGGGCTCCAATCCCTGGGATCGATACCGCCGAGCGTCTCGATGACATCGAGACGCATGGATTTCACATCACCGAGGCACACGTTCGCATCACCGAAAGTGCAATCTAGTAGCGGCTTTAGAGCCAAATGCCGCCCCACGAAGCCGGCTGTCGAAATTTCAACTGAGCCACCTCCAACAACCTACTTGACGCGCCCTACGCAAAGCCGTGCCGGACGGTGCTCTGTGATTGAGACTGCCTCCGCGGCAACTCCGGCAGCAGCGCACAGCCTCTGCCAGTCTTCCGCGACAAAGCTGCGCCGGATCGACACCGGCCCATCGTTCTTCACAAAGGGATGCCAGTTCGCGAACCTCGCCCACAGCCGAAACAGATGATACGGCACCGGCTTGCGATGAAGATCGTCAATGAACCATCCCTGCCGCGCCGTCTGCTCCATCCACCGCAGAAACATCACAATCTGCAGATTAGTGAGGTGGTGCGTCAACAAAGAGCAGATGACAACGTCAATAGGCCCATTCGTGTGGTCGGCCAGAGCATCTCCAACCAGCCATTCAATCTGCTGACTCGGCGGAGTAGCCGCTCGCGCCGCCCGAATCGCATCCGGATTAAGGTCGATTCCCGTCAGCTTTACGGCAACGCCTCGTTTAGCCGCCCAGCGATCGATCTTACGCAGCGTATCCCCGTAGCCGCAGCCCACATCGACTACGCGCAGTGGCGCTGCCGAAACAGGATGCGAGACCACCAGCCCCTCCAGCCAGCCCAGCGTAGGCCTCTGCGCGAAGGTCAGCCGGTTCACCCGGGCAATATCATGCAGGCAAGCGCGAAGCTCCTCATAGCTGCATGGCTGATCCATCATTTCAATCAGATCAGCGCGCTGCGAAAAGTCGAGAGCCCCCGCCAGCGCCTGCGATGGAAATGCTGATAACGAAACTTCTGCCATGTCCTCGGGAGAACCGGCATCGAGAATCTCTTGCGACGTAATTTCGAGCGACGTAATAGAAGTGGTGGGCAAGAGGATCCGGGATCAGTATAACGGCTTGAGAAAAAATGTCTTCCGACCTTCAACGGCAAAGGAAGCACCAACAAGAGATTTCATCCCTGGCTCCTACTGTCAACCCCCCGAAAGGGAAAGATCCTTCAGCGCCAATGACCTCAATCAGACCTGCCGTCATCCAGCCATCAATAACCGCACGTATCTAAAGCATCTATTTCGAGAAACTTACTGAGGCAATAAATACGTTGGCTAACCCACGGCAAGAAAGTTAGCGACATCCCCACACTGGCAGTAATATAGCGACTTGCAACCCGAATAGAACGAACCACCACTTGGCGGAGAGTAGACCTGCCGTGGCCGACAACAGAGCCGCTATCCCTACCACTATTTTTGGATGCCCCAGAGAAATGGTGTGCGATTCCGGAGAGAGCAGCGCAAAGAACGACGATCCGAACAAAAAGATAACGGGCAATAGGCTTAGGATGCCGCAGAGTAATCCTATGCGCTTTTTCATGTCAGCCATGCTACCGCGCTCTAGGTTTGCCAAAGGCTCAAGCAAAGGAAAGCCGCCCTATTCGGCGGCTTCATCATCGAAAGATTCTTCGAGTGCATCAATCTGCTTTTTAAGTCGGGTGACCTCGAAGTCGATTTGAAACCCGGTGGTCCGATGAACTGGGTCGGCCCAGGACCCGATGGCAAACCCACGACCTACGTTCGTGGCGAGGTGATCGAATCAGATCCGCCTAAGCTACTGCGGTACACCTTCGCCCTCGGCACGTCCAGCAACAGCTCCCGCGTCACGATAGAACTCGTTCCCGAAAGCGAGGCCACCAAGGTCTCAGTCACCCACGACCAGTGGACGGAGGGCGATACAGCCTACGTTTCTTCCGCCGATGGCTGGCCACGTATCCTCTCCCGTCTCAAAACACTGATCGAAACAGGCAAGACGTTCAAGCCACACTGACGCGTGACCCACGATCAGCGACTAGCTGTGTCCATCGAAGCAGCCCGCTCCGAATAACCCGAGTTCTCCGACGCCCGAGCTTCCGCATAAGCCGCAGCCCCCAGCAAAGCGCACGTATCATCCAGAATCACCCGGACCGGAACCGACTCAACCATTGGCGACAGCCGCCCCTTATCCATAAACGCTTGGGTAAAGGTGCCGTTCTTCAGAGTCTTCAGGATCTTCGGCGCAATGCCTCCACCGAGATACATCCCTCCGGTCGCCAGCACCTGAAGAGCGATATTGCCCGCCTCCGCGCCATACGCCCCTGTAAAGATCTTCATCGTCTCAAAGCACAGCGAACTCGAACCATCCTCAGCGCACTGGCCGATCACCGCGTTCGGGTCTTCGCACAACATGCGGTCGTGCAGCCAGCCAGGCTCGTTGATCTTCTCAACATCCCGCAGGAACGCGTAGATATTCTTGATCCCGAGACCGGAGACAACGCGCTCCCAGCTCACGCGCCCCTTCAGCGTAGAGCGCAGGTACTCCAGCAGCGCAATCTCGCGGTTACTCCTCGCCGCAAAGTCAGCATGTCCACCCTCCGACGCAATCGGACGATGCTTCTGCCCATCCCAGATCAACAGCGCCTGCCCAAGCCCCGTACCCGCTGCCATTAGGCCTGCATGTCCTGTAGCCTCCGGGTCGCCCTCATGCAGCGTAAAGATGCTCTCCGGCGCAAGCTCCGGAATCCCGTAACCATTCGCCTCAAGATCATTGATCAAAGAGATATGAGGAATTCCCAGAGACTTGACGAGATCGCGCGTATCCAGAGTCCAAGGCAGATTCGTCAGCTTCAGCCGCCCATCCCGCACCGGCCCCGGACACCCAAAGCAGGCCGCAAGAATGTCGCCTCCTTTGGTCGAATCCGTCCCATCCCCAGCCAGAAACTTGTGAACCACATCATCCAGGCTCCCAAACTCATGCGCAGGAAACTTCTGGTCACGAATTGGGTGCAATCGCCCGTTGGCGAAGTCGTACAGTGCAAGGTGAACCTTAGTTCCGCCAACGTCCCCAGCGAGAATCATTTTATTTAAGCTCCAAAGTGCCGGTCGAACCGGAATTCGCCGGTGCAGGCAGCTTAGCCGCTGCCGCCGCGTCCAGCAAGAGGGTCAGTTGTCCGCTCGCCGGACGAATCAACTGCGACGGATGAACCTCAGGCTGGTAAGTCCCCAGAAAAACATCATGCAATACCTGCGCCTTACCCGTACCCTCGATCAAAAACGCCACCTCCCTGCCCTGATTGATCACAGGCCAGGTCAGCGTAATCCGCCACGTATCCTTCTGCGGAACGTGATTTGGCACCACAATGTGCGCCATCTCATTCAATGCCTCGGTGTGCGGAAACAGCGAAGCAGTATGTCCATCGTCGCCCATGCCAAGCAGTACCAGGTCAAAGGTTGGAGTCTCCGCGCCCTCCAGCTTGAACGAGTTCCGAATCGCTGACTCGTACCGCGCCGCAGCTACCTCAGGAACAAGCTCCCCTTCCATCCGGTGAACGCGCTCCGCTGGCAGTGGCACCTTTGAGAGCAGCGCCTCATTGGTCATGCGGTAGTTCGACTCCGCGTTATCAGGCGGCACGCAGCGCTCATCCACCCAGTAAAGATCAAGCTTGTCCCACGGCACCTGCTTCAGAAACGGCTCTGCCGGGTCGGCCAGCAGACCGAACATCGTCTTGGGCGTAGTCCCGCCAGAAATAGCAACTCGAGCCATACCTCGTGACGCAGCAGCCTTCACCACCGCATCCGTAAAAAGCTGTGCACCGGCTCGAGCCGTGTCTACAGGTGTTGGCGAAACTCGATAGGTAACCGAAACTGGACGGGGCATAATCTCTCGCAAAGATGAAATTGAACTGCCAACAACCCTGAAACGGATGAACTCCGGAACAAGTTTCAAACGCTCCGGAGCTCGACCGATCACTTTGATGCAAAATCAATAAACCCAGCTTGCCGTCAGACAGCAAACTGCACCACCGTGCCTTAGAGCGTCTGCCACTTCCGGCCATCCTTTGCCAGAAGCTCATCCGCGCAGTCCGGCCCCTCGGAGCCCGCTGCATAGTTAGGAAAGTGCTTACCCTCAACCTTGGCCCACGCCTCCAGAATCGGCGTAAACAGCGCCCAGGTCGCCTCGACACCATCGCGGTGCGCAAACAGCGTCGCATCGCCCAGCATCGCATCCAGCAGCAGCCGCTCATAGCCATTAGCCGACGACTTACCGAACGCATCCGCATAGCTGAACGCCATGTTCACCTGCGCCAGATTCGTGGTCGGCCCAGGAACCTTCGCGCCAAACTGTAGCGAAATCCCTTCATCCGGCTGAATCCGCATCTTGATGATGTTCGGCGCAATATTGTCCTCGCTGCTGTTGGACTTGAACAGGTGCAGCGGTGGCTGTTTGAACACAATCGTCACCTCCGTCACCCGCTTCGCCAGCCGCTTTCCAGCCCGCAGATAGAACGGAACCCCAGCCCAACGCCAGTTCTCAATCTCCAACCGAATCGCCGCAAAGGTTTCCGTGCTCGAAGTCGGCGAGACGCGATCTTCCTGCCGATAACCAATCACGTCCTTGCCATCAACCTTGCCCGGCCCATACTGTCCGCGCACCGCGTTGTTGACCGGAATCCCTTCAATCGCCCGCCAAACCTTCAACTTCTCCGTGCGAACCGCACCGGCCTCGAACGAGTCTGGTGGTTCCATCGCCACAAACGACAGCACCTCCATCACGTGGTTCTGCAACACATCGCGGGTAGCACCGGCCTTCTCATAAAACGGCCCGCGCCCTTCAATGCCAATCGACTCAGCAGCAGTAATCTCAACATGGTCGATGTAGTTGCGATTCCACACCGGCTCGAAGATCCCGTTGCCGAAGCGAAACACAAGAATATTCTGAACCGTCTCTTTACCAAGATAGTGATCGATGCGGAAGATCTGATCTTCAGCCAGCACATCGTTGATTTCGTCGTTCAACTGCCGCGCCGAATTAAGATCCGTACCGAAAGGCTTTTCGATAATCACGCGAATCCAGTGCTTATCCCCAGCCTCTGGCTTCGCCATCCCATGCTTGCCCAACCGCCGCGTAATGTCGGCGAAGAACTCCGGCGCCACTGCCAGATAGAACAACCGGTTGCCCTTGGTATTGAACTTGCCATCAAGCTCAGCCAGATGCGCCTTCAGCTTGTCGAAGCCCGCGTCATCATCAAACTCAGTAGCAAAATAGGAGATCCGATCCATAAACGGCTTCAGCTTTGGATCATTCTCCTCAACGCCCCCGCCCTTCAGAATCCCTTCCTTCATATCCGGGCCAAACGTAGTGCTCAGGTCGCGACGCGCCACACCCACCACCGCAAAATCCTTCGGCAAAAGCCCCGACTGATCGAGGTGATAAAGCGCAGGCAGAAGCTTGCGCTTCGTTAGATCGCCCGAAGCGCCAAAGATAACAACAATGCAGGGCTCCGGAATCCGCTCGCCCTTCTTGGAGGCATCCGCCGCCGCTGCCGATACGCCAACTGGTACTGTGCTCGTGCTCATCATCTGCTCCTTACAAAACCTTCCGTGCTGTGCCGACAGATAAAACCGTCAGGCTATGAACTTCAACATACGTGTGCCGCGCCAGCCGCGCACGTCCAGCAAGACTACGACTTCTTCACCTCGTGATCACCAAAAGCCCCACGTATAACTCCAGTTCCATCTATCTTCCTTCCTTACGCAGCCTTCAGGCCAAGTTGTGCAAGTTCATCTCTCAGCTGTTTTGGTGATTCAAAACAAATCGTCTGCATGCCAAGATCTGCAGCAGCATCGCAGTTTTCAACTTTGTCATCGATAAAAAGTGCAGTCTCCGCAACGTGCCCCGAGATCTCAATCGCCGCACGATAAATCCCAGGATGCGGCTTCATCTCGTGCACGTAGCCGGAGCAGATGAAGTAATCGAAAAACGACCGCAGACGAAAAGCATCCAGACGATGCTCATTCAACTCGCGACTCTCATTGTTGAGCGTGGCCAGCTTGTACTTTCCCGACGTAGCAAGCTCACCAAGAATATCCAAACTCCCCGGATGAAGAATCCTGCTCTCCGCGCAGACCTGCGGCCAAAGCTCAGCAAACGTAAGATTCGGATATTGATTCAACACTGTCAGGTTGAAGAAGTGCTCCGCCGTCGACAGTCCGCGCTCCCAGAAGTAGTTCGCCTCTTCATGACGCGCTTCATAGTCCGCGAGATCCACACCCAGCCGTCCCAGAACCTCCGTGCGTTGCTGCCTGTCCCATCCATTCGTAAGCAGAACTCCGCCGATATCCCAGAAGATCGTTTTGATGTACGAAGAAGAACTCACACACCCTCCGGAAAATCTGCGCCAGCGGTCACCTGCTCCCACGCCGCAATCTCTTTTTGCCAGCCGTCGAGCTTGCCCCGGAACCGTTGCAGCGCGCTGCGGCCCAACAAAAGATGAAGCGGCGGATCAGGAGACTCGACCACCTGGATCATCGCCTGCACTGCCTTCAGCGGATCACCCGGCTGCTTGCCGTCGTTCTCAACAAAGTACTTCCGCATATTCGCAGCCGTCTTGTCATAGTCAGCAATTTTAGTCTTCGCAATCACACCGGAGCGGCCCAGAAAATCAGTGCGGAACGGACCCGGCTCAATCACTGTGACGCGAATACCCAGCGGCGCAAGCTCCGCCGCCAAAGCCTCCGACAGCCCTTCAACAGCGAACTTCGTCGCGTTATACATCCCGATGCCCTGCCCGCCAATCAATCCACCGATCGACGAAAGATTCAGAATGTGCCCGCTGCGCTGCTTGCGAAGATGAGGAAGAAAAGCCCGCGTCACCTTCAACAGGCCAAAGACGTTGGTCTCAAACATCGGCATAAACTCATCTTCCGAGACCTCTTCAATCGCGCCCGCAACCCCGTAACCCGCGTTGTTCACCAGCACATCGACCTGCCCGAACTGGGCAAACGCCTGCGTTACCGCCGAATCAACCTGCCCTGCATCGGTCACATCCAAAGCCAGCGCCTTTGCAGCCTTCGGATATCGCTCCTCTAGATCAGCGACCTTGTCCAGCTTCCGAGCAGTCGCGACAACCTTGCCCCCGGACTTCAAAACCTCTTCGGCAAGCAAGCGCCCAAGGCCTGTCGATGCTCCCGTAATAAACCAGACACGTTGAATCGGTTGAGTCATGATCTCCCGTACTCCAAAACGCTGCGTCTCTTGTTCTCAATCAGCCGAAGCAAAAACAAATCGCTGCGGCCAATCGTCCAGACTTCAGGCGGAACATAATGCGTGATTCACTGCGATCAACTTCGCCAAGCAGCTGAAAGCGCATTCAAAATAAGATGCTCGGGCGGTGTCACAAGGCGCAAATGACTCGAAATCACAGTTGAGTAGACGCGGAGTTTGTTGCCAGACAATAAAAAAGGCGGGGCAATCAGCCCCGCCTCTTATTTACTTCTTTACCAGCTTCTTGGCGTGTTCAACCACATTCGCAACGGTAAAGCCCAGCTTCTCCAGCACGATCGGCCCCGGAGCCGAAGCTCCAAACCGGTCCAGCCCAATCACAGAGCCGTTGTGGCCGATGTACTTGTACCAGCCCATCGTCGCTCCAGCCTCAACCGCCACCTTCGGCGTTGCTTCCGGCAGCAGCTTTGCCTTGTACTCATCGCTCTGCTCGTCGTAGATGTGGAAGCTCGGCATCGAAACCACCGTCGCGTTGATCCCTGCAGCCTTCAACTCTTCAGCAGCCTTCGTCACCAGCCCAACCTCAGAGCCAGTCGCCAGCAGAATCACATCCTTGCCATACGAAACCACTTCGTACGCGCCGAAACGAGCGCCGGCACGAGCGATCGTGGCATCGATCGTCGGCAGGTCCTGCCGCGACAACGCCATAAAGCTCGCACTCTTTCGCTCCAACGCAAGCTGCCAGCAAGCCGCCGTCTCATTCGCATCTGCCGGGCGGAAGTCCGTGAGGTGCGGAATGCAGCGCAGGCTCATCAACTGCTCCACCGGCTGGTGAGTCGGTCCATCTTCGCCCAATCCAATCGAGTCATGCGTGAAGATAAACAACGAGTGAAGGTTCATCAACGCAGCCAGACGCAGCGCATTGCGGCAGTAGTCCGAGAACGTAAAGAACGTCGAACCGAACGGAATCAATCCGCCGTGCGCCGCCATACCATTCACCATCGCGCACATGGCAAACTCACGCACACCGAAGAACACATTGCGACCCACCGGATCCACATGAAAACTCGGCGAATCCTTGAAGATCGTCTTCGTCGAAGCAGTCAGGTCAGCAGCGCCGCCAAACAACTCCGGCACCACATTCTCAATCGCCTGCATCACAGCCTGTCCGGCGTTACGCGTTGCAACAGCCTTTTCAGTCGGGAAGGTCGGGATCTTCTTCTCCCATCCCTCGGCCAGCTTGGCCTTGAGAGTCCGGTCAAACTGCGCCGCAGGCTCTGGATACGCCTTCGCGTACTCCTCAAACTCCGCAGTCCACGAAGCATGCAGGTCCTTACCCTTCAGCTTGATCGTGTCCCAGTTCTTGCGAGCCTCCTCCGGAACGTAGAAGCTCTTGTCCTCAGGCCAGCCCAGGTTCTTCTTGGTCTCCTTCGTCGCCTCAGGTCCCATCGCCTCGCCGTGCACTTTATTTGTGCCGGCCTTCGGGCTTCCATAACCGATTACCGTGCGCACGCGAATCAGAGAAGGCTTCGTCGTCTCCGCCTTAGCCGCAAGAATCGCCTTCTCAATCGCCACCAGATCGTTTCCGTCAGCGACATACTGCACATGCCAGTGATAAGCCTCAAACCGCTTCGTCACATCTTCCGTAAACGAGAGCTCCGTCGGCCCATCCAGCGAGATCAGGTTGTCGTCATACAGCACAATCAGCTTGCCCAGCGCCAGCGTTCCAGCCAGCGAAGCCGCCTCATGCGAGATCCCTTCCATCATGTCGCCATCGCCGCACAGCACATACGTGTGGTGGTCAACGATGTTGTACGTATCGCGGTTATAAACCGCAGCCTGATGCCGCTCAGCCGTCGCCATGCCCACGGCCATCGCAAAGCCCTGTCCCAGCGGTCCGGTCGTCACCTCAACGCCCGGCGCCTCGCCCAGCTCCGGGTGACCCGGAGTGTGCGAGCCGTACTGCCGGAACTGCTCCAGCTGCGACATCGGCAACGCGTATCCAGAAAGATGCAGCGCACCATACAGCAGCGCCGACGCATGCCCATTCGAAAGCACGAACCGGTCGCGATCACTCCACTTCGGATCCGAAGGATCGTGCTTCATGATCTTGTGAAAGAGCAAATAAGCGATCGGAGCGCATCCAAGCGGGGCTCCGGGGTGCCCGGACTTCGCCTTCTCCACGGCATCGACGGCGAGAAAGCGGAGGGCGTTGATGGAGATCTGGTCAATTTCGTTCTGCTTCGAATCCTGCTGTTCGCTCATTCTGTTCCTTTGCTCTTTTGGAGACTCGCGCGCCGTTCCCGGCACTGAATCTGGAAGATTTGGTCAAACTCTAACAGTGTACTAGCGTGGCCCGACTCGTTGCATCCTTACATCTTGGTAGATGCCGAAACCGGATTGATGGAGACATCAATATTTCGCCCTAACCAGCGATCCTCCTGTCCCTCCACCGGCCATGCAAGCGTGAACGTAATCTTTCCCACCTGGTCCACAGCCGTTGGAATATCCACAAACGATCGTGAATACCCCACCGACCGCGAATCCGCCTTTAGCGTCGTCGCCCAGTTGTCATAGGTGTAAACCACCCGAAAATGCTCCAGGTCCACGATGCGAAGAGTATGTCCGGAGGGCAGCGAGTCAATCGCCCGGCTCGGCTCAAATATTTCAATCGGTTTACGAAGCGTCCGCTTCTCCTTCGGCACCGCATATCTGTCTTCCACCGCCTGAATCCGGTCAAACACCCGTCCATCCGCTGCCGAACGCAACAGTTTCAGATACTCAGCATGGGCCCATACCAGCGGCTGTGCCGACCCCGCCGACCGCCCCCGGTACATCCCCTTTGAAGGAATATCGTCATAGTCCCATACCTGTTCCGGGAGCATTCCGCCGACAGAACTAAACCGCTCAATCGCATTGATGTACTTCTTGAAATCGTTCCCCGCACAAAGGTCATAGTGGGCGCGTTCCCCGGTCAAAATCGGCCACGCACGTCCCTGTCCCGAGCCGTCATACGGGCCGCCATCCTTCTTCTGGCCGTAGCCATCATGGTTATACCGTCGCCACGAAACCCCAAACGGCGTCTCGATCTTCAAGCAGTGATCCACCACCTTCAGCGAATCCACGATCAACGGATCATCCGCCCGCCGAATCCCATACCGTACCAGCTCCAGAAATCCGCCATCGATCACCTCGCGAGCCTCGAACACATTCCTCTCCCCGGGTTCCCGATTATTAATCCGAATCATCCCATCCGGCAGTGAGTCATCATGAAACGGCTCACCCTTGGCTGGCGGACGAATCCGCATGTAGTGGTACTTCACATCAGGATGCAGAACCCCTTTCGTCGTCGTCGTCCACTCATCTAAATGCGACTCGATCCAGTCCGCATACTCCCCAAGATAATCGGCCAGCTCTACCGCTTCGCGATCCCGCGCGATATCGGCCGCACAAACCAGCCCCGAGATCACCGCCGCCAGCGTCGAAGGCGAGTACCCCGCAGCCTCCTCCCAGCGCTCCTGCTGGGTCACCGGCGCGAACCGCATCAGAAATGCTGCAGCCCGCGCGACAAACGGAAACACGTCGAAGTTCCCCAGCCCATTCTGCTTCCAAAGCCGCCACGCCAGAATGATCGGAAACGCCACCTCATCCAGCTGAATCCCCGTCCAGTAAGGCGTCCCGTCAATCCAGAAGTTCTGCGCAAAGCTCCCATCCGGCTTCTGCGTACAAGCCAGATAAACCAGCGCCCGCAGCGCCGTATCCGTCCGCCCGCACGCCAGCAGAGCGCTCGCAGTCTGCACCATATCTCGCGTCCATACCAGGTGATATCCACCCAGATCCGAGTCGCCCTTCGAAGCCCCCCACGGCACGGACGCCGATGCAATAAACGCACCCGAGTAAGTCTTATCTTCATGCGTCAGCAGCACGTTCTGGCTGATCCGCATCAGCTTGCCGCCATCCATAGACACAGCCGCCAATCCAACCGGCGAGCTCGTCCTGCTCCACTGATCCACAAAGCGTCTCTGGTGGTCTGCATACGGTGTCGCCAGCGTCTGCATCATCTGCGCGATCGCCGAGTGATGCCCATCCCCAAACGAGATCGCAATCGTAAACTCACGATTTTCCGTAATGTCGATCTCCCCCATAATCGCGAGATTTCCATCCAGCGCCTGCCCAAACTGCCAACTCATCCGCATATCCTGCGCCAGGTTCTGATACCCATCGCTCGTGCCCACATAGCCGCACGAAGAACGAATGAAACCGCAACTCGCACCGAAGGCCAGAGAAGTCTCCCCCTTCCACGCCAGCAGGCAACGCTGTCCCGCCACATCAATCGAGCGCGCCGAGTTCCCCGCCCCACCACCATTCAAATGCGGAGCCAGAAGCGCATAGCACTTCAGCCGCGACAGAATCTCCTCATCCCCGCTTATCTTCACGTTCATCAGCACTACAGGATGGTGCGGATCGCTGATGAACTCCTTCGTCACCGTATACCGGCCATCCAGATCGCTCGCCACCACCCGCACCGCTGGCGCCGCCGCGTCGATGTAGTGAAAGTCGTACTCAAAGTTCCGCTTCTCTTCGTGAAAGAAGGTCTCCCCATCGCTGAACAGCAGCTCCATATCCCGAGTCTGCGGACGGTCAATCGTCGGATAGTAGATCTCGTTCAAAGTTCCATGCGAGACCGTAAACCACACGCGGCTCGAAGCCGCATAAGCCGTGGCAACTGCGTCTTTCTCGCTCGAAGTCCAGCGCGGTTCCATTCCAGGAGCCCCGAATGCGGGGCCATCATCGTCAAGCCAGCGGTAAGAAGCAGTTAGGTCATTCATTGGTACCTATTAGAGCGCAAAACTTCCAATGAGGTTACATCCCTCTGTCAAAGACAGATGAATCCAGGCAGAAAGATTTGCTCGCGACCAACGGGAGCGCCAACCGAAGGGGTATACAAGTCACGAAGTGACCGCCCCGCGCGAAGCGGGCAGTTGCTTGTCCTCTAAACAATAAGAAAACCGTCATAGGCTATGATTCTTGAGGTTGAACAGTCCCCCCGAGTGCATCGCGCACCCTCCGGACAGCATCGAACACACTCAGGCGGTCAGGATCCTCCTGACTGACACCAACGAACGACGACAGGAGAACTACTGTGGCCTACGAACTACCACCTTTGCCCTACGATTACGCGGCGCTTGAGCCCTTCATCGACGAAGCCACGATGAAGCTCCACCACGACAAGCACCACCAGACCTACGTCACCAATCTGAATGGCGCGGCAGAGAAACACCCCGAGATCGGCAAGAAATCTCCCGAGGAGCTCCTCAAAGACCTCGCCGCCATCCCCGAGGACGTTCGCAAAGTCGTCCAGAACAACGGCGGCGGCCACGTCAACCACACCATGTTTTGGCAGATCATGAAGCCCAAGGGCGGCGGAGAACCCTCCGGCGAGATCGCCGCGCAGATCAAAGCCGACTTCGGCTCCTTTGAAGACTTCAAGAAGCAGTTCAACGAGGCCACCGCCAAGCAGTTCGGCTCCGGCTGGGGCTGGCTCACCTTCGAAGGCGGCAAGCTGAAGATCTCGACCACTGCCAATCAGGACAACCCCATCTCCCAGGGCCACTACCCCATCCTCGGCAACGATGTCTGGGAGCACGCCTACTACCTCAAGTACCAGAACAAGCGTCCCGACTACCTCGCCGCCTGGTGGAACACTGTCAACTGGGACGAGATCAACAAGCGCTTCGCCACCGCAAAAAGCCACAAATAGCCCGTTTCGTGAAAAGAACATTCCCGTTGGTCGGCAGAAGAATATCTTCTAGCGACCAACGGGAGCGCCAACCAAAGGGGTATACCCGTCACGAAGTGACCGCCCCACGCGCAGTGGGCAGTTAGCAGTGCGCAGTGGGCAGTCAGCAGTGGACAGTTAGCAGTGCGCAGTCAGCAGTGCGCAGTCAGCTCTTCCAAAGAACCTATCCCTTAGGCCCAACCGGGCTAGTCACCCCGCACGCTGGCGTTACACTCTGCGGGCTATCCCACGAACCTGTCGCGTTCGTACCCCCGCCGCCTGTCGCACCACCGATAACAAAGTTCTTCCACAGTTGATTCCTGTTGTTGGTATCCTCCGGAACCCCCGCATGCTGGGTGTTGTTCATCTGGCACGCAGTCTGCTGCCCTGCCTTGACGCCGAGTGCGTTGTAATCGGTCGCAATACTCGTGTAGACCGCAGCACCCCACTTCCACTCGATCGACATACCAGCGACGCCGTTGGTATTGAAACTTCCAGTCCAGTCCACCTTCGTCCCTCCACGGAGACCGGCAGACGGCACAGGAACAGCCACCCCGCTGAGAAAGATCTCGCTGTCTCCCTTGATTGGAACCGTGGTAATCCAGGTGTTCGTCATCGTACTAAAGGTGGTGGAACTGCAGGTCGCAGTAGGTGAGAACGTTATCTGAGCATTGGGAGCTGAATCGGTAAGCAGCGTCCCGGTCTCCACGTCCAAAATCTTCGAGTTGGTGAAGTTGATGACCGCGCCAGCGAGCGGTACGCCCTTCACGGTGAAGTTCGCGTTGAACCAGATCCAATTCCCCGACTCAATCGGAGTTTCGTTGAAGCTCGTGCTGTTGAGTCCCGTCCCTGAGCACATTGGCGGAGGAGGGGCTCCACAGCTCAGGCTCGTCGGCGAAAACTGAATCGGAACCGTGTTATGTCCAACTAGAGAAGCCGTGCCGTGGAAGTTGTAACTTCCAATCAACGCAGGAAACGAGCCCCAGATAGTCCCTTCAAAGACCTGGCTGGAGTTCGCCGTCAGCGGAATCGTACCGGTAATGGGAGCGCCCACGATAGGGGAGGTTTCAATCGTGTAAGCGATCTGATACTTCGTTCCCGGCGTCAGCTCAGAGGCCGCGACCGAAAAGCTGTAGGCGTTGCAGGTAACCGTAACGTTGGCTGTGTCCACGTGGTTTGCGAATACAGGAGTCGCACCTAAAAGAAGCAAACCAACCATCGTGCCGCAAGCAATTCCAAATCTCTGAAACATAATCACGCCCTCTCTCAGCTGGCTTCCTCAACTTCGCTTCGGACAGGCCGCGCATCTCTCTGCGGTGGATGCGGCTCTTAATACGTGCAAGTTACTTCCGTGCATCAAAAGACAAACTAACTATGCAGTCCCTCACTAGTAACTGCACTACAACTTTGGGGTGATGGAGTCTCGCTTTACATCGATTCGAAGCGGCTAACAGACAGCCCTTCACTGTTTAACTCACGCCTCGCCCGGATTGAAATATCTCCTGATCCACAGCTCCTGGAACATCGTCACCGTCTAGGCCACCCTCGCCACCCATTGCAAAAAATAAACTTCAAAAACGTGTCACATTTTTAGAAGCCCCAAAAGTGTGTTTTTAAACACCACGTTTACCACGCAAAACACCATCATCCCACCACAAAAACACCACACCAAAACACCCGCTTTTCGCAAAAACCCCTGCAAAAACCCGCCTCAAACCAGCCAATATTTTTTATTTCCCCACTACAAAAAACAACGGCCGAACCCAAACGGGTCCGGCCGTCGAATCAAGCAGAATTTGCCTGAGATTACTCGCTGCTACCCTTACGGGGACGACGATTCGCCTGCAGAACCTTCTTGCGCATCCGAAGCGACTTAGGCGTAACCTCAACCAGCTCATCATCCGCAATAAACTCAATGCACTGCTCCAGCGTCTGCTGCTTATAAGGCACCAACCGCACAGCATCATCCGAACCCGAAGCACGCATATTCGAAAGCTTCTTCTCACGCACGCAATTCACGTCCAGGTCGTTGTCGCGCGAGTGCTCGCCAACTACCATGCCTTCATACACTTCCACGCCATCCGAAACAAACAGAACACCCCGGTCCTGCAGCCCTTCCAGCGCATAAGCAGTAGTAGTTCCCTGGCGATCAGAGATCAAAGCACCCGACAAACGCTGCGGAATCTCACCCTGATAAGCGATATACCCATCAAGAATCGAGTTCATGATGATCGTCCCGCGC
>Ga0302308_10002100_pt1 | contig 16124 bp, 14 predicted proteins | sample III_Palsa_E3_3_FD_200531 | JGI IMG/M metagenome (GOLD analysis project Ga0302308, IMG submission 200531) | Peat permafrost microbial communities from Stordalen Mire near Abisko, Sweden - III_Palsa_E3_3 | ecosystem: Environmental > Terrestrial > Soil > Palsa > Peat permafrost | place: Sweden... | reverse complement strand
TACGCGAACCTGGGCGGCGCCGGATTCGGCCGGGCGTTAGCGGTGACGACCTTGATGACGGCGGTGATTCTGCTTGGCCAGCTCAGCTCGTCGGTGCTGGCCGCCTACGCGTTCGCACGGCTGCGGTTCCCCGGCCGGGACGCGTTGTTTTGGGTATACCTCGCGACGTTGATGGTGCCGGGCAGCGTGACCGTAGTTCCGCTGTATCTGATGATGGCGCAGCTGGGGATGCGTAACACGTTCTGGGCGTTGGTGTTGCCTTTCGTATTCGGATCCCCGTACGCCATTTTCCTTCTCCGCCAGTACTTTCGCGCAATCCCCGATGACCTGATCAACGCCGCCTACCTGGACGGTGCGAAGACGCTGGACGTGATCGTGCACGTGGTGATCCCGTCCAGTCGCCCGGTGCTGGTAACACTGATGCTGATCACCGTCGTGTCGCAGTGGCACCACTTCATGTGGCCGTTGGTGATCACCAGCGGCACCAAATGGCAAGTGCTGACAGTGGCGACGGCCGCGCTGCAGTCGCGTTACAACGCCCAGTGGACGTTGGTGATGGCAGCGACGGCGGTGGCGATCGTGCCACTGCTCGTCCTGTTCGTGGTATTCCAGCGCCACATCGTCCGCTCGATCGTCGTCACGGGGCTGAAGTGAGCCGGCCCCGATTTTCCACGCTAGTCGCCGTGGGTTTCGTGCTGATCGCCGTGCTGCTGGCCGCCGCGGCGGTGCTGCTGGATGTCACGGCGCGACCGCTCGGCGGTAAGACCATCGTCACGGTCCGGCTATGGGACGAGCAGGTCGCCGCCGCCTACCGAAAGTCGTTCGCGGCGTTCGGCCGAACGCACCCGGGCATCGAGGTGCACACCAACGTCGTCTCGTATTCCAACTACTTCACCACCCTGCGCACCGACGTCGCGGGTGGTAGCGCCGACGACATCTTCTGGGTCTCCAACGCCTACCTCGCCGGATACTCCGACAGCGGCCGCCTGATGGACATCGGGAAAACCCTTGGACCAAAGGCCGCGTCTGGGTGGGAACCTTCGGTGGTCCAGCAGTTCACCCGCGGCCAAACACTGTGGGCGGTGCCCCAACTCACCGATGCCGGCATCGCGCTGTACTACAACGCGGATCTGCTTGCCTCCGCCGGTGTCGACGTCGCCGCTCTGACGGCGCTTCGCTGGAGCCCGGACGGCGGTGACACGCTGCGCCCCTTGCTGGCTCGCCTGACCGTCGACGCGGATGGGCACACCGCGGCCACACCGGGTTTCGACACCGGCCGAATACGGCAGTGGGGCTACAACGCGGCCAACGACGCCCAAGGCATCTACCTGAACTACATCGGCTCAGCAGGCGGCGTGTTCCAGACCGGAGACCGCTTCGCCTTCGCCAACCCCGGCGCCGTCGAGGCTTTCACCTACCTGGTCGGGCTGATCAACCGTGACCATGTCGCACCGCCGGCCTCGGATACCAACGACAACGGCGACTTCTCCCGCAACCAATTCCTGGCCGGCAAGCTGGCGCTGTTCCAATCCGGCACCTACAGCTTGGCCACGGTGGCCGGGCGGGCGACCTTCCATTGGGGCGTGACGATGATGCCCGCCGGCCCCAAGGGTCGGGTCAGTGTCACCAACGGCATTGCCGCGGCCGGTAATTCGGCATCCGCGCACCCTGATGCGGTGCGCCAGGTGTTGGCCTGGATGGGCAGCGGCGAGGGCAACCAGTACATCGGCCGCCAGGGCAGCGCCATCCCCGCTGTGAACGCCGCCCAGCGGGTGTACTTCGACTACTGGCTGAGCAAGGGCGTCGATGTCAGGCCGTTCTTCGACGTCCTCAAAGGCCCACGTATCGACGCGCCCGGCGGCGCCGGCTTCGCCGCCGGCAATCAGGTGCTCAAACCGTATTTCGATGAGATATTCCTGGGCCGCAGCGACATCCCCGCAAGCCTGCAACAGGCACAGGACGCCGCCAATGCTGCCGCGCGCCGCTAGCGCCCGAGCGGAATCTCCAGCGCGACCGCCGCGGCACACACCGCGACCGTGATCCCGAGCGCGATCCAGTCGGCCTGTTTCGGCCGTGACGGCATCGCCGAGATCTGGCCGATGCCACCGCGCGCGGTAATGGCGTCGCCCATCTCGTCGGCGCGCCGCAACGTCACCGTGAGAGCTGTGGTGAGCAGATCAACCACTTCCAGGGCCCGGCGCCGGCGACGTGCCCTGCGGGTGTCGGCGACCCGCTTGGGCCGCAACCGGCGCGCGGCGTACAGCACTCGGAATTCGTCGATCAGCATCGGGAATGCACGCAGCGCCAGTGCGATGGTGGCGGCCCACTCGTCGATCGGGACCCGTAACCACCGTAGCGGCCGGCCCAAAGTGGCTACCGCAGGCGCTATTTCGGCGACGTTCGTGGTCCAGGACACCATCGCGCCAAGCCCGAGCAGCACGAACGACAACGTGGTGACCCGCAGGAAGTTCAGCAGCCCGCCGAGTCCGATTGGAACTCCGGCCAAGTGAATTGTCGGGCTGCCGCCGGCGAACGCCGCGGACATCCCGCCGAGCGCCAACAGAATCCACAACCAGTGCGGCACATTGGGAAGCGCGCCACGCGGAATATGCGCGATCCGGGCCGCCGTCAGCACCAGCGCAGCCACCAGTCCGATGGCAATCCACCCCGGATAGAACGTCAGCAGCACCGAAATGCCGCCGACTGCCAGCAGTTTGGTGCCGGCCCACAGGTCGTGGACAGCGGAGCTGCCCGGCACCGGACGCAGCAGCACGACCGAGCGAGACGGCCGGCGTTCGGGTCGTTGGTCGGGTGGCGCCGTGGTCACGACAATCCCCCAGCCGCCGCCGTGACCGCGTGCAGCACGCCGTCACGCAGATCCAGTGTGCGCGGGCAGAGCTCTTCCAAGCCGGCGAAGTCGTGGGATATCACCACGACGGTCAGACCCTGTTCACGGCGCAGCTCCTCGAGCAGTCGCACCAAGCCGGTCTGGGTGACGGCGTCGAGGCCGGCCAACGGCTCGTCGAGAATTAGCGCCCGCGGCGACCGCGCCAGCAGACCGGCCAGCACGACCCGGCGCATCTGGCCGCCGCTGAGCTGATCGATGCGCCGCTTGGCCAAGGCACTGTCCAACCCCACGACAGCGAGCGCGGTTGCCACCCGGTCCTGGTCCTTGGGCGAAAAGCCCGCCGCCGAAGCCACTTCCAAGTCGACCCGGCTGCGCATCAGCTGCAATCGCGCCGCCTGAAACGACAGTGCCACCGCGCCGACCTGTTCGTGCGAGGGTCGGCCATCAAGGAGGCAGGAGCCGGTGGTCGGGACCGTCAGCCCGGCGATAATCCACGCCAGCGTCGACTTGCCCGATCCGTTGCCACCGTGAATCAACAAGCCGTCGCCCTGGTGTACCGCGAAGTTGACATCGCGCAGTGCGGCTTTGGCCCACGGCGTCCCGCTGTTGTATTCGTGGCTGACGCCGGTGACCTCGAGGATTGCCGGACCAGACTCATGCCCCATCGCCGGCGTCGCCACCGGCACAGCAATCGTCTCGACCATGCTGGTGTTGTCCCCGGACTCGCTGAGATTGATTGTGCTGTCGGCGGATTCGGCTTCGTTGTTGTAATGCGTGATGTGCACGAGCGCCGTCCGGTGCCGCTGCTTCAGGCCGGACAACACGCCGAGCAGCCCTTCACGACCCTCCTGGTCGACCATGCTGGTGACTTCGTCGGCGATGAGCAAGGCAGGCTCGCGGGCCAGTGCGGCCGCCACCGCCAGCCGCTGCAACTCACCCCCGGACAAACTTCCGGTGTCGCGTTCGGCGTGCGATTCCAGGCCGACTTCGCGGAGCAACTGGGCGACGTCGGTGGTTGTCCCGGGAGGCAGGCCCCACACCACATCGTCGGCGACCCGGGTGCCCAGCACCTGACTTTCCGGATGCTGCATGACCACCGCGGTGCCGCCCAACCGGCCCAGTCCCACCGACCCGGGGCGTTCGATGGTGCCCGATGTCGGTTCCCGGCCGGCCAAGACCAGCATCAGCGTGGTCTTGCCAGAACCGTTGGCTCCGGTGATGGCCAAATGTTCGCCTGCCTTGACCTCCAGGTTGACTGGGCTCAGCGCGTCGTGGTCGGTGTTCGGATAGCGGAAGCGGACCTCGTCCAGCCGTACCGGCACGGGCCCAACGGGCCCAACCGACCCCGTGTCCAGCGGCGCGTCCAGTTTGTGCACGTCGGGGATACCGCGCATCCGATCCAGCACCCGCGACAGCGCCCACCAACCGATCAGCGACACGACCACGATCGAGACGATGCCGTTGACGAAGATCAGCCACGGCCAGTAGTGCAGCGCCTCGCCGAGGAGCCATTGGAGTGCGTGGGCTGTCCTGTCGAGTACGTCGCAGATGCGCGTACTCAGCGGGAATGGATGGTCGGTCACGAAGCGCCCGATCCCCGTCAGGACGGCCGCGACCCCGTTGATGTTGGCGGTGATCGCGTCGAAGATCAGGTGCCGCAGCCGCGAGAGAAGCGCCAACGCCGCCACCGCGAACGCGTTGAAGACGGCTCCGGCGAGGACGGAGACGACGATCACCGTCCCGGTGCCGCGGTTTCGCCGTTTGACGACCCCGGTCAGTCCGCCCACGTAGGCGCTGTTGGCCACCGTCATCAGGCCGCCGAGGCCGGCGATCAAAAAGGCGATCAGACCGGCGGCCACCGTCCCGGCGATCAGTACGCGGAAGCGATAGCGGTAAGCCAGCAACCCCATCGGTACGGTGCCCAGCAACGACAGCGCACCCGCGAACGGGACGACGATGGAGATGATCGCGGTGGCCGCGCACAGTGCAGCCATGACCGAGGATTGCGCGAGTTCGCCGGGACGCAGCGATCGGGGACCAGGGGTCCCCGGCGCCGGGCGAGTCGCGTTCATTTCATCGATTCTGCCAGCTGTCGGGGGGTGTTCGCCCTTAGCAAACATTGGCGGTTCATTTGAGTTAACGGCAAAAATTGCCGGTAAGTGGTCTAGATAGCCTAGCTATGCAACTATATATGCATGACGTCATCCGCAACCACTGAGCGTGGCGCGGCCGAAGAGGCTGTCGCCGGTCTGGGCGCGGATCTACTCGCGGTCGTCGCCCGGCTCAATCGCTATGCCACGCAGCGCATTCAGATGCAATTGCCCGCCGCACAAGCCCGCCTGCTGTCGACCATCGATGCCCACGGTGAGGCACGAATCTGTGACCTGGCCGCGGTGGACCACTGTTCCCAGCCGACCATGACCACGCAGGTGCGACGGCTCGAAGACGCCGGCCTGGTCAGCCGGACCGTCGACCCCGGCGACGCCCGGGCCGTTCGCATCCGGATCACGGCCGAGGGTTTACAGACGCTTAACCGCGTCCGGGCCGACCGCGCCAGTGCGATCGAGCCGCAGCTCGCCCGCCTGAATGACGCGGATCGACAGACCTTGGGAGACGCCGTCACCGTGCTACGCGGCCTGCTCGAGGATGCGGCAACCATCCCGCGACCGGGTGCGTCTCGCTAGCCGCTGCCCCGCCGGTGTCTGGCCAGCGCCTACGACCTACGGTCGGTTCTCGGCGCATGATGGCGGCTGGATAATGGTCTCTCGACTCAAAACTATGGGCGGGAAAGGGGGTGGCTGTGTCGACGGCAACGTTCGGCCCCCCCTTGATCGTCTGGCTGGGCCCTCGTAGGTACAGCTTTCCCACCGGTCGTGATCTGACCGTCGGGCTCGACAGCAGCGCCGACATCCGCCTCGAGGCCGCGGGCGCGTCAGCCACCCCGCCGCTGGTGGTGCTGCATTACAACGGCGATCAGTGGCTCGCCGTGGATCGCAGCGAAGCCGGGATTTTTGTCGACGGCGTGCGGATGTCGACCGTCTTCATCCACGACGGTCGAGCGATCACCCTCGGTGATCCTCAATACGGGCCACGGCTGGTCTTCCAGCTCGCGGCTCCGCCTCCGCCGCCACGCCAGGCCCCGCCGCCGCCGATGCGGCCCGCAGTTCCACCGCCACGCCCACCGCGCCCCGTTCAGCACAACCGGCCGCCGGTTCCGCCACCGCTGCTACCGCCTCCGCCTCCGCTGCTACCGCCTCCGCCGCCGAGGCCGAGGCCGACGCCGGGCCCCGCGCCGTGGTCAGCGCCTCCGCCGCCGCCACGGCCGATGCCTCCGCCACCACCGCCTTCTGCGCAGGCACCGCAACCGCCGCCGCTGCTTCAGCCACCGCCGCAGCAGCCTGAGCCGGATTTGCTGCCGGCCTTCCCTCCGCCTGCGTCGAAGCGGACGGTGGTCACCGCACGCCTCACCGGTGCGATGCACAAGCTGCTGCGGCGACAGCCGCAGCCTCGGCCAGACGCGGCCGCACCGACCAGTCAGCTGCCGCAGCCGGCCGAGGAGACGATTCCATCGCCGTCACCGGAACGGGTGAGCATTACTGGTGCGCTGCAGGCGCGTCGGGTGCGGCTGAGCGTCGACGGCGAGCAGGCACTGGCAGATCTGTCCTTCACCGCATCGCCGGGAACGGTGACCGCAGTCGTCGGGCTTTCGGAGGCGAGCACATCTGCTCTGGTCGACGTACTGGGCGGCGCGATCCAACCAAGCGGCGGCACAGTCGATTTCGACGGTCACGACGTCGCCGCAGATGACGTGCGACCGCATGTCGGACTGGTGCCGCATCACGATCTGCTGCATCCGCAACTGACGCTCGAGCAAGCGTTGCGCTATGCCGCCGAATTGCGTTTGCCGCCAGGTACTTCCGCTGATCGCCGCCGCGAGGTGGTGCGCTCGGTGCTCGAGAAGATGGGCCTGAGCTCGCTACGCACCGCTAAGGCGGGCAAGCTGACCGTTGAACAGCGAAAGCGCGCATCGCTGGCGGTGGAATTGCTGACCGAACCGTCGTTGCTTGTCTTCGACGAGCCGACTGCCGACCTCGATTCCGCAGCGGAACAAGAGATGTCGGAAACGCTGCGGCGACTCGCCGACGAGGGACGTGTCGTCGTGGTGGCGACCACCGCGCCCACCAACCTCGATGCGTGCGACCGGGTGCTGGTGCTGACGCCGACGGGCATTCCGGTGTTCGCCGGGGCACCCTCGCAGATCGGCACGCAGCTGGGCTCGACCGACTGGGCGGTGATCCTCAAGCGTGTCCGCGCGGATCCGTACGGCGCACACGACGAGTACCTGGCCCGCCAACACGATGCACCGGCCGCGGACCCGGAGCCACTAGAGACCGTCGAGCACCCCGCTCCGCCGCCGCTCCCAAGCCTGTTGCGCCAGAGCATCATCGCCGCCCGTCGACAGGCCTGGTTGATGGTGGCCGATCAGCGCTACTTCATTTTCCTGACCATCCTGCCGCTGCTTATCGGCGCGATCTCGCTGCTGGTGCCCGGGGACGCCGGCCTGGGCCCAGCGAGTCGGTACGGCAGCAGCCCCGACCAGGCCGTCGAGATCCTCGCGGTGCTCGCCGTCGGCGCCGTCCTGATGGGCACGGCGCTGGGCATCCGCGACCTTTTCGGCGAACAGCGCATCTTCCGGCGCGAACAAGCGCACGGTCTGTCTGCGTCGGCATTCCTGGCCGGCAAGGTCATCGTCTACAGCCTCACCGCCATCGTCCAGACCGCCGTCATCACCATCGTCGCGACCGTCGGCACAGGAGCGCCCACCCACGGTGCCGCTCTACTCGGCCACAGCAAGCTCGGGGCCAGCGTCGAGTTGTTCATCGCGCTGGCCGTCACCGCCACCGTCTCGGCGATGGTCGCGCTTGGCTTCTCCTTACTTGCGACGTACTCGGAGCAGATCCTGCTGACCGCCGTGCTGATCGTTCTGATCTCGATGGTGTTCACCGGGGCGCTGTTCCCGATATCCGGCCGGTTTCCGCTGGAGCAGATCGCCGCGCTGGTGCCGTCTCGATGGGGTTTCGCCGCCGCGGCTGCCACCGTCGATATACACGCGGTCAATCCGCTTGCCGAGGCCGATGATTCATGGAAGCACTCATCCGGCCAGTGGCTGCTCGACATCGGCGCTCTGATCGGATTCGGCGTTGCCGCCACCGCCGCACTGCGCTGGCGATTGAGGCGGCCGTCGCGCCGGCATCAACTCCCGTTGATCTCCGACCACAACGCTCTATAGCAATGTGACGCGGCGCTGTGCGGCGCGAAAGCCGTGACCGGCCCTCGATGTTCGGCCATCTGCTCGATGATCGACAACGCCGGAATCGCGGTCGTCAGGATTCCCGCTCGTTCGGTGGACAGGTGTTGCACCAGGTCGCAGTGCAACCGCTTGCGCCGGTCCACCATCGAGAAGAACGCCCGCACCTCCGGCTGGCGGCCGTCGAAATCGCTGACGAAGCTGGTCAATTGATCGAAGGTGCGAACCGACAACGTCGCCGGGATCATCGGCACCAGCAGGGTATCGACGGCATGTAGGACGTTTTCCGACAACAACGAAATGCTGGGCGGACAGTCGAGGAAGACGACGTCGTACTGACCTTCCATCGGTCGCAGCAGCTGGCGGATCCGTCGAGTCGGCCGCTTCATGTCGTCGAGCTGCACATCCATATTGCGGTAGCTGAAATCGGCCGGCAGCAAATCAAGTCCGTCGAAATCGGTCGCCTTGATCGCATCGTCGAGGGTTCGCGAGCCGTCGACCAGAGCCCGGCCACCGCCCTTGACTTTGGGCCGGACCCGGAACATGTAGGTCGCAGCGCCCTGCGGGTCGAGGTCCCACAGCAATACGTTGTAACCGCTTTGCGCCGCAAGGTGCGCCAGGTTCACCGCGGTCGACGTCTTGCCCACGCCGCCTTTGATGTTGTACGTCGCGTAGATCTTCATCAGCGCACGAGTGCTTTCACCAGGGCCCGGTTTTCGTCGGCCAGAAACGGTTGCAGCCGCCCGGCCAGCGCGGCCCGCGCGTTCAGCTGATGTGTGTCGAGTTGGGCGGCCATCTCCCCCATCGCCAGCACCGTCTCCGGCGGTGCCGCCCCCTGCTCCATCATCGCCGCAGCGAATTCGCGGACAGCTTCGCGCTGCACCTCGCCGTCCTGAAAATCGCCGAGGGTGTCCTGCAGCGACCTCAGCTCTTTGACCAGCCGACGGTGTGCCGTCTTGTCGCATACCGGCCGGAACACCTCGAGCAGGTAGCGCAGCTCCTTGCACCGCTTGCGCAGTGCATGCACGTCGTCGCTCGGTGATTCCTCGGTGATTCGTTTACCGCGCCGCACCGCATTTTGGTAGGCCCGCGTGATTCGCTGACGTGCCAACATCGCGACCGTCGGCCCGCCCTCGGCGTCGGCGCCCACCTGGGCCAGCGCGCCGCGCCAATCGGCCATCAGCTGCTCGAAACGCCGTGATCGCAGCCCGCGCACCAGGCGCCGCCGTTCGGTAGCGCGGTGCCGCACCAGAAACGACCGGAACGGGTCGAGGTCGGGTGGATCTGCCGACGTCAGTCGAGCAGCCATGGTGTCGAGCTCGAGCAAGTACACATCGAGATCGCGGACCGGCGTCGTCAGATCGCCCAGCCATTTGAATTCCGGCTGGAACCGCTCGGCCAGGTTCTCGGGCAATACGTCGCCGGCGAGCTTGAGAATCGATCGGGTCCGACGCACCGCAACCCGTAGATCGTGCAGGAATTCGGTGTCGATCGACGCGATGGTGCCCGGCACATTCTCCTCGATGGCCGCCGCAAACCCCGCCAGCATCTCCGCAACCGCCACCGCCGCAGGCGTCTCGGCCCGCAACTGCGGCGTGCCGCCATCTCCATTGACGGGGCTGCGGCTCGCGTGGATCAAAGCGAGGTCGTACGGCGTCGTCGTCACCGCGGTGAGCCCGTCGACGCGGGCCAGCAGACTCGCGATCCGGTCACCGGCGGCGTCGTAGCCGCGCAGCGGCTGGATCCGCAGCTGGCTGGTGCCGTCGTCCACGCTTTCGGTCAGCAGCCTGGCAACGGTTTTGTCGTCGGCATTGAGCACGCGGCTTTCCTGGGCGGCGCAGTGCACGGTGACAACCGGGGCCAGCGCACGCGGAGCAATGATCGGTGCAAGCGAGTCGCGGAGCAGCCCGGCCGGCAGATCGTGCACCTGGGCGGGCCATTTCAGCCCGGCCAGCGGGGCCTGCAACCGGGACCCATCGGGCAACTGCAGGATCAGCGGCCCGCCATCGACGTACTCCAGGGAAATCCCCGCCGAGTGCAGCCGCCAATCAAAGGTATCCAGCCAGGTGCGTGAGATCGTCTGCTCCGGTCCGGCGGCCACGACGAACCTGGGCTGCAAGGCCGCGGCGACGGCCTCGACTTCGACCGCGCCCTCCTTACTGAAAGCGCGGGCAGTCCTGCCCATGTCACACCTTCCCTTGGCCGCATGGCTGCGACCGCGCGACAGACTATAGACACCTTTGGTTAACGGAAAGTTCAACTTGGCGTCGCGCCGTCAAAGTGTCGGCTGACCTGGCGGAGCTTACTCCGGCAGCTGATCCCGATCGGTTACCGTCGGGTATGACCACTACTGCGGAACACTTGCGTAACTCTCTGGACGGACGTTGGCGCGATGTAAAGAACCAGATGCGGGAGCGGCTGAGCGGCGAGATCTTCCGCCCGCATTACACACCGAACACCGTCATCGCCCGCACCAAGGTGGCCGAGCAAATGAGCATCATGGCCGCCGCGGGCGAAGCCGACGACGGGTTCCGCAAAGAGCATGGCGGTAACGGCAACGTCGGGGCGGCAGTCGCGATGATCGAGATGCTCGCGATGTCGGATCTATCCCTGATGGTCAAGGCGGGCGTGCAGTGGGGCCTGTTCGGCGGAGCCGTGGAGAACCTGGGCACCGAACGCCACCACGAGGCGTATGTGAAAAAGATCATCAATCTTGAGCTACTCGGGTGCTTCGCGATGACCGAGACGGGTCACGGCAGTGACGTTCAGGCGCTGGAGACAACCGCGACCTACGATGCCGATACCGAAGAATTCGTTGTTCATTCCGAGACCCCGACGGCCCGAAAGGACTATATCGGCGGGGCTGCCGAAACCGCTCGCATCGCAGCGGTTTTCGCGCAGCTGATCACCACCGAAGACGGTGAGCCGGTCAACCACGGGGTGCATTGCTTCCTGGTGCCGATCCGCGACAACGAGGGCAACGACCTACCCGGCGTGACGACATCGGACTGTCAGTACAAGGGTGGCTTGCCGGGCGTGGACAACGGTCGCATCGTGTTCGACCACGTACGCGTTCCGCGGGTGAACCTGCTGAACAAGTACGGCGACGTGGCGGCGGACGGCACCTACAGCTCACCGATCGAGAACCCCAATCGCCGGTTCTTCACGATGATCGGCACGTTGATCCGTGGCCGAGTCACGGTAGGCGGCAGCGCCGGCGGCGCGGCGCGGGTGGCCCTGGACATCGCTACCCGATATGCCTTGCAACGCAAGCAGTTCAGCGCACCCGACGACGACGGCGAAGTGCTGATCATGGACTATCTGGTGCATCAGCGCCGGTTGTTCCCGCTGATCGCGAAGTCGTACGCGTTGCAGTTCGCGCAGAACGAGCTGGTGGCCAAGTGCCACGATCTGCAGACCTCCGACGCGCCCGATGCCGAGGAGCAACGAGAGTTGGAGTCGCGGGCCGCCGGCCTGAAAGCCGCGAATACCTGGCACGCCTCCACCTCCATCCAGGAGGCCCGCGAGGCGTGTGGCGGCGCCGGCTACATGGCCGACAACCGGCTGATCGCGCTGCGCGCCGACACCGACGTGTTCACCACCTTCGAGGGCGACAACCATGTGCTGACCCAGCTGGTAGCCAAGGAGCTGCTGACCGCCTACGCCGACGATGTCAAGGGGATGAGCCCGGTGGAGTGGGTGCGCTTCGCGGCCAACTTCGCCGGTGAGCGGGTGCTCAAACGCACTGCGGCCGAGACGATCATCCAGACCATCGTCGACGCGCGACAGGACAACGAAGAAGAAGGCAGCCTGTTCAACCGCGGCACCCAGGTCAAGATGTTCGAGGACCGCGAGGAATACATCATCGCCTCCGTCGCGCGGCGGCTGCAGGCCAAGTCGAAAGAGATGTCGGCGTTCGACGCGTTCAACTCCGTGCAGGACCACGTCCTGCATGCCGCGAAAGCCCACATCGACCGGGTGATATTGGAGGCGTTCGTTGCCGGAATCGAGGCCTGCGAAGACGACGAGGCCCGCGAGGTCCTCGGGCTGGTCTGCGACCTCTACGCGCTGACCGTGATCGAAGACGACAAGGCGTGGTTCGTCGAGCACCGGTTCCTGTCCACCGAGCGCGCCAAGGCGGTCACCCGCGCCATCAACGACCGGTGCCGGCTGCTGCGCCCCCACGCGCAAACCCTGGTCGACGGGTTCGGCATCCCCGAGCCCCTGCGATACGCCGAGATGCTGCACCCCGAGAACCTGCCCCAGCCGGCTACTGATTCTGATTCGGCACTGCACCACGGGTGACGAGTTTCCCGCCCAAGCCGATCTGGTACTGCACGGTGCCCTTGCCGGTGGGACAGCAGGCCGAATCGCCGGCGACCTGCCACTGATACTGAACGGTCACGATGTCGTCGGTGGCCGACAGGACGGTCGTACGGGGCTTGGGATTCGGCGTGGGCGTGCCGAGTGGGATGTTGTGGTCGAAGAACAGCAGCTGCACCGGGCTGGCCGCGGTGGAACGGGCGGGTTGGACCTGCACCCAGTACAGCCGGCAGTTGCGGGTGTGCCCACCCGCGGCCTCGGTCCAACCGGACCCGGGCGTCGCAACGGGCAGGGTGGCGATGGCCAAACGCACGGTATCGGCTGTCGGGGCGTCGGCATCGCTGCAGGTATCCGGCTTGTGGGACGTCACGCCGGGCAGTGTCCAGCCGCAGGATGCCGCCATCAGGCTCACCATCACCAGCACGACGATGAATTGACGCACGCGGCAAGCCTAATGAGAGCTCGAGGTCGCCCGCGGCAAGACTCACGGCGAGCGAAACTCTCTAGTCAATGGACCTGCGGGGTATCCACTCGTAAAGGCTGACGTCCACGACGGGAGTGATCATGACCGCCGCTATTACCTCGACCGAACTGCGCGACCGCATCGCGTCGGAAACACCGCTGTCGATCCTTGACGTGCGGACGCCCGCCGAATTCGAGACCGCACACATCGACGGGTCCTACAATGTGCCGCTCGACGTGCTGAAAGACCACGGTGCAAAGGTCGCCGAGCGGATCGGTCAGGGCCACGACGTCGTGCTGGTATGCCGCTCCGGTCAGCGCGCGGCGCAAGCCGCAGAGCTGCTGCGGAGCACGGGCGTCCCGGGCGGAAGTGTCCTGGAAAATGGCATTGCCGACTGGGAAGGCCAGGGGTTTGAGGTCAATCGCGGCGTTCAGCGGTGGGAGCTCGAGCGCCAGGTGCGCCTGGTCGCCGGATCGATCGTGCTTTCGTCCGTGCTCGGCAGCGTCGCCATCCCGCGCCTCAAGTGGCTGGCCGCGGCGATCGGGGCCGGCTTGAGCTACGCCGCCATCTCTAATACCTGCGCGATGGGGACCGCTCTGTCGAAGTTGCCGTACAACCGGGGCGCCGACACCGATGCGGAGACGGTCCTCTCTCGGCTCGCGAAGCGACCGAGTGCCGGTCGTTAAAATCAACGCAAGTCAGGCGCGGACCTCCACCGACTGCGGGTTCAACGAGTGGCCGGCACAGCAACACGATACGCTTTGACCATCTTGACGAGGATCAGCGACGGAGGGTTAGTCAGATGAATCCCAACCCGGACTACGACGCCAGCGACGAGCTGGAATATGGCATCGCCTCATACGCATGGCTGCTCCGGGGCGTCTATCCGCCGCCGTCCTATGCGCCCGACCTGGGCAACGCCAGCACCGGCGGATAGTTCACATTCGCTGCTAAGTCACTGCGGCGGCGGCACGTAGCCGCCGGCTGAGTTTCGCAACTGCCACAGCTGGGCCGGGCAGTAGATGTTCACCGCGTTCGAGATCAGATAATTGGCCGAGTACTCGTCGTTGGGCAGCACATCGTTTTTCACATCGCCGATGACCCGGGCGTAGCTGGCGCCGCCGGTAATCTTGTCGCAAATGTCGTGGGCATAGCTGATGGCCTCTGCTGTATTCGCGAAACTATATTGCTTGCGCACGGTGGTGTCGTAGATGAACTCAATATCGGGGGCCGGAACGGCGTGCGCCAGCGGCGTTGCGCCGCCGCCCAATGTCGCGGCGACAACGACGGCGGCCAGCCACCTACCGCGCTTCATCGATGTCCCCTACCTGTGGATGTGTTGCGAGCGTATCGAGGTAAACATGGAGCACCAGGTTTTTCGACGGCGGTGACCGAAAGGGGCCGGGTCATCCCGGTTGCCCGTACACGGCGACAAGGACGCTGCGGTCGAAACTGTTCTCTGACCACACGCCGATCTGAGTGTTGGCGCAATTCGACATGATCGCCATGTAATCGGGGCGGTAGTACCAATTGCCCATCACATCAAGGTCGTTGATGGTTAACGACTGGTTGATCGCCACGGTCTCGGCGACAGTGCCGTTGTAGCCGGCGCCGCGGGCACGGTCCGCCACCGACGACCCGTCGGACCCGATGTCAGCGTCGAGCCCGCGGTTATTGAGCACGTCGACCGTGTGGCGCTGCGCGGCGGCCTGTAGCTGCGGATTGATCTTCAGGTTGGTTTGGCAGCCGGCCTGCCTCTTGATGGTGTCGACGTTGACCACAATGCCGTTGTTGAGCCGATCGTTATTGCCGGGAACCCCGGGAGCGGCCGATGCAACGGCGAACACGCTCGGAGCAACGAGCCCGGCGCCCACCGCCGATAGTATCGAGATGATCTGTGCACGTTGGCGAATGCGCTTGTCGGTCATGTCATCTCATCCCTTCGCGCCATTAGCGGATGTTCGCGGCGAGGTCGCCGGACATCGCACCGAGCTGTCGTCCCCACGTCGGCCAGTCGTTGCCGCCGCCACGGCCCAGGTCGAAGTGGGCGTTCTTGCCGCCGACATCTCGATAGTGGGAATAGAACTGCGCGTTGGTGCCTTGTGAGATATCGCCGTAGCCGGCCATCGCACCCTGGTCGGTCGGCGCACCACTGCCCGGACTGTAAATCCAAAGCCGCGCATCATTGTCCACCAGCTGCTGGATGTTCTGGTTGGGCGAATGCCACTTCCAGCGACCCAGCTGGGGCAGGCCCCACATGTGATCGGTGTCGGCTCCGCCCTGCTTGAGCGCCGCGGTGATGGTTCCGTCCACACCAGCGCGCTCAGGGGTGAGGAATCCCGATAACGACCCGGCATAGCGGAACCGATCAGGATGGAACGTGACCAGCGCCGCCGCCGCGTAACCGCCTTGGGAGACACCGACAACGCCATGGCCGCCCGGCGCCAAGCCCTTATTGGCGGCCAGCCAATCCGGCAACTCGCTGGACAGGAATGTGTCCCACTGTTTGCTGCCGTCCTGCTCCCAGTTGGTGTACATGCTGTAGGCGCCACCTGCTGGCGCCACTACCGAAATGCCTTTGCCGGCAAGGATGTTGAATCCATTGCCCGCCGTCACCCAGTTGCTCACATCTGGTGCCGCGTTGAACCCGTCCAATAGATATGCCGCGTGCGGGCCACCGGCCAGGAAGGCCACCGGGATGTCACGACCCATCGACGGTGACGGCACCAACAGGCTCTCGAAGCCGGCCGCCGTTGTGGTGCCCGTCGAGCTTGAAATCATGTTTGCTGCAAGGCATCCAACTGCCAGCGCGATAGCGGAAAGCCGCCGGAAACTCATTGACACACTTTTCATCCTTGCCTCACTTGTCCGTCGCTCACACTGGGTCGAACTGCGAGATGAGCCATCGACCGTCGACCTTCTCGAGACTGACACGCACACTCGACGTACTCTGCGTCGGCGCATCGTTGCCGATAGTGGTGGTCTGGTCGACGAAAACCAGTACCACCGCGTGCTTTCCGGTCGCCAATACCGACGCCGCCGCAGGCACGGTGGCCACCGCCGTAATGTGCTGCTGTTTGGCCCCGGGCGCGACGACGTCATTCACGAGCTGCGTGTATTGCTGACGGAAGGGCTCGGCGAGACGGTCGGCGGCAGCCTTCAAGTCGCGGTCCACGGTTTCG
>Ga0302308_10002098_pt1 | contig 16135 bp, 12 predicted proteins | sample III_Palsa_E3_3_FD_200531 | JGI IMG/M metagenome (GOLD analysis project Ga0302308, IMG submission 200531) | Peat permafrost microbial communities from Stordalen Mire near Abisko, Sweden - III_Palsa_E3_3 | ecosystem: Environmental > Terrestrial > Soil > Palsa > Peat permafrost | place: Sweden... | reverse complement strand
CACCAGCGAAGCCCCGGGCGGAATCGCATCGCCGGCGCCGCTGTCGCCGTAGCCGAGCGAGGCGGGAATCAGCAGGGTGCGTTTGCCGCCGACGCGCATGCCGGCGACGCCTTGGTCCCACCCTTCGATGACCTTGCCTTCGCCGAGGGTGAAGGTGAACGGTGTGCCGGTGTCGAGCGAGCTGTCGAATTTGCTGCCGTGGTGGTCCTTGGCGTTTTGGTCGTAGAGCCAGCCGGTGTAGTGCACCACCACGTCCTTGCCGTTCGTCGCCACCTTGCCAGTACCTACCTTTGTATCGATCACGATGAGCTTTTGCACGTCGCCCTGGGCATGCGCCTGCGGGGAGACGCTGCAGGCGGTGATGACGAACATGGCGAGCAGGGGCAGCAACCAGCGCATGGCTTGATTCCTTGGTAGGTGTGATGGGATGCGAACAATGGAACCGAGGCCTGTTATATCGGCACGCGCCCGATGTAACCGGCGCGCCATTGTTCTTGAAAACGTGCTGGCGTGGAAGCCGCGGAACGCTTGCTCAGCTGACCGTTTCGGCGACGCCCATACGCCGTGTCGGATCGACGGTGACCGACTCGGCGTCGTTCATCAGCTGCAGCTGGCCGTCCTGGATCAGGGCTTGCAGGCGCATGCCACGCTGCAACAGCGGCAGCAGTTCGGTCACGGTCGCAGCGGGGATATCAAGCACGGTGAGGTTCTTGTTGCGCGCCAGCGAGGCGCCGACCTTGCTCCACCAGATGTCGGCTGTGTTGCCGCCGTAGTTGATCACCACGACCTGACGAGAGCGACCGCAAGCTTTGCGGATGCGCGCTTCATCGGGCTGGCCGAGTTCGATCCAGAGTTCGATCTCGTCGGTATAGTCTTTGCGCCACAGCGCCGGCTCGTCCTCGTCGCTGACGCCCTTGCCGAACTCCAGCCGATCCTCCGCATAGAGGGCAAAGGCCAGTAGCCGCACCATCAGCCGCTCCTCGGTCTCCGACGGATGGCGTGCCAGGGTCAGCGCATGGGTGGCGTAGTAATGCCGATCCATATCGCTGATCTGCAGTTCGACTTTGTAGATGGTGGCGTTAAGTGCCATGAGCGTGACCGTGGGAGGTATCCCACCCATTCTACGCCCTGTGGTGGCCGTTCGACGGTGGATGGGTCAATGCCGGCGCTATCAGTGCTCGTTCACCTGTAGCCCCTTCACCAGCCGATCGAGCTGGCTCTTCATGACGTCCTGCGGCACCGAGCCCTCCGCCGCGACGAACGCGGTGTAGAGAACGGTGGAGGAATCGCTGGGTTCGCCCACTACGGTGGCGATGCGGGTGACGCCGTCCTTGTTGTACGCCACGCTGTCGTCGGGCGGCTGGCGATGCTTGAACTTGTCCCACTGGTTGCGAAAGCTGTCATCAAGGTCGGCGCTCGGCGCGATATGCCGATTGACGTTGATGCGCGTGCTTTCGTGGGCATCGGGTCGGGCCTCGACGTCGGCCACTTCCCAGCTCACGGTGCGGTGATCCTCGCTGGCGCCGTTGGCGATGTAGCCGAAACCCAGGTCAAGGTAACTGTCCGGATCGATCTTCTGCAGGTCCGGCGTATAGGTCAGGCCGAAGCGCTTGGAGTGGAAGGTGAACTGGTGGCCATAGTCGATGTGCAGATCGATGCCGGAGAAAGCAGCCGGCAGCAGGGCGGTGTTCGTCAGGTAGTCCTTCCACTGTGCCAGCGTGCCGCCGTAGGACATGGCGACGAAGTCGCAGGCGGCCTGCATCTCGATCAGCGTGGGATGCTGCTGGCTGGCCGGCACCGCGCGGATCATTGAAACGTAGCCGTCCGGAACCGGCAGCGAGAAGGCGATAGCAACAACGTCGCCATAGGCAATGGGCCACACGCGAACCTGCCAGTGCCGCTGGTAGGTGTCGCTGTAGATGGTCTGCTGGGTGGGCTCACCCAGCGACGTGACCCGCACCTTCGCCGAACCGATATCCCGATCGAACGACCAGCTCTTCAGCGTCAGATCCATGAACGTTTTCGCGTGCCCGTACAGCTCGCCGGCGGTCAGATCGTCCGGTTTGCGCAGATGCATCAGCAGCAGGTTACCGCCGACGACGCTGGTCTCTACAAAACCGTTTCGCTGCAGCGATGAACGACCAGCCTGCGGGCGCGTCATCAGCCAGGTACCGCTGCCGTTGCGCCGGATGATCGAGGGAAAGGTGCGTAAGTCGGCGTTGGCGTGCAGCAGGCGATTGGAGCCGTCACCGTTGGGAAACAGCTGGTCGGCATTCGTCTCGCGCAGCTTTTTTAGCTGGTCGTCGACAAAGGCGTCGCGTAGCGTGAGATACGTGGTGCTGAAATCGGCAAAGCTTTTTGGCAGGGCGAACTGCTGCTTGAAGGTGTCGGTCTGCGATGCATCGAAAAAGCTGGCCCGATAGGTGAAACGTTTGTTGATCACGGCGAGGTGGTCGGGTGCCTTCAATACCTCGTCGATCGGCAGGGCGTAGTTGAGATTTTCGTTCGGCGATTTCATCAGCACGATGCCGATGATCCTGCCATCCTTGTCCAATAGCGGACCGCCGCTGTTGCCGGGTGAGGCCGCGGCGGAGAAGCGCATCCACTTCCAGCGGCCGTCCTGATCTTCCGGAGTGTCCGAGGTGTACAGGCCATCGCGAACGATCACGCCGGTGCCCAGCGCATTGCCGACCGCGTAAACCACGCTGTTCAACGTGGGCCTGGTGTTGATGTCCAGCGCAACCAGTTTGGATGGCTGCGTGGCCAGCGAGAAAACCACGAAGTCCTGACCCAGCGAAAACTGCGTGATCTGGTCGATGGCGTAAACGTGGCCATTCGCATCGCGAAGTGCCGGGGCGCCCATCAGGCTGCCGACGCCAAGGTTGATGACATGCGCTGCCGTCACGTAGCGGTTGCCGCCGAGCGCGAAGGCCGTGCCGATCGACAGGTATTTGTCGTTGCGAAACTGGTACGGAAGCAGATCCAGTGGCAGAGCCTTTTCATAAGTAATCGGATCGCTGACTGGCTTGGGAATCACCACTTCGAAGGTGGCCGCCTGCACTTTCTGCAGCACGCCCGGATCGAGGCTGGCCGCTAAGCTGGCATGGATACCGGCCAGTGACAGCGAAAGGACCAGCAGCACCGCGCTTCCGAATCTAGCGATCCATGGCCGGCTGGATGAAATGGCTTGTCCCGTAAACCCCGATGTCTGCATGGTGCGTCCTTGATGCTCGCAAACGTGCTGTTCTAAAAACGAATGCCGAGCGCAGTGTCGGCAGGAATGTTTTTGGGCTGAATCTTGCCCTCGCCGAGTCTATTCAAAGCCCAGCGCAAGTACATATCGGGCGCTTCACGTCGTGTTCGAAAGAAGCTGCAGGAGATTCCGCGTCGCCCACTACACTCAACGGCATGAAGCTGCCCACCACCTATACCCGCGATGCCGACGCCAGCACGGTGCATCTGCCCGCCGGACCGTGGCTGACGGTGCTGGACGGTTTGTGCGCGACTTTTATGTCGATCAGCCGCCAGCAGTGGCTCGATCGCATGGCCCGCGGGCGGGTGCTGGATGCAAACGGTGTTGCCATCACCCCGACGATGCCGCATCCGAGTGCAGGGTTACGCGTTCATTACTATCGTGAGGTGCTGGATGAAACGATCGTTCCTTTTACCGAGAGCGTGGTGCACATCGACGAGCACCTTGTCGTGGCTGACAAGCCACATTTCCTGCCGGTGGTGCCCAGCGGAGGCTTTGTCGAGCAGACGCTGCTAAGGCGACTGATGCGTCGGCTGGACAACCCCGATCTGGTCCCGCTGCATCGAATCGACCGGGCCACCGCGGGACTGGTGCTGTTTTCAGCCCAGCGCACCAGTCGTTCGGCCTATCAGGCGCTGTTTCAGCAGCAGCGCATCGAAAAACGCTATGAGGCGCTGGCGCCGCCGTTGCCCGAACACGTTTTTCCGCTGACCCGGCGCACGCGGTTGCTGCGCGGCGAACCGTTTTTCCGCACGCAGGAAGTCGAAGGCGAGCCGAACAGCGAGACGCGTATCGAACTGATGGAGCGACTCGATGACCACTGGCGCTACGCGCTGCATCCGATCACCGGCAAAAAGCATCAGCTGCGCGTACACATGGCTGCGCTGGGCGCGCCGCTTCTCAACGATCCGTGGTATCCGACGTTATCTGAGCGCAATGTCGATGATTACCGGCGGCCGCTGAAGCTGCTGGCGAAAGCGCTGACGTTTGTCGATCCGTTATCCGGTGAGCCGCGCGAATTCGAGAGTCGCCTGCGCTTGTAGATGCGCCTCGCGAATTGCGCGCGGCCGGCGGCTTTCGACCTCGAAACAACCACGGCGGGTCATTCCACGCTATCTTTCCCCGCAGCATCCGTCCGGGGGAGAATCATTCGTGAGTGCACAACTGCCGTCCAGCGCCGCGCCGCGCACCGAGTTGACCGTTCGTGGCCTGATCATCGGCGTGGTCATCACACTGGTATTCACCGCGGCCAACGTGTTTTTCGGCCTGAAGGCGGGTCTGACCTTCGCCACGTCGATTCCGGCGGCGGTGATTTCGATGGCGATCCTGCGGGGGTTCAAGAACTCCACGATCCAGGAAAACAATATCGTGCAGACGATTGCCTCATCGGCAGGCACGCTGTCGGCAATCATCTTCGTCCTGCCGGGTCTGGTGATGATCGGCTGGTGGAACGGTTTTCCGTTCTGGGTGACGTTCGGCATCTGTGCAACGGGCGGCATTCTCGGCGTGATGTATACGATTCCGTTGCGCCGTGCGCTGGTCACCGATTCGGACCTGCCGTATCCCGAGGGCGTGGCCTGCGCCGAGGTGCTGAAGGTCGGCGGCGGCGATGCGTCCGAATCGTCTGCAGAAGAGAGTAGCAAGGATGGCTTGCTGGCCGTCGCCGCGGGCACGGCGGTATCGGCCGTGTTCGCCATCGTCGTGGCGACAAAGATTTTCGCCAGCGACGTGGTGCAGTACTTCCGCATCGGCGATCGCGGTGGCGCCACCGGCTACGATTTCAGCCTGTCGTTCGCTTTGCTGGCTGTCGGCCATTTGGTGGGCCTGTGGGTGGGCGTCGCGATGCTGCTGGGTGCGGTGATCGCCTGGGGCTGGGCCGTGCCGCACTACACGGCGCTGGCGGGCGCGGCCGGCGCCGCGGCCGACGTGGCGCAGGCCGCGTGGAGCCACAAGGTGCGCTTTCTCGGCGCCGGCACCATCGGCGTGGCGGCAATCTGGACGCTGGCCAAACTGGTCAAGCCGGTCATCAGCGGACTCAGCTCGGCGATGGCCGCCTCGCGCGTGCGCAAGTCCGGGCAGGGCGCGTCGCTGCCGCGCACCGAGCAGGACATGCCGATCGGCATCGTCGGCCTGATCAGCCTGATCTGCCTGCTGCCGATTGCGTGGCTGCTGGGCAACTTTGCGCTGACGACGGGACTTGGTTCGCACCTGTGGCTGCTGATCGTGGGCGGCATCATCTTTGTCGTGGTGATGGGCTTCCTGGTGTCGGCGGTGTGCGGCTACATGGCCGGGTTGATCGGTTCGTCGAATAGCCCGCTGTCGGGCGTCGGCATCCTGGTGGTGATCATCGCGGCGCTGCTGCTGGTGGTCACCGTGCAGTCGCAGCTGCCGGTCAGCGCAGGCAAGGGCATGGTCGCGTTTGCGCTGTTCATCACTTCGGTGGTGTTCTCGGTCGCGACGATTGCCAACAACAATCTGCAGGATCTGAAGACCGGTCAGCTGGTCGACGCCACGCCTTGGAAGCAGCAGGTAGCGCTGGTGATCGGTGTGCTGGTCGGCGCCGCGGTGATTCCGCCGGTGCTCGATCTGTTGAACAAGGCTTACGGCTTTGCCGGCATGGCCGGCGTCGATCCGGCGCGCGCGCTGGCGGCGCCCCAGGCCGGCCTGATTTCGGCGCTGGCGCAGGGCGTGATCCAGGGAAATATTGACTGGAGCCTGATTGGCCTGGGCGCCGCGATGGGCGTGGCCTTGATCGTGCTGGATGCGCTGCTTGGGCGCTTCAGCAAGTCGGCCTCGCTGCCGCCGCTGGCGGTGGGACTAGGCATCTACCTGCCGACCTCGACCACGCTGATGATCGTCGTCGGCGCAGTAGTCGGCTGGTACTTCGACAAGCGCGCCGATCGCGGCCCCAAGGCGGAAGCGACCAAGCAGCTCGGCGTGCTGCTGGCCTCGGGCATGATCGTGGGCGAGAGCATCATCGGCGTGATCATCGCCGCGATCGTGGTGTTTTCGGGCAAGGCCACGCCGTTGGGCCTGGTGGGGGACGGGTTCGATACGGCGGCTATCTGGATTGGCGGCATCGCCTTCGTCCTGGTCAATCTGGCGCTGTATCTATGGGTAGCCAAGCGAGGTCGGAAGTCGGCACTGGCCTAGTGTTTCCGTGACGATGGGGGAACGTCAGCCAACGCCTTATTCACGACCTGACGTGGCCCAGGCTTTACACTAGGCAGCTATACAGAGGGAGTTCGTCGTCGCGTGAAGCCACAGGGCCCGAAGCCAACAGACGCGCAGCCACAAGACGTGCAGGAAAAGGTCGAGCCGGCGCTGAGCGCCGAACAGGTGCTGGCGCCGCCGAGCCAGCGCATGGTGTTGTTGCGCCGGCTGGCCGGACCGCTGTTTTCGGTGGCCATGCTGTGCCTGGCGCTGTGGGCGCTGCATCTGCTGGCCAGAGAGGTGGACTACCACCAGGTGCGCAAATACGTGAACCGGCTGTCGCGCGGTCGGCTGCTGCTGGCGGCGCTGTTCACCGCGCTGGGCTACGGCGTGATGACGCTGTACGACCGCTACGCGCTGGTGTCGATCGGCCGCAAGCTGTCGTGGCGCCGCGTCACTCTGATCTCCTTCATCAGCTATGCCTTCAGCAATGCGGTGGGCATGGCGCTGCTGGTGTCCGGCTCGATCCGTTACCGCTTTTACATACAGAACGGATTGACCACCGCCGAGGTGGGTCGGATCGTGCTTTTCTGCACCACCAGCTTCTGGCTCGGCCTGCTGGCGCTCACCGGTGTGACCCTGTTATGCATCCCGCTGCCGCTGGATTTTCAGCTGGCCCCGCTGCGCGTGATGGCGCAGTTGCGCATTCCCATTGCGCTGGCGCTGACCACGGTGCCGCTGCTGTGGCTGGCCGGCGGTTTGCTGCGTCGTCCGCTGCGCATTTTCCGCTTGCGCATCAATATGCCGTCGGTCGCGACCGGTTTCCGGCAGATTCTGATCGGTGCGTTCGACTGGGGCCTGGCCGCGGCGGTGCTCTACATCCTGATGCCGGACCAGCTCAACAACGGCTTCGGTCACTTTCTGGCGATCTTCGTGATCGCGCAGATCGCCGGCCTGATCAGCCACGTCCCCGGCGGTCTGGGTGTGTTCGAGGCGATCATGCTGGCCGGCTTCGGCGCCACCGGCAACGAGGCGCTCGCGGCACCGATTCTCGGCGCGCTGGTGGTGTTCCGGGTGATCTACTACCTGTTGCCGCTGTGCGGCGCCATCGTGCTGGTGCTGCAGCGCGAGGCTCGCGGCATTCGGCAAAAGTCACTGCTGTCGCCGTGGTTCACCGGACTGCTGCCGTCGTTCTTTGCGGGGCTGACCCTGGTTTCCGGCGCCGTGCTGCTGTTCTCCGGCGCCACGCGCGCGCTGCCCAACCGCATGGAGCTGCTGCGCGAAGTGCTGCCTCTGTCGGTGCTGGAAGTGTCGCATCTGCTCGCCAGCGTGATCGGCATGCTGCTGCTGATTCTGGCGCGCGGGCTGCAGCGCCGGCTCGACGCCGCCTACGTGCTGACCCTGATTCTGCTGGTGGCCGGCGCGATCTTCTCGCTGCTCAAGGGCATCGACTACGAAGAGGCGACCCTGCTCACGCTGCTGGCGATGGCGCTGGCACCGGCGCATCACCTTTTCTATCGGCGTGCATCGCTATTCAGCACCACCTTTTCGCTGGGCTGGATTCTGGCGATTCTGGCGATTTTGACCTGTGCCGTGTGGCTGGTGATGTTCAGCTTCAAACACGTCGATTACAGCAACAGCCTGTGGTGGGAATTCAGCTTCCACGAGGGCGGCGCGCCGCGTGCGCTACGCGCGCTGGTGGCGGCCGCGGCGGCTGGCATGCTGTTTGCCGTCGCCAGCTTGATCAAGCCGCTGAAGCTGCACCGAGAACCGCCGACCGAGGTCGAGCTGGCGCAAGCACTGCCGCTGATCAAACAGTTTCCGTCGGCGCAGGCGCATCTGGCGTTGATGGGCGACAAGACCCTGCTGTTCGATGCCGCGCACACCGCCTTCGTGATGTACGACATCGAGGGCCGCAGCTGGGTCACGATGGGCGATCCGGTCGGCGCCGACGACGACGTACGGCGAGAGCTGGTGTGGGCGTTTCTTGAGCAGTGCGAACGGGCAGGCGGCTGGCCGGTGTTCTATCAGGTCAGTCCGGCGGATCTGGACCTGTATCTCGAAGTGGGCATGAACCTGCTGAAGATCGGCGAAGAGGCGCGCGTACGGCTGGACGGCTTCAATCTGGACGGCAAATCCAAAAAGGTGCTGCGCAATACAGTCAACAAACTCGGTCGCGAAGGGCTGCGCCTGGAAATCATTCCGGCCGAATCCGTGGCCGCGCTGCTGCCGCAGATCAAGCAGGTGTCCGATGCCTGGATGGGCGACAAGCGCGGGCGCGAGAAGCGCTTCTCGCTGGGCGCTTTCGATCCGCGTTATCTGGCGCGCACGCCGATGGCGCTGGTCTGGCAGAACGACAAGCTGGTAGCGTTCGCCAACCTCTTTCTCACCGACACGCACGAAGAAGCGTCGGTCGATCTGATGCGCTTTCTGCCCGACGGTCCGCCCGGCATCATGGATTATCTGTTCGTGGAACTGATGCAGTGGGCCAAGGCCCAGGGCTATCGCTGGTTCAACCTCGGCATGGCGCCGCTGGCGGGTTTGCAGAACCGGCGGCAGGCGCCGCTGTGGAACCGCTTCGGCGCGCTGGTCTTCGGCCGCGGCGAGCGCTTCTACAATTTCCGCGGGCTGCAGCGCTACAAGGACAAGTTCGATCCCGAATGGGAGCCGCGCTATATGGCGGTGCCCGGCGGCATCGCCCTGCCCATGATTCTGACCAACGTCGCCAGCCTGATCGCTGGCGGCCTCACAGGTGTGGTACGTCGATGAAAGGCCGGCCGATGAAACACAAAAAGCTCGTGGTGCTGGCCATCGTGGTCGTAGTGGTGGCGGTCGTGCTGCTGATCTGGCAGCCGTTCGCCCGCGTCAGCCTAGAGAGCGTGGCCGTGCCGATGCAGGTGAGCAGCTTCAGCTCGCCGCCGCCGGCTGGCAAAAGTGATGTGATGGCGATCATCTATTCCGGCGACGGCGGCTGGGCCGACCTCGACCGTCGCCTCGGCATCGCCTTCATCGACCGCGGCATTCCGGTGCTGGGCGTCAACACCTTCAAATACTACTGGCGCAATCGCACGGCGGACGAATCGGCCGCCGAGCTCGACGCGCTGATGACCAAATACACCACGGCGTGGAACAAACCGCGCATCTGGCTGATCGGCTATTCTTTCGGCGCCGATTTGCTGCCGACCCTGGTCAACAAGCTCAGCCCGGCGAACCGAGCCCGCATTACTCAACTGGTGCTCCTGGCTCCGAGCAAGGAGGTCAATTTCGAAATTGAGCTCCAGGGTTACATGATCAAGCAGGGCTGGTTGCAGGATCACTTCAAATCGCTGATGGAAAGCATCAACCCGATCAAGGAATATGACGCGATGCCGCCACTGCAGGCGCTCGACAACAAGCCGCCGGTGGTCTGCTACTACGGCCTGGATGAGGCCGACGACACTGTCTGCACCGAGCCCAATGTGCCCAAATGGATCGTCATGCATCCGAAGAAGGGCGACCATCACTTCGACGGCGGTTACCAGCCGCTGGCCAAGCAAATGATGGATGAACTGCCTGCGTCATCGGCGTCGGCTGCAGGTAGCCACTAACCAAAGCAGTGTTCGCACTTGCCGTCGCTCAGCTTTCCGGTCGAGCCCTTGTTTTAGCTCGCCTGGCTGCGATGGCTCGCGCCACTCCCAGGGCGAGAAACGCGCTGGCCACCAGCGAGAGTTCCAGGCCGTAAGCCCACCACTGGCGTGACAGGGCCAGCGATACGGGCATGTGTTCGGCCAGCGGTATGAGCACGTAGATCGCGAGCACGACGCCTGCAAGATAAAACAGCGCCGATCGCGCTGTGGGCGCGGCGAAGGAGCCATACGCGGCCAGCAGCGCGCTGAAGGTGATCACGCCCGCGCCCAGGCCATAGACGATGATGGCGTCCCACAAAAACAGCCCGATCTCGAACGCGGCGCGCGAACGGAAGCCGAGGAAAATCCCGCGCGGAGCCGAAAAAGTCGCCGTAAAGGCGAGCGTGTGAACCACCACCAGTCCCACGGCGACGCCGAGCAAACCGCAAAACAGAGAGGGGCGGCGCAGCGTTTTCGGCATGAGCGGTGCTGTCCACTAACCAGGTGGCGTGGCGCTTATTGGATACCAGCGCTTGCCGCCGCGAAAGCGCTGCTGTTGACGCAGGCTAGCGGGCCTCTCATCTCGATGACCGGCCCGATAGCCAAGTACAATGGCGTCCCGTTTTACTGCAAAGAAATCCTGTGACGGCTGCCGGTGTGTTCGCAGCGCCGCCCGATGCGGCGCTGGACGCCTTGTTCTTTCCTTTCGAGTCGGCGCAACTGCGCCTGCCGGCGGACGGTCGCGTGCTTTTTTTGAACGCGCGCGCGGGCGTGCGGCTGCGCGAGACAGCGTCGAAAAACTGGCTCTGCCAGCAGAGCTTTATGCCGTTTGCGGACGAACTGGCGCGCAACGGCTTTGCCGTTGGCGAGCCCGCGCAGGGCGAGCAATTTTCGCTGATCATGGTGCTGCCGCCGCGCCAGCGCGACGAATCGCGCGCGCTGTTCGCGCGTGCTTTGCAGCATCTCGCGCCGGGCGGCACGCTGTTGGCGAGCATGCCCAATACGGAAGGCGCAAGGTCGGGCGAAGCCGATCTGTCCAAGCTGGCCGGCGCCGTGCAGCATCTTTCCAAGCACAAATGCCGGGTCTTCTGGACCACGCCTGCGAGCGCCGATATCGATCAGCCGCTGCGCGACGAATGGCAGGCCCTGGATGCGCCGCGCGAGATGATGGACGGCTATATCAGTCGGCCTGGATTGTTCGCCTGGAATCGCATCGATCGCGCCTCGGCATTGCTGGCGTCGCGTCTGCCCGCCAGCATGCACGGTCGCGTGGCCGATCTGGGCGCGGGTTACGGCTATCTGTCGGCGCAGCTGATCGCGCGCTGTCCGGGCGTGACGGCACTGGATCTGTACGAGGCCGAGGCGCGTGCGCTGGAGCCGGCGCAGATCAATCTGGATCGCGCGTGTCGCGCCAGCGGGTATGCCCCGGAAGTAGCCGTCCACTGGCATGACGTTACGCGCGGTCTGCGGCAGACCTACGATGCGATCGTCAGCAATCCGCCGTTTCATCAGGGGCGCGCCGACCTGCCGGCGCTGGGTCAGGCGTTCATTGCCAGCGCGGCGGATGCGCTGCAGCCGGACGGCTGTTTGTGGCTGGTGGCCAATCGCCACCTGCCGTACGAAGGACTGCTGACCAGGCGCTTTCGCGAGATGCGCGTCGTGGTAGTGGAAGAGGGTTTCAAGGTGATCGAGGCGAGCGGAGTAAGGCAATGAAAAGGGTCAAGTCATGACGTTGGTCAAATCGTGAAGTTAGTCAAACTCATTGCAAACCTGGGCTACGGCAGCCGCAAGGACGTCGCGCAGATGTTTCGCGCCGGGCGCATCACCGACCTCGCGGGCGAGGTGCTGTACGCCGACGACGTCGTGCCTCACGAGACCATCCGCATCGACGACGAGCCCATCGATCCGCCGGTGGGTTTGGTACTGATGATGAACAAGCCGCTCGGCGTGACCTGCTCGCGCAAGGATCCGGGGCGGGTGGTCTACGATCTGCTGCCACCGCGCTACAACGTGCGCACGCCGGCGCTGTCCAGCGTCGGTCGACTCGATCGCGATACCACCGGACTGCTGCTGTTTACTGACGACGGCGCGCTGCTGCATCGGATCATTTCACCCAAGGCCCAGGTCGCCAAGGTGTATGAGGCGACCCTGGCGCAGGATTTGCGCGGCGACGAAGGCGAGCTATTCGCCAGCGGCACGATGATGCTGGAGTCGGAAAAAGATCCGCTGGCGCCGGCCTCACTGGAAGTGCTCGGGCCGCGCCACGCGCGTCTGACCGTGACCGAAGGTCGCTATCACCAGGTGCGTCGGATGTTTGCCGCGGCCGGCAACCACGTCGAAACCCTGCAGCGCGTTTCAGTGGGTGGACTCACGTTGGGTGACTTGCCGCTGGGCGAATGGCGCGCCATCGATACGGCGGACGCTGCACGGATTTTCGATCCGGCGTGATCGGCTGCGGCAGTCGAACGGCTGTTAGATGAGATGGACCCGGGTCGGCACGGGCTCGCCGTACCACTTCAGCCGCTCATCCTGACAACTGGGGCTGCCCATCGCGTACTTGCGGCAGATCGACGGCCGATCATCATAGATCGTGCAGCGCGAGGTGTTGGGATCCACCGCGGCACACCAGCCGTCGTCGCCTTTGGCCAGCGTTTCCATGCCGTGCAGATCGCGATCGATCAGCCATTCGGGCACGTGATCCTCGGGCATCAGCACCACGGTGAGGCGGCAGCAGATGGCTTCGCACGATGTGCAGCGGATGCTGGGATCGATGCTTTCCGCGTAGGGTTTGGCGAGGCTGTTCACACGTCAGCATGACAGCATCGCTCGCGGCGGATATGAACCGAGGCGTTTCAGCGCGCGGCGATCAGGCTTTGCTATCGCGCCAGAGTGCCTGCCAGCCCTGGGTTCCCAGGCGCTGCAAGGTTTCCATATTGCGCCGGTAAATGGCGTCGGTATCGGTCATCGCTTCCATCGCGCGCTCCACGCTGGCTTCGCGCAGCAGGTGCAGCGTGGGGTAGGGCGAGCGGTTGCTGAAATTCTCGATATCGTCCGGACCACTGTCGGCGAATTGATAATGCGGATGAAAACTGGCGACCTGCAGCTCGCCCTCCAGCCCCAGCGTTTCCACCGCGGCATCGGCGCTGTCGAGAAAGTCGTTGTAGTCGAGAAAGTCGCCCAGCACGTGCGGATGGATCAGCAGCGTGGTTTCGCACTCGCTGGCGTCGATCGCATGAAGGCTCTGCAGCTCGCCGAGCAGATCGTCCAATAGCGCGTCGGTGTCGCGGGCGTGGCTGACCGCGTAACGGATCTTTTGCTGCACCATCGGCGCGCGTGCGAACGGACACAGGTTGAGGCCAACCACGGCGCGCTCGACCCAGCGACGCGTGGCCTCGATATAGGTTTCGTCGCCAGGCTGCAGATCGGCGGTGATGAAAGGACTGACGGACTCGTTCATGGCGTGCGGTGGTAACAGAGAAAGCGCGACTATAGCCGCTGCACCGGCGGGCATCATTGGCGATCGGCCGACGCATCCCCATATCCTTGGTTCAATCAGCCAGGCGCGCGCCGTATGCATCAACCGACCTTCGATAATGCGTTCGTGCGCGAGCTGCCCGGCGATGCGGTGCTGGGCTCGCGCCGTCGGCAGGTGGAGGGCGCCGCGTATTCGCGCATCGATCCGTCGCCGGTGAGCGCGCCGCGCCTGCTGGCGTATTCGCGCGAGATGGCGGCGACGCTTGGTTTCAGTGAGGAGGATGTGCTCGATCCGCCATTCGCCCAGGTTTTTGGCGGCAACGCCCTGTTGACCGGCATGGAGCCCTACGCTGCCAACTACGGCGGCCATCAGTTCGGCAACTGGGCCGGCCAGCTCGGCGACGGCCGGGCGATATCGCTGGGCGAAACGGTCAACGCCCGTGGCGAGCGCTGGGAGCTGCAGCTGAAGGGTGCCGGCCTGACGCCTTACTCGCGCGGTGCGGACGGCCGCGCGGTGCTGCGTTCGTCGGTGCGCGAATTTCTATGCAGTGAGGCGATGCATCATCTGGGCGTGCCGACCACGCGCGCGCTGAGTCTGGTCGATACCGGCGAGCAGGTGGTGCGCGACATGTTCTACGACGGCAACGCCGCGCCCGAGCGCGGCGCCATCGTCTGCCGCGTGGCGCCGTCGTTCATCCGCTTCGGCAACTTCGAACTGCCGGCCTCACGCGGCGATATCGCGTTGCTCAAACAGCTGGTCGATTTCACCATCCGGCGCGATTTTCCTGAGCTGGAAGGCGACGGCGAAGCGCTCTACGCCGAATGGTTTGCGACCGTATGCGAGCGCACCGCTCAGATGGTGGCGCAGTGGATGCGGGTGGGTTTTGTGCACGGGGTGATGAACACCGACAACATGTCGATTCTCGGTCTCACCATCGACTACGGCCCGTATGGCTGGGTCGACAATTTCGATGCCGATTGGACGCCCAACACCACCGATGCCCAGCGCCGCCGTTACCGCTTCGGCCAGCAGCCCAATGTGGCGTGGTGGAACCTGAGCCGGCTGGCCGGTGCGCTGGCGCCGTTGTTTGCCAGCACCGATCCGCTGCAGGCCGGCCTCGATCGCTATGCCACGGCGTTCGGCCTGGCCGATCGCGCCACCATCGCGGCCAAACTGGGTCTGGCCGAATGCCGCGACGACGACGTGACGCTGATGCAGTCGCTGCAGTCGCTGCTGCAGCAGGCCGAAGTCGACATGACGCTGTGGTTCCGCGCGCTGGCCGATCTGGACCTTGCGGCTCCCAGCCTCGCGCCGTTCGACGACGCGTTCTATGACGAGGCGAAAAAGCAGCAGGCGACACCGGACTTCAACGCCTGGCTGGCGCGCTACGCCGCACGGCTGGCCGACGACCCGCAGTCGACCGAGCAGCGTCGCGCCGGCATGAACGCGGCCAACCCGCGCTACGTGCTGCGCAATTACCTCGCGCAGCAGGCGATCGATCGGGCCGAACAGGGCGACAACCGCGGTATCGACGAACTGCTGGACGTCATGCGTCATCCCTACGACGACCAGCCGGGGCGGGAGCAGTACGCGCAGAAGCGTCCCGACTGGGCAAGGCAGAAAGCCGGCTGCTCGATGCTGTCGTGCAGTTCCTGAGCCCGCGCCCGAGCGACGCTTTGTCTGCTACGAAAACGCAAAAAGCCGGCAGTGCCGGCTTTTTGCTTGAATGAGTGGTGCCCTCGAGACGATTCGAACGTCCGACCTGTCCCTTAGGAGGGGACCGCTCTATCCAACTGAGCTACGAGGGCAACGGCGGGATTTTCGCATGGATCTTCCGATGGCGCGATCCAAGTCGGGGCACGCGCACCGCCCGTCTGTTTCGCGGACTTATCTCCCCGGCCGATAAACGGGGCGCCTGCTAGAATGGCGGGCTAGGTCCTTTCAATTCACGGCGCCGCAAGGTGCCAAGCCCGCCTCAGGAGTTACCCATGCCCCACGCTATCCTCACCGCGCTCGGCCTTTCCGACGCGCAGTCCGGCACGTACCTCGGTCAGGGCGAGTGGTCGAAGACGACCGACGCCGGCACGCTGCAGCCGGTCAACCCGGCGACCGGTGAAGTGATTGCCAGCGTGCACGCATCCAGCGCCGCCGATTACGCCACGATCGTCGAACGCGCCCAGGCGGCGTTCAAGGTCTGGCGCACCACGCCGGCGCCGCAGCGCGGCGAGGCGGTGCGGCTCTGCGGCGAAGCGCTGCGCAAGCACAAGGACGCGCTCGGTTCGCTGGTTGCGTTCGAGATGGGCAAGATCAAGCCCGAGGGCGATGGCGAAGTGCAGGAGATGATCGACATCGCCGACTTCGCCGTGGGCCAGAGCCGCATGATGTACGGCGCCACCATGCACTCGGAGCGCCCCGGCCATCGCATGTACGACCAGTACCATCCGCTGGGCCTGGTCGGCATCATCAGCGCGTTCAATTTCCCGGTCGCGGTGTGGGCGTGGAACGCCATGCTGGCGACCATCGCCGGCGACATCTGCATCTGGAAGCCGTCGCCGAAGACGCCGCTGTCGGCGATCGCCACGCTGAAGATCTGCAACGAGGCGCTGAAGGCCGGCGGGTTCCCTGACCTGTTTTTCCTGTTCAACGATG
>Ga0302308_10002095_pt1 | contig 16142 bp, 17 predicted proteins | sample III_Palsa_E3_3_FD_200531 | JGI IMG/M metagenome (GOLD analysis project Ga0302308, IMG submission 200531) | Peat permafrost microbial communities from Stordalen Mire near Abisko, Sweden - III_Palsa_E3_3 | ecosystem: Environmental > Terrestrial > Soil > Palsa > Peat permafrost | place: Sweden... | reverse complement strand
CCCGCAAAGCTAGACCCCACCACATTCACATGCGTTCCGGCCCGCACCCACTCTCCCATCAAAATCGGTTCCGCAGCCGACGTCAGCGTGCACACCACATCCGCCTCAGCCACGGCCTCGCGCACACCGTCCACCGCCCGCACACGCAGCCCAAGCTCCTCTCCCATCGCCGCCGCAAATGCCCGAGCCCGCTCCACCGATCTCCCCCAAACCACAATCTCCTCCAACTCCCGCACCCGAGAAATCGCCCGGGCATGCGTCCCCGCTTGCTCGCCATATCCCAGCAGCGCCAGCCTCCGCGCATCTTTCCGAGCCAGCTCATCGGTAGCGACAGCGCTAGCCGCCGCCGTCCGTATAGCCGTAATCTCACCCGCATGCACCATACAAACCGGCGCCCCACTCTCCGGATCAAACAGCACCACCACGCCCTGGTGCGACTGCACACCCTTAGCAAAATTCTCCGGAAACACGCTAATCAACTTCGCCCCAAAGCATTTTCCCGACCCCATCCCACCCGGCATCACCCCAAACATCCGCCCCTCGCCCAGCTGCACAATCGACCGCAGCAACTGCACCGTCTCGCCCTTCGAGAACGCAATCATCGCCTCCCGGACAATCGGCAAGCAAGCCTCATACGTAAGCCGCTCCGCCACTTCCTCGCGATCAATCCACCGCATCCCAATCTCCTCCAACTCCACAGTTCACTTAAACCCACCGCCGAATCCGCCCCGGCGCAAAGTACAGCAACGACGCTCCCACGATCATCGCGAACGCACCCCACCGCGACCAGAACGCCACGCCAATCGCCGCTCCGTAAATCACCAGCGCCACCACATTCCGCACCATTGCGCGCTTGAACTCGACCTGCTCCGCGCCCTGTTTGCGCACGCGCGCCACCATCGCCTCAAACGGTATAAACGCCACCGTCGACAGCAGAAACACAAACGCATACACCGCCACCGTAAACGCCGCCATCCGCTGCTCCGCCATATACGCCGTCCCAAACGGAATCAACGACAGCGTAAACAGAAACGCCATATTGCTCCAGATCAACCCAGGACTCACCCGCTCCACCTGCCGCAGCATCTGATAGTGATTCACCCACCCAATGCACACAAACAGAAAGCTCAGCACATAACTCAGCAGCGTAGGCCATAGCGGCCACATCGCCGCCAACCCAACCCCAGGCGGCGGTCGCAGATCCAGCACCATGATGGTGACGATGATCGCGATCACCCCATCCGAAAACGCAGCGAGCCGCTCTACCCCGTTCCCCATCGCCATGCCGATGAGTGTAGCCCAACCCGCCGCGGCTCTACTCTTTCCCCGAAGCCTTCTTCACCAAAGCCGAACACATCCCAATGCTCGGCGCCCCGGCAGTAAACGCCCCCTGCACCGTATAGCAAAGCTGCCCCGTCGTCGTATCCAACGCCAGCGCCCCCGCAGGAATATCTTTCGAAATCCCCGAAGGATCAGCCACCAGCACAAACCGCTGACCCTGGTTATCCGCCGACGACGCCAGACATCCCGTAAGCAACACAACAAAAGCCAGCCCAAGAATCTTCATGCCGCCATCCTAGCAAATCCACCCACGCTTTTCGCCTCCCGGACCGCCGCCATCCAACCGAGGTTCCATGCCATCAACGCCCCCCTGTCTCCCGCACAGAAAAAACTCCCGCCGTCCGCGCAGGACGGAACCATCTCCCCATCCCCCGCGTATCTCCTCTCGCACCCGAACTTCAAGGAGCCCTCATGCGACTGTCCGCCCTCATCTCCTGCGCCGCCCTCATCGCCGCACTCCCCCTCAGCGCCCAGAACTTCTCCACCCACCCCTGCCCCTCCGACCAGGATCACGGCGGCACCATCTCCCGCTGGTTCAACGGCGAGCAAGCCTGCGAAGTCCGCACCACCACCTTCCCTCTCGTCAACGGCCGCGTCAACGTCGACAGCATGAACGGCGGCATCGAAGTCATCGGCCAGGACCGCAACGACGTCGCACTCGAAGCCCGTGTCAGCGCCCACGGCGGCAGCCAGTCCGAAGCCGAATCCATGCTCAAGGAAATCACCATCACCACCGGCGAAACAGTCGAAGCCCACGGTCCCCACACCACCGGCATGCACAACTGGGGAGTCGGCTATAAGCTTCTCGTCCCGCGTCAACTCGCCGGCAATTTCCATACCATGAACGGCGGCCTCGAGCTCTCCGGCATCCACGGCGACATCCAGGGTGAAACCACCAACGGCGGCGTCCACATCGAAAACCTCGGCGGCAACGTCAACGTGAGCACCACCAATGGTGGCATCAAGGCCAATCTCGACGGACCCACCTGGCAGGGAAGCGGCCTCACCGCCAGCACCACCAACGGCGGCGTCAGCGTGAAGCTCCCCTCCAACTACTCCGCCCACCTCGTCGCCAAGACCACCAACGGCGGCACCGCGCTCAACCTCCCCAACGCCAACCAGGAAGGCGTCCACCGCCACTCCATCGACACCACCCTCGGCACCGGCGGCCCCACCATCAGCTTTGAGACCACGAACGGCGGCGTGTCCATAGACTAATAACCGTCGAAGAGAGCTTCCTCCGCCCCCTCGAAACAATTCAGCTCCGGATATTCTTCCGCCGCCTTGAATTCGTGGATCGAGGGGGCGATTTTTTTCTCGCTACCTGCACAACGTCTCCTCCCGCGATCCCCGACCCACCCAAAACCCCGTCATCCTCGACCCGCCCAAAAATCCCGTCATCCTCGAGCGAAGCGAAGGATCCCTGTATCTCCCCCGGCTGCCCCAGGTCTCGCTTCTGAGACCTGGGTTCACAAAAGCTCGCCGTCCCACAAACGACTGGGTGCCCCATCCGTACGCGCTTTTGCGGACGGGTGGGAACGCAAAACTTCAACACCGCTTTTCGCCCCCGTAGTGCTTCGAACGAGAAGCCTGGCAGCTAGAAGCTCGTTTCTACTCCTTGAAACTCCAGATACCGCGTCGCGTTTTTACCCCAACGCTGCAGCGCTACGTGCTACTCCTGCTTCATGCGCGTTCTAGCCCTTCTCCTCCTCTCAACCACCTTCACCACCGCCCAAGCCCCCCTCCAGAACCGCCTAGCCACGCTAGCCCAGCCAGCGCAAGGCCAGGTCTACGTCGCCTGTTCACTACCCGGCGTCCCCCTCGACTGCGACCTCAATCCCCACGGCCACCCACCCATGCAATCGACCTTCAAATTCCCCCTCGCTCTCGCCGTCCTCCACCAGGTAGAGCTCGGCAAACTGCAACTCGATCAGCCCGTCCGCTTCCTCCCATCCGACCGCTACCCCACCTACAGCCCCTTGCAGGATCAATATCCCAACGCCGACGTCGACGTTCCTCTGCGTCAGCTCCTCAAGCTAACCGCCACCGAGTCCGACAACATCGCCTCCAACCTACTGCTCCGCGCCATCGGTGGCCCCGCCGTCCTCCAGCAATATCTCGACGCGCTCGGCTTCAGCGCCATTCATGAACAGGACAGCGAGCAGGCCCTCCACGGCGATCAAACCCTCCAATACCGCGACTACGCTGAGCCCGCCGCCATGGTCGCCCTCCTCCGCCTCTTCGCCGACCACTCCCCCCTCAACCCCGAACACACCGCTCTCCTCAACACCTGGATGCTCGAGACCACCAGCGGTTCCAACCGCATCAAGGGCTTCCTCCCCCCAGGCACCCCCGTAGCCCACAAGACCGGCTCTTCCGGCGAAGAGTGGGGCTTCATCCCCGCCACCAACGACGTCGGCCTCATCACCCTCCCCAACGGCCAGCGCCTCGCCCTCGCCGTCTTCGTAACCAACGCCCACGCCGACCAAGACACCTGCGACCACGTCATCGCCACCATCGCCCAAGCCATCTACAACGAAGCCCTCATCAAACCGTGATCGAGCACCGAGAATCCACGTACCGCTCGCAGTCCGAAAACTAACAACGGACAACTGATAACTGAGAACTAAAAACGCCTTCCCCCACGTCGCCGCACAACCCGCCCTCCATTCCACGCCTCTGACTACCTGTCCCATCAAATCTCAGGAGCCACGCATGCACCCCTCCAACCACATCCAAGGCCTCAACGTCTCCAGTCACACCCTCCTCGTCTGGATCCTCATCGGTCTTGTCGCCGGCTACCTCACCGGCAAGCTGATGCGCGGCGCCGGCTTCGGTCCCCTCATGGACATCGTCGTCGGCATCCTCGGTGCCCTCATCGGCGGCTTCCTGATGACCCACCTCGGCTACGCCGGCTCCGGCGGCTTCTTCTACACCGTCTTCGTCGCCGTCATCGGAGCCGTCCTCCTCACCTTCCTCATCCGTCTCGTCACCGGCGCCCGCAACCGCCTCTAGCCAAACCTGCGCTACCCGAAACCCACCTCAAGCTGTCGCCGCGTAACCCGAAACCCACCTAAAGCGCGCGCAAAATCAACGAAAGCCCGCGGAATCCTTCATTCCACGCCCAATCCGCAAAAATTCACGCCCACCGAATCCCCGCAGCGCTATACTCAACTTCGCACCTGAAAGCACTCCCCGAGGTCTCTCTATGAAGAAGCTTCTCGCCGTCTGTACCCTAAGTCTCTCATTCCTTTCAGTCAACGCCCTCGCCGAAACCTTCCACGGTGTCGTCTCCGACGAGATGTGCGCCAAGAACGATGTCGCCAAAGCCGGCACCCCCGGTCACGCCGACTGCGCCAAGAAGTGCATCGGCATGGGCTCCCCCGCCGTCCTGGTCGTAGGCACGAAGCTCTACAAAGTCTCTAACCCAGACAAACTAAACGCTTTCGCCGGCAAGGCCGTTACCGTCGACGGCTCGCTCGCCGGTGACACCATCACCGTAGCCTCCGTAAAGTAAGGCTAACGTCCTGCCGCGCCCGCGGCAGGACCACGCCTTCCCCGCCACCATTCCCGCCGCTTTCAACCCCCCATCCGCCCCGGCCCCAAGCCGCGATTCCCGTTCAGGTCGCTCCTGAACAGAACCCTCCTGCCTGTCCCAATTCGGTATCTAAAGCAAACAAGGGTGCTCAATCCTCCTGCTCTCGGTCGCAAATTTGCCGATCCGAAAAGAGTGGTATCTACATACACTCCTCCTCAACTTTCCCCGTCTAAACTCTTGAATTCGACTAGGATAGTCTCGAGTGAGCCTAGCCGCCAAGGAGTCCGATTGAAGACCGCGTTTCGCGCCCTCACACTGCTTTGCTTTGTTCTTCTTACCCCCTCCCTCGTTCGCGCCCAGGCTATGCCGACCGCCTCCAGACTCTTCTCCCTCTCCGCATTCGGCGGCGCCACCGGCACCTTTACCGGCCTCGACGGCGGCAGGAATATCGGCATCACCGCCGGCGGCGACATTGGCTTCCGCCCCTTCCACGCCTTCTATCCCTCCGTCGAAGTCCGCGGAACCTACCCTTTCGACGATGGCCAGGTCGATTCCCAAAAGAACATCCTCGTCGGTGGCAAAGTGGAGCGCTACTTCGGCTACTTCCGCCCCTATGCTGACTTCTTCTGGGGCCGCGGCAAAATCGACTACCTCCACGGCGGATACCCCAATCCCGAGGGAACGCTGCTCTATCTTGATTCCGTCTCCAACGTCTTCGCTGCCGGCGGCGGCCTCGATTTCACCCTCACCGACCACTTCGCCCTCAAGATTGACGCCCAGTTTCAGCGCTATGCCACCCCCGTCACCACCAGCGGCAGCATCTACGCCACCCCCATCATCATCGGCGTCGTCTATCGCTTCGGCGGCTTCTACCCCACCAAGGCTTTCATCCACTAGCGCTCAATTCACTAGTAGTGCTGCACTACCTCCCGATGCCGCTCCACCCACCAGCAGGGATTACTGCCTTCCTGCGGGTAAATGGACTTCGTGCACGGCATCGCGACCGTCCCATTCGCGTAATAGTCTTCCTTCCCACCCTTCAGATCCGCCACCGTATACAAGTCCACCGTCACCGAGCCCATCCCTCCACCCCGCGCCACCCTCACCCGCCATACCGCAAAGTCCACTGGATAAAGCAGCGCCGCGATCAGCAAGACGATCCCGATCCCGCGCAGCAACATCTTGAACGCAAACTTCTCGATCACAAAATCTTCTGCCATACGCTCCTCGGCTCTCCCGCAGACTAGCAGACCACCCTCCCTCTACCTCAATTTCACACTCTTTTCAGTGCCTGCATCGATTCCTCTCCAACCCTCACTTTCCTTGCCTGCATCACCGATTCAGCACCCCGCCTATGGGAAAATAGAAGTTGGGTAAACTCATCATCGTGTCGAAACAAACCGCGCCGTTCTTGGTAATTTCTGTAGTCTTTGCAAGTCTCACTCTCGCTGCTCCCCTACGTGCCCAGCAGTACGTCGCGACAGCTAACGATCCTGTCACCTTGCCGGATGCCCCTACCCCGCAGCTTCCCCCCTCCAACTCTCCGGACACGTTCAGTTCCTCTCAGTCTCCTGACCAGCAGCAGACAACCCCTCCCTCTCCAACTCCCGGGCAGCAGACAACCACGCCTCCCCAGGCAGAAACTCCTGAGCAGATCAAAGCCCGTGCCGCCGCCGAACTCAAGCTGGAAACGAAACAGCGCATGGCCGGAGTGATCCCGAACTTTAACACCGTCAACAACGGCAAGGCAGCACCGCTCAGCCCTGGCCAAAAGTTCCATCTCTTCTTTAAGGGTGCGTTTGACCCCTACCAGTTCGTGCTGGCCGGCATCGATGCTGGCATCGGTCAGGCGGAAAACGAGAACCCCGGCTACGGCCAGGGCTTCGAAGGCTACGCCAAGCGCTATGGCGCCAACTATGCCGATAACTTCAGCGGCAACTTCTTCGGCAACGCTGTCCTGCCGGTTGTTCTCCACCAGGATCCGCGCTACTTCCGCCTGGGCCATGGATCCGTCCTCCATCGCGCGCTGTATTCCATCTCCACAACCTTCCGCACCTACGGCGATAACGGCAAGTGGCAGCCCGCGTATTCGAACCTGACGGGTAATCTCATCGGCGCCTCCATCTCGAACCTCTACTACCCCGAAGGCGATCGTGGCCTCTACCCGACCCTTCGCCGTGCCCTCAGCGTCACGTATCAGGGCACCATCGGCGGCATGTTGCAGGAGTTCTACCCCGACATCGCTCAGAAATACAAAAACCACCGCGCCCGAGTGGCTGCAGCCAAAGCAGCAGCGGATGGCACCACCCCTGAAGTCACAACCCCCGCACCCACCACGCCACTACCGCCTACTCCCCCGGCCCCTGTACCCCAAACCTAGCCGCAGCTACAAATTGAACAGCTCCCGCAGCCTCTTCGTCTGCGACCGGCTAACCGGCACCTCTGTCTGTTTGCGATCATCCATGCGCAGCTGGTAGCTCGACTTGAACCAAGGCACCACCTCGCGTATGTGCTGAATGTTCACCACGAACGATCGATGCACGCGCCAGAACTGCTCCGGGTCCAGCTGATCGGTCAGCTCCTCCAGCGTCCGGCAATTGGAATCGCCTTCGAGCGCCTTCGTGACGACAGAAATCCGTCCTTCGTCGATCGTGGCAAAACACAAGTCCCTCTGATCCACCAGCAGCAGCCGGCTCTGCGCCCGCACCACCACCTTGCCTGACCGGCCGCCCACCACCGCTGCCGGCACCGCTCCCGCCCCCGAAATCCCCGTGCGTTCTTCCACCATGCGCAACAACGCATCGAGCTTCGCCTCCGCGCCCGCCACCCGGCTCGCCACCCGCCCGTCGCCCGCGCCTGCACTCGCAGCCAAACTGCCCGGGCTCTCCGCCACCAGCTCGCTCGAACTCATCCGCCCGCGAACCTTCTCCAGCGTCCGGTTCACCCGCTTGCTGTCAAACGGCTTTAGCAAATAATCCACCGCGTTCACCTCGAACGCCTTCACCGCATACTGATCGAACGCCGTCGCAAACACCACCTGCGGCAGCTTCATCTTCTTGTCCTGTGCCAGCACTTTTTTCAGTACCGCGAACCCGTCCAACCCGGGCATCCGCACATCCAGAAAGATCACATCTGGCTTATGCGTCCGAATCAGCTCCACGGCCTCAATCCCATTGGTCCCCTGAGCCACCACCGACACATCCCCCGCGGCATCCAGCAGGTACTGCAGTTCCTGCCGTGCCAGCGGCTCGTCATCAATAATCAGCGCTGTCAGCGGAGTTGCCATGGCTGCGAGTAGTGTACGCGCTGTAGGCTTTCTCTACGCTCTACACTCTATCCCCTACACCCTGCTCTAATCGCTATAAACCCGCAACCGCGCCGGAGCCCCATCCTGCGCCAAATCATGCCCACAGCAAGTGCAAAACGCATCCGTAAGCTTCACTCCACGATGACAAGCACCACACACCGGCGACATCTGGAACTGGCACTGCGGACAGTAGTGATAACTCGCCGCCAGCGTCGTAGAACAGTTCGGGCACTTGGAAAGCACCGGCTGCCGCAGCAGGAAGTACACCACCGCGCCAATCCCTCCCGGCAGCAGCACGCACACCAGCATCCACAACCCGGCCGACATTCCGCGCCGCTTCACATCTCTGCTCACATATCCCAGCAACAGCGCATAGCTCGCCACCAACGAGCCCCACGCATACCCCATCATCAGCCGCAGCGGCAGCAGCTCATGCTTGTGGTGCGGCATCACCCAGTGGAAGATCACCTGCATGCCAGCGAACAGCAACACCGCCAGCACCATCGACCACCGCGGAATCATCCGCAGCTCATCATCTCCCGCAGACAGTGCGTCGCTCGCTCCCGATCCCGTCCCCATCCACTTCGGCATCATAGCTGCGCCTCGCTATCGGAACGCGTGCGTGCCCGCTTGAACCACACCAACCCCATCACCGCCGCCGTCACCGGCAACGACCACAGCAGCAAAATCATCAACTGATCGCTCGCATCCGGAATCCCATTCGGCGTCAAATCGTATCCGTCAAGCATGCCCCACAGCGCATAGCAGATCGCCACCATCAAAATCGAAGAAATCCCCAGCGGCACCCACAAGCTGCGTGTCTTGCTCTTCTGCTCGCGCATCGTCAACGCCTGTTCGCGCACAACGCGATGTGTGCGGTTCACCACCACGCTGCGCGCCCCGCCGGCCATTACCGTGCCCCGAAACGCCTGCGTTACTTCATTCTCCTGGTCCTCTGGACGACGCAAAGTCAAACGTCCACCTCCGTGCCGCGGCCGTTTCCACGACCACCGCCCGCGCGCAGCTTCAGCAACTCAGGCTTCAGCGCGGCCAGCCCACGATACAGCCTCGACTTCACCGTCGACAACGGCGCCCGCGTCACCGTCGCAATCTCCTCAAGCGACATCTCTTCATGAAACCGCAGCGTCAGCACTTCGCGGTACGCTGGATCGAGGGTCAGAAGCACCGTCGCCACCTCCGAAGCATTCTCGCGATACTGAAATTGCTCGAGCGGCGACGGCCCTTCCTGCACAATCTCAAATGGCCGGGAGTCAGACTCCTCGCTGCCCTCGCGCATCTCGTCCAGCGACGCCATCGTCCGCTTGCGCGATAGATCAATCACCAAATTGCGCGCAATCGTAAAAATCCATGTGTCGAACCGCGCCTTCCCGTTGTACTGCGAACCCCTCCGCAGCACCCGGATCCAGACCTCCTGGAACAGGTCTTCGGCCACCTCGCGCTTGCTCGTCAGAAACATCAGGTACCGCATCAGCCGATGCTGGTAGGTCTCAATCAGCTGGTCCATCAATTCCGGGTCCTGGCGCTTCAGCCCGCGCGCAATCGCCGCGTTTTCACGCTCAACCTGCTTCGCCGCCTCGGCCGTCAGTACTGTCGGAGTTCTCACGCTCATATGGACGCTAACTTGGGCCGAAAAGTCTCGGTCAATCCAACCTATATTCTATGTCGGACCACCCTCCCCCCACCCGAAAAAGTCACTATCCCGCTACTCCCCCGCAATTCACAACCCCTCGCCCGGAACTTCTCCGGTAGTCTCGGGTTAGAAAAACTGCACAACTGTTTCCGATTCTTCCGAACGCTTTCCCCCCTGGGCGCATCCCACTGTACAACAGGTCCTGCGCCCTTCAGCCAAGCCCTCTAAGTTGATAAACCCATGAGTTTCATACTGCCTGCAACACTTCTTTTCCTGCTCGTGGCTGCCTATCTCTACCTCTGGCGCTCCAGTCGCGCCGCGGCCAAATTTGCCCGAGAATACCAGGACCGCGGCGGCCTGCTGATCGACGTCCGCCCTGCCGCCGAGTTCAAATCCGGCCATCTTCCCAACGCTATCAACCTGCAGCTCAATGAGTTGGATAGCACGGTGCCGCAGCTCGCTCAACGCAAGGACCAGATCCTGCTCCTGCACTGCAAGTCCGGCCTGCGCAGCGAACTCGCCGCCCAGCGCCTCAAGCGCCAGGGCTACGCCAACGCCTTCAATCTAGGCTCCTACGGCCGCGCCGCCCGCCTCCTCCTCCGCCGCCAGGTCCAGGCCTAGGCCTCTCCGATTACACTGAAACAATGGATGTTTTGTACGGCCTGCACCCGGTCGAGGAGGCCCTCCGCGCCGGCACCCGACCCCTCGACCACCTCTCCGTCTCCCGCGAGCGCGACGCCCGCCGCGATCCCCGCATGGACGCCGTCCTCGAGCTAGCCCGCGCCAAGGGCATCCGCATCTCTACCGAACCCCGCGACCAGCTCACCCGCCACTGCAAAACCGACGCCCACCAGGGCATCGTCGCCTTCGTCCGCGAACGCAAATTCCTCCCCCTCGAAGACCTCCTCCAGCCCACCTCCGGCCCCAAGTTTCTCCTCGCCCTCGACGGCGTAGAAGACCCCCACAACCTCGGCGCCCTCCTCCGCTCGGCCGACGGCTCCGGCATCGACGGCGTCGTCCTCCCCGAACGCCGATCGGCCCCCCTCAGCGCGGTCACCGCAAAATCTTCCGCAGGAGCCAGCGAGCACGTCCGCATCGCCCAGGTCGTTAACATCACCCGCGCCCTCGAAGCCATGAAGAAGAACCACATCTGGATCGTAGGCCTCGACGAGCGCGGCACCCCCGACTACACCGACTTCGACTTCCGCCAGGACGTCTGCCTTGTTCTTGGCAGCGAAGGCAGCGGCCTCCACGACCTCGTTAAGCGCACCTGCGACCACCTCCTCCGCATCCCCATGGCTGGCAGCGTCAGCTCGCTCAACGTCTCAGTAGCCGGCGCCGTAGTCATGTACGAAGCGATGCGCCAACGCCGCTCAGGCAGTACCCAACCACCGCCCGCAGAGTCTAAACCCACAAAGCCCCGCAAAGGCCTGGGCTCCTGACAATCAGTGGCCCCCTCGCCTTCGCCGTTGTCCTTGCCTTTGCTTTTCTTTCTGTCATTCCCTCTGGGAATCTGCTTCTTCTTTGCCTTACCCTGCTCTCTCCAAAAGGAATCCGTTTCTTGCCAACTCACCCAGAACCAGCGTCATCTCGACCGAAGCGCAGCGTAGTGGAGAGGCCCCTGTATTTCGCTTTCCCCGTCGCCCTCCTCCTGGCGAGCCTGACGGCGCAAGCCCAAACCACCCCCACCCAACCCGCGCCAGCGACACCCGCCGCCCCCACCGGCCAGATCCTCTTCGAAAGTCACGGCGCCCCGCCCCCTACCCCTGATTCCGACACCGCCCCACCCCCCGAAACCCTTCCCCCCGGCCCCACCCCCACCGGCCCGGTCCTCACCGACGAGCAGCGCTCCAGCCTCCTCTTCACCGCCTACGATCTCGACGCCCGCATGGCCCCCGCCACCGGCCATCTCACCATGCGCGCCCGCGTCACCCTGCGTAACATCACCAGCCAGCCTCTCTCCCGCGTCGCCATGCAAATCTCCTCCACTCTCCACTGGGAATCCGCAAGCATCCTCAACGCCACGACCTCCACGCCCCTCACCGTAACCCAGCACCTCATCGACACCGACGCCGACCACACCGGAAAATCCTCCGAAGCCGTCCTCGACCTCCCCGCGCCCCTCGCCCCTGGCGCCACCCTCACCCTCGACACCCTCTACTCCGGCAACCTCTCCGCCGACACCTCCCGCCTCGAGCGCCTCGGCGCCGCCCCCACCCAGGCCCTCACCACCGACTGGGACGCCATCGGCTACATCTCCTCCGCCACCAGCAGCTCCAGCTCTTCCGACAACTCGCAGCAGACCTCCGTCCTCTCCGTCGCTCTCCGCGGCTTCGGCAATGTCCTCTGGTATCCAACAGCATCCCCACAGCTTTTCCTCGGCGACGGCGCCAAGCTCTTCCAGGCCATCGGCCAGCAGCGTCTCGCGCAGCGTGCCACCACCATCCACCTCCACCTGGCCATCGAATATCGCGGCACGCCTCCCGTAGCCGCGTACTTCTGTAGCCGCCGCCAGCCCCTCGTCGCCCATCCCGACGACCCCGCCGCACCTCCAGCCACCGCCACTGGCATCGCCACGGCCGACTTTGCAGCCCAACCCATCGGCTTCCGCCAGCCCAACCTCTTCGTCGTCCAACAGCCCGAAGCTTCCATCGCCCCCCTCCCCGAAGTCTTCTCCTCCAGCCTCCCCGCCCAACCCGGCAAACCCTCCGACTCCGAAACCCCCACCGAACTCTCCACCTCCTCTTCGTCCAACACCCCCACCCAACCGGGTGCCCCATCTTCGCAGACGGTTTCATCGTCGGCTAAGGTGGGTGATAGCGATGCCGCTCAGTTCGGCCCCGCCATGCTAACCGTAGCCACCACCGGCACCGCCTTCATCTCCCCCCTCACCGACTCAGCCGAGCGCGTCGCCCCCCTCCTCCAAACCTGGTTCGGCCCCAAGCCCCTCGGCCCTCTCACCCTCCTCGACAACCCCGGCGACCCCTTCGAGGACGAAGCTCTCCTCATCGCCCCCATCGACAAACTTGCCTCCAGGACCTCCACCGCCGCCCTCGCCCACTCCCTCACCCACGCCTGGATCCAGACCGGCCAGCCCTGGTTCGACGAAGGCCTCGCCCAGTTCGCCGCCCTCCTCTGGGTTGAGCAGGATCAAGGCCGCCCCGCCGCCATCCTGGAGCTCAACAACCTCATGCAGCCGCTCAACATCGCCGAGGTAGGCTTCGAAACTCAGCAGGAAGCCGACGCCGCCACCGCCCCCATCGGCGAGCCGCTCATCTCCGCTACCGACGAACTCTACTACCGCCGCAAAGCCGCCGCCGTCTGGTGGATGCTCCGCGGCATCGTCGGCGACAAACCCCTCCAGCAAGCCCTCACCGAATTCCGCGACCAGCCTATCACCTCCACCGACCCCACCGTCCCGGCCGTAGCCTTCGAGAAGCTCCTCGAAAAAACCAGCGGCAAAGATCTCGGCTGGTTCTTCGCCGACTGGGTCTTCCGCGATCGCGGCCTCCCCGACCTTTCCATCGTCGACGTCCAGCCCCGCCTCATTGCCGCCGGCAAGGGTCACGACGCCGGCTGGCTCGTCTCCGTCACCGTCCGCAACGAAGGCGCCCCCGCCGTCGACGTCCCCCTCAACATCCTCTCCGGAGCCTTCACCACCAACACCCGCATCCACATCCCCGGCTTCTCAAACGCCACCACCCGCGTCATCGTGAACTCCCCACCAAGCGAAGTCATCCTCAACGACGGCGCTACCCCCGAAGTCCGCACCGCCACCCACACCCGCGAAGTAGTCCTCCAACCCCCCACCCCTCAACACTGATCCAGCGTTAGCGTTCCGACCTACGTCTCCGCTTCGCCACCGTCGCCCCACTCGCCACGCACGTCTGCCCCGCACCCCAAGCCCGCGTGCAAGTAGCCTCCACCTTCAAACCCCGCGCGCCCGTCACCCCATCCCCCTTGAGCACTTCCTCCAGCCCATCGCCCAGCGGCGGGGCCAGCGCCCTCAACCCCTGCACCTGCGCCTCCGTAGCCGTCCCCGCGAGCCGCAGCGTGTATCCAGACTGCGTCGCCACCCCACTCATCACCAATCCCGAACCCTTTCCCGGCGGCGTCAAATTCACCGGCGCCAGCACAAACCCCTCGTCGCCTGCCTTGCTGGTCAGCGTAACCGTATGCACCAGGTAGCCACTCTCTGCTTCGCGCATCCACGGCAACAACCCAATAATCTCTCCATAAAACTCACCCTCCCACCGGGCAGCCTCACCCTTCCGCGCCTTCCCCAACGCCACACTACCCGCCACCGTTCCCTCAGGATGCTCTCCCGCTGGAATCCGCTGCGAAAATAGCCGCGCCCAATCCAGCAGCCAGGCATTCGGAACATTCGTCATCCCCACCCGCACCCCGCCACTCTCCAGCCCCGACAAATCCGACAGCGTCGACAAATCCACCCTATCCGCAATCGCCACCACCCGCCCCGAGATCTTCATCCCATCCGCAAACGGCGTAGCCACCGCGCAATCCGGATCCGTCACCACCGCCGCCGTCACATCCAGCGTCCCTCGGCAATCCGCCCGAACCTCCATTGCCTCCACCGGCACAAACTCACTTCGCCGCAGCTCTTCCAAGCGCACAATCGTTGTCAGCTTCGCCGCCCCCAGCAATCCCCGCAGCGTCGCCTCCACACTCAAATTCCCCCGCCAACCCGCATCCCGCCCACTCACCAACTTGCTCGCCTCGCCCATCGGCGCCCCCGTCCAACTCGCCGTCAAATCCACCGGAACCTCCGCCATCGTGGCCGCCCGTTGCAACGACCCCTCCAGCTTCACCACACCCGGATCAGAAATATTCGTGTCCGTCCGGTTCGGCGTCCCCTTCGCCCTAACCCTCCACTCATTCGGACTCGTCAGCCACAACCCAAAGTCCGCATCCGTCAGCGAGAACGGAGTCTTCTCTTGCCCCAGCTTCACATTCACCCGCGCCCCGGTCGCCTCGATATACGGAAACCGCGGCTCCGGCCCAGCCTTCTGTTGCGCCGTAGGAGCCGTCGTCACGCTCGCCGCATGCATCAACAAACTCTGCACATTCCACTCGCCCCCAGCATTCCGCACCAGGTTCAAACTAGGCGACTCAAACGTCATCGACGAAAACTCCACATGCCGCCGCCACAACGAGCTCGGCCGCAGCGTCACGTCCACCACGTTCGCCCGAATAATCGGCTCCGACCCAAACGCCGGATCCTCGCTCACCACCAGATTCTGCAGCGTGAATCCCGGCACCGGCAGCAGGTGCATCGTCACGCCGTCCAGCTGCACCGGCCTTCCCAAACTCGCGCTGATGCTCGTAGCCACCCGCCGCTTCAGCCGATTCACATTCAGCAACGGAGGCGTCAGCAACAGCAGCATCACTGCCGCCACCACGCACGCCCACACCAGCCAGCGTCGCCGCCGTCGCGGGTGTTCGATCTCCACGCCCTCGTCTGTACGTTCTATGCTCAAGTCGCCCGCAGCTTCGAAGTCCCTAATCCCTGCCTCTACCGCACCACGTGGAACGTCCGCGACCACCGCGTCTCGGTCAGGATATGCGTCACAATGTGGAACATAAACGCAATCCGGTCACCCGTCGACGTCTTGTATTCCTGGTCAGCCGGCGTCTCAAACGACCAATACACAAACAGCGGCCGCCCCAGAATATGCTGCTGCGGCACAAATCCCCAGTACCGCCCATCCAGGCTCTGCGTCCGGTTGTCGCCCATCGCAAACACATATCCCGGAGGCACCACCAGATCATCGCCCTGGATATGCTGCGGCAGCTCCTCGCGCCACACCTCGGTCACCTGCTCATCCGGCCCCGGCGTCACCGACGGAAAATCATCCCGATACGCATTGAATCCGCTGCTCATCGGCCCATCGTCGCTCGGCTGGATCGCATACGGCTCATTCTGCGCCACGCCATTCAGATACACCACGCCATGCCGCAGATGAATCCGGTCTCCCGGAATCCCAATCGTGCGCTTCACCAAAATCAAATCCGGCGACTCCGGGTTCGGCTTATAAAACACCACAATGTCGCCCCGCTGCACCGGCCGATAATGCACAAACGGAGCCCACTTCGTCGGCGGCGCCAGCGTGATCCGGTCCACCACCACGTGATCACCAATCAACAGCGAATTCAGCATCGAGCCCGACGGAATCTCAAAGTTCTGAAAGATGAACCCGAACACAAACATCCCCAGCGCCAGGATCGTGCAAATGGAAGCCAGCGCCTCCATCGGCGTCTCCGCGACTTCGTCCTTCACCTTCACC
>Ga0302308_10002092_pt1 | contig 16157 bp, 12 predicted proteins | sample III_Palsa_E3_3_FD_200531 | JGI IMG/M metagenome (GOLD analysis project Ga0302308, IMG submission 200531) | Peat permafrost microbial communities from Stordalen Mire near Abisko, Sweden - III_Palsa_E3_3 | ecosystem: Environmental > Terrestrial > Soil > Palsa > Peat permafrost | place: Sweden... | reverse complement strand
GTGGATTTACGGAATGTATGTGGTGCAAAAGCGCGGCGGAGTGGCCAACCTTACCGCACAGGACATCAACTTTCTGCACTTCACCAGCGGCTATACTTACATGGGCAGCGACACGACAACCTCCACGTGCCCGCCTCCCGCCTCGGGCCCCGATTCCATCGATGCATGCCTCACGCTGGTGAATTCGAGCGGAGAACCATTCGATGCGCAGAATCCGGCGACAGAAGGTATTTTCTACTATGACTCCGGTCATGAGGAAAATCATGCGGGTCAGTTCCAACCGGAGATTGCCACTCTGGACACCGCGGACCTTGGCCCGGCGATCGTCACCGAACTACTGGGGCCCAATAGCAGCGTAAGCTTGAAATACGAGCAACCGTTGTTGGCCGGAGGCATCTACGGTAATGCAGCCTCCTATACGACAGTTCTGCGCGCTGTGCTGAGCGGTCAATTAGGAATGCTGGACGCATTGGGCACCAGTCCGGTGTGCGCATGGGTCGGAGCCGGGTGCAACGCGGCGTTCAGTCCCGTGTTCACGACGCATTGGCACTACTCGATCGCTCACTGGGTGGAGGATGAACCGACGATCGGCGACGGCGCTTTCAGCAGCCCAGGGGCGTTTGGCTTCTATCCGTGGATAGAGGCCAACAAGCTTTATTACGGCGTGATTTCTAGATACTCGCCCACGGGCGACGGCCTCCAAAACGGCGTTGCCTCGGCAATGTGCGGTTATCAGATCCGGGCTGCGTGGGATTCCGGCATCGCTCCATAAGGCGCACTCCATAAGGCGTATTATGTCCGGCGCTGCCTTGACGCGTCGCGATGAAATGATGGAAGCTCATGGACACGGAATTCCGTGAGCGCCGCCGACGGATGTTCGACGGCAGGCCAAGTAAGGCAAGAAAAACATGCGCACAAAGTATTTGTCCCTTTTCGGAATATTGGGCGCGGCAGCGGTGAATCTGGCAATCGCGCAGCCCACTCCCACCAGCGCAAGCGCAACGCTTGCCACCGTCAGCGAAAACAAACTGTGCACCAAGGGCATCCTGCCGTTTTATTGGGAGATCGGTGACGGTACGGGCACGCTGTTGAGCGGCAGTCAGGGGCTGGACGCACAAGGCAACCCGGTCCTCGCCACGACGAAAATGAATGTCGCATCGTCGGCAAAGTGGCTTTACAGCGCGTATGTCGTGCAAACGCGCGGATCCGCCGCGAATATCACTGCCGAGGATGTTGATTTCCTGCACATGACCAGCGGGTATACCAACGTCGGCAACAACGAAGATCCAGCAGGAACATGCCCCGGCAAGGGCACGACGGATACGGTCAATGCGTGCTTGCTACGCGACAACCCCGCCGACGGACTGCCCTACAGCTATCAGAATCCAGCGACCATCGGTTTTTTTGACTACGACGGCGGTCATTTCGAGAATCATGCGAGCCTGTACACCACGCTCGGGAATACACCGGATGCAGACCTGGGGCCGATCATCATCGGCTTGCTGGCGCCAGGGTCGACCCCTTTCATCTACACTGAGCCGCTGATGGCGGGCGGCATCAATACCACCGGCGGCGTATTCGCTGTGATCCTGCAGCACATCGTCGATGGCTCGCTGTATATGAACCAGGCGCTCGGCATCGATCCGGTTTGTACCGAGGCCTCCGCCACGTGCCAGGCGCTGAACAGCCCCATTCCCGAAGCCTGGCACTATTCCATCGGACATTGGGTCGAGGACGATCCGAAGTACCACGGCGACGGTGCCTTCAGCGCGCCGGGCGGTGAAGGCTTCTATCCGTGGGTCGATCCCTCGAAAGCCTATTACGGGCTGATTGCCCGCGCGGAGACTGGCCCGCAAAAAGCGGGATTTCAGTCGGTGCAGTGCGGACGTCTGTTACGCGCCGCGTGGGACACCGGAGTCCAACAAACAGGCACTATTCCCAAGCTCGGCCCGGCAGGCGCAGAAACCGCCACCCGCTAGGGCGTGATGCACATTGGGTCGAATGCCAACAAATTGGTATTCAGGCCCTCGAGGGGCGAGGAGCCGACGCAGTCGCCGGTGGGCGCTCCGAGTTCCATATTGATGTACCACGTGCCCAGGTTTAGATACTTCTGTTTCTTGGTTTCGACGTTGATGAGGTTGTAGTACACCTGCGGACCGTTCTGCGTGGTGATGAAAAACTTCGGGTCCAAGCGCTGCTGCGCCGGCAACTGCTGGCCCGACACCAAAAGCTTGTTGATCGGCGCCGCGGGGTTGATGTTGGCCACCGCCAGCCCATTGGGAATGGTGATGCCGTTTTGCGAGCTGGAGGTCTTGCTCACCGAGTAGGCGAAGTAGGTCTGGCAAATCGGCGTGCAGTTGATGAACGGCTTCGGATCGAAGATGTAGGGTTCCTCAGCCTCCGGAGAGGAGATGGTATTGATGAGGGTCATGATCGGAGAGCCGTTCGCATTGGTGCCCGACTGGATATAGATGTAGACCGCTTCGTTCGCGGAAACCGCCAGCAGCACGTAGGGAAAGGCCGTGCCCATATTCGGGTTGAGCGGACTATTGAGGAGTTCCGGCGCCAGGAACATCAGCCCGCGCTGTTTTCCACTGGGCTCGGTGGTCAACTGTTGAACATGCCCTGTATCGAGGTCGTACCAGAACACCTGCTGATAGACATTGCCTTTGGCGTTGGGGGGCGCATTGCCCTGGAAGGTCAGCCAGCGAGTGCCGCCTACTGGAGAGTTGGCATCGTGCGCGCAGGGCACGAACCTCTCGCCGATGCCGTTGGCGTAGGCGCCGAACGGAGTCTCTGTGGGTTCGCCCGTGCCGCTGACCGCGTCGGTAAACATCTGCTGCGGCGTCGCGAGATTCTGGTACACGTTGTAGGCGACATTCGGATCCGTGAGGCACTGGCTGGCCTCGGGCAGTGCGGAATTGCCTGCACCGCCTGATTCCCCTGAGACGAAGGCGCCCGGCAGGAAATTTGGCACCCAAACACCATTGACCATGGTGGCCCAGGCCGCTCCGGACCAACCCGCTACCGCTTTCTCGCCCGGCTTAAAGCGCGAATAGACCAGGTCGGATTGGATTTGCCCGTTCACCGTCGAGAATGCCCATTCGGGGCCATTGCCCCACGCCGACCAAAAGAAAGCATAGATATCGGGCTGTTCGTTTTCCCCTTCGGGCGGTGTGAACACGCCGGTGACCGGGTCGATGTGCCCGACCCAAAGATTGTTAAGCCGATCGGTCCAGTTGAATCGATCGTTGCTCTCGCCAAAGTTGCAGGAGGCGCAAGGCACGCCATCCCGGCCCCAGTCGAATTCGATGTCACCGATGACGTTGGACGAGGCCTGCATTTCGTTGGACTGCTGAGCGTGCAAGGGTGCGGCAAAGGCTGAGATCAGGCCGAGCGACGCCAGTGCGACGAGTTGAGTGATGATTCTGTTCACAGGTTTCTCCTATTATCGCTGCGCCGCAGCCTGACCCGTGCCGGTCAACGCTGCCGTTTGTCTTCCGGCGCCGTTGCCGGCGTTCACGTTCAAGGTGGCCGATTTCGCACCGTTCGAAGTGGGGGTGAATACCACTGAGATCGTGCAACTGCCGCTGACGGCGACCGAAGTGCCGCAGGTATTGGTTTGGGAAAACTGGCCCGGATTGGTGCCGCCGAGCGAGATGCTGCTGATCGGCACCGCCACCGTTCCAGTGTTGGTCACGGTCAGAAGCTGCGGAGCGCTGCTGGTGTTCACCGTCTGAGCGCCGAACGCCACGGAGGTGGGGGCCAGCGTGTAGGTCGGAACCACAAATCCCGTTCCAGTCAGCGAGGCGGTCTGCGCTCCGGCGCCGCCTCCTGCATTGACGGTCACGGTGGCGGACAAACTGCCCGTTACCGTGGGAGCGAAGCTCACGCTGATGGTGCAATTGGCGCCGACGGCGACCGAACTACCGCAGTTGTTGACCTTGGAAAACTGCCCCGGGTCGGTACCGCCGAGGGTGACGCTGTTGATGGTCAGCGCCACCTGGCCGGTGTTGGTCACTGTAAGAACCTGGGCAGCGCTGGTGGTGTTGAGCGCTTGATTGCCGAAGGCCAGCGAGGTGGGCAGCAAGGTGTACGACGCCGAGTTAAAGCCCGTGCCCGTCAATGCCACCGACTGTTTGCCGGCGCCGCCTCCGGCAGTGACATTCAATGTAGCCGACAGGCTACCGGCCGTGGTGGGATCGAATGACACGTTGATGGTGCAATTGCCGCCGACGGCGACTGCCGTGCCGCAATTATTGGTCTGCGAGAACTGGCTTGGGTTGGTTCCCGCCAGCGTAATACTGGTGATGGGCAGGTACACCGTTCCGGTGTTGCTGACGGTTACACCCAAGGTCTTGGTGGTGTTGAGGGCGACGTTGCCAAACGCCAGCGACGTCGGCTGCAGCGTATAGGTCGACGTGACCGCCGTGCCGGTCAGCGGGACCTCCTGTGTCTCGGGGCCGGGTCCGGCGTTGATGGTCAGCGTCGCCTTCTTGGCGCCGGCCCCGGCGGGCTTGAATACCACGCTGATGGCGCAATTTGCGCCAACAGCCACCTGCGTACCGCAGGTATTGGTCTGGGTGAACAGGCTTTCGTTGGTGCCGCTCACACCAATGGTCAGCTTGATGATACTGACGCCCACATTGGTCAATGTAACGACCTGCGTCGTACTGGTGTTCACCGGCACGTTGCCGAAGTTAAGAGCCGCCGGCGACAACGAGTAGTTCGGGCCTAGGGAGGCCACGCCGGTGACGTTACGCACGCGATTGTTGTACAGATCGGAGACAAACAGGTTGCCCGCGTAGTCCGTGGCCACGCCTACCGGACCGGCCAGATCCGCGCTGGTCGGCGCGCCACCGTCGCCACTGAATCCGAAGGCGCCGTCACCGGCCACCGTGGTGATCACCGCGCTGCTCGCATCGACGCGCCGCACGCGGTTGTTGCCGAAGTCGGCAATGTACACATTCTCGCCGCCGTCGAGCGCCACGCTGAAAGGAGCCAAAAGCTCAGCCGAGGATGCGGGTCCGCCGTCGCCGCTGAAGCCCGGTGTTTGCGTACCGGCAAAAGCGGTGATGACCCCGGTGGCCACCTTCACCGCCCGGACACAATTGTTGCCTTGGTCGACGATGTACAAATTGCCGGACTGGTCGACCACGACCCCCGCGGGAGCATTGAGCTGCGCCGCCGTCGCCGGTCCACCGTTGCCGCTGAAGCCGGGGGTGCCGTCGCCGGCGATGGTGGTGATGACACCGGTCGCGGCGCTGACTTCGCGAATCACATGATTCTCGTAGTCGGCGATGTATAGGTTGTCGTTGACATCGAGCGCTATGCCATAGGGCAAAGAAAGCTGCGCCGCCGTCGCAAGTCCGTTGTCGCCGCTGTAACCGCTGGTACCGTTCCCGACCACCGTGGTGATGACGCCGCTCGCCGCATTGACGAATCGAATGACGTGATTCTCAGTGTCCGAAATGTACAAGTTGCCGAAAGTATCGACGGCGACTCCGTGCGGCGAGCGCAGTTGCGCCGCCCCTGCCAATCCATTGTCGCCGCTATACCCTGGAGTGCCGTTGCCGGCCACGGTGGTGATCAAGCCCGTGGCCGCGGAGACTTCCCATATCAGCTGATTGCTGGCGTCCGCAATGAACAGGTTACCGCTCGGATCGGCGGCCGAACCGAAAGGTGTGCTGAGCTGCGCTGCCGTGGCCGCTGCGCCGTTGCCGCCAAAGGCGGCCGTGCCGTCACCGGCGATGGTCGCGATAGTTCCGGATGCCGCATTCACCCAACGGAGTCGATAATTGCCCTCGTCGGCGATGTACAGGTCATCGCTGGCATCCAAGGAGACTCCTGGGGCGTCATCGCTGAGCTGCGCGGCGGTCGCGGGCCCGTTGTCGCCGCTGAACCCTGCGCTGCCATTGCCGGCCACGGTGAAAATCAATCCGCTGGCAGCCACGACCTCCCGGATCCTGAAGTTTCCGGTGTCCGCAATGAATAGATTGTCGCCGGCATCGACGGCCACGGTCACCGGGGAGTTGAGCATCGCCGCGGTAGCTGCCCCGCTGTCGCCGCCGTAGCCGCGGGTGCCGTTGCCGGCAACGGTGGTAATGGTTCCGCTGCCGGCCGCGATCTGCCTGATAACCTCATTGGAGAAATCGGCAACGAAGATACTGCCATTCGCATCGACGGCGACGCCATACGGGCGGGAAAGCTGGGCGCTGGTGGCGGGACCATTGTCACCGCTGTAACCCGGTGTGCCGTTGCCGGCCACCGTGGTAATGATGCCGCTGCCGGCGTTAACGAATCGAATGACGTTGTTGGCGGAGTCCGCAATATAAAGATCGCCGGCGCCATCCACGGCCACCGCCGCGGGATACGATAGCTGCGCGCTCACTGCCGCACCGTTGTTGCCGGTATAACCCTGCGTGCCGTTGCCGGCCACGGTGGTGATGATGCCCGTCACCGCATCCACACGGCGGATCACCTGGTTGTCGAAGTCCGCGATGTATAGATCGCCGGCCATATCGATGCCGATGCCCGTGGGACTGTTGAGCTGCGCCGACGTTGCCTGCCCACCGTCGCCGGTGTAGCCGGCGGTACCGTTGCCCGCGACCAAAGTCACGCTGCCATTCGCCGGGTTCAAATCCACGACGGTGTTGCCGCTGACGACGTAGACGTCCCCATCGGGTGCTACGGCTGACGCGCGTGCAACGAGTGCCACGCTGCTGGCCGCCGCTTGATTGAAGGCGCCACCGCCGGCGTAGGTCTGAATGGTTTGCGCCTGCAATGGCGCGGCCAACAGCCAAGCGATGCCGGCCGCCGCCAGCCTCAGGGATCTTTGCATGCCAGCAGCCTGGAAGCTCATGGGCTGGCCCCCGCGCCTGGCATGCGCACAAGTTCGACGGGATGGTCAAGATGACGGCCGCGCGCGTCGATGAGGCTCACAACCAATTTCGGCGCATCGCCACGCACCCAGCGCTGGTACTCGCTGCGCTCCACCGTCACGCTGCCGGCCACCCTGGCGCTGGCTCGGTAAGCGACATCCACGGGACCGCCAAGCGTCGCCAGCACGTCGCCAGGCGCGATGCGATCAACGAGCCGGATGCTGCCGTTCGAAACATATCTGCCGCTGTTATTGCGAAGCCGCAGCAACAGCGTCACCGACACCCGGTGCGCATCGACATTGGTCACCCTGCCAATATCGTAGAGCGCGGAGAAATCGCGGCCGTGCTCGGCCTGGGCGCTCGAGAATGTCGCCAGCAGCAGGCACAACAACAGGCAGAGTCCCGCCGGTCGCACGGCCCGGCTTGCAGCGCATGGCCCGGACTTGTTGAAATCTTTATCGAGAGTCATCGGTAATTGTTCCTGCACAGCCCATTCGCACCTCGAGAGACGGCACACGTCTGGACAGGTAATGAAATCCTTTTCTGCGGGCCTTTGTCCCCGCCGCCGCAGCATTTCTTTCGCTTGCCAGCATCAATCAGTCACGTATACCGGAGTCGAATGCAAATTGAAAATGATGGTCTTGCGACGTGGCAGCTAATTAAACATAAGCGGCGTTTAATAGGCGCGACGACCCCGGAGTCGTCGCGCGCGCAGCTTCACTCGATCAAGTGCGTGATCAGGGGCTGGCCTTGCGGTGAGCCGAGGCCGGTCACAAGATCATAAGAAGGCACACAGTCGTAGATGCCACTCTTGCCGACAATGATGTCGTGGAACCAGTCCGAGTAACCCGCATCGTGCCCGAGCGCATAGATGCGCGGGTTGATGAACCCCACCACCGATTTGCCCTGGCTGAGCGCTGCTTCATTGGCCAATGCAATGAAGCCCGCCCAAATCGGCGATGCGAAACTGGTGCCGCCCCAGCCCCCCGCGCAGCTCCCGTCGGCGCAAATTGTCATATCCGTGTCGGCGCTGGCGGCGATGTCCGGGACATTGCGCAGAGTCGTGGATCCACCATTGGCCGAATTGATATACGGCAATTGATAGCTCTCGATGTGTATGTTGGGGTTTACCGACGGACCGCCGGCGCTGTCGGCCCAACCCGTTTCCTTGGACCACGGACCGCCCGGCGTGGCGGTGTGAAGGTCGGTACCCCCGACGGCAACAATGTCCCTGGCCTCCTCGGGCCATGGCCCACTAGCAGTCAGAGTTGAATCATCGCCGCTCGCGGTGAGATTGGTTTGACCTTGCGCCGCGAATTCTGCGAACAGGCCATTGTCGGTGGCGTTTTCTCTCCAGCCCCAGGAGGTGCTGAGCACCTTGCTGATATTGTCGCTCGCCATGGCGTTCAGCACGTCTTCCGGCGAACTGCCCACGTACACCCGAACGCTGCTCAGGCCCGGCGCCATGGAAATCGTATATTCGATATCGAGCGCCTGTTCGCCATCGGTGCATCTTCCGGTGCAGGTAACCGGTTCGGAGTCCGTCGCGATCAGTTGGATATCGACGCTGTTAGCCGCTCCATAGTTGTTGGCGAAGAACAACGCGACGTCCGATAAATTGACGCCCTCCAACTCCATGAGCCCCACCGACTGGCCTTGGCCCGTCAGGCTGCCGGTCGGATAGTAGGCGGCGCGGATGTCGCTGCCGATAAAATTACCATGCGGTCCCGATCCGCCGGCTGAGCGCTCGACTTTGGCGTGCGCCATCTTGTTATGCGGCAGCACGAAGTCATCGAGTCCGAGGACTTCCTGAATCGGGGTATCCAAGTCGAATGTCGGCGCGCGATCCGGCGAGATGAAATTTCGATTCTCGGTCGGATGCTTGTAAAGACCCATCGTTACATGGAACACCCGTTCGACGTCGGAGACTTTACCGTCCAGCGCCATGAGGTATCGATTCGCTGCGCGCGGACCGGCAACGAATCCGCGTTGCTCGAAGAAGGCGAGCGCGTTATCGTAGTCCGCCGCAGAAGGGCCGAAGCGATCCGTGAATTCGGCCACGGACAGAAAGCGGCGGTATTGAGGGCTGTGCGGATCGTAAATAGCCTGCAGCAACGAATCGAGCTGCTGCGCGTTGCGCAGCGGCAGGGAGACCACGAGATGCATCATCTGGTCAGCCGGCGGAGAGCCGACCCGGGACGCAGTTTGCGCCGCAGCGATCGAGCGAAGATCGCTCGCCTGCGGAGAAAATGACGCCGCCAGTGCGGATTGGCAGATAAGCACGCATGCAAGCGGCAGTCCCCCGAGAAGTGCCATCGGTGCCAGAGCCCATCGCCGGTGTGAATTGAACATAATTTTTGTCCCCTAGTGATCATTTATAACGGTCCTGCGGCTTGACGCGATGGACCTGGATGGCGCTGGAGTGTAACGAAAAACGCAGCGCAGGGGGACGCCGATCGCGCTCGCAGCACTTCGCCCTGTGGTTGTGTCTGATGCAGCACATGCCGCATGCTTGCTCGCATAAGGGGGTGAACTTGCTCAATCGACGAGAGATGCTTGGCTACGCGGTCGCTTTGGCCCTGGCGGGCAAATGGTCTGCCGCGCGCGCCGCGACGCAGGGCTACCCCAAATCCCGTTATGACCGAGCCATCGTCATCGACGCCTTGGGCGGCATGGGTGACTTCGATCCGGCCGCGCCGGATGACACGGCGTTGTCGGCGACCGGCCTCGCGGACATTCGCGCATCGGGCGTCACGGCGATCAATCTGACCATCAACGAGGTGGGCAACGGGCCGAACAAATTCATGAGCGCCGTCACCAACATCGCCGGCGTCGAACACGACCTGCTGGCGCACTCCGATGTGCTCATGAAGGTGTTGCGAAGCAGCGATATTCAAGCGGCAAAGTCCTCGCACCGGCTCGGAGTCATCTACGGCTGCCAGGACACGACCATGCTCGAGGGCGATCTGACGCGCCTCGCGGTGTTCGCCGACCTCGGAGTGCGCATCGTGCAGCCGACCTATAACGTGCGCAACATCATCGGCGACGGCTGCCTGGAGAAGGCCGACGGCGGTTTGAGCAAGCTGGGCTACGATTTCATCGCCGAGGTGAACCGATTGAACCTACTATTGGATCTGAGTCATGCGGGCGTTCGCACCATCGCCGAAGGGATCGAGGCCTCGAAAGCGCCGATGGCGATCACTCACACCGGTTGCCGCGCACTGGTTGACCTGCCGCGCAACACTTCCGACGCCGAATTGAAAGCCCTGGCTGACCGGGGCGGAGTCGCGGGAATTTATTTCATGCCGTTCCTGCGAGAATCGGGGCAACCCCACGCCGAGGATTTGATCCGCCACATCGAGCACGCGGTGAATGTCTGCGGCGAGGACCATGTCGGCCTCGGCACCGACGGTTCCATTTCCGGCCTGCCGATGACGGACGCGTTTCGCGAGTACCATAAGAAGAATGTGGAGGCACGGCAGAAGGCGGGCGTGTCCGCGCCCGGCGAATCCGCCGATGTATTTACCATGGTGCTCGAATACAACGATCCTTTGCGCTTCCTGCATCTGGCGAACGACTTGCAGCGCCGTGGCTGGAGTGATGCCCGGATCGAGAAGCTGCTCGGCGCTAACTTTGCGCGGCTGTTCGCTGAGGTGTGGGACGCACCGCGCAAGGCTTGAGCTGCCGCCAGGGCCGCACCCAGGCAGGAAGCCTCAAGAAGCGCTTTCCGCGCTGTAGCGCGCGAGCAGGCCGGTGCGTACCGCATGACGATACACGCGCGTGTAAAAGTAAGCCGCCAGAATCAGTTCCAGCAGGCAGACCGCCGTGCCCTGCAGCAGCAGCGCGCCGGGGAAGGGCCTGCTTGCAAGCAGGTCGCGCATACCCTCGAATACATAGGCGGGCGGCAAGGCATACGAAATCCAGCGCATCCACTCCGGCAGTGTCGAGAGCGGATAGAAAACAGCCGCAAAGGGCGAGAGCAAGGCCGGCAGCGGCCAGAGCAGCCATTCAGAAGCAGGGCCCAGCCGCAGCACCATCCCGCTGGCGAAGATTCCCAGCGCGACGCCAAACATGAACAGCAGCATCAGGAAGGCTATCAACGGCAATCCCAAAGAGAAAAACTCAAGATAGAATACCAGTGTCGCCAGCAACACCATCACGACTACGCCCACGCTGCTGGTGACCACGCTGGTAATCACCAACCCCAAGATGTATTCCGAAATCGACAGCGGCGATGAGAACAGGTTGAGGAAGTTTCGCGACCAAACATCCTCGAGAAAAGCGGTGGTAATGCCCTGCATGATCCGGGTGCTGAAATCCCACAAGAGCACACCGCCCAACAGCACGGGCACGAAATTCATTCCGGTGCTGACCGAATTCAGATAACGCGTGATGAAACCCCACAGCACCACGTCGATCGCCACCCAGGTCACCATGGGGAACACTCGCACCGGACTTCCGCGCAAAAGGTAGAGCTGGCGCAGGACGATGCCGATGACGGGGCGCAGTTTCATGCCCGGCCACCGGGAACATCCGCCAAGGGTTCGCGCGCGACGCGGATAAGCAGATCCTCGAGCGTCGGCGCGCCATGCTCCGCGGCCAAGGTCTTCGGGTTGCCCTCGAGCAGTACCCGGCCGTGCGACAGAAACAGCGCGCGGTCGCACACCGCCTCCACCTCGTACATATTGTGCGAGGTCCACAAGATGCCGCAGTCGCCGTGAGATGCCAGATGTTGAATCTTGGCGCGGATGATCTGGGCTGCCGACGGATCCAGGGACGCCGTCGGTTCGTCCAGCAGCAGCAATTGGGGCTTATTAAGGAGCGCCTTGGCGAGGGCCGCACGCGTCTGCTCGCCCGAGGACAGCAGTCCGCACTTGGTATGCCGCACGTGCGCGAGATCGAACTCCTCGATCAATTCATCCACCCGGATTCGCAATGAGTCGACGCTGTACAGGAGTCCAAAGAAGCGCAAGTTCTCGATCACCGTCAAATTGCCGGGCAACGCGGCATACACCGCAGCGAAGTTCGTGCGCGCCAGCGCACGCGCGCGTTGCCGGGCAACGTCCAGGCCATCGATCTGCACACTTCCGGTGGTGGCTTGAAGCACCCCTAGGACGATATTGATCGTGGTGGTTTTGCCGGCGCCATTCGGACCGAGCAATCCCACAATCTCACCGCGCTGCACGGCGAACGACACTTCATCCAGCGCGATGACGTTCCCATATTGCTTATGGAGCTTGTCGACGCGCAGGGCGGTTTTAGCGATCGTCATCTGGGGCGGAGGCGTGGGCACACGCAATTATGCAATGACGGCAAGAAATATTCTTGCATCGATACGCTCATGATGCATCTGGTGATGCATATTGCTGGAGCTCAAGTCGTCACGACCGCTTTTCTCGCCGAAGCCGTCACTTAATCGCATTTCAGTGTTCGCCGGATTCTCGCAGACTCTGTGCCACGCGACGATCAACCTTTCCGTGTCGCGCAACACTAATCAAGGAGAAGAGACATGAACAGTTTCATGGTAACTGCAGTGGGCAATCTCGCGAAGAACCCGGAGCTTGCCGTTAAGGGCGATACGACCTACACCCGCATTTGCTTGGTTGGCAACGATTACGCCGGCAAGGACGAGCAAGGCAACGCGCGCGAGGCCGTCACGAGTCTTTGGTTCGTAGCCTTCGAGAATCTCGGCGAGGTGATTGCCAAGAATGCCCGCAAGGGTGATCAACTCATTGTCCAAGCGCACATTCGTTCCAACAATTGGACCGATAAAGATGGAGAGAAGCAATACGACTATTCATTCGTGATTCAAAGCTTTCGCTTCGGAGCGCCGGGCAAGGCCAAGCGCGAGGAATTGGCCGCTCGAAGAGATAGATCGGACGTCGAGGCGCTCGCGACAGAGATTTGAGTCCGGCATTTAGGGAGCCGCCCCAGCCATCCGCCAGAGGATCTGAACATGCACCATCCGTTCGACCATCGCCGCGCTGCAAATCGCGCCACGTTGTTTGGCCTTGGACTGATCTACGCACTTACCGCAACTCAATTAGCCATGGCGCAGTCGAGTTCTCCCTTCATGACCGGCGCAACTTCTCTGCAAACGAAGGGAAGAACCTTATTGGCAGCCGCGACGCGGGTGCAGGAGGCTCTACCCCATGCGCAGATTCGAGCGTTCGCAATGGTGCGGACCATGGGTCTGGTCCCGGACGTCTCTCTCCTAGTAGATCCGTGCAGGGGACACATCAGATGGAAGGCCGGCGATGCGCGTCGAAGCCCGTAGAACGGCGCCAAATCCGACTGGCGGACGCTTCTGCCCCCCAATGAGAGCGTGGTTGTCGTCTGCCGCGGCGACTGCGGGTAGTCCGATTTTCCGCCAGTTTCCGCTGAAACGTCGCACGAGTACGCAATGCTTATGCGATATACTACGTTTTTTGATATTTATTGCATATAGATTTTCGGAGTTACAGTGAGTTATAGGGTTTCAGGCGTTATAGATGACGCAGAACGCGCGGGTCGGCTGACGTTCACGACCGAAGACATAGCTCGCGCGCTGGCCGGTTTGTCGCCGAAGGCGTTGCAGCAGGCTCTTTTTCGCCAGAAGCGGCGAGGGCGGGTGACTCGGGTGGCACGGGGCGTGGGCCAGTGGCTCATCGTGCCACTCATGCACGCGGCCTCAGGGGCGCCGCCTTTGGAAACGTGGCTGCACCACTTCCTCAGCACCGTACTGAAAGAACCGTACTACGTAGGACTCTTGTCAGCTGCCGACGCATACGGCGTTTCGCCGTATGCGATCACCGTCACTCAGGTCGTGGTGCGCCATCAACGACGCCCGATTAACGTTGGTCGGCAGCATATCGTCTTTCACACACGATCCAATATCACAAACCTCCCGACCCGCTGGCACGAAACTCCCGATGGGCGGTTCCGGATCTCCACGCCTGAACTCACCATGCTCGATCTCTTACGTCGGCAGGACATTGTCGGCGGACTTAGCCGGGTGGTAGAAGTCATTAACGAACTTGCTGCGCACGCGACGGCTGACGGGCTCGCCGCGGCGCTGGAGGCAGCAGCGGACGTACCCAATGCGCAGCGGTTGGGTACACTCCTCACACATTGTGGTAACACGCTTTCAGAGACTATCGTTGAATGGCTCGATGATGGTCCGCTCCGCAAGATAGCGCTCGCCCCGCGGATGCTCGGCCCAGTCCAGGAGGACAAAACCTTCCGGACTCTGCGACCCTCTCGCCTGCAAGGTTCGAACACGTGATCCAGCGCGCTCACCTGACGGCGTGGCAGAAGCATGCACCTTGGGATAAGCGAAGCAAGATTGAACAAGATCTGCGCCTCTCGCGCGGTATCGCAGCCATCTTTGCGGACACCGTTCTTGCCGAGCATCTCGCCATGCGCGGTGGTACCGTTTTGCACAAAGGCCATCTCGCTCCCGCTGCCCGATTCTCAGAGGATATAGATCTTGTCCTCATCAAACCAATGGCCAAGGACGACCTCGATCTGCGCCTGCGCGCGGTTCTCACACCTGTGCTCGGAACTCCCTCGGGCTCCATTATCGCCGATGCACGGTTAGCGGTGCGTAATGCGAGGAAACCGTCGAAGATACTACGGACGGTTTTTAGCTATGTACCACTTGGCCTGCGCTATCCGATGACTGTAAAAGTTGAAGTGAATCTCAGCGAAAACAAGTCCCTTTTTCCTTTGGTTGAGGTGGACGTCGATCTGCTCAGTAGTGCGGGCGAACTCACAAGGTGCCGAGTCCGCTCCTATGAGATCCACGAAATGCTCGGGACAAAACTTCGAGCACTCATGCAGAGACGGCTTGGGCGAGACTTGTTCGATCTCTATCATGCTGCCGAGTTCGGGAGCAAGGCGACGCCGATTTGCACAGTTGACGGCGCGCGAACTGTCGAAGCATTCAACTGGTATCTCGCAAGTGAGAAGGAACACCTGGGCCTCGATGAGGCCGAGAGATCGCTTAACGATGCCCTGCAAACCGCTGCTTTCCGCAACGACATGGAGATGCTCCTGCGTCCCGATCTTCGGCGCTATGACATTGACCTGGCTGCCCAACTGGTGCGAAACAAGTATCTTTTGCACCTGGATAAGTAAGGGAGCGCATGGAGGCTCCTATGACCTGATCCCCCACAACGGCTTCGCCAACCTTGCACTCCACGCCCAACCTCAAATCCTCTCCCGCAACCCGCCCACTCCAGTCATTGGCGCAAGCAGCAATTGCAGCTCGATTCGAGCGCGCCTTGGGCGCAGCCGACGGAATCACCGGCGCTCACTGCATCCACGAACTCTGGATGCGTGGGGAGATGTCTCTGAATGTCGAGCGGGCGCTCGAGCGTTTGTGGGCAACCGCAGCAACCTCGATTCCCGAATGGCTGCCGATGCGCTTCATCCATTGGCTCCCCATCGCCTACGAAGTGGCGCTGACATTCCGCTCGGGGGCCAAGGGTCGGTCCAACATCTATCTGGCACTTCTCGACTACAACGATCGCGGCGCCGGCGACTACGGCGTGTATGTGGGTATGAGCAAGTACAGTCCCTTGCAGCGCTTCGACCAGCACAAGGCGGGGATACGCGCCGCGGGTAGCGTGTTGCGGCGCGGCCTAGAGGTGCTGACCGGGCCGACCCTGCATCTGCAATACATCCGGCGCGCCGATGCCGCTCGAATTGAGGTGGAGCTGGCGGAAGCTCTGGCCGAGGCCGGAATTCTGGTGAAAGGCGGGCATTGACCTTGGCTACACTATGCCCGTGATCATCGTCCATCACCTCAACAACTCTCGCTCTCAGCGGGTACTGTGGCTGCTCGAGGAGCTGGGAGTTGCCTACGAAGTGAAGCGCTATGAGCGCGACCCGAACACGCTGCTCGCGCCGCCGGAACTATTGGCAGTTCATCCCTTGGGGAAGTCCCCGGTGATCACCGACGGCGATCTCACGGTCGCGGAATCCGGCGCCATCGTCGAGTACTTGGTCGGCAAGTATGGCGGTGGACGACTGATACCGCCCGCAGGTTCCCCGGAACGTATGCGCTATACCTATTGGTTGCACTATGCGGAAGGCTCTGCCATGCCGCCGCTGCTGCTCAAGCTGGTCTTCGACCGAATGTCGAAAGCACCAATCCCCTGGCCGTTCAGCGCCATGGCCCGGCGCATTGCCGCCGGCGTGAAGAGCTCCTTCGTCCAGCCGCAGCTCACCCGGCACCTCGATTTCATGGAAAGCGAACTGAAGTCCCGCACCTGGTTCGCAGGGGAAGAGTTC
>Ga0302308_10002087_pt1 | contig 16179 bp, 12 predicted proteins | sample III_Palsa_E3_3_FD_200531 | JGI IMG/M metagenome (GOLD analysis project Ga0302308, IMG submission 200531) | Peat permafrost microbial communities from Stordalen Mire near Abisko, Sweden - III_Palsa_E3_3 | ecosystem: Environmental > Terrestrial > Soil > Palsa > Peat permafrost | place: Sweden... | reverse complement strand
TCCCGGCTTGTAGCCGGCCTTCTCGATCGCCTCAATAATCGTCGTCAGCGCCGCCTCGTTGGAGGCCAGGTCCGGGGCGAAGCCGCCCTCATCGCCAACGCTGGTGGCCAGTCCGCGCTCGTTGAGGATCTTCTTCAGCGTGTGAAAAATCTCCGCCCCGTAGCGCAGCGCTTCACGAAAGGTAGGCGCACCGACGGGCAGGATCATGAACTCCTGGATATCGAGGCTGTTGTTGGCGTGCGCGCCGCCGTTGATGATGTTCATCTGCGGCACCGGCATCACCGCCTCGCGCCCGCCGCCAAGGTACTGATAAAGCGGCTGGCCAGCGTCGTGCGCCGAGGCGTGGGCGCTGGCGAGCGACACGGCCAGCAGCGCATTCGCCCCCAGCGCGCTCTTGTTCTCGCTCGCATCAAGGGCGATCAGGCGCGCATCGAGTGCCGCCTGGTCGGCGGCCTCCATGCCCATGACCCCGGCATGCAGCGGGCCGTTGATATTCGCCACGGCCTTGAGCACGCCTTTGCCCTGGTAGCGCTGCTTGTCCCCATCGCGCAGCTCCACGGCTTCGCGCGAGCCGGTCGAGGCGCCCGAGGGCACGGCGGCACGGCCGACCGCGCCGCTGCTCAAGCCGACCTCGGCCTCGACGGTCGGGTTGCCACGCGAGTCGATGATCTCGCGCCCGTGGACGTGGGTAATACGGCTCATAGCAGGGATTCCTCAAACGGAGCATGTTTTGCGGCAATATCGAGCGCCTGCAGGGTGCGCAGCAGCGGCTCCATGCGCGCAAGCGGCCAGGCATTGGGGCCATCCGAGAGTGCTTCGGCCGGGCGCGGATGGGTTTCCATAAAGAGGCCGGCGATGCCGGCGGCGACCGCCGCGCGCGCCAGTACCGGGATGAATTCACGCTGGCCACCGGAGCTTGCGCCCTGGCCGCCAGGGAGCTGCACCGAATGCGTGGCATCAAACACCACCGGGCAGCCGGTGGCGCGCATCACGGCCAGGGAGCGCATGTCAGCCACCAGGTTGTTGTAGCCAAAGCTGAAGCCGCGCTCGCACACCAGCACCGCTTTATTGCCGGTGGAGTGCGCCTTGGCAACGACATTGCTCATCTCCCACGGGGAGAGGAACTGGCCCTTCTTGATGTTCACGGCCTTGCCGGCCGAACACACGCGCAGGATGAAATTCGTCTGCCGGCACAGGAACGCCGGGGTCTGCAGCACATCGACGACGCCTGCCACCTCCTCGATGGGCGTGTCCTCATGCACGTCGGTCAGCACCGGCACCCCAAAGCGCTTGCGTACGCCTTCCAGGATCTTCAGGCCCTTCTCGAGCCCGGGACCCCGAAAGCTTGCGCCCGAGGAGCGATTCGCCTTATCGAAGCTCGCCTTGAAGATATAGGGGATGCCAAGCCGCTTGGTGAGCTCGACCATGTGCCCGGCCACTTCCTCAACCAGCGCCTCGGACTCGATCACGCACGGGCCAGCGATCAGGAACAGCGGCCGATCCTGGCCAACCTCGAATCCAGCCAGCTTCATGCGCCGGCCGCGACCGGGAGCTGCGCCGCCCGGCTGGCGCGTGCCGCGCGGATGAAGCCGGTGAACAGCGGATGCCCGTCGCGCGGGTTGGAGGTGAACTCGGGGTGAAACTGGGTCGCGACGAACCACGGGTGGCTCGGCAGCTCGATGATCTCGACCAGCCCGTCACGCGAGAAGCCGGAGAACACCAGGCCCGTGCGCCGGTAGGCATCGAGATAACCGTTGTTGAACTCGAAGCGGTGGCGGTGGCGCTCGGCCATCGTATCGCGACCGTAGATCTCGCGCGCGCGCGTGCCCGCGCCTAGCACCACTTCCTGCGCCCCGAGGCGCATCGTGCCCCCCAGAGCCGTGCCTTCGGTGCGCTGCTGCGTGCCACGCGCCTCATCCTGCCACTCAGTGATCAGCGCGATCACCGGATGGGTGCTGGCGCGGTTGAATTCGGTGCTGTTGGCATCGGCAAAGCCCAGCACATGGCGGCCGTACTCGATGATCGCCAGCTGCATCCCTAAGCAGATGCCCAGGTACGGGATGCGCTGCTCGCGCGCGTAGCGCACGGCCTGGATCTTGCCCTCGATGCCGCGCTCGCCAAAGCCGCCAGGAACCAGAATCGCATCCATGCCCGCCAGAGCACCGGGGCCATCGCGCTCGATGTCGGTTGATTCGATGTAGTGCACGCGCACGCGCGTGTGGGCCTTGAGCCCCGCGTGCATCAGCGCCTCGTTGAGCGAGATGTAGGAGTCGCGGATCTGCACGTACTTGCCGACCATCGCGATATCCACCTGCCCATCGCAGTTGGTACGCCCGCTGACCACCTGCCGCCATTCGCTTAGGTCCGCCGGCGGCACCTCCAGGCGGAGCCGATCGCACACGATCTCATCCAGGCCCTGCTCGTGCAGCAGCAGCGGGATGCGGTAGATGTCATCGGCATCGACCGCCGAGATCACCGCCCGCTCCTCGACGTTGGTGAACAGGGCGATCTTGCGCCGCTGCTCATCGGGCAGTGTGTCCTTGCCACGGCACAGCAGCACATCGGGCTGGATACCAATGGAGCGCAGCTCCTTGACCGAATGCTGCGTCGGCTTGGTCTTGATCTCGTGCGAACCGCCGACCACCGGCACCAGGGTCAGGTGCATGTACATCACCTTGTTGCGCCCCAGCTCCACGCCCAGCTGCCGGATCGCCTCGAGGAACGGGAGCGATTCGATATCACCGACCGTGCCGCCGATCTCGACCATGCAGACATCGGCATCGCCGGCGCCGAGCATGATGTTGCGCTTGATCTCATCGGTGATGTGCGGGATCACCTGCACCGTGGCCCCCAGATAATCGCCGCGCCGCTCCTTGGCGATCACGCGCTCATAGATGCGCCCCGTGGTGTAATTGCTGTTGCGCCCGGTCGTGGTGTGCACGAAGCGCTCGTAGTGCCCCAGATCCAGGTCGGTCTCGGTGCCATCGGCGGTGACGAACACCTCGCCGTGCTGGAACGGACTCATCGTGCCCGGATCGACATTGATGTAGGGATCGAGCTTGACCATCGAGACCTTCAGGCCCCGGGCCTCGAGGATCGCGCCGAGCGAGGCGGCGGCGATGCCCTTCCCCAATGAGGAAACGACGCCACCAGTGACGAATACGTATCGGGTCATCGAGGAATTCCGCCGCTTGCGTTAGGCCAGCCGTTCCGTTGCGGAACTAAAGTGCGCTGACGACGGGAGGACAGGTTAGCAAATGAGCCCCTTTGGCTCAATGCGTGCAGGGCCCGAAACGGCCCGCAAGCCAAACTTATTTTGCTTGCACTTCGGGCGCCGCGTCGCTCCTTGCGGTTTCAGGGCGCGCGCCACGCCAGCCGGGCGGCGGCACCGCGCCCGCGCTTGAGCTCTGGATCGCTCCACAGGTCGGCGACCGCGATCAGCCGTTCCCCGGCATAGATCAGCGGCACGCGCGAGCGCAGCCACGGCGGCACGCGCCGCTCCTGCAGCAGGTGCTTGAGCGATCCGTGCCCAAAGGGCATCGGGAAACGCTCACCGCCCTGACGGAAGCGCACGGTAAGCTGCTCGGGCAGTGCGCCGAGATGAATCGGCCCATGGCCCTGGGGCACGAAGCTCAGCTCGCCGGCGCCGGCCAGCGCAAGCCTGGGCACGGCGGCCCAGCGCCAGCTCAGCAGATTGGCGGTCAGTGGCGGCAGCCGGCGGCGCGCGATCAGCTGCGCGCCGAAGCGATGGATCTCGACCTCGCCATAGCGCAGGCACGTGTGCGCATCGGCCCGGGCCTTGAGCACCGCGCCAGTGATCTCAAGCAGCCGGCGCTGGTCGGGCAGCGGCAGATCGCGCTCATGAAGATAGCGGCGCACCACCTGGCGCCGCTCCGCGGCGCTGAAGCGGCGCAGGATCGGCACGCTCAAGGCCTGCCCATCGAGCGCTTGCGCCAGCAACGCGTCCGCCGCCTGCTCGAGCCCGTGCTGCGCTTCGGCCAGCAGCGCGGCACTGCGACTCACCGTCGCCGCCGCCGCCGGCCAGCGCTCCAGCAACGCCGGCAGCACCCGATGACGCAGGTAATTGCGATCAAAATGCTCGGCTCGATTGCTCGGATCCTCGCTCCAGCTCAAGTGCTGCTCGCGCACCAGCGCCTCGAGCTGCGCGCGGCGCACGCCCAGTAGCGGACGCACCAGCTGCCCGGCGCCGCACGGCGCAAGGGTACTCATGGCAGCCAGGCCCGCGGGCCCTGCACCCCGCAGCAGCTGCAGCAGTACGGTTTCGAGCTGATCATCCTGGTGCTGCGCCAGCAGCAGCAGCTCACCGGCCGCCAGTTCATCGCGGAAGGCCGCATACCGGGCAAGCCGTGCTGCCGCTTCGGGCGAGTCCCCGCGGGTGCGCGCCACCTGGATGCGGCGCACCGTGAGCGGCAGCCGCAGCATCCTGCAGCTTGCCGCTGCCGCTTCAGCCCACTGCTCTGCCGCGCTCTGCAGGCCGTGATGGATATGGAGCGCTCGAACCCGCACCTGGTGCGAGCGGCGCAAGGGCGCCGCCAGGGCGAGCAGCGCGGTGGAATCGATGCCGCCGGAGAAAGCGATGCACAGGCGCCGGCCTTTGATCGGGCCCACGAGCGTTGTCAGCTGGCGCGCGAGCCAGGCCGAGTTAGGCCCTGTCGCGGGCACCGCCAGGTCCACAGCCACCGCCGCGCGGCGGCGGCCGGTCACGGCTCGATCTCGGAATACACTCCGAAGCCATCCAGGCGTGCCTGCCGCTGGGCGCTGCGCTGATCGGGCGAGAGCGCCTCGAGCGCGCTCAGATTGCGCAGCAGCGCTTCCTTCAGCGTCGCGGCCATCGCCACCGGATCGCGGTGCGCACCCCCCAGGGGCTCGCGCAGCACTTCATCGACCAGCCCCAGGCTGCTTAAGCGATCGGCGGTCAGGTTCATCGCTTCGGCCGCGACTTCCTTGCGATCAGCGCTCTTCCACAGGATCGAGGCGCAGCCTTCCGGAGAAATGACCGAATAGGTCGAGTACTGCAGCATGATCAGCCGGTCGCACACACCAATGGCAAGGGCCCCGCCGGAGCCGCCCTCGCCAATGACAACACTCAGGATCGGAATGGCGAGGGTCGCCATCTCGAACAGGTTGCGCGCGATCGCTTCGCTCTGGTTGCGCTCCTCGGAGCCCACCCCGGGATAAGCGCCCGGGGTATCGATGAAAGTGATCAGCGGTAGGCCGAACTTCTCGGCCAGTTTCATCAGGCGCAGCGCCTTGCGATAGCCCTCGGGCTTGGGCATGCCGTAGTTACGGCGCACCCGCTCCTTGGTGTCGCGCCCCTTCTGGTGGCCGATCACCATCAGTGGGCGACCCTCCAGGCGCGCCAGCCCCCCGACAATGGCCAGATCGTCGCCGAACATCCGATCCCCGTGCAGCTCCTGGAAGTCAGTCAGCACGGCGGCAAAGTAATCGAGCGCGTAGGGTCGCTGGGGGTGCCGGGCCAGCTGGGTGATCTGCCAGGGGGTCAGGTTGGAAAAGATGGAGCGCGTCAGCTGCCGGCTCTTGGCCTGGAGCTTGCCCATCTCTTCCTCGATATTGACCTTTGAATCGGTCGTAATGTGGCCAAGTTCTTCGATCTTGGCCTCAAGTTCGGCGATCGGCTGCTCAAATTCGAGAAAGTTGACGGCCATTGGGACTTATTTTCGCTCTATATCACGCTTGCGGGCGCTTATGGCGCCAGCCCCCTTTCTGTGGGTGCCAGCGGACTTCGGGAAGGTTACGAGCCCGGGGGCGGGACCGCAAGGCGGCCCCAAAGCCCTCGCAGGGCCTCACCCGCCGCACTCATCGTGAGCGGCAGCCGCTATCGTGAGCTACGCAGGGGGGCGGCGCTCCGGGCCTTAGGGTTGCCGGGCTGACTCCGGCAGGTATCCGATGCCCAATACATCAGCCATCGAGCGGTCCGGCAGCTGGATGCTCTGCGCCGGGCAGCGCTTGCCCGTGGCAGCTGCTCACTCGGCGTTTGCCAGCCCCTGAGCTCGCGCCAGCAACTGATCTAGCGCCGGGCGTCTGAAAAGTCTGCCGTTCAACACGACGGCTTGAATTGCGCGCGTGTTGTGAATGTCTGCTAGCGGGTCCTTGTCGAGTAAGAGGAGATCCGCGATCTTGCCGACCTCGATCGTACCCCGCCGGTCAGATTGACCGATGAATTGCGCTGCATTGCGGGTGGCAGTCTGGAGAGCGGCCAGCGGAGACATACCGGCATCGACCAGCAGCGCCAGCTCGTCATGAATGCCAAAGCCAGGGAAGCAGTGCGGGTTCATAGCGTCAGTGCCGGCGAGGATCGGGACACCCCACTGGTACATCAGACCCACAATCTTCATGGATTCTTCGTATTGAGCCTTCGATAACTCAATCATTGCCGCTCGGGGTTCGGGAGGATAGAACTTGTAATAGCCGTCATCCCATTTTGATCGCACCTGCTTGCTCAGATAGTTCAATCGTGGATCGTTCGGATTCAGAGGTTCGTCGATCTGCGCTTGAAGCAAGGTAAGGGTGGGCGTCTGCCAGGTCCCATTCTTAATGAACAGCGCAAATAGAGAGCGGGCCGTCGCTTCCTCGAATGTATCAACGATGCGAGAATTCACCTGAATGATGCTTCTGCCGGCATCGATCTTCTGCGCCAGCGTGGCATCCGGTGCCCGGAACAGCGCTTCGAGCCGCTGCAGTTCGGCGATGCTGGCTTGCTCTTCGCTTGAAGTACCTAAAGCCACTTGGATGAGATGCTCGATGCTTTTCTGGCCAGCGTTGGATGCTTCAGCGGCAGTCACCGTCTCCGGAACATGACCTTCGAATGGGATGCCAATCCTGTTGGCTTCGTCGGCAATCGCAAAGTAAGCATCGCGCGACAACTTGCTGTAGACCTTGATAAAGTCTGCGCCACGCTGCTGCTGCTGATCGACCACCTCACGCCCCTGCGCGGCATCCGCGACAACAATGGAATCAGGCCAGAGCGGGTTTTGCCCATCGACGATAGGGCTGCCCAGGTAAATGGTGGGCGAAGGCTCTGCAGAGGATGCCTGCGTCGCGCGCCAGGCATGAGCATCGGGAGGACCCGACATATCACGGACGCCCACAACTCCGTTGGCCACGAACAGCAGGTGACTCCAGGCAGCGCGGGAGTCGGATGCGCCATGGACGTGCATATCCCACAAGCCAGGAATGAGAAACTTGCCTTCGCCCTTCAGTGTCAGGGCATTCCGTGGCGCATGGATCGTCTTCCATGGGCCTAGCGCGATGATGCGATGACCATCGATGATCACACCCATATCTGGTTCGGCGGCACGACCGGTCGCGTCGATCACGGTGACATGACTGATCACCAGCGGCTGGGACCAGCCACGAACACTCCATAAAGCAAGCAGGCTGATCAGCAGCAGGCTGAAGGGCCAAGAAGAGCTCGGTAGAGGCCGTGACCGTCCGCGCTCGAGCCGTGGCGCCGCAAGGCAGGCCATTATCATTCTCCGTCCGTACCCGCGGAATTAGCGGTCTCTGGATCAGGCCGTGGCGGCGCTGCTCGAATCCGCACTCACTGTGTAGCTCAGGCGCGGCGCACCAAAGACCGCGGTCAACTGATCGATCAGGCTGCGGCTGGCCCTGACCTTCCACTCCTCGCCCAGGCGCAGCACGGCCCCAGCGGCCGCACCCTGGTAGCGGATCGCCACCGCGCAGGCCCCGCCGCGGTGCGGCTCGAGGAGCTTGGCCAGCCGCTCGGCCAGTGCAGCCGGTGCCGCAGCGGGCCACTCGAGCACCATCAAGCGTGCCAGGCGTTCGCGCACCACATCGAGCGATGCGATGACGCGCGCGTTGACACGCCAGGCGTCGCTGAACTCATCGAAGCGTAGCGCGCCCTCGACCTGGACCAGGCCGTCCTTGACGATCAGGTCGCGATAGCGCTGATGCGTCTCCTCACTCATCGAGACTTCCATGCGGCCACTGCGATCATCGAGGATGAAACTCACGCGCATGCCGCGCCGGCGGATCTCGAGAATCAGGCCCGCGACTGTGACCGCGCGGGCTTCGCCCCAGCGCATGCCCTCCCCGGCCGCGGGCCGCTGTTCGGCGGCGTACTCGCCAATGCGCCCGGTACACAGTGCCTTCAACTCGCGCTCGAAGGGCGCGATCGGATGGCCGGTCAGATAAAGCCCGAGCGTTGCTCGCTCACCGGCGAGGCGCTCGTATTCGCTCCACTCGGGCACCCCCGAAGCTGAAGTGCCGCTCGCACTGCTGCTGGGTCGGGCGGCCGCTGGTCGCGCCGCGATGCCAAAGATGTCGACCTGGCCTGCTTCAGAGCTGCGCGCCACCTGCTCGCCGGCACGCATGGCGGTTTCGAGCGCCGCCATCAGGCCGGCGCGCCCGACGCCTAAGCCATCGCAGGAGCCGGAGCGGATCAGAGCCTCGAGCACGCGCTTGTTCACGCGCTGCAGATCGCTGCGTTGACACAGATCCTCAAGGCTCATGAAGGGCCCGTTGCGCTCGCGCTCGGCCACGATCGCCTCGACCGCCGACTCACCGACGCCTTTGACCGCGCCCAGGCCATAGCGGATCGTCGAATCGCCGCTGGCCATGAAGGTGTAGCCCGAGGCATTCACATCCGGCATCTGCACGTTGAGCCCCAAGCTCAAGCACTCATCGATCAGCGTGACGATCTTGTCGGTGCGATCCATATCGGCCGACAGCACCGCGGCCATGAACTGCGCCGGATAGTGGGCCTTCAGGTAAGCGGTCTGGTAGGAGAGCAGCGCGTAGGCGGCCGAGTGCGACTTGTTGAAGCCGTAGCCGGCAAATTTTTCCATCAGGTCGAAGATGTGTGCCGCCTGGCGCTCAGGGACCGCGCGCTCGACCGCACCATTGATAAAGATGCTGCGCTGCTTGGCCATCTCTTCGGGCTTTTTCTTGCCCATCGCACGGCGCAGCAGGTCGGCGCCGCCGAGTGTGTAGCCGGCCAGCACCTGCGCAATCTGCATCACCTGTTCCTGGTAGAGGATCACGCCGTAGGTCGGTGCCAGCACCGGCTTCAACTTGGGATGCAGATAGTCGATCGCCGCGCCGCCCTGGTCGTGCTTGCGGGCGATGAAGTCATCGACCATGCCCGATTGCAGTGGACCGGGGCGGAACAGCGCGACCAGCGCGATGATGTCCTCGAAGCAATCGGGCTGCAGGCGGCGGATCAGATCCTTCATGCCGCGCGATTCGAGCTGGAACACCGCCGTGGTGCGACAGGCCTTGAGGAGGGCAAAGGTCGGAGCATCGGCCATCGGGAGCCGGGCCAGATCCAGCGGCGGCTCGGCAAAGGCGGCGCGCGACTCATTGATACGGCGCACGGCCCAGTCAATGATGGTGAGCGTGCGAAGTCCCAGGAAGTCGAACTTCACCAGCCCTGCGGCCTCGACATCATCCTTGTCAAACTGCGTGACGACATTCGCGCTGCCCTCTTCGCAGTAGAGCGGCGCGAAATCGGTCAGCACCGAGGGGGCGATGACCACGCCGCCGGCGTGCTTGCCGGCATTGCGGGTCAGGCCCTCAAGCGCACGCGCCATGTCGATCAGTGCTGCGACTTCCTCATCCTCGCGCACCAGGCGCTTGAGCTCGGGCTCCTTCTCGAGCGCCTGATCGAGCGTGATGCCAAGCTCAAAGGGAATCAGCTTTGCGATCCGATCCACCATCGGATACGGGTGCCCGAGCACGCGGCCCACATCACGTACCACGGCTTTGGCCGCCATCGTGCCGTAGGTGATGATCTGCGAGACGCGCTCGTGGCCGTACTTGTCGGCTACGTAGTCGATGACCCGATCACGCCCTTCCATGCAGAAGTCGACATCGAAGTCGGGCATCGAGACGCGCTCGGGGTTCAGGAAGCGCTCGAACAGCAGGTCATAGCGCAGCGGGTCGATATCGGTGATGCCCAGGGCATAGGCCACGAGCGAGCCGGCACCCGAGCCACGGCCGGGCCCCACCGGCACGCCGTGGCTCTTGGCCCAGCGGATGAAGTCAGCCACGATCAGGAAGTAGCCAGCAAAGCCCATCGGGCAGATGACATCAAGCTCCGCGGCGAGCCGCGCCTGGTAGCGCGTGCTCTCGCTCTGATCAGCCGCCGCGGTGCGCAGCCGCTCGGCAAGCCCCGTCTCGGACTCGCTGCGCAGAAACCCCTCGGGTCCACCCGGGCCCGGCACCGGGTAGTCGGGCAGGCGCATCTGCCCAAGCTTGTGCGTCAGGCTGCAACGGCGCGCGATCTCGATGCTGTTGGCCAGCAGTTCGGGCACATCGGCAAACAAGGCGGACATCTGCTCAGGCGTGCGCAGGAACTGCTGGTCGGTATAGCGCCGTGGTCGCGCCGGGTCCGCGAGCTGCGCCCCATCGTGAATGCACACCCGCGCCTCGTGGGCGGCAAAATCACTTGCTTCGAGGAAGCGCACATCGTTGCTGGCCACCGCCGCCACGCTGCGGCGCGCGGCCAGTGCCAGCGCGGCCGGCACATACTGCTCCTCGGCCGGATGCCCGACACGCTGCACCTCGATGTAGAAGCGATCGCCAAACAGGGCCAGCCAGTAATCGAGCGCTACCTCGGCCTGGCTCTCGCGTCCCTGCACCAGTGCGCGGCCAATATCACCCTCGAGCGCACAGGAGAGGGCAATCAGCCCTGAGGTCGTGCCCGCATCGAGCCAGCTGCGCTGGATTTGCGGCGGCCCGCGCTTCTGGCCCTCGAGCCAGCCGCGGGTCACCAGGCGGGTGAGATTGCGATAGCCCTCGAGGTTCTGGCATAGCAGCGCCAGGCGCGCCGGCGGCTGCGACTCGCTCTCGGCGCGCAACAGCAGATCCACGCCGATGATCGGCTGCACGCCGCACTCAAGGGCCGCGCGATAGAACTTGATCATCGCGAACAGGTTGTTCTGATCCGTGAGCGCCACAGCCGGCATGCCGGCAGCAGCAACCGCGCTCATCAGCTCCGGCACGCGCACGACGCTGTCGAGCAGCGAGAACTCGGTGTGCAGGCGCAGGTGGACAAAGGAGCTAGTCATCGTCATCGCGTGCGGTGCCAGACCTCAAGGTGGAGCATTAGGAAAGAATCGTTCAGGCACATCAAGGCAATCTGCCGATCGCCTTTAGGCCTTCAGGCGCAATCTTACCGGAGCGAAGCTGCGGCGATGTATCGGCGTGACCCCCAGCGCATCGAGCGCCGCCAGGTGCGCCTCGGTGGGATATCCAAAGTGACGCGCGAAGCCGTAGCCGGGATAATCGTGCTCGAGCGCCCCCATCAGCGCATCCCGATGCGTCTTGGCCAGGATCGAGGCGGCCGAGATCGCCGGGATCAGATCATCACCGCCGATCACGCAATCGATGCGCGAATTCGCAAACAGATCAGCAAGCTGCGGCGCCTTGTTACCATCGATCATGATGTGCATGGGCACCACGGCGAGCGCGGCCAGCGCGCGGCGCATCGCCAGCAAGCTCGCCTGCAGGATGTTGAGCGCATCGATCTCGGCTTCCGTGGCCCCGGCAATCGCATAGGCGATGGCCCGCTCGCGGATCCTGAGCGCGAGCCGCTCGCGCTGCAGCGCCGTGAGGCGTTTGGAATCGCGCAGGCCCCGGATCGGTCGCGAGGGATCGAGGATTACCGCGGCCGCAATCACCGGGCCGGCCAGTGGGCCGCGTCCGGCTTCATCGACGCCTGCCAGCCAGGCGATGCTTGCGGTTGCTGTAGTCGCGTTCAGCTCGTGGCTCCTGCGCTCGGGGCCTGCAGCAGCGCAAGGATATGCCCGGCGGCGCGTTTAGCGCCATCCTGTTGCAGCTGGGCATGGATCGCGGCAAAGCGGGCGCGCAGCTTGACCGCCTGTTCGGGGTGCGCCAGCTGCTCGAGCACGGCGGCCCCGAGCGCCGCTCCTTTTACTTGCTCCTGCAGGAACTCGGGCACGAGTGCCTCGTTGGCCAGCAGGTTTGGCAATGAAAAGAACGGCAGGCGCACCAGCTTGAAAGTACGCACCAGCCAGGCACTGACCCGCGAGGCCCGATAGGCGACCACCATCGGACAACTGCACAGCAGTGCTTCGAGCGTCGCCGTGCCACTGGTGACCAGGGCCACATCCGCGGCCTGCAAGGCCACGCGTGCCTGGCCATCGAGGAGGCGCACGCCGGCCGCCTCCGCGCCGCGCGCGCTGAAGGCCTGGTGCGCGGCCGGCGAAGCCATGGGCGCGATCAGCTTGAGATTCGGCCGGCGCTCGCGCAGCCAGCGGGCAGCGCTTAGGAATTCAGGGCCCAGTCGTTCGATCTCGGCCAGCCGGCTGCCCGGGAGCAGCGCGATTACTTCCTCATCACGCGCCAGCCCCAGGCTTGCGCGGGCGGTGGCCAGCTGGCTCGCCAGTGGAATCTGATCCGCCAGCGGATGGCCGATGAACTCGGCCCGCATCGCATGCCGCGCATAGAACTCGGGCTCGAAGGGCAACAGGCACAACACCAGATCAAGCGTCTTGGCCATCGTGCGCACGCGCCCCTGCCGCCAGGCCCACACCTGCGGGCTCACATACTGTACGGTGCGGATGCCGCGGGCCTTCAGGCGTGCGGCAAGGCCGAGATTGAAGCCCGGGTAGTCGACCCCGATGAACAGATCCGGTTGCCAGGCGATGAGCTCGCGGGCCAGCCGCGCGCGCAATGCAAGCAGGCGCGGCAGGTGTGGCAGCAGCTCAAAGAGGCCCATCACCGAGAGCTGCTCGATGCCGGCGAGTGCTTCGCAGCCGGCCGAGCGCATGCGCGGGCCGGGGACGCCGCGAAATTCGATGTCGGGGACGCGCTCGCGCAGCGCCTGCATCAGCGCCGCGCCGAGCAGATCACCTGAGGTCTCTCCGGCGCAGATCGCCACGCGCAAGCCGCTCATCCTGGACCGCCCGCTCCTGCCAACGCCCTCAACGCATGCCGGGCAGGAGCTAGCGTATCAGGCCGCGCTTGGAGGCGGCGATGAACTCGACGAAGGGGGCAATCTCCGGCTGCAAGGCCACGCGCTCCTTGAGCTGCGCGAGCGCATCGGCCAGCAGCAGATCGCTCCGATAGAGGGTCCGGTAGGCCTCGCGGATGCTGCGGATCTGCTCGGTGCTAAAGCCGCGGCGCTTCAAGCCCTCGGCGTTCACCGCGTGCGGCGCCGCCGGCTGGCCCACGGCCATCACGAACGGCGGCACATCGCCGGTGACAGCGGCGTTATTGGCGAGGAAGGCGTGCGCCCCGATGCGACAGAACTGATGCACGGCCGAGTAGCCGGCCAGGATCACCCAGTCCTCAATCAGCACATGACCTGCAAGGCCGCAGTAACCGGCCATCACGATCTCATCGCCCAGCACGCAGTCGTGCGCCACGTGCACGTAGGCCATCAGCAGGTTGCGATTCCCGATGCGGGTCACGCCCTGGTCACTCACGGTGCCGCGATTGATCGTGACGAATTCGCGGATCACATTGTGATTGCCGATCTCGAGGCGCGTGGGCTCACCTGCGTACTTCTTATCCTGCGGATCCTCGCCGACCGAGGCGAACTGGAAGATGCGATTATCGGTGCCGATGCGTGTCGGCCCGCGGATCACGGCATGAGCGCCGATACGCGTGCGCGCGCCAATCTCAACGCCTGGGCCAATGATCGCAAAGGCCTCAACCTCGACATCCGCCGCAAGCTCGGCCTGCGGCGAGACAATGGCGCGCGGATCGATCACGGATTTTTGTCCGGGGAGTTGCCGATGTCCGGGGCCAGCATGATCTCGGCCGTCGCGGCCTCTTCCTCTGCAACCTGCGCCTGGACCGAGAGCAGCCAGATACCCTTGAAATTGCGCTTCAGCTTGGCGTTCAGGATCAGCTGGTCGCCGGGCACGACCGGGCGGCGGAAACGGGCCTTGTCGATGCCGGCAAAATAAAAGCGCGTGTTCTCATCGGGAACCTTGCCGGCCGTGCAGAAGGCGAAGATGCCCGCGACCTGAGCGAGCGCCTCGATGATCATCACCCCTGGCATCACCGGGCGACCTGGGAAGTGGCCGGTGAAGAATGGTTCGTTGTAGGTGACATTCTTCAGCGCACGGATACTGACCCCGGGCAGGCATTCGATCACCCGATCCACGAGCAGGAAAGGATAGCGATGAGGCAGATACTTCATCACCTCGTAGATATCAAAACTGATCGGCTCACTCATCGTTCTGTTCCTGCTCCGCTGCTGTTTGGCTCGCTATACCGACGGCCCGCTCCAGGCGTGTCAGGCGCGCTGCTTCCCGATCCAGGCGCTTGAAGCGCGCCGCGAGCCGTCGCCAGACGCGCGCCGGCTCGGCCGCCAGCGTACTCGAATACATATCGGGCTTGGTAATGGAACGGGTCACATTGGAGCTGCCGGAGATCACCGTGTCATCGCAGATCTCCAGGTGCCCCGCGATCGCCGTGGCGCCGCCGATCATGCAGCGCTGTCCGATGTGGGTGCTGCCCGAGACGCCGGTGCAACCGGCGATGACCGTATGAGCGCCAATGCGCACGTTATGCCCGACCTGAATCTGGTTGTCGAGCTTCACGCCATTCTCGATCAGCGTGTCCTCGATCGCGCCGCGATCGATCGTCGTGTTGGCCCCGATCTCCACATCATTGCCGATGCGCACGGCGCCGATCTGCGGCACCTTGGTCCAGCCACTGCGCTCGCGCGCGAAGCCAAAGCCATCGGCACCGATGACGGCGCCGGGATGCACGATGCAGCGCTCCCCGAGCGCGACCCGGCGCAGGAGCGTGACGCGCGCTGCAAGGCGCGAATCGGCACCGACACTCACACCCTCGGCCAGGATGCAGCCGGCGCCGATCTGCACGCGCGCGCCAATGCGCACGCCGGCAGCGATGACGGCGGTGGCGCCGATGCTGGCGCTCGCCTCGATCTGGGCACTGGGGTCGACCACCGCGGCCGCGTGAATGCCAGGCACAATCGCAGCCTCCGGATACAGGAGCGCTGCAATGCGCGCGAAGGTCGCATAGGGGTCGCGGTGGATCAGTGCGGCGTTCACGCATTGCGCTGCATCGGCCGCGTTCAGCACCACAACGCTGGCGCGCGTGGACTCGAGCTGGCGGCGGTACTGGGGATTGGCGAGAAAGGCGAGCGCGCCGGCCTCTGCCCCTGAGAGCGTGGCAACCCGGTCGATGAGGATCGCCGGGTCACCGCGCAGTTCGCAGCCGAAGCGCACCGCCAGCTCGCCGAGCGTGAGGCTCATGGCGTGCGCTGCGGCTCCGGCCTTAGAGGCTCGGCCGTTACTTGCCGGCAGGTGCCGGCGCAGCCGCCGGGGCCGCGGAACTCACCTTAAGGACCGCCAGTACATTGGGCGTGATGTCGATGTTGCTGGCCGAATACACGACCCCCTGGCTCACCATCACCAGATCGAACTTCTGGGCCTGAGCGTAGGCCTGCACTTCCTTGACCAGCACCGCCTCGAGCTTGGACATCTCCTCGTTCTGGCGCGTGTTGGCATCTTCGTTGTAATCGGTATTGCGCTGTGACAGATCGCGCTGCCCGTCGCGCAGTTCCTTCTCGGCCTTCGCGACCTGATCAGCGCTCATCGTGGCGCGATTCTTCTCGAGCGCATCGGCCTTGGCCTTGAGCGCGGCCTGCAGTTTGACCAGATCCTGCTGCTTGGGAGCGAACTCAACCTTGAGTGCTTCCATGGTCGACTTGCCTTGCGGCGACTCCTGCATCAGGCGGTTAAAGTTCACCACGCCGATCTTCATTTCAGTCTGGGCCTGGGCCTGCACGAGGCTGGCGGCAAGGGCCACGGTGGCGGCAAAGGCAATGATCGAAAAACGCTTCACGATTGACTCCTGAATTCCTGACATCGATCCGTACAAAAGGATCCCGCGAAGCCACCGGTCACGACCCTCTGGGTCGCGCTCCTTAGCCCGCGGGCGGATTTTACATAACTTCCGGCCTGATCCCCGCCTGTTCTGTCCTGCGTCGCTGCGCTGGCTTAGAACGACTGGCCCACCGTGAACTGGAAGTTCTCGACGCGATCGGCAAAGTGCACCGCATCGCCATCGAACCTGTTCAGCGGCACGCCCAGGCTAAACCGGAAAATGCCCAGTGACGGGGCCAGCCATTGCACGGCCAGACCAGTCGACTGCTTGAGCTGATTGTACGCG
>Ga0302308_10002085_pt1 | contig 16188 bp, 17 predicted proteins | sample III_Palsa_E3_3_FD_200531 | JGI IMG/M metagenome (GOLD analysis project Ga0302308, IMG submission 200531) | Peat permafrost microbial communities from Stordalen Mire near Abisko, Sweden - III_Palsa_E3_3 | ecosystem: Environmental > Terrestrial > Soil > Palsa > Peat permafrost | place: Sweden... | reverse complement strand
CGTGCGCACGTAAGCCGGACAGACCGTGTTGGAGGTGACCCCGTGCTCGCCGCCTTCGAGCGCGATCACCTTCGACAGCCCCTCCAGGCCGTGCTTGGCCGCCACGTAGGCGACCTTGTAGGGGGAGGCCCGCAGGCCGTGCACGGAGGAGATGTTCACGATCCGGCCGAAGCCGCCGGCGTACATGTGCGGCAGCGCCGCCTGGGCCAGCCGGAACGGGGCCTCCAGCATCACCGCGAGCAGCAGCCGGAACTTTTCTGGGGGGAACTCGTGCACCGGGGCGACGTGCTGCAGGCCGGCGCAGTTCACCAGGATGTCGGCCTGGCCGGCCAGCGCGCCGGCGTCGAAGTCGGCGGCCAGGTCCACTTCGAAGGCGCGCCCGCCGAGACGAGCGGCGACCGCCTCGGCGGCGCCGAGGTTGATGTCGGCGACGACCACGCTGGCCCCGCCCGCGGCCAGCCTGGTCGCGCAGGCCTCGCCGATACCGCTGGCCCCGCCGGTCACCACGGCGGTGCGCCCGGCCAGATCTTCGCTCATCCGGGCAGCTCCACCCACACGGTCTTGCCGGCGGACCCGAGCGACTCGACTCCCCAGCGGCTCGCCATCGCGTTCACGGCCCCCAGGCCGTGCAGCGGTGCGACGGGCAGCGCCTGGCCGGCGACGCCAGAAGAGGGCAGCGGGCGCGCGTCACGGACCGAGACCCGCACCACGTCCGAGCGGGACGGCCGGGACGAAAGGATGACCGTAAAGCCGGAACGGGCGTGCCTGACGGCGTTGGCCGCGAGTTCGGTCACCACCAGGGCCACGTCGTCGGCCAGATCCGCGATCCCCCAGCGGTGCAGCGCGCGCACCGCGAAATGACGGGCCGCGGCGGGGGCGTCACGGGACAGACCGAACGTGCGCACCGCACCCCGCACGCCGGAACCGGACCCGCCTCCAGGTCCGGCGCCGACGAGCTCACGGTGCATCCGGCACACCTGGGCGAAGCCGTTGCGGCCTTGGGTCCTAACCACCGTTCTCCATCTGGTGAGGCACAACACCCGCTGGCGAAGCGCGACGTTCAAATTCCTCCGCATTCCTGCCCACCTGACGGCAGAGCATGCATCTTCGGCCAAGATCGGCCGGCCCGGGGTTAACCGGCCAGGGTCAGCCGACCAGGGTCTCGCGATGGGCCCAGGCCAGCCGCAGCACCGCGGCGCCGGCGGCCTGCACCGGTTCGCGGGTCACCATGCGGTCGATGACGTGGCCCGCGAATTCCCGTGCCGCGAGCAGCTCGCCCTCGTCGTTGCGCCGCGAGTCCAGGCTGAACTCCTCGTCGAACACGAGGCTGTCGATAACGGCCACCGTCAGCAGGTCGGTGGCGTACGTCAGCGGGTCAACGCCGAGCCCCAGGCACCAGACGCTGATCTGACCGCGGTCAAGCGCCTCGGTCATCCGCCGGGCGAACGGCCAGGAGCCGTAGTCGAGGGGACCTTCCCGGGTGCCGTAGTCCTCTGAGCGTCCGCGGAGTTCTTCGGCAAACTCGCGGATCATGTTCCGCCACAGCGAGAAGTCGCCGCGCTCATTGGCGGCCGCTTCACCTGACGGCTGGAACACGCCTACCGGGATCACCTGGTACAACCCGCCCGCATGACCGACCTTGGCCGGATCTCGCCAGTGCAGCGGGAACGAGGCCCGGCCCGTCGCCCGGTCCAGCCGGAGCGTCAGGGTGCTGATGCCGAGGTTCACCGGACGGCGGCGCAGGTCACGCGGATCGCCGATGCTGCCGCGCAGCCCGGCCGGGCGTCCGGCCAGCCGCTTCGCCGCGTATTCGTGCGCGGCCGCCGCACCGGTGTCGATGCCGTCGAAGTAACGGCCACGGGTGAACAACAGCCGGGGCGCCGTGCCGGTGAGCTCGGCTTCGATAAGCCGGTAGGTAGGGCGGTTCTCGAATACCGCCGGGGCCGCCAGTTCGCTGACCGCGTCCGAATAACGAAGATAACGCGTCCCGTCCGGCCGGGCAGGCAAGACCAGCGCCGCGCCGTCGCCGTGGCAGGCCGCGACCGGACGAGTGCTGAATTCCAGGCCGATGTCCTGGATCGGGACCGGGGCGGGGGGCTGCCAGCCGGGGACCGCGAGCAGGGGGGTGCCGGCGATCTTGCTCCCGGCCGGGTACTCATCCGCGGCCGCGAGCGCAAGGTCGTACCGCTGCTTGAGAAGGTATGACCGCACCCGGAGCCAGTCGCGCTGATCGGAGGTCAGGCGGCCGACGGAGGTCATCTGGTGTCCGCGATCCCGATCACGTCGGCGCCAGAATCGGTCCCGCCACCCTTGCTCAAGACAGTAGTGTCTTGCATAACACGCCTCCTTCCCGGAAGTGGACACGGAAGTCCGCTCACGGTTTCATGGCGCGGCGATCCGACACAGTTGCCACGGAACCGGAGCGATCTTCCGGCTGATCAACGCGGACATGATTTTACCGGCCGCGTATACAACTCGGGCTAAAAAGCCGAGTATGGGATGGGGCATTGTCGTAACTTGCCGGCCGTAACGGCATTAACGCACGTCACAACAGCTGTTCGACAGGTTTGCAGGTTAATTTGACAGCTAAGCGCAAATTCACCAGCAGGTGTGCGGGAACAGGCGCCGACGATGGGCCGGGCATTTCGGTCTTCAGGGATATTCGGCCGTTCGTCTGATATGCGCGCATATACGACCGGATGCCATGCCGCCGCGTCGGCTGACGGTATTCTCCTGTCCCCAGCGAGGATGGACCAGAAAATCCTGTCGGCCGGTCAGGACCTCGTAGCTGGTAGCCGGATACGCCCGAGCAGATGGCCGGCTGGGCGCCCGGCGACACCGGTCGTGAACTCGGCCAGGCCGGTCAGCACGCGCCGGCCGGCGATGGCGGCCTTGACGGTGGGGAAGATATCGAGGTGCTGGTTTATCCCGGTGGCTGACAACACCCCGGCTACCGCCATGGACGGTGCGGCCAGGCGCAGGAAACCGCCGAGGATCCTCGCCCGGCGTCCGCCGCCCACCAGGACGGCAAGGCCGCTGGCGTCGGCGCTTCGCACCGCGGACAAGTCGATGATGAGCCGGCTGGCAGCCGGACGGATCAGGTTGAGAAGTTGCTCGCGCAGGGCGGGAGCGGACGCGAGGCCGAGTTCTCCGCTGAGCGCGGCTATGACGTAGCCGCGGCGCTGTGTCCGGGAGGTGAGAATGAGGCCAGCATCATAGGCAGCGGGGTAGGTCACGTGCGTGGATCGAAGGCTACGGGTGACGAGGAGGTCGGTGCATCATCTTGCGCAGCGGTATCATCGCCTTGTGCAATCTGCCGTTCGCGGCCGACCGCGGCGGATGCGACTTCGTGACTTCCGACGGCATCGGCGGAACAACGCCGTTAGACGAGGGGCCGGGCCGGCCGACCGGCCTCGGATCCGGATAGGGCACAGTCGGTTCGGACATGGTGTCTTCCCTTCGGTAGCGCCGGGAAGCTAGCCGCCGGAGGTGGCCGATGTCGGTGCCTGGTCTCAAGCTATACCTGAAGAAAGAAACTAGCAAGTTCTTTCCGGAAACTGGTATCTTATCAGCATGGCGAACTGGACCTTCCTGACCAACCATGCCCTGGTTCTCCTGTGCATTGCCGATGACCCCGAGGCACGCCTGCGCGACATCGCGGCCAGCCTGAGCATGACCGAACGGAGCGCCTTCGGCATCATCGCGGACCTCGTCGAGGCCGGCTATGTGGTCAAGGAAAAGGACGGCCGCCGCAACCGGTACCACATCCAGGCGCATCTCCCGCTGCCAGATCCGGCCGGCCGGGAACGCACCGTCGGGGAGATGCTGGCCCTCCTCGTCGGCACCGGCCCAAACGGCGCGGACTAGGTGGTGACGGGCGGTTCAGCTGATGAACAGTGCTATCGCGATGAACTGGCACGTCGCCGCGGCGCAAACATAGACGTGAAAGACCTCGTGGTAGCCGAAGACCGACGGATACGGGTTAGGGCGGCGCCGGCGGTACGAGAGGGCTCCGGCGATGTACAGCAGACCGCCCGCAAGCAACAGCGCTCCCGCCGTGGCCCCGGCGTGCAGCCACACCGCGGGTAGCGCGAGACCGCCTACCAACCCGAGTCCCACGAACGTCGAGCCGACCAGGAGCTCAGGCGCATCCATCCATACCATGTGGATCGCACCCGCGGTGAGCGTGAGCGTCCATATCGCGATCAGGCAGGCGATCCGGAAGGCACCGCCGGTGGTCAGGAGGAAGGCCGCGGTCGCCGTGCCCGCGATGAGAAGGAAGATCATCGCGTGGTCTAGGCGCTGCAGGCGGTGCCGCCACCTAGCGGTCCAGTCACCGCGGTGGTACAGCGCGCTGACGCCGAACATCGCGGTCACACTGACCTCGAAGATGGCCAGCGCGGTGGTCCGCAGGCCGCCATGCACACGGGTAAGCGCGAGAGTACCGAGTACCAGCGAAGCCTCGAACCAGGCCAGGTGCAGCCAGCCGCGCAGCAGCGGCTTCGCCCGGGGAACGTCACCAGAATTCGCAGGCGCAGTTGCCTCCAGCTGCGGCGAAAGCGCCGACGCCACTCTGTCCATAACTGGCCGCGAGGTAGCGGCGTCAGAGCTTGGTCAGCTTGGCGAAGGGCCACATAATCCGCACCTGACGTGAACCGAAATCGACGACCAGGGCGGAGTCATCCTCGATGAGGATGACACGGCCGAGGCCGTACTTGTCGTGGCTCACCTGGTCCTGCACGTCGAACTGCTCCACAGGTGGATCAACGTGCCTGGAGTTGAAGGGACTATCGGGCAGGAAGCGTCGGTTCGCGGCGCGGGCAGGCTTCATCACTACTAGTATGCGCCTTCGCGGCGATTCCCGGCTGATTTTCCGGCCTCACAATACCCGCGCTCTTGGCGGCGGCCACCTTACGGGCGGTTTGCGCGCTGTTCTCGGCTATCCTGATGGGGCGTTCGCTACGCGAGGCCGCGGAGGACGCTCAGCCACTGTTCGGGACGCCAGCGAGCACGCGAGGCCCTCTCAGCCAGCCTCGGGCCTGACATTGAAGATCCCGGCAGACGATTCCGTTCCTGGCCAGCCGGCCCGGGCCCGCCTGACGCTACCGCGACCGTGCCACCCCCCGACCTGCGGAGCGGGGCTCTCGGTCCGGCCACGGACCCACGTAACGCTCTGTTAACCGGCCATCGGCGCCCGGCGAACTGTACGTCCCGAACGTCGTGAACTCCTGTGGCCCGATGCTGCACGGCGACATCGTCGTGCTGCCGTACGGCTGCAGCGACTCGTCCGTGCGGATAGCGACGATCGACCTGCCCCTACTACTCGAACGGCTCACGCCCGGCTGACTCACGGCTGGCGGGTGCGCAGCCAGCCCTCGAATTCGGTGGCGCTGATGTGCTCGTCGTGGACGCCGGCCGCCTCGGCGGAGGCGAGCCAGACGATGGGCGGCCCCATCACCGCCGGGTCCAGCAAGGGCATGGACCCGCCTCCCGGCCGAGGGCCGTCCGGCGGGACCATGCCGGTGGCGGTCGCTCCGCCGGGCCGCAGCAGGTTGACGGTCACGCCGCTGCCCCGCAGGTCGGCGGCCATGACCCGGGACATCGCCTCGGTACCAGCGCGGGACGGCCCGTAGGGCACGAAGCCCGCCCTGGTCATGGTCGCCTGATTGACCGAGACGTTGACGATGCGGCCTGCCCCGGCGGCCAGCATCAGGGGCGTGATCTCACGCGCCACCAGGAAGTAGCCGGTCAGGTTCGTCTCGATCACGTCGCGGAAACCGTCCGGTGATACCCGCCAGAAGCCCTGCGGCTCGGTCATGAAACTGGGGTTGACCGTGCGCATGCCGATTCCCGCGTTGTTTACCAGCATGTCGACGCCGCCGAGCCGCGACCAGGCCTCCTGCACCGCCCGCGCCACCGAGGCTTCGCTCCGCACGTCGAGCGGGAGGCCGACCGCGCCGGGCAGGTCCGCGGCGACCTGGCGAGCCCGCTCGCCGGAGCGCCCGGTGAGCGCGACGCTGCTTCCCGCCACGGCCAGGGCCCGCGCCATCGCCCAGCCAAGCCCGCTTGTCCCGCCGGTCACAAGCACTCTCACCGGATCAGTATGGCCGGCCCAGTATGGCCGGCCCAGACGAGCCGGCGCCGGGGCGCCCGGGCCGGCCGAGGGCTGGCGCCCGGATCGTTCGGATTAATTCTGAACGGCACTGGTCCCAGCGGCCGCCGAGCCCGGCCCGCCGAGGCCGGAGGAAGCCGCCGTCAGGCCGCGACGACGGAGGTGTCGGCCGCCTCGAGGTCCTTGAAGAAACGACGGTGGACCCGGAGGTTTTCCTCCCCCGCCGGGATCTGGTGCCACATTCCCGTGCCCGGACCAAGCCGGGTCGACCGCGGCAGCTCCGTCACCACGCCACGGGCCGTTTTCATGCTGGTCTTGCCCGCGTCGAGGACGACGATACGGGCCGGCGTGACGACCAGGATCCGGTAGCGGTTGAGCCCGAGGAACACCAGGAAGCCGGTCAGCGCCGCGAGCCACTGGCTGGCCGTCTGGGCGCCGATCACCGCCTGGATGGGCTCGCCGGGCCGCAGGTACTGGGCGGCGGATTCACGCATGGAGTCACGGAGCGCCACGACTTTCCTCCTAGGTCAGGTTCGCACACGCCATCGGCTGGCGTTCATTCCTACGGCGGTCCATCCCGTGCCATCCCGTTCCACCCCGTTTTCGGCCGGGACGCGGCCCGAGCCCGCCGGACTCAGGCCGGCCAGTACGAGCAGCGCACGCCGGTGTGCACCGTCTGGCGCAGGTGCTCGCCGATGACCGGATCCGCGTCGGCGATCCGGACCAGGGCCCGGCGGATCGCCTTGCCCGCGGCGACGCGGGCCCGTTCTCCCTGGTCGGGAAACGACCGGGTGCGGCCGCCGAACCCCGCGGCCCGGATGAGCTCGGCGACGAGCCAGTCGCGTTCGGCGCGGGCGAGTGCCGCCCGGGCGGAGTCATCACCCGCGTCCAGCTGATCGATCTCAGCCTCCAGGAGCTGGACCCGGTTCCGGTACTCAACGATCGCTTCGTGATCCAGCACGGGATGGGCCGCCGCGCCGTCGCCGATGGCGCGGCCCAACGCGACGAGCCCGGTCACCAGGTCAGCCGCCTGGATCTCCTGCCGCGGGTTGGCGATCAGCACGGCCAGGTGCGCCATCCCGATGCTGTCCTCGATGAGCACGCTTCGCTGGCTCCAGGCCACGGACCATTTCCGGCCGGCCCGGCGGCATTGCGCGAACGTGCCTGACGGGCTCGACGGGCTCGACGGGCTCGACGGGCTCGACGGGCTCGACGGGCTCGACGGGCTTGAGGGTCCGGCCTGGGGCGCGTCCGGGGCCTTCAGGCCCAGCGCCGTCGCCTCGCTCATGGCCAGCTCCAGCTCGCGCCGGCCGGCGTCGGCGTCCCCTGGGTACCGGCGCAGCGCGTACGCCTGGGCCAGCCGCTGCCGGGACGCCAGCACCGCGGGCCAGTGCGCCAGCGCCAGGTTGTGCTGCACCGCCGCGCGCAGGTGATCGACCGCCCGGTCCAGCTGCCCCGAGGTCAGCGCGGCGACCCCGAGCGCCTGGTGAGCCGACCCGAAGCAGGTGACGCCCAGGCCGCCGACCATCGGCAGGCCGGCGTACGGGCGGAGCAGCTCGTAGGCCCGCTGCGCCAGGGCGGCGTCCCGGAGCAGGCTGGCGGCCTCCACGATGCCGTTCATCGTCACCAGCCAGCTGCTCGAGGCGGGCAGGTGAGCGAGGTCGTCGCCGGACAGGGCGGCGAGCGAGCTGGCCGCCGTGTGCCGGTCCCCGTCCAGCGCCGCCGCCACGGCCAGCGCGGCCGCCGATGAGTTGTCGACCGCGGACAGCCCCGGAGAGTTCGCCCGGTCGCGCAGCGTGGGCAGGAGCTCCACCAGGCGCCCCTGATACCAGCGGATCGTCACGAGCTGAGCGCCGGACCACCACTCGTGGTCGACGTCGCCCGCCGCCGCGCCAGCGCTGGCGCAGATGGCCGCCAGCGACTCGGCTTCGGTGAGGCGGCCAGCCCGGATCGCGAGCATCACATCGATCGCGCTGACCACGAAGCCGACCGCCAGGTGATTGCGCTCGCGGAGGTGGTCCCGCAGTTCGCTCAGCAGGCGGCCCGCGTGCGGGTCGCCGTCGGAGTAGGAGTCCACCGTCTGCCAGAGCAGGCCCATCAGCAGGTCGCTGCGGCGCTGCGTGGCGAAGCTCGCCTTGATCAGTTCGACGGCCAGTTCCCGGCGCAGCGTGACGTGGCCGGGACCGAGCAGGCAGTGATGGGCGATGCTCAGGGCCTCCGCCAGCAGCACCGGATCCGCGGCCGCCCGGGCTTCGTCGAGCACGGCCAGGATCGCCGCGTGCTCGCCGCGGAAGTAGTCGGCCTCTCCGGCCAGCCGGGCCCGGAGGCGAAGGGCGAGCGAACCGTGCGAGTCGAGCAGCGCCAGGACATGCTGAAGCCGCGCCTCGAGCTGCGCCGCGCCGGTGACGGCGCGGCGCTCGCCGACCCACAGGCCGGCCAGGCCCAGGGCCGCCAGGGCCATCGCCGGGACGTCACTGGCCTGCTCCGCCAGCCGGTAGGCCCGGTCGAAATCCCGCCTGCTGGCCTGCAGATCACCGTCGGCGTGCTGGGCCCGGGCTCCCGCCGCGAGCGCGGCGGCCAGCTCGCCTGCCTGGTCGGCGCCTGCCTGGTCGGCGACTGCCTGGTCAGCGACTGCCTGGTCAGCGACCAATTCCAGCCCGCGCGTGGCCATGCCCCCGCCAGCCTCACTCGTCATGAGCCCAATGTATTCGCGGCGGATTCTACCGTCGAGACGCTCGGGCATAGGCGCTGACATCGGCGTCTCCATCGCGGGCCCCCGCGTCCAGCGCCGCCGTTTGAGCTGCGGACCGCCAACCGGACATCGGCCAGCAACACGCCTGAAATCATTTGAGGCGAGAATGGGGGCTGGCTCGTTACTTCGAGGAGCGTTCGTGACGACTGACAGCCTGGACACAATGACCGCCGCGGCGGCCCTCGAGCGTCAGAAGCTGCAGCGCCACTTCGGCCGCTTCGACATCTTGTTCTTTCTCATCTGCACCATCGTCGGCGTGGACACGATCGCCACCGTCGCCCAGGGCGGCGGCCAGGCCTTCACCTGGATGATGGTCTTCGCCGTCGTGTTCTTCGTCCCGCAGGCGCTGCTGTTCGCCGAGCTTGGCTCGGCCTTCCCCCAGGAAGGCGGCCCCTACCTCTGGACCAGGCTGGCCTTCGGGCACCTGGCCGGGGCGGTGAACAACTTCCTGTACTGGATCACCAACCCGGTATGGATCGGCGGCTCGCTCACCATCACCTGCATCACCGCCGTCGAGGTGTTCTTCGACCACGGCGCCAACGTGTCCACGGTGGTGTGGTTCGTCATCGCGCTGGTCTTCGTCTGGCTGTCGATCGTCGCCGCGATCACCTCCTTCAGCGTGGGTAAATGGCTGCCGACCGCGGGAGCCATGGCCCGTTTCGTGCTTCTCGGGCTGTTTACGATCTCGGTCATCATCTACGCCGTCAAGCACGGCGCGCACGGCCTGGGGGCGAGCGACTACAAGCCCTCGGAAAGCGGCTTCGTGCTCCTGGTCGGCGTGCTGCTGTTCAACTTCGTCGGCTTCGAGCTGCCAAGCAGCGCGGGCGAGGAGATGACCAATCCGCAGCGGGACGTGCCGTTCGCCATCGCCCGGTCCACCGTGTTCAGCGTGGTGCTCTACGCCCTGCCCGTGATCGGCATCCTGATCGTCCTGCCCGTCAGCGCCATCACCAACTTCAGCGGATTCGTCAGCGCGATCCAGACCGTCTTCACCGTGTACGGCGGCCACGTCAGCGGCAGCGGCGCGGCCACGCTGAGCGGGGCCGGCCTCGTGCTGGGTGACGGCTGCGCCATCTTGTTCATCTTGTGCCTGATCACATCCGGCGCGACCTGGATCATGGGCTCGGACCGGGCCCTCGCCGTGTCCTGCTACGACGGGGCCGGGCCCCGGACACTCGGCGTGATCAACGCCCGGTACGGCACGCCGGTGCGCGTCAATGTCTTCAGCGGCATCGTGGCCTCCATCGTCGTCGTGCTCGCGCACCAGATCAGCAGCGGCGACGCGGCGAAATATTTCAACGCCGTGCTCGGCGTGACCATCTCCACCACGCTGATCAGCTACCTGCTCATCTACCCGGCGCTGTGGAAGCTGCGCCGCAGCCACCCGGACACGCCGCGACCCTTCAAGATGCCCGCCTACCGGCCGCTGACCGTCATCTTGATGGTCCTGGTGGCCATCGCCAGCGTCCAGCTCATCGCCCCCGGGCTTGGCAGCTCGTGGTTCGGCGCCGACTTCCTCCCGGAGAGCTGGACGTACGCCGAGCGGTTCACCTACCTGTGGACCGAGCTCATCCCGGTGCTGGTCTTCATCGCCATCGGCGTGCTCTTCTGGTGGCTCGGCCGCCGGACCAGGGCGCAGGCCGCCGACGCTTTCCCGGAGCCGGTCCCACCCGCCTGACCGGTCAGGCGTCCCTTGCCAGGGCGCCCTCGGGTGGGAAGGATGGAACGGTGACGACTGGGGTGAACACGACCGGGACGGACGTCAGCGGTAACGTCCCGGCACGGGAAGCCGCAGCACGGGAAGCCGCAGCACGGATGGCCGCCGCCGCGGCGGCCTGGCTCGACGCGCTCGACCCCAGGCAGCGCGCGGTAGCGACCGGCGCCGCGCCCAGTCCGGACGCCGAGTCAGACGCTGAGCGCCGGCGCTGGTACTACACCCCCAGCGACCACGGCGGCCTGCCCCTGGGCGCCCAGCGGCCGGCCCACCAGCAGCTGGCGCACCAGCTCGTCGCCACTGGGCTCTCCGCCGCCGGGTACGTCACCGTGGCCACCATCCTCGGGCTGGACAACGTGCTCGACCGCGTCGAAGGCTGGTCCGTCGACTGGGGCCGTGAACGGGGCCGCGACCCCGGACTTTACTATCTGCGGGTCTTCGGTGAGCCCGGCGGCGCGGCGCCGTGGGGATGGCGCTTCGGCGGCCACCACATCTCGCTGAACAATCTCATCGCTGACGGCATGGTCCGTTCGGTGACGCCCTGCTTCCTGGGCGCTGACCCGGCGGTCTCCCCGCTGCTCGGGCCGGCGCCGCTGCGCCCGCTCGCCGGGGCGGAGGACCTGGCCCGCGAGCTCGTCCGCTCGCTCGACCCCGGCCGGGGCGCCCGCGCGACGCTGCTGGACCGGGCGCCGGCCGATATCGTCGGCGGCAACCGGGCGCGGCTGGCGGACGGCGACCAGATGATGTACCTCCGCGACCTGTGGCGCGGCAGGTTCACCGAGCCGCGGCTGGACAGCCGGCTAGTCCGGATGGACGCCGACAACGAGCAGGCGACCGGCTACGACGCCGCGGACCACCGGCGGGTCGCGCTGACCACCGCGCCGAAGGGCCTGCCGGCCACCGAGCTCGACGCGGCGCAACGGGACCTGCTGCGCGCCTTGCTGGCCACCTACCTCGGGCGCGTCCCGGACGGCCTGTCGCCGCAGGCGGACTACGACGACGACGACGCGCTGGACGCCGTCCACCTGGCCTGGGCCGGCCCCACCGACCCGGGCCAGCCGCATTACTACCGCCTGCAGGCCCCGAGGTTGCTCATCGAGTACGACAACACCCAGCGCCAGGCGAATCACGCTCATTCGGTCTGGCGTGACCCGGAAGCCGACTTCGGCTACGACGTCCTCGGGGCGCACCTGGCGGCGGCGCATCACGGCTGAGGACCGCCACGTCCGGGCCGAGCCGCCGATCCTTCGTCAGGTTGTCGTCATAGCGGCAGACGGCAGCGGCGACGCAGGTGAGAACTCGTGCGCCGTCAGGCGATGGCCGAGAGTTCGTCGAATTCGTCGCCGGTCAGCCTGATGCCGGCGCCGCGCACGTTGTCCTCAAGGTGCCGCACCGATGAGGTGCCGGGGATCGGCAGCGTCACGGGTGAGCGGTTGAGCAGCCAGGCCAGCGCCAGCTGGGCCGGCGTCGCGTCGTACCTGGCGGCCAGCTCGGCCAGGGAACTACCCGCAGCGGCCAGCGCTCCGGTGGCCAGCGGGCGGTAGGGGATGAACGCGATGTCCTGGCTGGCGCAGTAGTCGAGCACGGGCTCGGCGGAACGGTCAGAGGTTGAACTGGTTCTGCACAGAAACGACGGCCGCGATCTGCTGCGCCGCCGTCAGCTGGTCGACCGAGACCCCGGACAGCCCGATGTGCCGGACCTTGCCCTCGTCCTGCAGCCTCTTCAGCTCACCGAGCTGGTCCTCGAGCGGCACCTTCGGGTCAATGCGGTGCAGCTGGAAAAGGTCAATGCGGTCTAGCTTCATCCGGCGCAGGCTCATTTCCGCTTCCTGGCGCAGGTACTCGGGCCGGCCAACCGGCGGCCACTGGCTAGGGCCCGAGCGGGTGACCGGGCCGAAGCGGGTGAGCCCGGCCTTGGTCGCGATCACCAGGCCCTCCGGGTAAGGGTAAAGCGCCTCGGCGATCAGTTCCTCCGCCACGTACGGCCCGTAGGAATCAGCGGTGTCAATGAAGTCCACCCCAAGCTCGACCGCCCGGCGCAGCACGCGGATCGCCTCATCATGGTCCCGCGGCGGACCCCACACGCCCGGCCCGGGCAGTTGCATGGTTCCGAAACCGAGACGGCTGACCGCTAGGTCGCCGCCTAGGTCGAACGTGCCGGATTGCTGGACTGGGAAAGGTTCCGTGCTCATCGGTCCCGTCCTTCCGGGCAAGGGCAAAGAGTGCGGCGTTCAAGATTTATGGACCAGTTGATCCAAATATTTATCCGAACCTTCGATGACTTCACTAGGTTCGCACGACAGGTCAGGTTGAGCGGCTTGGTACTGCCGGCCGGGCCTGGCGTGTCCTGTATCGCTTGGCCGGGGCCGGAGCTGTATCGCTTGGCCGGGGCCGGAGCTGTATCGCTTGGCCGGGGCCGGAGCGCCAGGGACGCGGAGGTCATGGCGGTGCGCTGTGAGGCACTGTCCGTTCCGCTTAAAGGTGGAGGACCTTCGTTGCTTGGGGCGGGGCCGGCCCGGCGGTGGGTCAGGCGCGGAACTCTCGCCGGGCGGCTTGAGTCACTGCGAGCTTGAAGGTCACGGCCTCTATGGCGGGCATGGGGGTGGTGACCGCGCTCACCTCGTGGCAGCCTGGCATCAGGCAGTCGAGGAGGTCCGGCATGATCAGAACCCACAGTTACGACGTCACTGTCGCCTGGACTGGCAACCGGGGCAGCGGCACCAGCGGATACCGGGAGTACGACCGTGATCATGAGGTGACGGTCAGCGGGGCCGGTGCCGGCGAAGGGGCTGGGGACGCCGGGCGGCCGCAGCCCATCGCGGGCAGTTCCGACTCGGCTTTCCGGGGCGACCCCGGCCGCTGGAATCCCGAGCAACTGCTCACGGCCGCGCTCGCCCAGTGCCACATGCTTTCCTACCTGCACGCCTGCACGGCCGCCGGCATCGTGGTCACCGAATACACCGATGAGGCACAAGGCACCATGACCGAGACCACCGACGGCGGCGGCCACTTCATCGAGGTCGTGCTCAGGCCGCGGGTCACTGTCACCTCACCGGACATGGTCGAGAAGGCGGCCGGGCTGCATCGGGAAGCCCACGAGAGGTGCTTCATCGCCAGCTCGGTGAACTTCCCGGTCAGGCACGAACCCGTCGTGCTAGCCGCCAGCACCGCAGGATGGCGAGGCTGACCGGGAGCCGGTTCTCATCGGCTAGCATCCCCTGACATGGCGAGTAAGAAGGCGATCCTCACACCGCAAAGGGAGAACTTCCCTCGGTGGTACCAAGAGATCATCGCGAAAGCCGAGCTGGCGGACAACGGACCCGTGCGCGGCACCATGGTCATCCGGCCGTACGGCTACGCGCTGTGGGAGCGCATCCAAGCCGAGATGGACTCGCGGATCAAGGCGCTCGGAGCCCAGAACGCCTACTTCCCGCTGTTCATCCCGGAGTCCTACCTGCGCCGGGAAGCCGAGCATGTCGAAGGGTTCCAGCCCGAACTGGCCGTAGTTACGCACGCCGGGGGCAAAGAGCTTGAGGAGGCGATCGTGGTGCGCCCGACCTCCGAGACCATCATCGGCGAGTACATGGCGAAGTGGGTGCAGAGCTTCCGGGACTTGCCCCTGCTGCTGAACCAGTGGGCCAACGTGGTGCGCTGGGAGCTACGCCCGAGACTGTTCCTGCGCACTAGCGAGTTTCTGTGGCAGGAGGGGCATACCGCCCATGCCAGCTACGAGGAGGCTCGCGACTATGCCCGCCGGATCGCGCACGAGGCGTACGCCGACCTGATGGTTAACGTGCTCGCGATCCCGGTTGTGCTGGGGTGCAAGACCGCGCGCGAGCGGTTCGCCGGCGCCGTCAACACCATCACCCTGGAGGCGATGATGAAGGACGGCAAGGCCCTGCAGATGGGCACGTCACACGAGTTGGGGCAGAACTTCTCGCGCGCATTCGGCATCGGCTTCACCGGTCCGACCGGTAGCCGGGAGCTGGCCTGGACGACGTCCTGGGGCACCTCCACCCGACTGGTCGGCGGCCTGATCATGGCGCACGGCGACGACCAGGGCCTACGCATCCCGCCGGTGCTCGCGCCCACCCAAGTCGTGGTGCTGGCGGTCAAGCCAGAAGCATGCGACGCGGCGCACCGGATCGGCCGGGAACTGGTGGCCCAGGGGGTGCGAGCCGCCGTGGACGACCGGACGGACGTCGCGTTCGGCCGGCGAGCGGTGGACTGGGAGCTAAAGGGCATCCCACTGCGGGTGGAGCTGGGGCCGCGCGACGTCGAGGCGCAGACCGCGATCCTGGTGCGGCGGCTGGCCGGCGGGGTGCGGGACACCGTGCCGCTCACGGACCTGGCGAGCACCGTGCCGGCCCTGCTCCGGGACGCCCAACGGGAGATGCTGTCCGCGGCGACCACCGCGCGGGACGCCCGGATCACGCCGGCGCGCTCGATGGCGGAGGTGCCCGAGATGGTCAGCGAGGGCTGGGCGACCCTGGACTGGGACCTGCTCGGACCGTCCGGCGAGCTGGAACTGGCCAGCGCAGGCATCACGGTGCGGTGCCTGCAGCGTGCGGATGGCTCGATGCCGGAGTCCGACACCGAGCCCGGCCTCACCGCCTTCCTGGCTCGCGCATACTGAAGCCGATGAACCGCAGAGTGCCGTCACAGGCATCAGCACCGGTCCATTGGCCCCAGGCGCCGGCGGGTCGCCCGCAGGACTTTGAACGGGGAAGGGTGAGGCGCTGGCGGCCGCCGACGGCACTTAGCGTTTGGTGTCTGGGGCGCGCAGCTCGGCTTCGAGCAAGTCCATGGCTTTGAGGAAGGCTTCCTGCTCGCTGGGGGCGAGCCGGTCGAGGACCCGGGCAAGCGGGTTGGCGGCGCCGTCTAGCCATGCGCTGATCGCCGCGCTCTGGGCGGTGTTTATCTGGACGATGGTGCGCCGGCGGTCGGCTGGATCGGGTTGCCGGCTGACGAAGCCAGCCCGGTCCAGTTCGGCCAGCACGCCGCTGACGGTGGGCAGGGTCAGTTCCAGCCGGCCGGCCAGCTCCGTGACGGTGAGCGGGCCGCCGTGAAGCTGCTGCAACGCGGCCACGTGCCGTGGGCTCAGCGGCACTGAGGTTGGCGGCGCGGCGCTGTCCTGCCAGCGCCGCATCCCCTTGGAGACGCGCGGGAACAGCTGCATGAGGCGCAGGCAGAGCACGGAGTGCGCTGAGTCGGCTGCTTCGTCTGCCGTGCGTCCTCCCCTGACAGCTAGGTTCACGAGCATATGTGGCTTTGCTATCAAAAATATTTGGATAGGCGAACCAATATAAAGGGGAAGCCAGCATGGGGATGCGGTCAGGCGGCGGCGCGTTCATTGACGGGCCGGCGGCGGAGGTCCGGGCGCTGCAGGGGCGGGGGCAGGTAGGCGGCCTGGTCGGGCGCGCCGACATCGGTGCCGGGCGGAACGATCTCGTCGATCCGGTCGAGGATCTCGTCGGTGAGCGTGACGTCGACGCCGGCGAGCAGGTCGTCGAGCTGCTCCATCGTGCGCGGCCCGATGATCGCGCTGGTCACGCCCGGGTGGGCGATCGCGAACGCCATCGCGAGGTGCGTCATGGGCAAGCCCGCCTG
>Ga0302308_10002084_pt1 | contig 16201 bp, 13 predicted proteins | sample III_Palsa_E3_3_FD_200531 | JGI IMG/M metagenome (GOLD analysis project Ga0302308, IMG submission 200531) | Peat permafrost microbial communities from Stordalen Mire near Abisko, Sweden - III_Palsa_E3_3 | ecosystem: Environmental > Terrestrial > Soil > Palsa > Peat permafrost | place: Sweden... | reverse complement strand
CGGCGTTCGGCAAGGCTGCCAGCCGCGCATCCAGGAGCGCGCCCAGCGCCGCTGCATTCTCGGCCACTCGCTTGCGCGCGTGCCCCAGGTGCGCCTCGATCGGGGGCGGCAGGCGCGTGCCGGGCGCCAGGGTTTGAAGGGCGTGACCATAGATCGCAGCGGCAGCCCGCGGCCGGTTCAGAAGATCCAGCAACGCGCCTTTCTGCAGCAGCACCACCAGATGCGTCGGATCCAGCGCCAACGCGCGTTCGAGTGCTGCCAACTCCTCTTCGCGGCGCCCGAGGCTTCGAAGCACTCCGGCAAGACTCAGCCAGAAGGGCAGCTGGGCCGGCGATGCAGCAACGGCGCGCTCGAGCAGGGCTCGCGCGGCCGCCGCATCGCCTCCCGCGTGCAGCCGCCGCGCGCGTTCGTGCAGCACCAATGGATGATCCGGAAGGATGGCCGCAGCCTCTGCGAGCAGCCGCTGCGCCTCCGCGTCGCGACGCTCGCCCACCAAGCGATCGACCTGGGCCATCAGTGCCGCCACCTTCTGTTCATCCGGGGCCGTCCCGGCCTCGGCGGACCTCACGTTCATTGCCAAAGTATACCTCGCGGGATTCGCGCGCGAGGGCAACGCGCGGCCTCCGACCTCGCTACAATACCGCGTGCCCATGCAACCGCCGAAACTCATCAACATGTTTGCCGTGCCGTTCTCATTCAGCCGTTATGCCGAGCACGAGCGGCTCAACCCGGCTCTGAAGGCCTATGTTTTCGCGCAGGAGAAGACCGGACGCGCGGCCAATCCGCGCCCCAACACTCAACGTAATGCCGCGACATTCGAGAGCCATTTCAACATCTTCCGCGACAGCGAGCCGGCCATCCAAGAGCTGAAGGTGTTCTGCTGGGATCAGCTGCTCGCGATGATCGGCCAGTTGAACCGCTACGACCTGCCAACGCTGCAGCGCATGCAGATCTTCAACGATTGCTGGTTCCATGTCACACGGCGCGGCGGCTTCTTTGGCGTGCACATCCATCCCAACGCCTCGTGGAGCGGCGTGTACTGCGTCGATCCCGGCCGGCACGATCCCGACAAAAAAGACAGTGGCTTGTTGAGCTTCATCAACCCCATGATCTCGAACGCCATGCATCTGGATGCCGGCAACGCAAAGCTGCAGCTACCCTACAGTTTCGAGATCGCCAATGTCGCCCTCGAGGCCGGGCAGCTGGTCATGTTCCCCTCCTGGGTGCCGCACGACGTCAAGCCCTTCGAGGGTGAAGGCGAACGCATCACCATCGCGTTCAATTGCTGGTTCTCGCTGCCGGATCCGGCCTGAACGCAGCGCGACGCGCCGCGATCTCAAGGATCGTAGTAGAAGCGCTTGACCCAAGGTTCGAGCAGCGGCAAGACGCCAGCCAACTGGGTACGATAGCGCCGCCAATGCCCCAGCCCTTCGGTGCTGAGTCCACGCACCAGCTGCGCAGTGCTCGGAGTCAGCACTCCGCGGCTCTTGGTGCGCAACGCGAAATCTCCCATGGCCGGCGCCCATTCGAGGCCAAGGTAAGCACAGATGCGCTTCATCTCGCGCGCAAACTCGGTCACCAAGTCCTCGTGCCGCACCAGGCAGGTGTCGAGCGTGAGGACCCGGGTCAGGGTGACCAGAAGCTGCATGACGGCATCGTAATAGCTCGCGGCGCCCTCCACCGTCAGCAGTTCGTAGATCGGCGCGCTCATCTTGAAGCGGTGCCGAAAACAGGAGAGCACGATGTCGCGCGGATCGCGGCACGCAAACAGTATTTTCGCATGCGGAAACAGCCGTGCGATCAACGGCAGCTTCAAGGTGTTGAGCGGATGCTTGTCGACGAACAGCTTGCCGGCCACGTCCACACCGGCGACCGCGACCCGGCGCCAGTATGCCGCCCGCAGGAATTCGAGCTCCGCGGCACTCGCCCGCGAGAGCCGCTCGAGGTCCTCGGGCCGTTGCATGTACTCGTTCACGGCGTCGATCAGCAGCTCGTGCTCCTCGAGGCTGACCACGGTCGGATGGCCCTCGAGAATCACCTCCAGCAGCGTGGTGCCCGAGCGCGGGAAGCCGAGCAGAAACACCAGGCCGCGCGCGCCCGACCGATCCTGCACGGCCGCGCGTGGCTTCCAGGTGTCTGGGGCAGCGGCCTCGAAACTTTGCCTCATGGAGCGCACATACTCCAAGGCACTAGGGGGCCGCGCGAATTGAGCGGCATACTGGCGTTGCAACTCCCTGTTGCAGGCAGCGTAGGCGGCAAAGGCCTCGCCCGGCCGGTCCTCGGCATCGAGCACGTCGCCCAGCAAACCGTTCGCATGCGCGCGTTCCGCCGGTTGCAGCCGCTCATTGGCCAGCAGCGCGCGGACGCGCGCCTCCGCCTGGTCAAGCGCGCGTTCCCCTAACTCCGCCGCCGCGAGGCTCATCACCGCATCCGGATATCCGGGCAGCAGGGTGAGCGCCTTCTCGGCCCACTTTCTCGCAGCCGGATAGGCCCCTCGACGGCTCGCGATATAGGCCAGGCCCGCCATGGCCACGCCTTGGTCCGCATCGATGCTCAACGCCTGGCGGTAACTAGCCTCTGCGTCCGAGATGGCGCCGAGCGCCAGCAATGCATTGCCGTGACCTGCGTGGGCATAGGCGAGAGAGGGATTAAGGTTGAGTAGCGCCTCGAATTGCGCGCGCGCTTCCTCCGGCCGATCCAGGCGCAGCAGGCATAGGCCGAGCGCGTTGCGCGAACCGATATCGTCGGGAGCGATCTCGACCGCGCGCCTGAGCAGGGCCTCGGCATCGGACACGCGCCCAAGCTGCTCGAGCTTCAAAGCCGCCAGGTTGAACAGCAGCGGATGCTCGAGCCCGTCCGCGAGTGCCGCCTCGGCGAGGGTCGAGGCCTTGGCGTGATCGCCGCCCACCGCGGCGCCGTGCACGGCGCTCAAGGTCGCATGATCGGCTTGTGGATCGCGTGCCAACGTGTGGCCGGAAGCCTATTTCGACCACATGCGATGCAGGTTCGCGATCACGTACTCGAGCCGCGTGCGATTGTGCCATTCCATTTTCAGCCCTTCCAGGGCGCGCACTTCGCCGAGCGTATACAGAAGATTGCGCTGCATTTGATCGGCGACATGGCTCTCGATGAACGTGATGATCACCAGGCGCTCGCCGGAAGTCACCGGCACCACCTCATGCACGGTGGTGGATGGATAGAATATGGCGGACCCGGCATTGCCTTTGATGCGCAGCAATTCCGTTCCCATGTGAATGACCAGCTCGCCGCCTTGATAGTCGCTAGGGTTGCCGATGAACATGGTGCAGGAAACGTCGGAGCGCAGCGCCTGCGCGCCGATACGCAGCAGCGCGGCATCAATGTGCGCGCCATATTTCATGCCGACGCCATAGCGGGACAGCGAGGGCATCGCCACCCGCTTCGGCAACGCGAAATTGTTCACCTGTTCATTGCGCTGTAAGGCCAGCAAGGCAATTTGCCCGGCTTTCTGCGCGATTGGATCGTCTGGATCCGCGATGACATTGTCCTTGGTCAGGTTGTGCGGATTGGAGCGCCTGCCCTCGATGAATTTTGACTCGCGGGCAATCTCAGCAACTGCCCGCACCTCGTCGGCACTCAGAAAGTCTTCGATCTGGAGGAACATCGGCCGTCCTATCGGTTCGCGGCTAACAGCCCCTAGTATAACCGGCGGCGGCCGCTACTCGCTCCACTGGCGGAGCGGTCCGTCGAAACGATCGATGGCGGTGAGCATTGTCGACACCAGAGCGCGTTCCTGATCGGAAAGTTCCGGCCGCCAGACATCGAAGATCAGCACCACCCGCAACTCGCCGCTCAAATTCCAGGCCTCATGCTCGATGCTGTCGTCGAATATCAGGACTTCGCCATTGCGCCATTCCCGAGTTTCGTTGCCCACCCGCAAGCCGCACCGGGGCGGCACGATGAGCGGCAAATGGCAGATCAGCCGGGTGTTGAGGAATCCGTGGTGCGGCGGGATCCGTGCGCCGGGCCGCAGCAGCGAAAACAGCACCGACGGCGTGCGGCCATCGATGCGGCAGAGCGGCAGCTCGCTGATCGCAGCCATGGTGCGCGGGCAACGCGCCGCGTTCTGCGCGAGCGTGGTCCCGTCCTTGATCAGATAAAACGCGCCCCAGTCCGGATTGTCGAGCAGACCGCGCGCATCGAAGGCCGGCCGATTCGCCTCGCGCTGGATATAGGGCACGACTCCCGTTCCGGTCGCGACGATCGCGCGAACTTCCGCAATGATGGCGTCGGATTCGCGCTCGAGCGCGCCTGTCCACGGGAATAGCTGCCGATCGAAGAACTGGATATGCGGCAGCCCGGGGAAGAAGAAATATTTCGGTTGCTGAAAGTAGATCTCGCGCTTGCCGAGCAACAGCTCGACGGCATGCGCAAATCGCTCGGTGCCGGGATCGCCCAATCCCCCGGCGGCGAGCGCCGCGAGCAGATGCTCCTCGTAGTCGCGCGCGAAGCGCTGGGACGCCGCCTCGACGCGCTGGATGTCGGCGCGCCACTCCGGCGGCAGCGACGGCATCAGCGCCGCGAGTTTGATGGCCGCGCGGTAATAGGAATTGGCAGCGCGCCGGTCGCCCGCTGCTGAGAACCAGTCGCCTTTGGCGATCAGCGCCGGCAAGTGGCGCGGATCCAGGGCGAGCGCATGATCGAGCGCCGAATTTTCCTCCGCCGAGGCGCCGCGCGAGCGGTTTGCCAGCGACAGTCCGTACCATACGGCGGCATCAGCCGCGCCGGCCGACACTATTTGCTCGAAGCATGCGCGGGCGGCATTTGCGTCACCGCGCTTCAGAGCCGCAAAGCCGGCCGCGGCAGTTGCCGGCAAATCGATCGGATTGGACGCCATGCCTAAGCTTAGTTCACGAGCGGCGGAAACGACAGCCGGCGCGGGGTGCGAGTGCTTGGCTTGAACCCTGGGCTACACTTGAGCCGATGGAAGCGCTGTCGGAATCACTGAACGGCTCCCCGGAGCTGTTCCCCTTTGGGCTGGATACAGTCAACGACACTGTGTCGTTCATTCGCCTGAGCCGCGACGACTATGAGCGCGCGAGTTTCCTGGATGCCCGGATTCTCACGCCGCGCACCGAGCGGCGCATCGTTCCCTGGCCGCAGGTCACCGCCGCCGTGGACGCGGCCGGCCTGGTGGAGCAGTGTGCATACATATTCCATATCGGACACGTGGGTTCGACGCTGATGTCGCGTCTCGTCGGCGCCCACGCGCACGCGTTCGCGCTCCGGGAGCCGATGATCCTGCGCGCGTTCGCGCAGCTGCGCGGCGAACCGCAGACCCAGGCGCGGACTTGGGCTGGCGCGAATTTCGAGGCGCGTCTCGGCGCCTGCCTCAAATTATTGTCCCGCACCTACGAAGCGCACGAGGTCGCGGTGATCAAGGCAACGAGCTTCGTATCAGAGCTCGCCGATGAGATGCTGGCGCGGCCCTCTGCGCCCAAGGCGCTGATGATGCATGTATCGCCCGAGAGCTATCTTGCGACCATTCTTGGCGGACCGAATTCCCGGCAGGAGGCGCAAAGGCTGGCGCCGGACCGGCTGCGCCGCCTGCAACGGCGCTTGGGGCTCGACGCATGGCATCCCGGGAATTTGAGCGAAGGCGAGACCCTGGCGCTCGCCTGGACCTGCGAAATCTGCGCGCTTAGCGCAGCCGCCGGCAGGGCCGGCGGACGTATTCTCTGGATGGACTTCGACAAGTTCTTGGCCGATCCGGCCCCTCAGCTTCTGGCCGCGCTGCGCCATTTGAACATCGAGGCGAGCGCGGACGAGGTTGCCGGGATACTTCGCGGGCCGCACATGGGCCGGTATTCCAAGGCGCCCGAGCACGCCTACGACGCCGCCTTGCGCCGCGAGGTATTGAATGAGGCGCGCGCACTGCATGGGGCTGAAATCAGCCGCGGGCTCGCCTGGCTCGGTCGCAGCGCGGTGAAATTCACGCAGGTTCAGTCCGCGATGACGCTCATCGGTGCGACTGTGGCATAGACCGGTGCGCAGGGCCGGCGCCGCGGCATTTGCAATCTCCCCCTGGCCTTGGCATTTTTCTGGTTGTATCGTGAGCAGCAGGGGTCTTCTTCATTCCTTAAATCCGGAAATCACCATGACACATTCAAGACTGCATCTCTTGGTTCTCTCGGCCGCGATGCTCGCAGTGGCGGGATCGGCCTACGCGCAGCAGGCCTCGGACACGGCGACCGCTCCGACCAGCACCTCGTCGGCGGCTCCGGCGCCGGCTGCGGCGACCCCGCCTGCCGATGCGCCGCCGCCCGGCCCGAGCAAGGACACCTTGCGCAAGGCCAGAAATCTCGGGATGCATCCGGAGCACACCTCCTCGGGCAAGACCGTGTACTGCTGGGAAGACGCCGACACCGGCACGCATTTCAAGACCAAGAAGTGCGTCGATGAATACCAGCTCCAGGCGACCATCGAGCAGCGTCAGGCGACGATAGACCTACTGCAGCGGAGCATGAACGGCACCAGCAACAAGTAGTGCCCGAATGAATGCGCGCATCGCTCGGCCACGATGAATCGGCGCGACCTGCTGGCGATGACCGCCGCTGCCGTGGCCGCCCCTGCTGGCGCATCGCGCGCGGCGCAGCACTTAGCCGTCGAGGAGTTGACGCTCGCTGACATCGCCGCCGCATTCGCCGGCGGCCGGTTGACGGCGCATGCGCTGACGCAGGCGTATCTTACGCGCATCGATGCGCTGGACCGGCGCGGACCCGGATTGCGCGCGGTGCTGGAAACCAATCCGCGCGCGCTGGAAATCGCCGCCTCGCTCGACGATGAGCGCCGGCGGCACGGCCCGCGCAGCGCCCTGCACGGGGTGCCCATACTGATCAAGGACAATGTGGAGACGGCCGATCGCACGATGACGACCGCCGGATCGCTGGCGCTGGAGGGCTGGTACGCGCCGACGGATGCGCCATTGGTGGCGCGCCTGCGCGCGGCGGGGGTGGTGATTCTCGGCAAGACCAATTTGAGCGAGTGGGCGAACTTCCGTTCCACGCATTCCTTGAGCGGCTGGAGCGGTCGTGGCGGTCAGACCCACAATCCCTACGCGCTCAACCGCACACCGTCGGGGTCCAGTTCCGGCTCGGCGGTCGCGGTGGCCGCGAACCTTTGCGCGGTGGCGGTGGGCACCGAAACCGACGGCTCGATCGTGAGCCCTGCCTCGGTGAACGGCATCGTCGGCCTGAAACCCACCGTCGGCCTGGTCAGCCGCAGCGGCATCGTGCCGATCGCGCACAGCCAGGACACCGCCGGGCCGCTGGCGCGAAGCGTGCGCGACGCGGCGTTGCTGTTCGGCGCGATGTCCGGGCCGGATCCCGCCGATGCGGCCAGCGCGGCCGTCGGCGATCGCTTCGTGCCCGACTACACTCGGTTTCTCGACGTCGACGGCCTGCGCGGGGCGCGGTTAGGGATAGCACGTCGATTCTTTGCCGATAACGCGCCGCTGAATCGCTTTCTGGACGATTGCGTGGCGCTGCTGGTGCGCGCCGGTGCCATCATCGTCGACCCAGCCGATCTACCCATGCACGGAGCCGCGGCAACGCCCGAGCAAGAGGTGCTGCTGTACGAGTTCAAGGCCGATTTGAATGCCTACCTCGCGCGTCTGCCGGCGGATATTCAGGTACGGTCCCTCACGGATCTCATTCGCTTCAACGAGCAGCACGCGGACCGCGAAATGCCGCTGTTCGATCAGGAGCTGCTGCGGCAGGCCGATGCCAAGGGTGATTTGCAGGAGGCCGCCTACCTCGATGCCCGCGAAACCTGCCTGACCGCGACGCGCGCGGGCGGCATCGATGCCGTGCTGCTGGAGCACAATCTCGATGCCATGGTGTCGCTCACCTCGGGACCCGCTTGCCAGATCGATGCGCTGACCGGCGATGCCGATACCGGCGGCTGTTCGACCCCGGCCGCAGTGGCGGGGTATCCGCACATCACGGTGCCGGCCGGCCTGTATCGCGGGCTTCCCGTCGGGATCTCGTTTTTCGGTGGCGCGTTCAGCGAGGCGAAACTGCTACGGCTGGCCTCGGGATTCGAGCACGTCGCGGCGGCCCGTCAGGCACCGAGATTCCTGGCGAGCATTTAATTGGCCGGGGTATATAAAGAATCGGCCCCCGCAGGGGCCGATCAATGCATCGATTTAAAAACTCGCGACTGGAACGCGGCTTAGAACTTGTAGCTCGCGCCCACCAAGAAGAATCGGCCCACGGCGCCATCTTGATCGAGCGTGGTATACGCCAGTTCGGCGCCGCCGCCGTAGGTTTGCAGATCAACCGGCGGCTGGGAATTGAACAGGTTCTGGATCGAGCCGTGGAACTGCAGATGATCGTTTACCTGATAGCTCGCATACCAATTCACGCTGGTGAAGTGATCCACCGCGCAATACGGGTACCACTGGCTCGCAAGCGTAGTAACGCCTGAGGAAATCGCCGAGCCGTAGGCCGACGGCGAGCGGCCCTTCAGGGCCTCCAGGCAGGTGTTGGCGCCGATCGTCGGATCGGTGATCGAGAATGAGCTCTGATAGTTCACCGACATCGTGCTCGAGAATCCACCCGTTTCCCAGGTCACAGAAGCCGTCGCGCGGCTCCTGGGATTGCCGGTGTCGCCGGAAATCGTCGAGGGCCCATGCGTGCCGGCCAGATCGAACAGGCTTCCCGCGGCCACCAGCTCGTACTGCGCAATATAGGTGTAGTTGAGCTGCGCCCGTATCCTTCCAAAATTGCCCACGTCGAACTGCGATCGCATGTCGAGGTCGTAGCCCGAGGTCTTGGTTTCACCGGCGTTGACGTAGGGAATGATGGTGTAAGCGGGGTATCCGACCGGGGTCGCCACAGTCTCCGTCGGGCACGGAGTTCCGCCGGTGGTGGTTGCAGTACACACCGGTAAATGCGCAACCGGTCCGCGGACCAGAGCGATGGAGTCGACATAGAAGCCGCCGGCCGAGGAGGCGGAGATAATGTCGTTCTTCAGATCGATGTAGTACCAGTCGACCGACACATTGAACGCCTTCAGCGGCTCGAAGATGACGCCGAAGGTGGCATTGGTGGATTTCACCGCCTTGAGATCCGGATTGGAGGCGGCGAGACCCACGGCCGGGTAAGAGCACAGGGAATTGAAGGTGCCCTTCACGTTCGCCACCCCGTTCGGACAGAGCACCGGGTCGTTGGTGTTGCCCTGGCCGAACAGCAGGCCGGCGTTGCCGGATTCCGCAATGGAGGGCGCGCGGAAGCCCTTGCCCCAGGTGCCGCGAATCGCAAATTCGTCGATGGGCGTGAATTTGACGCCGATCTTCGGCGTCGCCGATCCGCCGTAGGTGTCGTAATGGTCATAGCGACCGTCGAGCGTTATTTCCAACTGCTTGATGGGTTTGCCGCCGAGCTCGAGGAAGCCCGCGGTATCGTCCTGCGAGCCGACTGCGTAGGCGATGACGCCGTTTTGCTCGCCTGAGACCACCGACGGCGGGTTCGGCGCGTTCTGCGCCTTATGGATGTATTGGCCGCCGACGACGAGGGACAAGGGTCCGCCCGGCATATCGAAGAGCGAACGCGCGCCATGCACATCGACCACACCCAAGGTGCTCGACGGGTGATCCGAGGTCTCCGGCGCGAACAACTGCTGTCCGTTGGTGCTGACGCCCGGGACATAGGTGCCGTTGTTGAGATCAGCCTGCGCGACCCCCGGCTCGATTTCACCGAAGATCTTCTGCGTCATGCTGGCATACATGATGCCGACCTGACCGTCGATATCCCAGCCGGCGGCGGAACCTCGTAGGTCACCGAACAGGCGGTAGGTGAGCGTGTCGACATCCATCTGATACGGCCCTACATCCGGAAAGCTGTAAACCAGATTCGCCCGTGCCCCGAATGGATTGAGCGGAGAGCTGGCGGGCAGCGACAGCACGGGGTAGACGACGATCTGCGCCGGGCTGCCGGGACTCAACACGACGTTCGAAATGGAGCCCGCTTCCTGGCCGGTATTGGTAAAGGCGTGGCCGAAGCTGGTGGCCGCGACCTGCTGCGCGCTCGAATCGAACACGGATCCGGTCGCGGTGAAGGACCAGTCGTTGCCGAGCGCCTTGGTGAACTTGCTTAAGACGTTGACCTGCGTGGTCGGCGACTGAATCACGCCCGGGAATGCAAAGGTGCATTTATCGGCGTTTTGCGATGCCTGGTCGCAGCCGGGCAGGAAGGCGTAGGGCTGACCCGACGAGGTGTTCGGATTGATCAAGTAGCCGGTGACGCTGTCCGGATACGCCAGGCCCGAGGAAGCGATGGAACCCGGCTGCGTATTCACGCCCCCCGGAAGCCCCGACCAGTCGGTGGTGGTGTATCCGCCGCTGCGATTCGCGCCGAGAATCTTGTCCTGGTGGTGCCAGTCGACCGCCACGTACACGTTGTAGCCGTCGCTCGCCAAATCGCCCATGCCCCAGATGCCGGCGCCATGCTCGGTGGTGCCATCGCCATACTGGGTGGTCCCGCCTTCCATGGAAACCTCGGTTCCCACATAAGTCTTCTTCAGCTTGACGTTGACCACGCCCGCGATGGCGTCGGCGCCGTACAAGGCCGAGCCGCCGTCCTTGAGCACTTCGACGGTATCGACCGCATTGAACGGGATGGCGCTGATGTCGACGAAGCTGCGCTCGCCGTCATCGCTCAAGGGATACGCCACCATGCGCTCGCCGTCGATCAGGGTCAGGGTGTCGCCGACCGACAGCCCGCGCAACGCGATGCCGGTGGCACCTGCGGCAAATGCCTGACCGAAGCCTTGGTTGAGGGTGCCAGAACCGTTTGCCGCGAGATTACGCAGCACATCCGACACCTGCGTGTAGCCCGAATCCTTCAGATCCTGCGCGGTGATGACCTGGACGGGACTGGGAGTCTCCGTATCCGTGCGCTTGATCAACGAGCCGGTGACCACGATCTCCTGCAGTTCAGGTCCCTGTGAGGACTTGGACGTGTCCTGGGCGCTGACCGGCGCGCTCAGCAAAGTGGCGCCCACTGCACTCGCGGCCAGCACGTCTCGAATTACGCGGCCGACGACGCTATCGCGCGATGATCTCTGCATGATGTACCCCATGATTTTTCCCCTAAGTAATTCGTTGTTGCGCGGGCGCACGCCGCGCCGATCCACAAGAGCAGGTGCTCAATCGGCCGGATGAGAGACCAAGAGTCCTGTCGAACGCCAGCTCGCTCCGCGGATTAAATTGGCAAATATCCCTAAGAAAGCGGCTTTCGCGCCACCAACGACAGAAACGTCATCCCCGTTATGTCCAGCTAGCATAATCAAAATCCCATTGGTTTCAAGGGGCTGGTTGGAGTCCATTGTTGCAACAATGCAACAGAAGGGGCCGTGCCAATGCGCGTCATCGAGTTCGAGTCGGTCCCGGGAAAAATGCATTCGTGCGCTGCTTATAGTGTGCGTAAGCTGGGCGGCGCTCGCCGATGTCCTTCTCCAGCAGAGTTACGCCCGAGACCCGCAGCAGCAGCACCGACATCAGCAACGGACCTGGGATGCTCCACCACCCCCCGGCCGCCAACGCAATCAAGTAAAAGCCCCACCAGAGCAGGAACTCGCCGAAATAGTTGGGGTGGCGGGTGTAGCGCCACAGGCCCCGATCCATGACCCGCCCATGATTCCCCGCAACTGCCTTGAAGCGCGCGAGCTGCCAATCCCCTATCGCCTCGAAGCAAAATCCCAGCAACCACAGGAATGAGCCCGCGAGATCCAAGACCCCCAGCCGCGAGTCCTTGGTGATGGCCGCATACAGCGGCAGCGAAACGATCCAGGCGAGGATGGCCTGCAGTGCAAATACCAGGTACAGGCTCTTCACTGCGAAGTTCGGTTGGTTGCGAGCGCGGATCGCTTGATAGCGCCGGTCCTCTCCGCCCCCCCAATTGCGCCGGGTGATGTAGATCGAGAGCCGCATCGCCCATAGTGCCACCAGCACCAACACCAGGATCGAGCGAGGCCCCAAGCTGTGCGCCGCGAGGGCATAGGCGGTCGCCGCGAACAGGAACAGCAACGACCACAGGCTGTCGACGATGGAAACGTTCTGCTTCGAGACGCTCAGCAGCCAGGTCAAGAAGGCGGCCAGCGCGATCGGCGCAAGCCCCTGCACATAGGCGGTCATCGATGACACCGGTGCTTTATGAGCACGGCGACAGCGGAGCCTTCAAGGCGGCGGCCAGCGCATCCGAGTCGCTCGGCATGCGGTCAGCCGGGGCGAAATCGATTTGCACATCGAGGTTCTCGCCGGCGGCATCGCGCAAGTCGGATAGGCCGTCAAATCGAAGCAGCGCGTGATCCGCAGCGCGGTAGTGCACCTCAATGCCCGGAGTCACCCATCCGAGGACTCCCGCAAGGTTCAGCCGAAATAGCTCGCTCGGGACGTCGCCGATGGTATCGGCGCGCACATGCTTCACCTGGAACGCGAGCGCATTCAGTCGGCTCGGCAGCAGGAAGGGCATGCGCAAGGTTTGCCCTGCCATGAGTGCATCCCAATACTTGCGCACGAATTCGTCGAATCCGGCGTCGACCACCAAGCCTGCGGCCTGCGGCACGGTGCCGGAACGCTCCATATCGTCGCGACCGCCCCGGAAGAATACCGTGCGGGCGCTCGCGCCGGAGCGCACACCCTCGCGCATTCCCCGGGAAGCGTCTTCCAGCAGGAAATCCGGTGCCAGAGAGTCCACGTAGGCGACGGTCTTTCGGGCAAAGGCGGCGCCGTCAGGGCAGGTGTAGAGCACGATGCGCTCGGCGATGTGCTCATCATGGTACCGCAGCAGGTGTTTTTCACCGTACAACACCTGGGCGGAGCCGCGCGCGGTTGCCATACCGGAGTAGCTCACGTAGCGATCTTGCGCCGAGGCCGCGCAAGCAACCAGGGCGACGAACGACAGCGCAAAGACTGCTCTCGGCATTGAAACTCCTCCCTGGCAATTCGCGACGGGAGAATGTTTGGATGCGCCGCCAGATGAAATTGGCATAAGCTCATATCGGGGAGTAATAATTCAAGCGTTGGCCGGGTCTTAAGGAATGTGCAGCAATCTCGCTGCGATCTATAACAATCGAGGAATCAATCATGCAGATCAATAAATTGTCGAGTGCGGCGATGGCAGCGGCGGCTGCGATGTTGTTCAGCTCCGGGCTGGCCAGCGTCTCGGTGGCAGCGGATGCCGCGACCGTGCATTGTACCGGCGTGAATTCCTGCAAGGGCACGTCCGAGTGCAAGTCTGCCAAGAACAGCTGCAAGGGACAGAATAGCTGCAAGGGCATGGGCTGGGTATCGATGAGCCAATCGGCGTGCACCGATGCGCAAGCCAAGGCCAAAGCGGCCGCGAAGTAATCGAGTCCGGCACAGTGGGACCGGGCGTCCGCGGACGCCCGGTCCCAACACCGCATGCAACTTTCAGGCTTTGGTCTAGGTCTTAGACCGCCGCACTACGAGGCCATCCTCAACGAGCCTCACGACATCGACTGGCTCGAGATCGTTACCGAGAATTACTTGGGCTTAGGCGGCAAGCCACTGCATTACCTGGAGCGCATCCGCGCCAAGTTTCCCGTCGCGATGCACGGCGTATCGCTGTCCATCGGCAGCACCGATCCGCTGGATCGCGGCTACCTGGCGCAGGTACGCGCGCTCGCCGATCGAATCGAGCCAAGCTGGATTTCCGACCACCTGTGCTGGACCGGCGTCGAGGGCGTGAACCTCCACGATCTACTGCCGCTGCCCTATACCGAGGAGACGCTGGCGGTGGTGGTCGACAGGTTAGGCGAAGTGCAGGACGCCCTCGGCCGCAGGCTGGTGCTGGAAAACGTCTCCAGCTACCTGACCTACCGTGCCTCGGAAATGACCGAATGGGAATTCCTGCGCGAAGTGGCGCAGCGCGCGGATTGCGACATCCTGCTCGACATCAACAACATCTACGTTAGCAGCGTGAATCACCGCTTCAATCCGTCGACCTATCTGCAGGCAATCCCGAAGGCGCGCGTGCGCCAGTTTCATCTCGCCGGCCACAGCGACATGGGCGGACATCTGATCGACACGCACGATGCGCCCATCATCGCACCGGTATGGGAGCTGTATCGCGAGGCGGTCATGCGCTTCGGCGCGGTACCGACCATGATCGAACGCGACGACAACATCCCTGCGTTGAGCGAACTGGTTGCGGAGCTCGACCAGGCGCGCCGCTTTGGCTGCCTCGACACCGCGGAAGTCGCCTGATGCCGCTGCGCCACCTGCAGCGGGATCTGCAGCAGCACCTCTTGGGCGCGCAAAGCGCCATCGCCGCAGGCATCGTGGACGCACCGCCGCTGCCCATCGCGGAGCGCCTTGGCATCTACCGCAATGCCTATCAGATACGACTCATCGAGGCTCTCGGCGAGACCTACCCCATCCTGCACAAGGTTCTGGGGGATGAGGTGTTCTCGGCGCTCGGCGAAGCCTTTGTGGCGGCTCAGCCCTCGGTGCACCGCTCGATTCGCTGGTATGGCAGGGAGCTCGGCGAATTCTTAAGTTCGACGCCGCCGTACGCGGATCAACCCATCCTCGCGGAACTGGCAGTATTCGAATGGACACTGGCGGAGGTATTCGATGCCCCCGATGCGCACAGCCTGCCGCGCGCGGCCTTACGCGCCATCGACCCGGCGGCCTGGGGGGATATAACATTTCGCTTGCATCCATCGCTGCGGCGCTTGGCGCTCACGTGGAATGCCCCCGCCGTGTGGCGCTCGGCCAGTGCCGATGAGGCGCCGCCGCAGCCGCAGTTGTCGGAGCGGCCTACGCAGTGGTTGCTGTGGCGGCAGAACCTGCAGAATTTCTTCAGGTCCCTAGACCCGGTCGAATCGGCTGCGCTCGATTCCGCCCTGCGCGGCGATCGATTCGCGGATCTCTGCGCGGCGCTCGCCGCATGGCTGCCCGAAGAGCAAATCCCGCTGCGCGCCGCCACCCTGCTGGGTGGCTGGGCGGACAGCGGGATCATCGTCGAGATAGCGCAGCTTCCTTAGTTAGAGGACGCTGCCTTCCTCACCCAGCATTTGCGTGCGCACCAGCGGTATCGGCGGGCCTCCGTAGGACAAGAATTTGTCGTGGAAATCATGCCAGAGCGCCTGGTCGTTCGCCGTTGCGGTCGGCCCCGCGGCTCCCGGCGCGGCGGCGCGCTGCTTCGCGATCCAATCGGTGCGCAGCTTGCGGATCATGAGCTTTCCCAGCGTGTAATTCAGATACGCGGGATCAAAGGTGCCGCGAGCCGCCTGCTGCCGCGCATTGCCCGGATCCTGGAAGGCCTGCTCCTTGAACATCGTTTCGGACTGCGCCACGGTCATGCCATGCGTGTGCATCCCGATCGCCGACAGCAGGCGCACATCGCGCAATAGAGCATCGGTGATCTGGCCGATGTGCAACTCGGGGTTATCCCTGCCCAAGCCCACCTCGTACATCATTTCCTCGCAGTAGTGCGCCCAACCCTCGGCATAGGCGTACCCCACCCACAGCCCTTCGAGCTTCACGGGATTGGCGTTCGAGTGCATGAACTGCAGGAAGTGGCCGGGCCACACCTCGTGCACGGAGGTGAACAGCAGGGTGGCCTCGCTCGGTATGTAGGCCGCCTGCTCCGCCTTGCTCCATTTCGGATTGGGCGGCGCGATGTTGTACACCGAGGCAACCCCGTGATCGTAGGGCCCCGGAACCTGAATGAATGCGGCGTTGGAGCGATTGTAGGCAGGTGCTTCCGCCACCAAGGCCTCTTCGGTTCCGGGTATGGTCACCACATTATTCTTCTGGATGAATTCCTTGAGCATCACGAGCTGCTCGCGCGCCCTTTCGACAGGGCCGTTCTTGGGCTTGTCGGCGGCCACCTTGGCGATGCAGGCCTGCAGCGTGGCCTTGGGCAGATATGCTGCGCATTCGACCTTCAAGGCCGCCAAGTTGCGATCCAGATCCGCCTTGCCGGCCGCTTCGATCTGATCGAGGGGCACATCGACCCGCTCGGTCTCCTTGACCATTTCCGCGAACAAGTCCTTGCCCAAGGGAAAATTGTCCGTGGCCTTCTTGCGTTCAGTTTCGAGGAATTCCTTCAGCGAGATCATCGCCGCGGCGGCCGCGGTGTCCGCATCGGCGAGCTGCTTCTGCAGATCCGGATCCTGCACCGAGGCAAAT
>Ga0302308_10002072_pt1 | contig 16240 bp, 13 predicted proteins | sample III_Palsa_E3_3_FD_200531 | JGI IMG/M metagenome (GOLD analysis project Ga0302308, IMG submission 200531) | Peat permafrost microbial communities from Stordalen Mire near Abisko, Sweden - III_Palsa_E3_3 | ecosystem: Environmental > Terrestrial > Soil > Palsa > Peat permafrost | place: Sweden... | reverse complement strand
TCGCGTCAGATCCGCTCGAAGATCGCCGCGATGCCCTGGCCGCCGCCGATGCACATCGTCACAAGTGCATAACGCCCGCCAATGCGTTGCAGTTCGTAGAGCGCCTTCACGGTAATCAGTGCGCCGGTCGCGCCGATCGGGTGGCCGAGCGAAATGCCGGAGCCGTTCGGATTGACCTTCGCGGGATCGAGTCCAAGTTCCTTGCTGACAGCGCACGCTTGTGCGGCAAACGCTTCGTTGGCTTCGATGACGTCAAGATCGGCGACCGTCAGGCCGGCCCGTTCGAGCACCTTGCGGGTAGCCGGCACCGGGCCGATACCCATATACGCCGGATCGACGCCCGCGTGTGCATACGCGACCAGACGTGCCAACGGCTTCACACCGCGTTGCTCGGCGACGCTACGCTCCATCAGGACAACCGCAGCAGCCGCGTCGTTGATGCCGGACGCGTTGCCGGCAGTGACCGAGCCGTTTTCCTTCGCAAACACCGGCTTCAATTTCGCAAAGTCTTCCGCCGACGGATTCACTCGAACGTGTTCATCCTGCTCGAACACGACATCACCCTTCTTCGACGAAAGGGTGACCGGCAGAATCTGTTCCTTGAAATAGCCATTCGCGATAGCGTGGGCTGCACGACGATGTGATTCGAGCGCGAGCGCATCTTGCGCTTCACGCGTGATGCCGTATTTCTGCGCGACGTTCTCGGCTGTCACACCCATGTGGATGCCCTGGAACGGATCATTGAGCGCACCCAGCATCATGTCGACGAGACGCGCATCGCCCATGCGCTGGCCGAAGCGCGCAGCCGGCATCACGTACGGCGCGCGGCTCATGTTTTCCGCGCCGCCGCCAATGGCGATATCCGCATCGCCGAGCAGCACGCTCTGCGCAGCGGAGACGATCGCCTGCAGACCGGAGCCGCACAGGCGATTCACCGTCAACGCGGGCGTATGTTGCGCGACGCCGCCGTTCAGCGCTGCCACACGCGCCAGATACATATCCTTCGGTTCGGTGTGCACCACGTTGCCGAACACGACGTGGCCCACTTCGTCGCCCGACACCTTCGCTCGCGACAGCACCTCACGCACCACGCGTGCGCCGAGATCGGTCGGCGAGAAGTCCTTGAGGCTGCCACCGAAGTCGCCAATCGCCGTCCGCACCCCGCTTACCACTACGACGTCCCGTTGCATTGCCCGCTCCTCTTACTCTCTGATTCACTGATGGTGATCTGGACTACCAGTATCTAAGCGACGCTCGCTGACCGCTTTGTTCGTTGTTGCCACGTCCAGGTGTTCTCGTGCGGATCACGCGCTTGCGTGCGCGAGAGATGCCCTAAACCGCATCAGCCAACGCTTGCTCGACCACTGCACGAAGGGGAATCGGCGCCACCGCGCCGTAGCCTTGCGTGGACAATGCCGCCGCCACGTTGGCATAGCGTGCCGCGGCAAACGGATCGTCACCCGCGACGATCCGTGCGATAAACGCACCGCCGAAACAATCGCCGGCACCGGTCGCATCAACGGCGTTCACTACGTAACCCGGCACAAGGCGGCGCTCGTCCGGCGTGGCTACATACGCACCTTGCTTACCGAGCTTGAGTGCGACGACGCGGGGTCCGAGCGCAAGCAGATAATCGACGATCTCGTCACGGCCGGTAAGCCCCGTCAGCTCAGTCACATCATCCCAGCTTGGAAGACAGATATCCGTGTAGCGGATCGCTTCGGCCATCACCGCCCGCGCTCGCGCGAGAGGCCACAGCTTGAGGCGCAGATTGGTATCGAAACTGACTCGCACGCCGTTCGCGCGAGCGTGGCCGATTGCCGCGAGAGCGGCGTCGCAGGCACTCACGCTGATGGCGAGACTGATGCCGGACAAATGCACCACCTGGGCCGCGGCAATCGCGTCAAGCGGCAAATCCCGTGGGACGTAATGGCTCGCGGCCGAGCCGGCCCGCAAATAGTCGAACTGATGCCCGTCCGTACCGTGCGACACAAAATAGACGCCGGTGGGCGCGTGGCTGTCGACTTTCATCATCGACGTGGCCACCGACTCGCGCTGCCACAGATCGAGCAGCAGACGCCCGAAATGATCGTCGCCGACGGCAGACACAAAGCCCGCCGTCGCGCCCTGACGAGCGGCCGCGACACAGAAGTTCGACGTGTCGCCGCCAAACCCCTGCAGATAGTTCGGCTGGTCCTTCGACGCCTGATTGAATTCGACCATGGCCTCGCCGAGCGCGAGGATTGCCGGGCTCGCGGACGCAGGCATGGCTTACACCTCGCCCCACAGATCGTGGCCATCCGCGCCACTGATCTTCACCGAGACGAAATCGCCGACCTTATAGCGCTTCGAGGCCTTGGTGGTGGGCGCGATATACACGACGCCGTCGATCTCCGGCGCATCCGCCGCTGTGCGGCCGATGCCGCCGTCGGTATTGATCTCGTCGACCAGCACCTTCAGCGTCTTGCCGACCTTGCGGGCGATGCGCTTCGCCGAGACTTCCTCGGCGACTTCCATGAAACGCGCGCGGCGTTCTTCACGCACTTCGTCGGGCAAGGCGCCGTCCAGTTCGTTGGCAGTGGCGCCCTCAACCGGCGAGTAAGCGAAGCAGCCGACGCGATCCAGTTCCGCCTCGCGGATGAAGTCAAGCAGCGTCTGGAACTGCTCTTCAGTCTCACCGGGGAAGCCGGCGATGAACGTGCTACGGATGGTCAGGTCCGGGCAGATCTCGCGCCATGCCCGCACGCGCTCGAGCACCTTCTCGGCATTGGCTGGGCGCTTCATACGCTTGAGCACTTCCGGATGGGCGTGCTGGAACGGCACGTCGAGGTACGGCAGCACGTGGCCCTTGAACGGGCCTTCGGCCATCATCGGAATCACTTCGTCGACGCTCGGGTACGGATACACATAGTGCAGGCGCACCCATGCGCCGTATTGCGCAGCCAGTTCGCCGAGCGCACCGACGAGGTCTGTCATGCGCGTCTTGATCGGCTTGCCGTTCCAGAAACCGGTGCGGTACTTGACGTCCACGCCATACGCGCTCGTGTCCTGCGAAATCACCAGCAGCTCTTTGACACCGGACTTGAAGAGGTTTTCGGCTTCGAGCATCACTTCGGCGACCGGACGCGACACGAGGTCGCCGCGCATGGACGGGATGATGCAGAACGTGCAGCGGTGGTTGCAGCCTTCGGAGATCTTCAGATACGCGTAGTGGCGTGGCGTGAGCTTCACGCCCGCAGCGGGCACCAGGTCGATGAACGGGTCGTGCGGCTTCGGCAGATGGTTATGGACCGCCTGCATCACTTCGCCCAGCGCATGCGGGCCAGTGACGGCCAGCACCTTCGGATGGACCTCTTCGATCAGACCCGTGCCGCTCGCGCTCTTCTTCGCGCCGAGGCAGCCGGTGACGATCACCTTGCCGTTTTCGGCCAGCGCCTCGCCGATGGCGTCGAGGCTTTCCTGCACCGCTTCGTCGATGAAGCCGCACGTGTTGACGACTACGAGATCGGCGCCGTCATAGGTCCCCGAGATCTCGTAGCCTTCGGCGCGCAACTGCGTGATGATCTGCTCGGAGTCGACCAGGGCTTTCGGGCAGCCGAGTGAGACGAAGCCGACCTTGGGTGCGGCTGTGTTCGGCGTAATGGGGGTGGAAGCTTGCGGCATAGGGTGGGGTCCGGCGGATCGCGGTAAACGTAACCTCACATTGTACCCCGTGACACGCCCCACGCATCTATGTCCGTCCCGCAAGCTCCAGCGTCGCTGCCCTTATCGAAACTCCCCTACTTCTTCTCCGGCTCCGTATCCGGCTGCGGATTGGCAGGCGTAAACGGAAACGTGCTGAACATCGACTTGGCCTGGTTCTGCATCTGCTCCTGCATCTGCACGAACATGTTCTTCGACTGCTCGATATAGCTGGTCATCATGCCCTGCATCATCGGCGCCTGCATGTTCATGAACTGCGACCACACCTCAGGGTTCATCGCCTTGCCTTCATACAGGTTCTTCGACTGATCGGCGAGCTTGGCCTGAATGTCGATGAACGCCTGAATGTTCTTCTCGAGATACGTGCCCATCATCCCCTGCATCGCGTGTCCGTAGAAACGGATGATCTGCGAGAGCATCGACGACGAGAACATCGGCAAACCGCCGCTCTCTTCTTCCAGAATGATCTGCAACAGAATGGCGCGCGTCAGGTCCTCGTTGCTCTTCGCATCGATGACCTTGAAATCCTCCTGGTCCAGCACGAGCTGCTTGACGTCCGTCAGCGTGATGTACGTGCTTGTCTCCGTGTCATAGAGCCGACGGTTCGGATATTTCTTGATGAGTCGTTCGGCAGTTTTCTTTGTAGTAGTGGTCATTTAACGCCTTTGAGCGCCATTGAAGCGCAGAAACGGCGCTGTCGCATCCGCAATCGGGCCATGATTGCAAATGCGAGACGCCGCCGGAAACACCTGAACCATGTAGTGCTCCGTCTTGCAACGGCGCACCTCACGGATCAGCCCATGTGCAGACCGCCATTCAGCGAGAAATCGGCTCCCGTAGAAAAACCCGATTCGTCCGACGCGAGCCACGCTACGATCGAACCGATCTCATCCGGCTGGCCAAGACGGCGCACCGGAATCGTCGCAACGATCTTCTCCAGCACATCGGGACGGATCGACTTGACCATATCCGTGCCAATGTAGCCGGGCGAAACGGTATTGACCGTCACGCCCTTGGTGGCGACTTCCTGAGCCAGCGACATCGTGAAACCGTGAATGCCCGCCTTAGCCGTCGAGTAATTGGTCTGCCCGAACTGGCCCTTCTGCCCGTTCACCGACGAGATGTTGATCACCCGCCCAAAGCCGCGCTCGACCATACCATCGATCACCTGCTTGGTGACGTTGAACAGACTCGTCAGATTGGTGTCGATCACCGCCGTCCAGTCTTCGTGCGTCATCTTGCGGAACACGACGTCGCGCGTGATGCCCGCGTTGTTGACCAGCACGTCGACTTCACCGACTTCGGCCTTCACCTTCTCAAACGCCGCCCGCGTCGACTCCCAGTCGCCCACATTGCCTTCCGAGGCGATGAAGTCGTAACCGAGTACCTTTTGCTCTTCGAGCCATTTGACCCGGCGTGGGGAGTTCGGGCCACAGCCGGCGACGACCTTGAAGCCTTCCTTATGAAGACGTTGGCAAATGCTCGTGCCGATGCCGCCCATCCCGCCCGTTACATACGCAATTCGCTGTGCCATAAACCACACTCCATTATCGTTTTTCCGAGGCGCCGACCGGCAGCCTCTTTCCTCGCCTTTACTGCATCATCTCCGCTGCCGCCGGGCGACCGGCCGGCGAGGCCGTCATACACCGCGCGCCGCTTCACCCCTGACAACAGATGAAACGCCCGCGCGCGGCAATCCTGCTCCTTCAGGCGTGCTCAGATCCGCTCGACCGCCAGCGCCACGCCCATACCACCGCCAATACACAGCGACGCCAGACCCTTCTTCGCGTCGCGCTTCTGCATTTCATACAGCAGCGTGACGAGAATCCGGCAGCCGGACGCGCCGATCGGATGGCCGATCGCGATCGCGCCACCGTTCACGTTGATCTTCGAGGTGTCCCAGCCCATTTGCTGATGCACGGCGAGCGCCTGCGCAGCAAATGCTTCGTTGATCTCCATCAGGTCGAGATCGGCCGGAGTCCAGCCCGCGCGTTCGAGGCAGCGGCGCGACGCCGGCACCGGTCCCATGCCCATCACCTTCGGATCGACGCCAGCGTTGGCGTAGGCCTTGATACGGGCGAGCGGTGTGAGGCCGAGCGCTTCGGCTTTCTTGGCCGACATCACGAGTACCGCCGCGGCGCCGTCGTTCAGGCCAGACGCGTTGGCCGCCGTCACCGTGCCTTCCTTAGAGAAGGCCGGCTTTAGACTGGCGAGCGCCTCGGCGGTCACACCGTGACGCACGAATTCGTCGGTAGCAAAGCGCAGCGGCTCGCCCTTGCGTTGCGGAATCTCGACCGGCACGATCTCGTCGTCGAAACGGCCTGCCTTCTGCGCGGCTTCCGCCTTGTTCTGCGACAGCGCTGCAAACGCGTCCTGCTGCTCGCGCGTGATGCCGTATTCCTTCGCAACGTTCTCTGCCGTCACGCCCATGTGGTACTGGTTGTACACGTCCCACAGGCCGTCGACGATCATGCTGTCGATCAGCTTGGCGTCGCCCATGCGGAAGCCGTCACGCGAGCCGGGCAGCACGTGCGGTGCGGCGCTCATGTTTTCCTGGCCGCCGGCCACCACGATGTCGGCGTCGCCCGCGATGATGGCGTTGGCCGCCAGCATCACAGCCTTCAGGCCCGAGCCGCAGACTTTGTTGATCGTCAAGCCGGGCACCGCCATCGGCAACCCCGCCTTGATCAGCGACTGACGCGCCGGGTTCTGGCCGGAACCGGCCGCGAGAACCTGCCCCATGATGACTTCGCTGACCTGTTCGGGCTTTACGCCCGCGCGTTCGAGCGCAGCGCGAATCACGATGGCGCCGAGATCGGGTGCGGCGGTTTTCGCCAGCGACCCACCGAATTTACCCACTGCCGTACGCGCGGCCGATACGATCACTACATCAGTCATTTCAATTTCCTCCGGACGTTACGGTCAATTGCTCCGCCGCCCGTCAAGTTAAAAATCCATTCAACTGCTCAATGCCGCTCGCGTCCAATACCGACTAGCTAACCGAACCCCGCGTGTCACTCTTTTTGCATCACATAGCGCCCGGGCGCTGCCTCGATCGCCGGATAGTTGGCCGAACCCGCGGTAGCGCGCGCCTTGACCTTCTTGCCGCCGTACTGATCGAGCCAGCGGGTCCATTCGGGCCACCAGCTGCCGGGTACTTCCTCAGCCTGTTCGAACCAGTCGTCCGGACTCTCCGGCAAGCTCTTGTCCTCCGCCTTGAGCACCCAGTAATTGCGCTTGTTCTTGGCAGGCGGATTGATCACGCCCGCGATATGTCCCGAGGCGCCCAGCACGAACTCGAGCGGCCCGCTCAGCAACGGCACCGAAGCATAGGCCGTGCGCCAGGGCACGATATGGTCTTCCCGTGAGCCGTAGATGAAGGTCGGCACATCGATCAGCGACAGGTCCACCTTCTCGCCGCACACGGTCAACGCATTCGGCTCGCGCAGACGATTCTCCAGATACGTATTGCGCAGGTACCAGACATACATGGGCCCTGGCAAGCTTGTCGAATCGCTGTTCCAGTACAGCAGGTCGAAAGCCGTCGGCGTGCGACCCTTTAGATAATTGTCGACGACATAGTTCCACACCAGATCGTTCGGCCGCAGGAACGAGAACGCGTTGGCGAACTCGATGCCGCGCATCAAGCCCGGTTGCGTGCCCTTCTTGCCGCCGATGGTCTGCTCACGCATCTGCACATGCGCTTCGTCGACGAACACGTCGAGCACACCGGTGTCGGTGAAATCGAGCATCGCGGTGAGCAGCGTCATCGACGCAGCGGGATGTTCACCGCGCGCGGCGGCGACCGCGAGGGCCGTGGCGAGCATCGTGCCGCCGACACAAAAGCCGAGCGTATTGATCTGCTCGCGTCCACTGATCTGACGCACGGTCTCGATGGCGGTGAGCACACCTTCGTCGGTGTAGTCGTCCCACGTCTTATGCGCAATCGATGCATCCGCATTGCGCCACGAAACCAGAAACACCTGGTGCCCCGATTCGAGCCCGTGGGCGACCAGCGAATTCTCCGGTTGGAGATCGAGGATGTAGAACTTGTTGATGCAAGGCGGCACGATCAGCAACGGCCGCTCGCGCACGCTCGCCGTGCGCGGCTTGTACTGGATCAACTGGATCAGGTCGTTCTCGAACACGACCGACCCTTCGGTGTTCGCGAGATTCTTGCCGACTACGAAACTCGATTCGTCGGTCTGCGAGATCTTGCCGCGTTGCAGATCGCTCAACAGATTGTTGACGCCTTGACGCAGGCTCTCGCCGCGACTCTCCAGCAAGGTTTTCTGCGCTTCCGGATTCAATGCGAAGAAGTTGCTCGGCGAGGTCGCCGCAGTCCACTGCTGAACCGCGAAGCGGATTCGCTCGCGCACCTTCGGTTCGGTGTCGAGCGCCTCCACCAGTTCCTGCAGGTAACGCGCGTTAAGGAGATACCATGCGGCCGTGAATACGTAGGCCGGCGCGCCACTCCATGCATCTGAACTAAAACGGCGGTCTTTGAGTTCGGGGGCTTTCGACTTCGAGTCCGCCGACTGTTGAAGCAACTGCATCGCTTCGCGCGAATAGTCGGCTTGCAATTTCTGCAGACGCTCCGCGGGGATCGCCGCCGTAGGCAACTTCAGACCGGCAAACTGGCCCATGGCCGCAGTCGCGTTGCTGAAGTCGGGCATGGCAGGCATCTGAAAGGCCGCAGTTTGACCCGCGCCAGGCACACCGAGCGAGCGCCATGCATTCATCCACGCATCGAGTAACTGCTGCGCACCGGCTTGCTGCTGGGTACGCTCCGTCGTGGAGTCCGTGCTTGAGGAAGTCGAGGATTGTGATGCTGCCATACCTGCTTTTGACCGGTGAGTCCTCGCGGACGGTTGAGAGGCAGGTTTCTAGCGCACGTGGGCGATTGCTCGCGACCTCGTCACGCCCTGTCCCGTGTGTGGGGGACATTCTTGCTCCCCATCGCAAGGCATGTCAATGCTTGTTCCCGATTTTGCCGCAGTGCGATATTTTTTTAATTATCGTTTTCCCCATGTATTTCATTGCACTAATGGAATGCCCTTGAACGAATCGACAGGAAATGTAAAAGGCCCGTATTACAGGGCCTTTTTATGCATTTAACGTTGGACGTGACAACGATTTTCAGCCGGTTCGATTGCACGCGGTTTAACGCGTGCATGCACTTACGGCGACGCATCAAGTATTTATGTCCCGCCGCCCCCGAACAAACCCTGATGGATCCCGCCCGCCATGGCTGCCAGCGGCATGAACGAGCCAGCATTGTCAGTCGGCAAGCCAGATCATCGCGGCCATACGTCCTGTCACGCGATCGCGCCGATATGAATAAAAGCGCTCGCGCCCGGTCACCGTGCAGAGATCGCCGCCGCTAATCAGCGTCACGCCGAAACGTTGCAGGCGCAAACGCGCCAATGCGGGAAGATCGGCGAGATATTTACCGGGAGAATCGGGACGCGGCACAAATGCCTGAGCGGTGGCCTCGCGTTGCGAACCGTCGACGCCATCCATGAAGGCGTCACGTACGTCTGCGCCGACTTCGAATACGTCCGGCCCGATCGACGGGCCCAGGTACGCGTGTAGCGAGCCGGGTTGAGCACCCGCTAACTCGGCCACGCGCTGGGCGGTTTTTTCGACCACACCCGCAGCGAGGCCGCGCCATCCCGCATGCGCTGCGCCCACGGCGCGGCCTTCGGCGTCGCATAGCAGGACGGGCATGCAATCGGCGATCATCACGACGCAGATCGTGCCCGGCCGGTTCGTCACGCTGGCGTCGGCGCGTACCAGCGGCGCGCCCGCGCGAGCCCGTTCGAGCACTTCGTGCGCGTCGACCACTTCAGCGCCATGGATCTGCTCGAGCCACGCCGCTTCGGCGCCGTCAGTCAACGCCCGCAGACGGGCACGGTTCTCGACGACGCATAACGGATCGTCGCCAGCCAGCCGTCCGAGATTCAGGCCGCCCGGCCGATCGACGCCGTCGCTCCAGCGGCCATACGGCGGCAAGCTGACGCCGCCGTTGCGCGTGGTCACCAGCGCGCGCACGCGCGGCGTCACCTGCCAGCCAGGTTGAAACACGTCAGCGTGTGTCAGCTCGGGGAACGTGGAGGCAGGCGGTGTAGAGTCAGGCTGGCTCATGCGCGGTCGTCCTCCTCGTCGCTATCGTCGCCACCTTGCTCATGGTCGTCAGCTTCATCGGCTTCGTCAGCGTCGTCGGCTTCGTGCTCGTCGTCGAGAAATGCTTCGTAACCTTCCGCTTCCTCGTCTTCGTAATATGACTCGTCGAACTCGCCCGCCTCGTCACGGCCGAGTCCAAGCGCCGCGGATAGCGCCGCCATGTCTTCCGGTACCTCGGCGCGCCACTGCATATCGCGCCCGGTCCGCGGATGAATCAGCCCGAGGCGCCACGCATGCAGCGCCTGACGCGCGAAACCGTCCGGCAAAGGTGTGACCGAGCGCTTGCCGCGCGCGCGCCCATAGACCGGATCGCCGAGCAACGGATGCCCGATGTGTGCGCAATGTACGCGAATCTGGTGCGTACGCCCGGTTTCGAGATCGCAGTGGATTGCCGACACCGGCTGCCGCTGCCAGATGGCCGTGTCGACGCGCCGGAAATGGGTGCGTGCGGGTTTGCCCGCAGCACTCGTGACCACCGCCATGCGGGTGCGTTCACGCGGATCGCGGCCGATCGGCGCATCGATGGTGCCCTCCTCCGGCATGTTGCCCCACACGAGCGCGAGATAGCGGCGTTTGACGGTGCGCGCCTGCAGTTGCCGCACGAGGTCGGTTTGCGCTTCGAGCGTGCGCGCCACCACCATCAAACCCGAGGTTTCCTTGTCGAGACGGTGCACGATGCCAGCGCGCGGCAAGCCGGACGCCGCCTCGCCGTAGCGGTGCAGCAGGCCGTTCAGGATGGTGCCGCTCCAGTTGCCGGCAGCGGGGTGCACGACCATGCCGGCGGGCTTGTTGATGACGACGAGGGTGTCGTCCTCGTAGATCACGTCGAGCGGCACGGGCTCTGGCGTGAACGCGAGCTGCTCGGGCAGCAGGTCGGGCACGAGCTCGATCTGCGCGCCGAGCGCCACCGGCTGGCGGATCTTCGCAGGCTCGCCATCCACCCGCACGCGCTCCGCCTCGATCCAGCTTTGCAGGCGGTTGCGCGAAAACTCGGGAAACACCTTGGCGAGCACCTTGTCGAGCCGCTCGCCGGCCAGTTCGTCGGGCACGGTCACTACGCGCGGCGTGTTGTCCACGGCTTTGCTGGCCACCGTCGGCACGTCGCTCGCGGCCTGATGGGGCACGAGCGCGTCGCCGTCAAGATCGTCATCTAACGAATCACTACCCAACGCGTCGGAGGGGTCAGCGCTTGGGCTATAATCTTTGTTGCTATTCCGGGTGCCTCCTGTAGAGGAAACCGGATTATTTGAACGGGTCATTGAGTCTGGGTCACCTGGACGTAAAGCTAGACTGGAAAATGCGAGCCTTGAACACCATTACTGAATCGGCCCAAAAGACGGCGGCCTACAAGACGGCAGCCCAGACGACAGTCTGGACGACTGTCCGGCGCATGGCCTCCCGGGTGGCGCGGTATTTTGCCTGCGCCGCAGCCATTGCGATTGTGGCGGCCTGCCATGGCCTGCCGGAAAAAACCGACGAAACGGCTACCTGGCCAAACGCCAAATTATATACGGAGGCGCAGGACTCCCTGTCCAATAACGACTGGGGCAAGTGCGCGAAATACTTCGAAATGCTTGAGGGTCGCGATCCGTTCGGCCACTTCGCCCAGCAGGCACAGATCAACGTGGCCTACTGTAACTGGAAAGACAGCGAGAACGACGCAGCCAATCAGGCTATCGACCGCTTCATCCAGTTGCACCCGGATCATCCGGATATCGCCTACGCGTATTACCTCAAGGGCATGATCAACTTCAACGACGACCTCGGTCTGTTCGGCCGCTTCTCCGGCCAGGACATGAGCGAGCGCGATCCGAAGTCGCTGCGCGAGTCGTATGATGCGTTCAAGGTGGTGGTCGACAAGTATCCGAACAGCAAGTTCGCCCCGGATGCCGCGCAACGCATGCGCTATATCGTGAACGCGCTGGCGTCGCACGAAGTCCATGCCGCGGATTATTACTACCGTCGTGGTGCGTATGTCGCGGCAATCAACCGTGCGGAGCTCGCCATCAAGGATTACCGCAATGCGCCGGCCATTGAAGACGCACTGCACATCATGATGCTGTCGTATGAGAAGCTGAACCAGCCGCAACTGGCTGACGACACAAAGCGCATCCTCGTCGGCACGTTCCCGGACAGCCCGTACATCACCGGCCACGCACGACCAGGTACGGAAAAATCGTGGTGGCAGTTCTAAGCCACACGCCTTGCGAGCGGCGCTGGACTTGATCCAGATCCACGCGTGATGAAAAAACGCCATGACCCGAAAGTCATGGCGTTTTTGTTTGTGCGCTTCGTTGGGTTCGTACAGCCAGATTGCGCCGGCGGGCGGCGCGTAGTCGCACCGATGCAGCGCAAAGTCAGCGTCAGCCGGTCAGTCGCGCTCGAACAGCGCAATCGACTCCACATGCGAGGTGTGCGGGAACATGTTGACCACGCCCGCCCCTTTAAGCCGGTAGCCTGCTTCGTGCACAAGCAAGCCAGCATCGCGAGCGAGCGTCGACGGATTGCAGGATACGTAGACGATGCGCTTCGGTAGCGGACCGTTGCCGCTCTGCGCGATTTCAGCCAGTGATTTCGACACTGCCAGCGCGCCTTCACGCGGCGGATCGATCAGAAATTTATCGAAGTGACCGAGCGCACGCATATCGTCGGCGGTGACCTCAAACAGGTTGCGGCAAGCGAACGACGTATGGCCCGCCACACCGTTTTCCCCGGCATTCGCCAATGCCCGTGTGGTGAGCACTTCGCTGCCCTCGATCCCCACGACTTCCTTCGAAATCCGCGCAAGTGGCAACGTGAAATTGCCGATACCGCAGAACAGATCGAGCACACGATCAGTACGCGAGGGCGCCAGCAGACGTAGCGCACGACCCACCAGCACACGGTTGATCTGGTGATTGACCTGCGTGAAGTCAGTCGGCTTGAACGGCATGCGGATATCGTACTCCGGCAGCGTGTAGTCGAGCCGGGCGTCGAGCGGATAAAACGGCGCCGCTGAGTCCGGCCCCTGCGGCTGCAACCAGAACTGCACGTTGTGGGCATCGGCGAACTCGCGCAGCAGTTGCTCGTCTGCGGCGTTGATGGGCTCCAGAATACGCAGGACCAGTGCCGTCACAGTTGAGCCGACTGCCAGTTCGATCTGCGGCATGCGCTCGCGAATCGACAGGCCTGCGACCAGCCGGCGCAGCGGCACCAGCATTGCGGAAACGTGCGGCGGCAGCACCTCGCAAGAAGTCATGTCGGCGATGAAGCTGCTCTTGCGTTCATGAAAGCCGACCAGCGCGCCGCCCCTCTGCGCCATGTAGCGCACGGTCAGACGCGCCCGATAGCGGTAGCCCCACGACGGACCGTGAATCGGTCGATACACCGTTTCGGGCCGCAGCTTCGCCAGATGCGCGAGATTGTCTTCGAGCACACGCTGCTTGACAGCGATCTGTGCGCGCACATCGAGGTGCTGCATCGAGCAACCGCCGCAGGTGCCGAAAAACCGGCACTGCGGTTTCGTGCGAAGCACGCTCTCGCGCAGCACGTCGACCACTTCCGCCTGTTCAAAACTGGCCTTTCTGCGATAGCTCAAATAGGTGACGCGTTCGCCGGGCAATGCGCCCTCGACGAAAATCACCTTGCCCGGTGTGCCGTCTTCGTTGACGGTCCGGCCTACGCCGCGCGCTTCCATGTCGAGCGATTCGACTTCGAGAATCGGGGCGATAACAGGCACAACTGACACACCCGCCTCGGCGGACGCTTTCTTCTTGCCTCGGGACGAGCGGTTCGAGGCACGATGTTTGGCACTGTGAGACACCTGCGGCTTCCTGACAGACTATTGGGGAAGGCGAGATTGTAGACGAACCGCAACCGGCGACGGAGATTTGACGTTGCGGACGATCAACCGGAATGTCCGCCAAGGGCGCGATGCCGCCGCTGGCTCGCGCGCGCTGCTATTGGTCGAACGCCGCCAGATACTCGGCCCAGTGCGACGCAGGCTCCAGCGCGAGCGAACTTTTCACGAGCGCGATTTCGTCTGCGTATTCCTCAGCGGAGAAACCACCACGCATCAACTGGAAGCGGCAGTACAGCAGGTAGGTGTTGACGACGTCCGTCTCGCAGTAATTGCGGATTTCTTCGATCCGTCCATCCTGAAATGCGTGCCAAACCTGCCCGCCGTCCATGCCGAGCTTGCCGGGAAAGCCGCACAGTTTGGCGAGCGCGTCGAGCGGTGCGTTGGCGCGCGTCTGGTACATCGCCAGCACGTCCATCAGGTCCGTGTGGCGCGCGTGATAGCGGCTGATGTAGTTGTTCCACTTGAACTCGCGGTCGTCCTCGCCGAGGTCCCAGAAGCGGTTCGCCGGAATCCCGTTGACCAGCGCGCGATAGTTCAGCACCGGTAAATCGAAGCCACCGCCGTTCCACGAAACGAGTTGCGGCGTGTACTTCTCGATCACGCGGTAAAACGACTGCACCAGCGCCGCTTCGCCGTCTTCCAGTGTGCCGAGCGAGCGCACCCGAAAACCATTGTTGTCGCGAAACACACAGGAGATGGCCGCAATCCGCTGCAAGTGGTGCGGCAGGAAATCGCTGCCGGTTTTCTCGCGGCGCGCGGCAAAGGCATGCTCGGCGACTTCGGCGTCGGTCGACGTGGCGGGCAAATCTTCGAGGCGGCGAATGCCGACGACATCGGGAATCGTCTCGATGTCGAAAACAAGAATCGGTGTCATCAGTTTATAAAACGGCGTCCTTGCGCACACCGTTGGAGGCAAAGAAGCGCTTCAGGCGAACCAGGGCTTCCTGCTGGATCTGGCGCACACGCTCGCGCGTGAGGCCCATTTCGTCGGCCAGCTCTTCGAGCGTGGCCGGCTCGATGTGATTGAGGCCGAAGCGGCGCTCGATCACGTGGCGGTGCTTGTCGGACAGGCGCGCCAGCCACGCGCGCGTCAGGGTTTCCAGCTCGCGGTGCTGCACCTCGGCGTCCGGCGACTGGCTCTGGTCATCGGACAACAGATCGAGCAGGCTGCTCGCCGGATCGAGATCGAGCGGCGCATCGAGCGAAGCGGTATGTTCGTTCAACGCGAGGATGTCGGTGACTTCGTCGGTGGTCTTGCCGGTCAGATAAGCGATGTCGTCGATGCTGGCATCGCGGCGATCAGCCGCGTCGCCGGAATTCATTGAGTTCTTCTCCAGATGCCGCTTGGCGCGCAGCACCTGGTTGAGTTCGCGAATCACATGCACCGGGAGGCGCACCGTGCGCGCCTGATTCATGATGGCGCGTTCGATGCTCTGACGGATCCACCAAGTGGCGTAAGTAGAAAACCGGAAGCCGCGCGTAGGATCGAACTTCTCGATCGCGTGCATCAGGCCGAGATTACCCTCCTCGATCAGGTCGAGCAGCGGCACTCCGCGGTTCAGATAGCCTTTCGCGATACTGACGACGAGCCGCAGATTGCGCTCGATCATGACCTGGCGTGCCTCGAATTCGCCCGCCTTGGCCAAACGCGAGTAGCGCTGCTCTTCTTCCACCGTCAGCAGCGGCTTCACGCTGATCCGGTTCAGGTAGTGCTGAATCGTGTCAGCCGTGAGTTCGGCCTGCAGCAGCGCACGGAAATCGTCGGCGTCGGGCGCGGCGTCGCGTGCGCCCTCGCGGGTTTCGCCTGGCTCGTCCGCTCCGGCCTGGCTCTCGTCCGAATCGCGCGAGTTATCGAGATCGTCAACGCTATCGTCTTCGACCTCCGAAGCGACGCCGTCCTCCACCGTGACATGCGTGGCGCGGCTGATATTCTCAGACTCGGCTTGCGGCGTGCGGCGCTTCGATTTCGGCATGGTCGTATCGCTTATTGCGGCGGCAAATACTTCAGTGGGTCGACAGGTTTGCCCTGCCGGCGAACTTCGAAATGCAACATCACACGGTCCGAATCGCTATTGCCCATTTCGGCGATCTTCTGCCCCTTGGTCACCGCGTCTCCCTCTTTTACCATCAAAGCGCGGTTATGTGCATACGCCGTCAGATAAGTTGCATCATGCTTGATGATAATGAGATTGCCGTAACCGCGCAGCCCATTTCCAGCATAAACGACGCGTCCATCCGCAGCCGCTTTCACCGGATCGCCGGCAGCCCCGCCGATATTGAGGCCCTTGTTGGTCGAGTCGTCAAACGTGCCGAGGATCGGACCGCGCACCGGCCAGGCAAACGCGAGATTGCTCGCGGGCGCCGCGCTCGTGTCGCCGGTGTCGCTCGCACCGTTCTGCGGCGGGATTGACGGCGCGTTTGGACCGGCGCCGTACGTCGGCGGAGGCGGCGCGATACCAGCCGGACCACCTTGGCCAGGAGCCGGGTTCGGTCCGGGCGCAGGCGAGCCGC
>Ga0302308_10002069_pt1 | contig 16248 bp, 7 predicted proteins | sample III_Palsa_E3_3_FD_200531 | JGI IMG/M metagenome (GOLD analysis project Ga0302308, IMG submission 200531) | Peat permafrost microbial communities from Stordalen Mire near Abisko, Sweden - III_Palsa_E3_3 | ecosystem: Environmental > Terrestrial > Soil > Palsa > Peat permafrost | place: Sweden... | reverse complement strand
GGCTTTTCCGCAGCGACAGGGACGGGAAGCACTTTGCTGCTCAAGCTATCTTTGGGAGCGTAGCGGCTAAGGTTTGGAGGCTGTGGTTTGACCGGGATGGCCGCCTCTGGATTGGGACGACGCAGGGAGCGTTTGTGCTGGAGCCGTCCGAGACGCAGGCGCGGCCTATCCATGAGACGACTCCGGGGCCATCGCTGCTCGACCAGCAGGCGGTGGATACGATTACCGAGGCTGCGCCGGGAGTTATCTGGCTGGGAACTTTTGGGCAGGGCATTGTTGCTGTCGATGCGAAGACCCTGGAGACGCATCGCATTGTTCATGATCCGGCCTTTTCGAACAGCCTGCTTGACAACATGGTTGTGACGCTGGTGACTGATCCGGCGGGCTCGGTGTGGGTGGGTACAGCGAGCGGCCTGGGTCGTGCTGACGCGGTCGGCGATGGCATCCAGACTTTTTATGGAGCGACCGGCGTAGCCGGCCAGGATGACCGGATTGTGGACTCCAATGTGACCGCTGTGTTGCCGACAGCTGATGGTCACCTGTGGCTGGGATTTAATGAAAAGGGAGTTGAGATCGTTGCGCGTGAAGGGACACGCAATGGAATGAGACTCGATCCAATACGGCAGATCGCTACCCGGCCTAAAGGTCCGCTGCCCGTGGGACAGATCAATGCGCTGGTGTCCGCGCCGGACGGTGCTGTGTACATTGCGACATTCGATTGGGTGTATCGCACTGACAGTGAGGGAAGCCGGCCGGTGCGGCTTCCTTTTGGGCCGGGGGAGACCGCGCAGGTTGATTCTCTGCTCTATGACGCTGGTACTTTGTGGATTGGTTCGCGGGGCGGTCTTTGGATGGAAGATGTGTCAGGTGGAGCTTCTCGCAAACTGCCGCCGCCGATTCTGATGTCTCTTACCAACCAGCAAATAGTCGCGCTGGCGCGGGGGACGGGCAACGATATATGGGTGGGAACGTCGGTTGAGCTCTTCCGCTACGACACGGTGACGCATGACGTAGAGCGGATTCCGGTTGATCCAGCGGATGCGAATGCGCTGCCCGCGGCGGTCACGTCCATTGCTTTCGATCGCCAACATCGGCTTTGGGCGACGACCTGGGGTGGCGGCGTTTGCGTGTTGGAAGGTCGCGATGCGAATGGGAAGCCGAAGATTCGCAGGCTGTTGCAGGGGCTGCCCAATTCCAATGCCGACAGTGTTCTGGAAGCGCCGGATGGAAACATGTGGGTCGCTACCGATGGTGGGTTCGCGATTGTTGATCCTGTCACTTTCAACATCACGCCGCTGCGGCAGCCGGACGGCGTTGCGATTGCCGCTTACTGGGTAAAATCCGCCGGCAATACTTTGGATGGAAGCCTGCTCTTTGGTGGTGCAGGGGGATTGACGGTCGTCCAGCCGAATCTGGTTACGCCCTGGAACTATGTTGCTCCGGTGGTGGTTACGGATGTTCTGCTGGGTGACAAACCTTCGCCACCAGCTGGGCTCAACATCCCCGGCGGTGATGCGAGGATAGAGATCCGGCACGATGCGAACAGCCTTGTGGTGGAGTTTGCAGCGCTCGACTATACCGCTCCTGATCTGAACCTCTATGAGTACAAACTGGATGGGTTCGATCGCGACTGGGTTACGACCAGTGTGGTGCGGCGCATTGCGAGCTATACGAACCTGTCACCGGGCAACTACACGCTAGAGCTTCGCGGCTCGAACCGCAATGGAGTTTGGGGCAAGACGCTTGCAGTTAGGATCAGGGTCGTGCCGGCCTGGTATCAGACTCTGTGGGCAAGAATCGTGGCGGTGCTTGCCATACTGTTGCTTCTGGCCGGAGCTTTTCTGTCCAGCACGGCGTACATGAGGGCGCGGCAGCGAGAACTCGAACGCCGGGTTGAGTTGCGAACCGCGGAGCTGAAGAAGATTACCGAAGAGCTACAGGAGAGCCGACTTCAGCTAGAGGCGATTGCGCACTCCGACACGTTGACCGGCATTCCGAACCGGCGCATGTTCAATGATTATTTTCGACGGCTGCTGGCGACTAGTTGCCGGCATGATAAGTCGTTCGTGCTGCTCCTTCTTGATTTGGATAAGTTCAAAGAAATCAATGACTCGTATGGACACGATGTGGGAGATGCATGGCTTAGAACGGTTGCGCAACGCGTGAATTCGATGCTGCGGCAATCGGAATGCTTCGCCAGGTTGGGTGGAGATGAATTTGCGATTTTGCTTACTGATCCGATCGACGAAGACAACCTGGCAAAGATTTGCAGGGCGTTGGCGGACAGCGTGGAGGAACCGTTGGTGGTGGATGGAATCAGATTGAGCACGACCTTGAGCATCGGCGTAGCGATTTATCCGCAGGACGGAGCGGAAGAGAAGACGCTGCTGAAGTCCGCGGATATCGCGCTCTATTGCGTAAAGCGCGAAGGTGGAAATGGTTGGCACCGGTATAAGGTCGAAGCCACGGGAGATGCCGTTTCTAAGCCGGTCTAGACTGTGTGCGAGGGTCGATGCAAATGCGACTAACTGAATGTATACGGAGCCCGCTGCGGTCTCGATAGCATTGTGTTGGCTGCGTCGTCCTTTAAAAAGCGTTCCTTCACTGGGTCCCAGTGCATCCGACGTCCGGTGTGCATCGCAATATGATGGATGAGGCACGTCGAGCAAGCGCGATGGCCTTTCTCGACTGGCGAGATCGGTGTCGAGCGTGTTCGAATGCAGTCGAGCCAGTTCCCATGCTGGTCGGAGCTCTTGTAAAGCTGGATCTCATCGGGGCCAATCACTGATGTCAAGATTCTCGGATCGCTCGCGTCGAGGCCCGTAGCCTTTGGGCCGCCTGTTGGCTTGCCTCCCGGATCGGTCGGTGTCGTCTGCTCGGTGCGTGTAACAAAGAGCCAGCCTTTGGTTCCGTAGAACTTGATGCCGTTTGGAAAGTCGCCGGAGATGTCCATGGTCACGCCGTTGGCATAGATCGCATGTGTCAGAAACTTTCCATGTACGTCCCAGAGGCCGCTTCTGGGAAACTCGGCTGTACCCCAGACTTCAACGGGGCCGGTATATTCGGTGTCCATGCCCCAGTGGGCGCTGTCAACATGGTGAGCGCCCCAGCCAGTAATCATGCCTGCGCCGAACTGTTCACATCGCAACCACCCAGGCCGGTCGAATCCCGTTTGAGGCATCACCCGATCAACGGTGTAGGGAACTACTGGAGTCGATCCTAGCCATGCATCGTAGTTGAATCCGGGAGGCACAGCCATCGGGGTTGGATCCCCGCCGGCCGGGTCTCCTGGTAATCCAATCTCAACATGCTTCAGGTCGCCGATCCGGCCATTTCGAACCAGCTCGGCTGCATACCGGAACTGCACCCATGACCGCTGCTGACTGCCGATCTGCACGATCCGTCCCGAGGCCTGAACTGCATCGCTCAGATAGCGTCCTTCCGCGATCGTCAACGAAGCCGGTTTCTGTAGATAGACATCCTTGCCTGCCCGCACCGCATCGACGGCCACAATCGCGTGCTGATGATCGGGCGTGCTGATCACCACCGCATCGATGTCCCTATTCGCCAGCAGGTCGTGATAGTTGTGATAGCCGGTGACGCCGTCGTAGGGCTTACCGGTCTTCTTCGCATATACGCCGTTGATCAGCGCCTTCCCGGATTCGACGCGGTTGGCATCGAGGTCGCACACGGCCATAATGCGCGCGCCGTCGAACTGCCAGATTCCCGGCAGATCATGCCCACGAGAGATGCGTCCCACGCCAATCGCGCCGACGTTGATGCGCTTGCTTGGCGCCATTTCCCCGAACACAGACGACGGCAGAATCGTCGGAAATCCAGCGACGACTGTTGCACTAATTGACGTCTTCACAAACTGTCTCCGCGATATTCCGTTCGTCATTGATCTATCTCCGCTTTCAAACCTTCGGTGTGTCCAGGACTTTCGTGCTTTGCATCTCTCTGCACGCGATGGTGTGATTCTTCCTATACGGTCAAGTTCGCGGTGAATTTGTATAGTTTTTGTACAAAATTTAATAACGCTCGTAAGAGGGATATGTTCGGAGAGATGAGAACGCCGGACAGGTCGCTAAAGCCACCCCGCAAAATGCTATCCCCCATCTTGCACTCATCTGCGGAACCGCGCAAGAGGCTTTTGTAATGATGCATTTCGCGTTGACATCATCTATTGCCGAGAGAGCGGTTGGCGGAGCAGGTGTTCCTCGCGGTTTTGCAGACCGTTGAAAAATATCTTGACAGGAATCGCTCGATATATATAAAGTTCGCGTCGCATACAAAATACAAGTGTCGATGACCGGCAAAGCTACGGCGATTCCGGGATCACTTATCAAAGGTCTGTGCGGAGGAATAGAAAGATGCTTTGGAAATCGCGAAACAGTTCAAACACGAGCAGATGGATGGGGACATGGCGTCTTGCTGTTGCACTCTTAGTAGTTATGGCATTCTTCTCGACTGCAGCCATTGCCCAGGTGCTCTACGGCTCCATCACCGGAACCGTCACTGACGCGAGCAACGCGGCTGTTCCTAATGTGACGGTTACGGTGACCAACCAGGCCAACGGTGAAACTCGTAGCGTCACCACTGGTGGCTCCGGCGAATATCTGGTGCAGAACCTCGAAGCTGGACCATACACCGTCGAGGTGAAGCCATTCGCAAGCTTTGGTGGCTACGCGCAGAAGAACCTTCCACTTTCTGTTAGCCAGGAAGCGCGTGTGAATATTACGCTCCAGCTCGCCAGCGCAAGGTCCGAAGTGACGGTTACGACCGCTCCGCCAATTCTGCAAACGGAAACCGCCGAGGTCAAGGCTCAGATTTCTCAGGCCGAAGTCTCCGAGCTTCCGATTACATCGTCGCAGGGTCGTAACTTCCAGACTCTCTATACGCTAATCCCGGGAGCATCTGCGGTTCAGGAGCAGAACTCGATCGGTGGCAACCCTTTCCGCGCCTTGTCGGTTAATGTCAACGGCGTCAGCTATAACACCAACACCACGCGCATCGATGGTGCAGTGAACGACTATGGGTGGCTGCCCTACCTGCTCGCCTATTTGCCGCCCGCGGACTCGATCGAGAGCATCAACGTGGTTACAAATTCTTTCACTGCGGAACAAGGCGTAGCCGGTGGCGCTTCCATCGCCATCACCCTGAAGGGTGGCACAAACCACTACCACGGCAGCGCGTGGGAGTATTACCAGGACGCGGGCATCAACGCCCGAGCGTATACGGCAACTCAGGCGTCCCTAATTTCCCCCACAAACCCCACCGGTTCGGTTCCCAAGAACGTCTTCAATGAGTTTGGAGCTAACTTCGGTGGCCCCGTCTATATCCCAAAGCTCTATAAGGGCAAGGATAAGCTCTTCTTCTTCGAAAACTTTGAGCGCATATCACGTCGACAGTTGCAAACTCCGCTTGAGACCGTGCCAACTACCGCAATGCTCAATGGCGATTTCTCGGCGGCGGAGGGCGTCACGACACTATACGATCCCCAACCCGGCGGAGTGCCGCAGACGAATACGCCTGCCAACTGCGGGACGGCTCCAACCTGCACCACAAACGGATACCTTAACGTTGGCTACCGTCCAACTTTTATGTCCGAATACGGTTGCAACTGCATCCCGGGGCCGGGTTCGGCAGTAACAACGCCAAATCGCCAGAACGCTGCCGCCATGAAAATGCTGGCTCTCATGCAGCCCATCGCGGCGAAGATCGGCACCCCGACCGCCGCACAGTTATCCGCTCAGTTGGCCAACGACTACACAGCTATCGGCACCGTTGCCTATAACCGGATCACCAATGACTCGAAGATCATCTACAACCCGTCCGATAAGACAAGCATCTTCGGGCGATACAGCATTGCGCCATACGACCTTACCGATCCGCAGATCTTTGCAGCAGCCGGCGGCTCTGCCATCGACGGCGGCCAGCCCGGACAAAACGCGGGCCGCATCCAGAACGTCGGACTTGGCGCCAGCCATGTCATTACCCCCCGCCTGGTTATCGACGCGGACTTCGGTTACACACGGCAGGTCACGGCTGCACAATCTTCCATCGATATCGCCGATGGTGACTTTGGTCTGAACGTGCTTGGCATCCCAGGCACCAATGGAATCGGGCCCAACTATGTTGGCCAACCGTATTTCGCAACGACCGGCTTTACATCGATTGGCAACTCCGATGGCGCCAACCCATTCCTTTTCCGCGACAACCAGTTCACCGGCGACGTTAACCTGAGCTGGACCAAGGGCAAACACGCTACTAAGTATGGCTTTACCTACTATCACTTCGACCTCAACCACTTTCAGCCGTCTGTCGGTTCCGGCGTCAGCAATCCTCGCGGTGGTTTTATGTTCCAGGGAAGCCTGACGAGCAACACCAGCACTGTCACTGCTTACAACGCACTTGCTGACTTTCTTCTGGGTATCCCCAATAACGGCACAGGCATAGCTGTAGCCAAGAATGAGCAGTTGTACAACCCCAACTCCCTGCGCTGGACTGAGATCGCAGGATATGCGCAGGACCAATGGACGCCTACTTCCAAGCTCACCGTCAACTATGGCATCCGTTATGAGATCTATCCGGCACCCTATACCGATAAGCATGGAGCCTTCCGTCTTGATCCCAACCTGCCGCAGACGGCCAACATCATCGTTGGCGGAGTTGGCGGCAACCCCCAAAACGCGGGCATCAATGTTGGACATGGGCAGTTCGTTCCGCGTTTCGGTATAGCTTATCGAGTGAACGACAAAACCGTCGTCCGTTCCGGTTTTGGAATCACCACAGACCCGGAGAGCTTCCGCTTTCTGCGCGATCAGTACCCCAGTGAAATCGCTCAGGCTTATGTCGGAACCGCAGCCGGAACGATATCGTTGGATCCCATTAACCCAATTACGCTGACCACGGGCATTCCCATTGCTGCCACTCCGGCGATCTCGAACGGCTTTACCTCGCTCCCACTGACTGTTGGAACTAATACGACGCCGGCAGATGTACGTCGCGGCTACATTGAAAGCTGGAACCTGTTTATTCAGCGCGACCTGGGACACTCCTATGTTGCCAACATCGGTTATGTCGGGACCCGCGCGGTTCGCCAGTTCTCCGGTGTCACGTTGAATGCAGCTCCGCTGCCTAGCTCTTCCACAACCTGCATGGCCAATGGTCAGTACAGCCCATCGTCCGGTCTCACCGGTGCGTGCTCCTTCAATGCCAACCAGCTGATCAACCAGCAGCATTGCAACGCCACCACCGGCTATGTTTGCTACAACACTGGCGGCATCACGATGAACGAGCCGATCTTCAGCTCAAACTACAACGCCCTGCAGACGCAGTTGTCGCGCAATGTAGGCCGCCACTATCAGTACGGTCTGAACTATACCTGGTCGCATGCGTTTGACGATGCAGACAATGGTGCGGGTTCGGGTTCGACGGGCCCTGCTTATTCTTATCCCGGTTACTTCAACTTGAACCGGGCGCAGTCGGGGTATGACCGCACCCACAACCTGCAGTTCTGGGGCATCTATCACCTGCCGTTCGGCCCCAACCAGAGCTATCTGACCCACGGCATCGCTGGCGCCATCTTTGGCGGCTTCCAGATCACAGGACAGCTTAGCCACATCAGTGGCGCACCCTTTACGGTCAGCCCGTCGACTTCAGCCATTAACGCGAATGGGGAAACGGAGTATGCAGAGCTCGTCGCTCCGTACCACCAACTCGGTGGGCACAACCGCACAGTTGGCAACACCATGATTTCCGGAGGTAAAGCGTGGTTCGATCCAACATCCTTCGCCAACCCAGTGGAACCCGCGGCGACTCTGGCCGGCAATCCCACCAGTGCCTCGCCGAACTTTGGCAATACCCGCCGCAATGAGTTCCGCGGACCGGGCGTTACCAACGTGAACGCGAGCGTCTCTCGCAGCTTCAAGATCTACCGTGAGAGCGAGTTCCAGGTTCGCGTCGAGGCATTCAATGTGGCCAACCACGCGGAGTTGGTCAGCAATCCCAACGTAACCGTGGGCGGCGGAACATTTGGATACATCACCAGCTTCGCTCTCGGCAACAATGCTGTTCCACAACGCACCATCCAGTTCAGCGGGCGTTTCAACTTCTAAATCCGTTATGTAGTGATTCCTCCGAGCAGCTCCCCCAAAAGGGCGCTGCCTTTTTGTCACTACATTTCTTTAGAAGGCGTTGAATTCAGAAAGACATATTTCTCAATATGGTCATACGGCTTGGCGCTTCTCAAAGATGAATTAGCTCGTTAGGGCATTATCGGAAATTTGCATGTAGCCAAACGTCCTCCCACATCACACTAACTCTGGCGCTGCCAAATATCGTTCAAACTGTTCGATAAACTGAGCTACATGCAGGCCATCCGCGAGTGCGTGATGTACGTGGATGGAGACAGGCATTGTGAAGCGGTCCCCGGCTTCCGTGATCTTTCCGAACGTAATCAGCGGCGCGGAATGTTGGGCGGTCAAATTCCTGGCGTGGGAGATGGAAGTGAAATCGAACCACGGCAGCACCGAGAATCGGATCAGGTCCTCCCCGGCGTATCGCTCCAAATCGCTTCTGTTCTTCACCCGCTCCAATTCGACAGACGCCTCTCGGACAAAGGGAAGAAGCTCCGGCTGATAGGGGTAGTATCCAAATCCGATGGTTCCGTTCGGACGTCCGACTGCGCTTCCACCATGAATCGTGGAGTACTTCCATGCCGCGCCATCGATAATGCGAGTCATAAAATTTTCGACTTGATGCGCTGCGATGAGAGCGCGGTGAAGCAGTGTCAGAAATACCGAGATGCGAGACTGCTTGGCGAAACGGAACGACTCCGTGCAATCGACTCGTATGCAGACTCCGTGAAATGGTTCGCTGAATGTGCTGAAGAGATGGAAAAGTTCGCCGCGCTCCCAGGTTTCCAGATCAATTTGAACCGCACCGAAACTACGCTTCTCGAGCATTACTTCATCGTATACGACCCGGAACAAGCGCTACGGAGGTGGCGATCCCAGGGCGCTCTGCTATTTTCAGGGGGCGCAGAAAGTTATAGATAGGGCTTGGATTTTGATGTGCATCCTCGCTGCACTTGCTCTGCCGCATCCATGATTCAACCCAGGAGGCGCGTTGACTTTCTGGTAACAACTTCGTACAGTCAAACCTTCACTAGATTCCAGTCAATCCACCTCAACGTGGTGCATCAGGGGGTTAGACCATGAAGCATATGAAGTTTGCGGCAGAGTATTCCCAATCGGTAGAAGCCGTTACCGGCACAAAGTTCCACAAAGTATTTCTCTTCACCATCCTCTGCCTCATCGCGCTGGTGAGCTCTTCCCCGTTATATGGTCAGGCTGCTGGAAGTTTCTCTGGGAATGTCCTTGATAAATCGGGATCGAGTGTCCCCGGGGCTGACGTCACGGTGGTTTCTCAAGCTACTGGCCTGACTCGTGCGAGCAAGACGGATAGTGCTGGACACTATCTGGTCCCGCTGCTCCCCGTCGGAACCTACGATGTACGCGTCGACGCGACCGGCTTTCAAAGCGCTGCCTCCAAAGATCTGGTGCTCCAGGTTCAGGAAGCCCGCGAGCTCGATTTTTCGCTCGCACCTGCCACTGTAAATACCACGGTCGTTGTCTCTGGTGACGCCGTTGCTGTGGAGACCGGCAATCCCTCTCTCGGGCAGGTCATCACCGCACAGCAGGTATCGCAGCTCCCCTTGAATGGCCGCGATTTCGTTCAACTCGCCACGCTCACCGCCGGCGCTACGGCGGAGACGAACCCCAACAGCTTCTTCGTTTCCGGTGCTGACAGCGAAGTAGCCGCACGCGGTTCCTTCTCGCTCTCTGTCGGAGGTTCGCGCCCCAACAGTACCGACTGGCTTCTCGATGGCGTCGACAATAACGAACTCACGTCAGGCGGCATCGGCATCTTCTCTTCGATCGACGATATCGCGGAGTTCAAGGTTCTGACTTATACCTACTCGGCTGAGTTCGGCACACGCGCGGGTCCGACCGTGCTGGTCAGCACAAAGTCCGGCACCAATGCGCTGCATGGCTCGTTGTTTGAGTTTTTTCGTAATACCGACCTGGATGCTCGAAACTACTTTTCCCAGACGCCCACGAAGTTCAACCTGAACCAGTTCGGTGGCGCAATCGGCGGTCCCATCGTCAAAGACAAGACTTTCTTCTTCGTCGATGCCGAACAAAAATATCAACGCCAGGGAATCACCTTTGCAGGCCTCGTGCCTTCGCTGGCTATGCGTGCCGGCGATTTCTCCGCGGACCCGTTTGGCAATACGCTTCCCGTACCTACGATCCTCAATCCGAATAATGGGGCCGACTTCCAATGCGATGGCGCGGGCAACCCCCTACCTGCGGGTCCAGGCGGTGTCCAGGGCGCGGGCGTTCCTTGTAACAAGATTCCATCGAACCTGATCGATCCCATTGGGCAGGCCATGATCAACCTGTACCCCACGCCGAATGCAAACAACGCCACTGGGAACGTCAACTTCGTCAACTCGCCCGTGCGTAGTCTGAACGAAACCAAGTTCGATGCGCGCGTTGATCAGACATTTTCCAGCAAAGACACTGCATTCGCTCGCTTCAGTTACGATCAGGCGACCTCCTATGTCCCCGGCGGTGGTGGGATTGGATCTTTTGCCGAGGCCAGCGCGTTCGGCAGCAATCAGCGTATCGCCAACCATGCCCGGAACATCGCCCTTAGCGAAACCCACGTGTTCTCACCCAAGATGCTCAACCAGGCCAGCTTCGGTTACAATCGCATCTTCGATTACATCCTGTCTCAGGGCACGGGAACATGCGCCTCAGCCAAGCTTGGCATTCCCGGTGCCAACCTCGGTTGCAGTACTGGTACTACCCCGACCTGCGCTGCCGGTGCTTATAGCTGCGGTCTGGTCTCAACTGAGTTCGTCAACGGCGGCTACTGGGCTCTTGGCGATCGCGGCTACTCCCCGTTCCAGGGTGGAACGGATATCTTCTTCTACAAAGACTCGCTCGATCTCATCCTGCACAAGCATGAGTTGAGAATGGGTATCGACTACCGAGCCAACCAGATGAACGTAGGCTCGGAGGCCTTCGCGGACGGCTTCTGGCTTGTCGGCAACGGCGGCAACGTTACTGGAAACACTAATACTCTCGATACCGTTCCTGGCGATTCGGAGGCCGATTTCCTGCTCGGTCACACGGGCGGAGCCATCCATGACCAGACCTACGACGGTGCTGTTACCGGCCGCCGTTGGAAGATGTATCGCCCGTTCATCGCAGATGATTGGAGAATCACATCCTCTCTCACCCTGAACCTTAGCCTGGCGTATGCCATGACCACGCCGATCACGGAAGAGCATGGCAAAATGGCCGACTACGTTCCTTCTCCTTCCGGCGGCTCACTGCTCATCGCCAATCAGAGTGGCGTGGGCGCATCGGCAGGCATCAACATGGACTGGACGACGCTCGAACCCCGCATCGGCGCTGCCTGGAAGGTTTTCGGCAGCGACAAAACTGTGCTTCGCGGTGGCTACTCGCTCTACCACGACTCTGCATGGAGCCAGGGCGCACAAGGCCTGTGGCAGAATCCACCCTTCCTGGGCGAGTCGGACAATTTCAGCGGCCCCACTCTTTCCGGAGGATTTGCGTTTCTTCCTACGCCATCCACCCTCTCCAACTATCAGGGTTCATTTACCTATGAGCCCACGAACCTCAAACTCGGCCGTGTCCAGCAGTACAACGTAAACGTCGAGCGTCAATTGTTCGGCAGCCTTGTGCTGACCGCAGGTTATGCGGGTTCTCAGGGTAGCCACATCCTGATGCTCGGCAACGACATCAACACGGCGGGACCCTCCGGATGCGCCGCCCCCACCTCGAATCACATCGGCTGTGTCGGTAATGTGCCGTATACGCCGAACTTTGGGACCTTCAACGCTATCCTGGAGGCCGGCGATCTAGGCAAGACCAGCTACAATTCACTACAAATCAAGGCAGAGACTAAGACACCGAAGCACGGCCTCTACGCCCTGGTCGCTTACACCTACTCGAAAACCTATGATGACGGTCTTAGCGACGGCCTCGGTTCCGAACTCAGCGCACCCTACTTTCCTTTTCCGAACTGGCAGAATCTGGATCGTGCGTTGTCGCAGATCAATCTCGATAACAGCTTTACAGCCAGTGTTATCTACGACCTGCCCTTTGGTCGCGGAAAGCAGTTCGGCGCTAACTGGAACGCTGTAGCCAATAGCCTTGTGGGCGGTTGGCAGGTGACGCTGATCGAAAGAGCTTCTTCGGGCTTCCCGGTTCCTCTGATCGATAGCAATAATCAATCCGGCGTCGGCGGCGGGTTTGGTTTCAATACCGGCGGTAACAGCAACAATTGGAACCGCCCGGATCAGGTCGCTGGTTGCAATGTGTACGCTGGAAATCACAGTGTTGGCGTTCATCAGTGGATCAACAAATCTTGCTTTACGGCTGCTACTCCCGGAAACCTGGGCGATGCAAGCCGTGTCCCGGTCGTTGGTCCGGACTTCTGGAACAGCGATTTTTCGCTGATCAAGCAGTTCGCTCTGCCGCGGAAAGACATGGGCCTGAACTTCCGCGCGGAGTTCTTCAACCTCTTCAACCATCCGCAGTTTGGGATGCCTAACAACGACATCAACCAACCGTCGGGTTTTGGCGCCGTGACCTCCACCGTCAACAATCCTCGCCTCGTTCAACTTGCACTGAAGCTAACGTTCTAAGGTAATTTTTACGGACGGTGAGAGCGGGGCTTCGGCCTCGCTCTTTTTTCTGCTTAAAGGCCATCTTTTACGGTGCTTCGCACGGTTGCTACGGAGCGCTTTTACGGTCGCACGGACGGTGGTTTACGGTGGGTTTTACCGTGACGGTGACCGTGGGGCCGGCTAGTGGAATTGGTCCGCAGTCGTGCATCATCGCACCGATTGCTTGATCTGCTGCAAGCAAGAGAATGGGAGTTTAAATAATGGAGTAGCCTGTATTCGAGCAATATAGCGGCGTGCGGGCTACCTCACCTGAAACGACGGAGATGAAAATGGCCAATGTTGCAGAAGTTCTTGTCGAAACACTCATCGCAAACGGCGTGGAGCGGGTATGGGGTTTGCCGGGTGACTCACTCAACGGTGTAACGGACGCCATCCGGACACGACCGGATATTCAGTGGCTGCACGTCCGTAATGAAGAAGCAGCCGCGTTTGCAGCCGGCGCCGAAGCTCATGTGAGCGGGAGACTGGCGGTCTGTGCGGGCAGTTGCGGGCCCGGCAATCTCCATCTCATCAATGGTCTCTTCGACTGTCAGCGCAGCCGGGTTCCGGTGCTTGCAATCGCCGCGCAGATTCCGAGTGGAGAGCTTGGAACGAGCTACTTCCAGGAGACCCATCCCGAGCAACTGTTTAAGGATTGCAGCGACTATTGCGCTGTGATCTCGGAAGCAGGACAGTTGGAACGAGTACTTCCGATTGCGATGCGAACCGCCATTGCAAAACGCGGCGTCGCAGTGATTGTTCTGCCCGGCAATATCGCGACAGAGCACTGCTCCTGGCAGGCGCGACCGATAGGCTTGCTGGAGAACGACTCGGAGATTACGCCGTCAAGCCAGGCTTTGGAACGAGCGGCGGAGATATTGAACGGCACCGGCCGTATCGCTATCCTTGCGGGCGCCGGATGTGCTGGATCCCATGCGGAACTCATTGCGTTCGCGAAAGCTGTCCAGGCACCCATTACGCACGCCCTGCGGGGCAAAGAGCATGTCGAATTCGACAATCCGTTTGACGTGGGCATGTCCGGGTTGTTGGGCTTCTCCTCGGGCTATGCGGCTATGAAGCATGCAGATGCGCTCGTGATTCTTGGCAGCGATTTTCCTTATCCACAGTTCTTTCCAAAGAATGCGAAGGTCATCCAGGTTGACTCCCGCGGTGAACAGATCGGCAGACGAACACATGTTGATGTTGCCTTGATTGGGACGGTCGGAAGCACTATCCGCGCTTTGCTTCCGCTCCTCCAGGCGAAGTCGAACGACGAGTATCTCAAGGCGGCCCAGAAGCATCACGTTTCTGCCAGAGCGGGTCTGGACGATCTCGCAACGGCCGATACGGGCGACGGTCCTCTTCGTCCTGAATATCTGGTGCGTACGCTCGACCAATTGGCTTCGCAGGATGCGATTTTTACGTGCGATGTGGGCACACCGACCGTGTGGTCCGCGCGCTATCTCACCATGAATGGCCGGCGTCGCCTAATAGGTTCATTCAGTCATGGTTCGATGGCCTCTGCGCTGCCGCAAGCGTGTGGCGCACAAGCCATTGATCGCTCTCGCCAGGTGATCTCCCTGTCAGGAGATGGTGGATTGGCAATGTTGATGGGCGAGTTGTTGACCGCCAAGCAGAATCAGTTGCCCATAAAAGTTGTCGTGTTCAATAACGGATCGCTGGCTTTTGTCGAGCTGGAGATGAAGGCTGCGGGCTACGTCAACTTTGGAACAGATCTAGATGACCCGGACTTTTCGCAACTGGCGACTTCGTGTGGCTTTCTTGGCTTGCGGGTAACCCATGCAGCGGAACTACAGGCTAAAGTAGAACAGTTTCTTGCCCACGACGGTCCAGCTCTCCTCGACGTGAAGGTGCAGCGCCAGGAGCTTTCCATGCCACCAACCATCACGATTGAACAGGCCAGGGGTTTCGGACTGTATCTGTTGCGTGCTGTGCTTAGCGGCCGTGGAGACGAAGTTCTGGATCTGGCGGAGACAAATCTATTCAGCCGACTGTTTTCGTAGTGGGTTTCTGATTGCGTAATAAATGACAGCGCTCCGCTCGGCGAACGTTACATCGCCGCTATAGCCACTGTGGGTTGATTAATTCGTTGAGGGGCGATTGAAGTTCGGTAGTGAAGGGGTGCACGCGGCTTCGAGCCAGCGGCTGATGTAGACACCGGCATCGGCCTCTCCGCAATAATGGCGAGCACCAGCGGCTGAAGCTACTTCCGAATTCCATCTAAGCACTTTCAGTTCGTCAGTATTGCACTGAATCACGAACCAGTGGACTGGGTTGGAGCTCTCGGTCCCACAAATCTCGCATCGATATTGCGTCACTGCTGCCATGGTGAATCCTTTCTGCGATTTACGTTGTCCTGGACAAGTTCAAGGATAACCGACGCAGATGCTGAAAAGATAAATCTACGGCTGCGCGATATCACAAGCGTTCTGTAGAGGTAATGACGTGCTCCTGTTGAAAGCCTCTACGTCTCTGAAATATCTCGCACAAGCATCAGCAGGGAGAAGGGGACAGGAGGCTCTGGGGTTAGGAACCTCAGAGCCACGACAAAGCGTTCGTTGCCATTACGGCGATTCTGGTTTCTGCCGTAACGCTGGCGATGGCCAGTTCGCCTAAGTAATTCATTTATTGTAGGGTTGTGGTGGCCCGGGCAGGAGTCCAACCTGCGACCTTCGCGTTAGGAGTGCGCTGCTCTATGCAACTGAGCTACCGGGCCATTCCTTGTAGTGTATCGCGTTGGAGTCAGGCGTTGCCGCAGCCGTGGGAGTAGACGATCGGCTTCTGCCACTCGTCCATGGTGGCGAAGGCGATGCAGGTCGAGCCGCTGGCGGTGTTGACACGCCAAGTGAGATTTCCCTGGCGATACCACTGGAATTTGCCGGTGCCGCCGAAGGCCAGGCCGTTGGGTGGGTTGGGAGAGACGGTGTCGCTGACGGGCAGAGCGGAGGGCGTGGGAGTGGCAACTGTTGTGGGAGGGAAGGCGGAGGCGATGGGTGCCTTCATGGACTCGGGAGGCTGATTGCTGGTGGTGATAGCTCCGTTTATCGTGCCGGGAGCATCGCTGCGAGAGGGAGTTGGAGCAGCGGTGTTTCCGTCGAGGTCTGTGCTGCTAGTGTCGCTACTTTTGGAGGAGGTGTCCGTGACGTGGACATCGCCATTGCCGAGGGCGTTTTGGGTCTGGTTACGGTTGTAGAGCATCCAGCCGCCGATGCAGCACACCACAACCACCACGATGATTAGAACTCTCTTCAGCATCGATCTCTCCTCGACCGAACGGGCCGTAAGCTTTGGGCGGCTTGACAGACCCTGTATCTAGGATGAACTGTGCCGCGACTTCCATGCAACGCAAACGTGGGTGGCGTACACAAGTAGGCAACCGGCTGGAGAGAGTTATGAAGAGAGGTATGATTTGAAGGTGCCGAAATATTCCATCGTCGTGCCGTTTCATAACGAAG
>Ga0302308_10002068_pt1 | contig 16253 bp, 13 predicted proteins | sample III_Palsa_E3_3_FD_200531 | JGI IMG/M metagenome (GOLD analysis project Ga0302308, IMG submission 200531) | Peat permafrost microbial communities from Stordalen Mire near Abisko, Sweden - III_Palsa_E3_3 | ecosystem: Environmental > Terrestrial > Soil > Palsa > Peat permafrost | place: Sweden... | reverse complement strand
TATGGCCGAAATAGCGCAAGTGCGTCAGCAGACGGATCGGCCCAGTTGGACGCTCGCCGGTTGTCTGTTCCACGCGCTGGCGCACGGCATCCGACAGTGACAGTTCGGTAGGGCCTAGATAATCCTTACGGCGAAACTGCGCCAGATTGGATCTTTCGTTGGACCACAGCCAGCGCTGGTTAAATACGGTGTCGACTTCGTCCAGGTCAAGATACACCTGGGCCATCTTGTAATCGAAGCTGTGCGGGTGCGGCCCGATGCGACGATGACGCACCACGCCTTCGTAGATGGCACTTGCCAGCGGCGCGGCCTCCTGCAAGCTGATGATGGAGGGCTTGGCGTTCATGCGACCAGCGCCGCTACGGCCAGCTCGGACTGACTGGAGTAGGACGAAGCGCCATTCGCCCAGCGAATGTCCAATGCCTCGGCGACTTCGACCGCGCTGCGCATGCCATCCTCGTGGAATCCCCAGCCCCAGTAAGCGCCCGCAAACCAGGTACGGCGTCGCCCCTGAATCTCGGACTTGCGTGCCTGTGCGGCCACGGACGCGGTGCTGTAAACCGGATGGTCGTAGCTCATACGACGCAGCACCTTGGCCGGATCAATCGCATGCGTGCGGTTCAACGTGACGACAAAAGGTTCGGGTGATTCGATGCCCTGCAGCAGATTCATGCAGTAGCTGACCGTGCATGCTTCGGTCGGATCGCGCGGCAGCCAAGCATTCCAGGCCGCCCATGCCTTGCGGCGTACCGGCAGAATGCTGGCGTCGGTATGCAGCACGGTGTCATTGGTCTGATACGGCATGGCGCTGAGGATCGATTGTTCACGATCGTCCGCGTCCGTCAGTATCGCGAGCGCCTGATCGCTGTGGCAGGCGAGCACGACCTGGTCGAAATGCTCGATCCCGGCGGTGCTTTCCACATCGACGCCGTCGCTATGTCGCCTGATCGAGCGCACCGGGCAATTCAATCGCTCGTGTACCGACCAGGCAGCGCGCAGCGCTTTCACATAGGTTGATGATCCGCCTTTGACGACTCGCCATTCGGGGCGATCGCTGACTTGCAGCATCTGGTGGTTCGCCATGAACTGCACCAGATAGCGGGCAGGGAAGCTGAGTATCTGCGTCGGTGGCGACGACCACAGGGCCGATGCCATCGGCACGAGATGTTCATCGCGGAATGCAGCGCCGTAGTTGTTCTGGGCAAGATAGTCGCCGAGCGTGACGCTGTTGTCGTGCTGCAAAAGCAGTGCAGGCGCCTCGCGATAGAAACGCATGAGGTCGCGCACCATGCCGATAAAGCGCGGCGAGAGCATGTTGCGGCGCTGACAAAACAGCGTATCCAGCGTGGCGGCGTTGTATTCCAGCCCGCTTGCTTCGTTGTGCAGCGAGAAGCTCATGGTCGTTGGCTGCGAGGCCACGCCCAGCTGACTGAACAGACGCGTCAGCAGCGGGTAGTGCGCAGGGTTATGCACGATGAAGCCGGTATCGATCCGATAGTTGCGACCGTGCAGCGCGATGTCGTGGGTGTGCGTATGGCCGCCCAGATAATCGCTGGCTTCGAAGATCGTGACATCGTGCTTGCGCGATAGCAGCCATGCCGAGGCAAGGCCCGCGATGCCGGATCCGACGACGGCGATACGCATCGCTTAGCTCCTGGCCTTGGCGTGGACCCAGGCAGGTACCGGCTTCAAACCCTGCACCAGGCCAAGTGCTGACATCAGCTTGAGGCCGTACCAGGTGATATCGATTTCCCACCAATGAAAGCCCTGACGGCTCGAGCCGGGGAAGTAATGGTGATTGTTGTGCCAGCCTTCGCCAAAGGTGATCAGCGCCAGCCACACATTATTGCGGCTGCTGTCCTTGGTCTCGTAACGGCGCGAACCGAAGCGATGCGCCAGCGAATTGATCGTGACCGTGGCGTGGAACAGCACCACGGTGGAGATGAAGAATCCCCAGATCAGCATCTGGCCACCGCTGGTACCCAGCTGCGGTGCGACGTGATGCAGCAGCACACCGAGAAAGTACATGGCGACGGCGAGCACGACCGGGACCAGCGTGTCGTAACGATCCAGCACGCGCAGTTCCGGGAATTTTGCCAGGTCGGGCACGCGCGAAAGATCCGTCTGGAAATTGCGCGGCGTCAGAAACCAGCCGACGTGACTCCAGACAAATCCGTAAATGGTCGGGGAATGCGGGTCGAGTTCGGTGTCGGCATGGCGATGATGATTGCGATGATGCGAAGCCCACCACAGCGGCCCACGCTGCACGCACGACGCGCCAATCAGTGCAAAGATAAATTGCACGGCGCGTGACGTGCGAAACGTACGATGCGAAAAGTAGCGATGATAAAACCCGGTGAGCGCAAACATGCGAATTGCATAGAGCGCTGCCGCCACAATCAGCGCGATCGGCGAAAAGCCGACCCATATGACGGCAATACACGTCAGGTGCATGGCAATAAACGGTGCGGCACGCAGCCAGTCGATGCGGTCGGCGCGCTCGTCGTCGATCGCCACCGCGGCCGAAGTATCGAACCATGCGCGTAACTGCCTGGCAACCCACGAACCCTTCGAGTTCGGCATCACGACAGCGGATGTCGAGCATTCAGCCCCATCGGGACCGGGTATCGAAACGGGTTTGGAGAATGCCATGGAATTCTGCCTGTCTAGCGTGTGCTTATAACTACGAGCCAACAAGCCACTCGGATGCAGGCACGAGTTCGTTTTGCCGCCATTTCGTAGCCCCGACCGCGCAACTTGCTGCGACCCGGCCTGGCAGCCAACGTGCGCTATCTCCTTGCCCTTGGCCTGAGCCTACACTGCGAAAAGATTCCCGGTAGAACTGCGCCACTTATGCGTCAATCTTTCGCGGCTTTGTAAGCATCGAGAGCGTCCTGGCGAGACTGCGCAAGATCCACGACAGCGGCGGGGTAGCCGCTGCGCTGCGTTCGTTCGGGGTCTTTCCACGGCTCGTGCAGCAGGTCGAGTGGAAAGTCGGCCAGTTCCGGCAGCCAGCGCTTCAGATAGGTGCCCTGTGGGTCGAACTTTTTCGCCTGGGTCACCGGGTTGAATACGCGGAAATACGGCGCCGCATCGGCACCGCAGCCGGCGACCCACTGCCAGCCCAAGGTGTTGTTGGCCAGGTCGGCATCGACCAAGGTGTCCCAGAACCAGCGCTCGCCCTCGTGCCAGTGCTGACGCAGGTTCTTGGTCAGAAAACTCGCCACGACCATGCGCACGCGGTTGTGCATCCAGCCCGTATGCCACAGCTCGCGCATGCCGGCGTCCACCAGCGGTATGCCGGTGCGACCCTGCTGCCAGCGCTTGAGCAGCGCCTTGTCCGGCGGATTCCAGCGAAAGCTTTCGAAGCGCGGGTTGAAGTTTTCGGTGGGCGTCTTGGGAAAGTGATAGAGCAGATGATGGGCAAACTCGCGCCAGCCCAGCTCGCGCAGATAGGGTTCGATGTCCGGCCGTTTTTTGGCTGCCGTGTGCTTGACGTGTTCGACCAGTGCAAAGTGGATCTGCCGCGGCGATATTTCGCCGAAGTGCAGGTACGGTGACAACCGCGACGTGCCGTGCCGCGCGGGCAGGTCGCGCGCATGCGCGTAGTCGTTTACCGCATCGTCGCAGAACAGCTCCAGCATCTGCGCTGCGCCGTGTTCACCCGGCTGCCAGTTCTCGGCGAAGCCGGCATCCCAGGAGATGATCGGCAACAGCTTCAGCTCGGCAAGCTCAAGCCCGCCATCCAGCGCGTGCCAACCGCTAATCGCAGGTTCGGCAAGAGGCTCGCTCGCGGCGATCTGTGTGCGCAAGTTGCGCCAGTAAGGTGTAAATACCCGATAGGGATCACCCTGTTGCGTGGCGATCTGCCAAGGCTCCAGCCAGAGCGCGGCATTGTAGCTGTGCACCGCGATGCCCTGTTCGCGCAGGGTGGTCTTGATCTGGGTATCGCGCTGGATGGAGGCAGGTTCGTAGAGGCGATTCCAGTAGACCGCTTCGGCGCCGCTCTGCTTGATCAGCGCCTGCAGAATCGCCAGGGTGTCGCCCTCGCGGATATGCAGGCCGGCATGGTGGCTATGTAGACGCTTCTGCAGCGACGCCAGTGAATGATGCAGCCACCAACGGCCGGCAGCGCCGGCCGACCATGGCCCGTCTTCATCCGGCGCGTGGATATATACCGGCAAGACATGCTCGTGGGCATCGCATGCAGCGGTCAGCGCCGGGTTGTCGATCAGCCGCAGATCGCGTCGAAACAGAACGATGGCGGTGCTCATGCTTGAAGCAACACCGCCCCGTTCAGACTGACTTGCGGCTGGTAGTCGCGCCGAGCCTGGTGGCAACCCGCACCACATGGTCGTGCGCCTCGGGCGAACCGCTGATCGAGCCCTTGGCAATGACCGCACCGGTCGGCTGGCCGGTCGGCGAGCCGCCTATCGGCTCCACGGAGACGGCGAGCGCTGCGGTTGGACCCAGTTTGGCCAGCAACGACGGATCCAGCGTGATGGTGGTCGGCGCATCGCGCTTGATCATGGCCACCGAAATCGGCTTGCCGCCGGCGGGAATCAGCCACAGTTCGGGAGCCCGTCCGCTGGCCAGCGCTGCCGGTGCCGCAGGTACCACCACCATGCGCGAGCGATCGAGATCCATCGTTGCCGTCCAGCCGGTGACACCGTTGTCCTGTTGAATCGTCGAAACCATATAGCCCGCACTGGCTTTTGCCGGTGCTGTTTCGGCCGTCACTGGCGCCGCTTCACGATGCGGCAACGCAATCACCACCAGCAGCGCGAAGGCGACAGCGCTTGCGCCCAACCCAAGCCAGTGCCAGAGCGCAAGATTGTTCCAGAGCCCGTTGCCTGGCTGGGCTCGAACTGTCGTGGCCGGCACGTCGAGCTGAAGGTCGTCGCGGATTCTAGCCCACACGTAAGGCGCCGGTGCCACGCTGCCAATCTGCTCGGTCAGCGGCATCAGACGCCGCTGCCATAGCGCGACCGCAGCAGCTGCTTCGTCAGTTGTCTGAACTTCCTGGGCTACTGCGGCACGCGCGTCGGCATCGAGCACGCCAAGCACGTACTCGGCGTAGCGCAAGTTGTCGTTACCCTCGTCGGCTGGCGTATTCATTGTTCCAGGCATACCCGTAGTTGCATCAAGCTTCGGCGGATCCAGCTTTTCATGGTTCCAAGCGGCACCTTGCTGCGCGTCGCTAACTCGTTATACGTAGCTCCGGTGAAAAAGGCTTCACGGACGGAATCACGTTGTTGAGGCTCCAGCGCATCGAGGCATTTCTGCAGGCGGCCGTATTCCTGGCTGGTTTCGGCATCGACCGCGGGTGTGGGCTGATCATCCACCGTCTGCTCCAGCTTCGACGGATCGTCCAGCAGCTCTTCACGGTGCTGGCGCAGGCGGTCGATGGCCTTGTTGCGCGACAGCGTGATCAACCAGGTGATTGCGCTGGCCTTGGCCGCATCGAAGCCCGCGGCGCGGCGCCACACGGTGGTATAGGTTTCCTGCAGCACCTCTTCCGCTTCGCTGCGGTCACGCAGCATGCGCAGGCAGACGCCGAACAGCTTGGATGAAGTCCGCTTGTAAAGTTCGGCAAAGGCTTTCTGGTCGTTACGTCCAGTCTGTATCAGCAGTCGATTTAGCTCTTCACGTTCAGCGGGGCTGGTGACGCTCATGGGTAAACGATCCTGTATTCATGAATAGTCCGACGCTATGGCCATAATGCCTCGCTGTCGAATGCTATGCCTGCAGTTGTCCGCGTAGCATGAAGCGGCCATGGCTGGCTTGCAAGCCAGCCAACTATCAAGGTTTTAAAGCCTCTTTGGCGCGTTGATGCTGCTGCAGACGCCAGTCATCAGCCGGTGAGGGCATGAGCGACATCGGCATTCCTCGACCGCTTGTAGCTAGACTTGATCCCGACCGGCGATCGAGCCGCCTGCGGATTCTTATGATGTCTTATCGCCATGTTTGAACTGAAAGGCATGCTGTCACTGCACGCTGGCGACCGGACATTGGGTGGCCTGAACCGTATTGAGCTGCTGGAAAAAATCGGCGAAACCGGTTCGATCACCTCCGCTGCGCGCGCGGTCGGCATGAGCTACAAGGGCGCGTGGGACGCGATCGATGCGATGAACAACCTTTCCGATGAACCGCTCGTGGTGCGGGTTGTCGGCGGCCAGCGCGGCGGCGGCTCCGAACTGACGGCTCGCGCGCAGCGACTTATCGACGTATTCAGAGCCATGGAGCTGGAACACAAGCGCTTCATGCAACAACTCGGCGCGCTCAGCGACGCGTCGCTCCGCGACATCGAATTAATGAGGCGATTCATGATCAAGACCAGCGCGCGCAATCAGCTTTCCGGCAAGGTGGTATCGGTGCAGAAAGGCGCCGTCAACGATGCCATCGAACTGGAGATTCAAGGCGGGCAACGCATTGTGGCGACGATTACCAGCGACAGCACCGGGAATCTCGGGCTGACGGCGGGGAAGGCCGCGGTCGCCTTGATCAAGGCGTCTTCGGTATTGGTGGGCATTCCCAGCGAGTCGATGAAACTGTCGGCGCGCAATCAGCTGCCGGGAACCATATCTGAGGTGACGCGCGGGGCGGTCAATGCCGAGGTGACCATCCAGCTCGACGGCGGCGGTGTCATTGTCGCCATCGTCACCAATGGCAGCGCGGATTCTCTCGGACTGGTCGATCAACTGGCGGTAGTCGCCATCATCAAGGCGTCGAGCATCATTCTGGGCACCACGGACTGACGAACCCCTTCGCCGCTAGCGCAGCGCACGCGGGGCGACGACATGGAAGGCCTCGGCTTTGAGGAGCGAGGAAGTCGGGCGGCCAGAGTAAATCGGATTAGGTCTCGGAGCCGGGCTCGGTCGCATCGACAGCCGAATCACTGAAAATGCGCCCATCGCGAATCTCCAGCACATGCTCCCCCAGCGCCTCGACGTCGGCCGGGTCGTGCGTGATGATCAGCATCTGCAGATCCAGCCGGGTTTGCAGTGATGCAAGCTCGCTGCGCATGCGCACTCGCAGCAGTGGATCCAGGGCGGAGAACGGCTCGTCGAGCAGCAGAATATCCGGCTCGCCCGCCAACGCCCGTGCCAGCGCGACACGCTGTTTCTGACCGCCCGAAATCTGTGAGGGATAATGCGTGGCCACAGCATCGAGTTCGAAAGCAGCAAGCCAGCGCGCCGCCGCTTCGGGAACAGCCGACTTGCGCGGATTGAGCAAGCCGGTGCGCATGCCGAACGCCACGTTCTGCGCCACGGAAAGATGCGGAAACAGCGCGTAATCCTGAAACAGGTAGCCCACCTTGCGCACCTGCGGCGCGAGGTTCACACCGAGCGCGGAGTCGAACAGCACATGTCGGTTGACTGCGATGCAGCCTTCGTCCGGAGTTAGCAGACCAGCAATCGCGCGCAGCGTCATGCTCTTCCCGGAACCGGACGGCCCATATAAAACCACGCGTCGACTGGTCGAGCGAAACGCGACATCGAGTTCGAAGCGACGTTCGGTATCGGCCAGCACGCGGCGAAAAGCAATCTCTACAGTCATGCGTCAGGACATCCGCTGACGCGCGCGGTCCGGGGCCAGCCGTCCGGCGATAAGCAGCACGGCCACGCAGGTGATCGAAGCCACGATGACCAGGATATTGGCGCCCCGGTCGTCACCGGCCTGTACCGCCGCGTAGATCGCTACCGACAGCGTTTGCGTGCGGCCGGGCAGATTGCCTGCAATCATCAGCGTGGCGCCAAACTCGCCCAAGGCTCGCGCAAAGGCGAGCAGGGCGCCAGCGGTGATTCCCTTCGACGCCAGCGGCAGCGAGACGCGGAAAAATATCGAACGCTCGGGCAGACCCAGCACGCGCGCCGCGCTTTCCAGTTGCGGATCGACATTTTCGAACGCCGCGCGCGCGGCCTTCTGGATCAGCGGAAAAGCGACCAGGGTCGAGGCGATAACCGCGCCTTCCCAGGTAAATACCGGGTTGATATCCAGACGTTCCAGCCACGCACCGAACGCACCGCGCCGGCCCAGCAATACCAGCAGGTAATAACCGAGCACGGTCGGCGGCAGCACCAGCGGCAAGGTCAGCAGTGAATCGACCAGATCGCGCAACGGCGAGCGCCAGCGCGACAGGCCGAAGGCCACCGCTACGCCAATCACCAGATTCAGCGCCGTCGCCCAGATCGCCACCTTCAGCGAAAGCAGCAGCGGTAGCCAGATATTCATGCGCGGCTATCAGGGCTTGAGAAAGCCGGACTTCGCCAGCAACTGCTGGCCCTCCGGCGAAAGCACAAAGTCCTCGAACGCCTGTGCATCGGCGGTGTGCTTCGACAACGAGATGACAGCCATCGGATAGCTGATCGGCGTGGGCGAGTTCACCCGCAGGGCGACCTTGACCTTGTCCGGCATAATGGCGGCATCGGTGGCAAACACGAAGCCGGCATCGACCTCGTCGCGCGCCACGTAATCCAGGCTCTGCCGCACATTCTGCGCCAGCACGGCCTTGGCCGACACCGCCGGCCACGAGCCATCGGCCTGCAGTGCAGCCTGGGTATAGCGGCCGACCGGCACCGAGGCGGGGTCGCCGTAGGCAACGCGCTTGATCGCCGGCTGCTCGAGATCCTTGAGGCTGGTGATGTCTAGATGACTCGCTATAGGCACGATCAGCACCAGCTGGTTGGTCGCGAAATTCCTGCGCGAGCCCTTCAAGAGCACCCCCTGAGCCTGCGCCTTGTCCATCGCTTTCTGGTCAGCAGAAGCGAAAACGTCGGCCGGCGCACCGTTGGCGATCTGCTGCAGCAAGACATCCGACGCGGCGAAGTTGAGCACGACCCTGGTGCCCGGGTGCTTCGCTTCATAGGCTGTGGCGACATGCTTGAACGTATCGGTGAGGCTCGATGCGGCCGACACCACTACATCGGTGGCGGATACGGCGACAGACCAAGATAGGGCGACTAGCGACAGAGAGGCCACGGCAAAGCGGTATGAGGTAGACCTGCGCATATTTGATCCGAGAGGTAGCGGAATGGGTAAATATGTAGTCGAGTATATAGCGCCAGTCGAGGGCGGATGCTCCGCCAACTCAGCCCATTGGCCGCGCCTCGGTGGTGTAGTTGGCATCGCGTTGATGACGGTGCCTCGCAGGTATACGCCGATTCAACTGGCTTCAGCGAAACAGGTGCGGTACCAAAGTAGCTTGTATTTCGGGTGATGAGGTCGCTGTCTTCGCGGATGCCGATGCTGGCGGGCTTTGTCGCCGATCATCCAGGAGCCGATAAGGGCAAGGTGGCCGTCTAAGATCGGAAGCAGCGCAAGCGACTGGTGGTGCCCGTACCATTTTTCCAGATTGTCCATGACGCCGCATGGCGACCCATACGACGTCATGAAATCTTGGCTTGTCGATTCATCTTCGCAATTATTGACGAGCCTGAATTGGAAAGATCGTCCAGTTCGACGGGAAGCCATTTCGATATTGGCTCGGAACGATAGGTGTTTCATCGAATTGGCTGTTCGCCGGGTCGGCGGCCCAGAGAATGAGGCCATGCGAAGCATTCACCAGAACCACGTCGGACTTGCCATCGCCATTCAAGTCCCCGATATCGGCAATCGAGTAGCCGGCCGGTAAATTTTGCGTCCAGGTCGATGAAATAGTTGCACCATTCATCAACCACGCAGTCACTACGCCCGTCGACGGATTCGAGAACAGAAGGTCGGCGTATCCATTTCCGTCGAAATCGCCAGACCCCACCACGGTCGACCCCGTCGGAACATTCCCGACGGTGTGCGAGACAAACGTACCGTAGGGTTGCCCCAGCAACACGTTCACGACGCCTGACTGGTACACGACGCAGATATCCGCCAATCCGTCCGCGTCAAAATCGCCTAGACCACAGATCGACGAATTGGATGGTAGGTTGACCGTCGAGGTTTTAGTCACGGTCGATCCGTTCAAATTCCATATCGTCAGCTGTTCTGTCGTGCTGTTCTGGAAAATGAGATCGCCCTTGCCATCACCATCGAAATCGGCTGATCCCACCAATGTGAAACCGGCTGGAACGGAGCCGATGGTCGTTTTCACAAAGCCGCTTTCGCCTTCGGAAAGCCATTCAATGACATTTTCCGAAGTGTCGGTCCAGAACAGGTCGCCGGAGCCGTCGCCGTTGGCATCTCCCATCGCACGAAGCGTGCCGCCAGTCGGGCTATTCGTAACGATAGCGTGTTCGAATGTCTCGCCGTGCATCAACCAGCGCGCCGTGGTTCCATCGGTCGGATCTTGGAAAATCAGGTCCGAATAGCCATCGCCGTTGACGTCTCCCGGTACATAAGCCGATCGGGTGTAACTATCGACGGTCGCCATCGCGTTGACGAGGTTGGCAACGTTGACGCTGCCCAGTCCCGAAGCAAAATCCCAACCGGCCGTGGAGGGGTAGGCCGGACTGAAAACTGCCTTATCAGTCGAAAGAATACCGATGTTGCTGGAGCCTGTGCCATAGCAGTTTAGGCCGCCCGCTACGCAGGGTTCATCGATATTGTCGGTGGTAATGTCGTGAAACACGCAGTCGGATCCGCTGTTTGTTCCATTCTGGCTATCACAGCTCGACGGGCTGCCGAATCCGGCGGCGTCCGTCGTGCCGTTGTATTCGAGACGGCCGATTTGATAGAGCGCGTAATCCGGGTTGCCCTGGCGGGAATTCAGCTTTTGATCGATCAGCGCCTGAATACCCGCAAAAGCTGGCGCGGCAAACGATGTGCCCCCCGCGGCACCATAGGACAGATTGTTGGGATCAAGGTCGCACGGCACACCACTTTGTGATGCATCGGTCATACATACCAGAAGTGCGTGTCCCCAGGTTCCATCCGAAGCAAAGAGAGAGACGTCCGGTATGCCCCTCTTTCCATCGGACGGATTGCCCAAGATTCCGTTTTGCCAATCGGGCTTTGTCACCGTGAGACTCGGCCCACCGCCCCCGCCGGAAATAGGGTATCCGCCAACAGTGGCATTGCACGCAGTAATGGCGTCGGGATAACTCCCGAGGAAACCGTATACCAAGGGGCTAGCGCATGAGTCATTCCACGGTACTTCGGGAATATAAGATAGTGCGGAGCCGTAATTGGTTGCCGCGGTGCTGGTTTGTGAGACGTCCCAATATTGACTTTGCGAGCCGTTGGCCACGTCCGAAAAATCCGTCCCACCGACGGCTACGTTGAAAGGAGTGTCGGCGTAATAGTTGACCGACAACGCCTGAGTCAAGGGTGCGAATGTTCCCGGGCTATCGCAATCCGCGCCGCCCACGTCCCCGGCGCTGACGATCACGGAGGTACCTTCCACGGCGGCTTGCTGCCACAGTTCGTTTATGAAGGCAGAAGCGTCAGCGCTACCGTTATTACCGTTAATTTCACAGCTGCCGAAGCTGAAGCTGAGTATGGACGGCGGAGCGGCCGAGTCGAGCAGGTTTTCCACCGCGACAAGAGTTCCCGGATTCGTAGAGGTGCCGTTGGTGGCATCCGCGCAACTGGCCAGCACAATGGCTGCATCGGGCGCGGCCACGCCGGCCCACTCCGTATCAACAGCTGCTTCAGTTTCGTCAGACGTCAGTCCAGGATCCGAGCAGCCAGGGTGAGTAATCGTGAGCGAGCCCGCGGGCAAGCCAAACTGCGATCTGAACGTGCTCCAGTCCGTCGTCTGGACATCGGAGTTACCGATCACCGTAATGGTCTGGTTTGCACCGGTGATGCCGGCAGCCCAGGCCGACTTCACGTTATAGATCGTCAGAAAATCCTGGGGAGACACATAAGTGGGGGGATATACGGGGCCATTCGGCGAAACAACGGTAAAGAGGCTATGCGGCGAGTTGGGTTTTGCGCCCCGCACCCTCTTGAATACCGGGGTTTCTAATTTGGCTATATTTGACTTTGGCGATATGTTTTGCAGAAAGATCAGGCGATCAATATGCGCTGACAGCGATGCTGGAATGGAAGGCGTCTTATCCGGAGAGATAAGCGTTTTGCTACCGATTTGATACCGATGCAGGTTAGTGGAGAAGGCACGGTTGAATGCTTCGGCGTTGCCAGAAAAGTAGATATCCATCCCGCTTCGGGATACGTGATCGACGTGCAACGAATAACTTTTCAGCCATGAGGTTATTTGCGTAGTGTCCTCGCTGGTCGGTCCGTATTGCGCTCCCAACTGAGCGGCGGACAGCCAGTGATGATAGTACGGCGAACGTGGGTTTCTTTGTTGCCTTAGCAGCAGGGCGAGCGCATTGCTTTTATCGCTGGGGCGCATCAAATGCAGCACCGCTGTACCGACCGTATTCATTGGGGCAATCATGCCTCGATCGACCATTCTCCGATCAAGCGGCATATAACTGTGGGTTAATTCAGTCAATGTGCCGTTGGCCAAACCCGTAGCAGGTATTGCTGCGCCCTGGGCTTTTGCCGGGCCTGCCGATAAGTCGGCGAGCATAAAAACCAGAGATCCAAGTGCGATTATTTTTAGTGACTGTGACAGACGCATTTCTCAACTCCTTTTGATGACGTTATTTTGGCGGGTTCTGGTCAGTGAGTGATAATTCCATGTTCCAGGTAATGATCCATCGAATCATGCGCCGGCGGCGGCGGAAGCGAATTCGGGTTTCGACCTATTTGTGAGACGCAGTATTGGTTTCGTGCATTTCCCTCAAAACCAACCGAAAGCTCGACTTTTCCATATTGAAGCGCAAAGCCATCCCGCATGTTCGCGAGCGCGCGAAACGATCCTGGTAACATTTTTGACAACCTGGCTTTACTCAGGCAGGGCACAACGAAGAAGATGATATGGGCCTCGCGGAGGCTGCCATGCGGCCCATTCGTCGTCGCATAGATCGAGATCCTGTAGCCATCAGATGTGTAGAACGAGTCCGTCGACCAGGTAAATTCGTGTGGATTTGCTTTCGTTGGCGTCCCTGCAGGGATCAACCGAGTAAACGTGCCCATATCCGTAGGCAACGGAAGCAAAGTGCTCGTTATTATCTGCTTGAGCGAGGGCAAGTGTGGTTTGGCTTGCTGTGCCTCGCAAACGCCGGCGTTGAGAAGCAGGGCGATTGCGACGCCGAGAAGATTGCCCGGGCCGACTTTCATAACGCATCCTAGTGGTTGGTTCAGCGTGGAGACTGCCACCTCTTCTCGGCCCAACTATATTCTTAGCTTTAAAGAATTCCGAGAGACCGCTCGCATAAATTTCTGGTCAGGGTGAACTTCACGACCTGAGCGCGTGAGTATTTTGGAATAATTTTGCGCTGCCTATCTCACCGGTCAGCTGACAAGAGCTGGCACACTCAAGCCTTTGACCGCCTCGCTGGCCAGCGGCAGCAGGCCTTCGCCGCCGTCGGTGACGAAGGCTTTCAGCTGGCGTCGCATCACCGGGTCCCAGAAGCGGGTCAGGTGATCGCGCACGCCGTTCACGGCGGTGGCATGGTCCGGCTCCGAAGTGAAGTAGGTGGCGATGTCGTTGGCCATGGTGACCAGTCGTTCGATGTGCATCACGGTTCCTGCAAGCGTTCGGACGGCTGATCGGGCAGCAGTCGATGGGGATGCGTATAGACGTTGTGGCTACCGGGACGGGCGAAGCCGATCAGGGTGATGTTGGCGCTGCGCGCCAGTTCGATCGCCAGCGCGGTTGGTGCTGAAATGGCGGCGAGCAGGGCAATGCCCGCGCTGGATGCCTTGGTCACCATTTCGTAGCTGGCGCGGCTGGTGACGACTGCCAAGCCGGACTGCGGATCGATGCGCGCGCGACGCATCGCGCCGATCAGTTTGTCCAGCGCGTTATGGCGACCAACGTCCTCGCGCACCAGCACAATATTTCCTTCGCCGTCGGCCCATGCTGCGGCGTGCACGGCACCGGTGGCGGCGTTCATCGGCTGCTGCGACTGCAGCTGGCTCAGCGCGTTTTCCAGTGCGCTGCGAGTCACGATGATGCCAGCGCCGACCGGCGGACTCTGCCGTATCGCCTGTTCGAGATCACGTGTGCCGCAGATGCCGCAGCCGCTGCGGCCTGGCAGCAGTCGCTCATGCTGATGGGCGAGATGCGCACCGTGAGCTTCGGCATCGACGCTCATCGCCAGTTGAACGCCTTCGAGCAGGGTCTGGACTTCGACCTTCTGCAGTTGCACCGGCGATGTGATCAGTCCTTCGCTCAGTGAAAAGCCCAGCGCGAAATCTTCCAGATCGTGCGGTGTTGCCATCATCACGGCGAAACTCACGCCGTTATAAAGCATCGCGATCGGCATCTCTTCGGCGACGCAGTCGTCCTCGTGCGTCGCCTTGCCGTTACGCCAGCGATCGACGGAGCGACTGACGAAACCGGCATGTGACGAAGCCGCATCAGGCATGCTTTGCTCTCGCTCGCCCAAGCGTATCCGCCGGCTGTTCGGTCGACTGATCGAGCAGCGACTGCTGCTCGTTCGAGAAAGCGCGGAAGCGCTTCTGCCATTCGGATGGCTGCGACACACGGGTGACCTGCACGGCGGTGACCTTGTACTCGGGGCAGTTGGTCGCCCAGTCCGAGTTGTCGGTGGTGATCACGTTGGCGCCGGATTCGGGGAAATGGAAGGTGGTGTAGACCACGCCGGGCTGCATGCGCTCGGAGACCAGCGCACGCAGCACGGTTTCGCCCGAGCGGCTGGCGATGCCGACCCAGTCATCACTGTTGATGCCGCGTTCCTCCGCATCGTGCGGATGGATTTCCAGACGATCCTCGTCGTGCCACATCACGTTTGCCGTGCGCCTTGTCTGTGCGCCGACGTTGTACTGGCTGAGGATGCGGCCGGTGGTGAGAATTAGCGGACGTTCGAGGTTGACCTTTTCGCGCGTCGGCACGTATTCGGTCAGCATGAAGCGACCTTTGCCTCGAACGAATTCGTCGACGTGCATGACCGGCGTGCCGTTGGGATGCTCCTCGTTGCACGGCCACTGGATCGAGCCCAGTTCGTCAATGCGATCAAAGCTCACGCCGTGGAAGGTCGGCGTCAGTGCGGCGATCTCGTCCATGATCTCCGATGGATGAGCGTAATTCATCGGATAGCCCATCGCCTGCGCCAGCTTCTGCGTGATCTCCCAGTCCGCATAGCCCGCGGTGGGCGCCATGACCTTGCGCACGCGCGAGATGCGGCGCTCGGCATTGGTGAACGTGCCATCTTTTTCCAGAAACGAACTGCCGGGCAAAAACACGTGCGCGTATTTGGCCGTCTCGTTGAGGAACAGATCCTGCACCACTACGCACTCCATCGCGCCGAGCGCGGCGGTAACGTGCTGAGTGTCCGGGTCGGACTGCGCGATGTCTTCGCCTTCGACGTAGAGACCCTTGAAGCTGCCGTCCATCGCCGCTTCGAACATGTTCGGAATGCGCAGGCCGGGCTCGTCATACAACGACACACCCCAGGCCTTTTCGAACAGCTCTCGCGTGGCTACATCGCTGACGTGGCGATAACCCGGGAACTCGTGCGGGAACGAGCCCATGTCGCAGGCGCCCTGGACGTTGTTCTGACCGCGTAGCGGATTCACGCCGACGCCTTCGCGCCCGATATTGCCGGTGGCCATGGCCAGGTTGGCGATCGCCATCACCGTGGTGGAACCCTGCGCATGCTCGGTCACGCCGAGTCCGTAATAGATCGCGCCATTGCCACCGGTGGCGTACATGCGTGCGGCGCCGCGCACGGCTTCGGCAGGGACGCCGGTCTGCGCTTCCATCGCCTCGGGACTGTACTTGTCCTGCGAAACGAACTCGCACCACTTCGCAAAAGCGTCCGCTTCGCAGCGGCTGGCGACGAAGTCATGGTCAACCAGACCTTCGGTGACGATGACGTGCGCCAGCGTATCGAGTACGGCCACGTTGGTGCCGGGTTTCAGCTTGAGGTGATAGTCGGCCTTGATATGCGGCGTGCGCACGAGATCGATGCGACGTGGGTCGATCACGATGAGCTTGGCGCCGGCACGCAGCCGCTGCTTCATCTGCGAACCGAACACCGGATGCGCGTCGGTCGGGTTGGCGCCGATCACCAGCACCACGTCGGTCTTTTCGATGGAATCAAAATCTTGCGTGCCGGCCGATTCGCCCATTGTGGCCTTGAGGCCGTAACCAGTCGGCGAATGGCAGACGCGCGCGCAGGTGTCCACGTTGTTGTTGCCGAAACCGGCACGCACCAACTTCTGCACGAGGTAGGTTTCCTCGTTGGTACAGCGTGAGGAAGTGATACCGCCGACAG